>Ga0247739_10000625_pt1 | contig 12477 bp, 6 predicted proteins | sample UWRJL058202B2_FD_180943 | JGI IMG/M metagenome (GOLD analysis project Ga0247739, IMG submission 180943) | Plant litter microbial communities from Arlington Agricultural Research Station in Wisconsin, United States - UWRJ-L058-202B-2 | ecosystem: Environmental > Terrestrial > Plant litter >...
CGCTCACCAACCGGGTTGCCAACCTTTCTAAAATAGGGAAACTCCTAGGGAGGAAGATTGGCAGCCCTAATTCGTTAGCCCTACTGTCTGGCGTGTTTTTTTTTAGCACGCTCTTGTATTGAAAGTTTCTGTTGCCTGTTGGATAGCTTTGGGCATTGCGAAAAAGAATAAGGGCGGCATCTTTTTGGAAGTTATTTCACATGGTGCATCAAGTAACACCCAGTCACATGTGGGCTCACCCCGCATTTTGCAGGGCCAGACCTCCGCACTGAAATAGACAGGCACCAGTTGGGGTTTTATCGCATACATCACCGTGCCATGGCAACAAAGCGTAATTTCGGCCTGTTATGGAGCCTATTGTTTCTCGCCGACATCCAATCAATTTTTATCTGATGCTTATCCTGACTGGTTTGTTTACTACTGCGCTAGCAACCGATCTGCTTACACAGTTTTTCAATAAAGAAAGCCATGAGAAAGTGAACAGAGATATGCTGCCATTTATCAGTCTTTTCTTTTATGGCCTTACTATTTATTCTTTTATAAGATATTATAAAAATTCGCCAACAATCCGCTTGGACGATAACGGCATCAGCATTGGCAAAAAAGTATTTGATTGGAAAAGGTTACAAGCTGCAAGACTTACTGGTAAGGTCCGGTTTCCATACCTGATTTCCTTTGAGATGGAAGGTGCTACTTTATTTTTTGATAGTGATGAGATTGTATATCTATTCGATGATGTATATCAAAATATAGGCAGCATTAAGCTTGTTATTCAACGCAAGCTGAAACAGGACCTAGGATTACCGGAAGACGAACCATCCAAGCTTTTCCCCATTAGCTGTGCCAATACGTTTTTCGAAACCTTTAAGAATAATCCATGGTGGTCCTTTCGTGGATTGAGCGTTTGGTTGTTTGCACTCATCATGGTCGGTATGTTTTTCCATAACAAAGGCCCCCATCCATTTGAAATGGCTTCGGCTGCCGTAGGGATCTTTACTATTTGGCTGATTTTGCATGCGTGGATGATGCATTATTTCAAGGTCTCAGGTACTTGGTTGGTAGTGAGGAACCACATTTGGTTTTGGAAGAAACGCACTGTTGCCTTATCTGACATCTTGGAAGTGGTATTTGAAGTACATGGCAAGCAAGCCAATAGCATGCGCATCATCTATAAGAATTTTGAGAGCCACCGTTACCAAGCGGGCACGTTACATACCCGAACATGGCGAGCCTTGAAACAAAGGCTACAAGAAGAACATATATTTGTTCGAGATGAATGTATCGATTAGTAAGGCCTGCTGTTAAGTCCAAAAGAGAAGGCCCTTTATTTTCACGATAGCACATGTTCATCCATGAAGCATCACCTTTCCTCGCAATATTTCTTCAGTCCTAGCGGTATCTTCGAATCGCATAGCACCATGCGCCGTCTCCGCCGCGTCGCGGTTTCACGGTCAGTGTTTTTTAAATGTAACCTGCCCTATGTAAGTTATCCTACTGGTTAAAAAACGGAAGAAATGTTGACTCATTAAAATATATCAACCAACTTATTGATACAGAAAACCTATTTTAGCCCTGTAAAATATAATTGGTGAACAAAATTTTTATTCTGCTGATTACAATCGGGCTTGCTTCCTATTCCCATGCAAAACCTTTCGACAACCCTTGCGGTGTGGTGTCTAGCTTTACTCCCAATAAGGATGTAACGGTGTACGTTAATACAAATGTTTTATTTACCAATACCAGTACCAATGCTCAATCGGTTACTTGGTACGTAAATGGAAATTACTTTGGGGTGGGCAACACGCAATTCATTGGATTTTCCATAGCCGGATCCTACAAAATCATGTTGGTCGCCAAAAATGGTTCTTGTTTTGACACATCCTATTGTTATTACATCATGCCCGGCATACAGCCACCCAACCGCAACAACATCGAGGCCTATTATGGCTTTCCAAATATAGAGGACAAGGTGAAAGGAATAGTAGGCACCTCAGATGGCGGCTACCTCATTGCAGGAAATACTTCACTTTACGCCACTTACATACCACCATATCATGGCGAAAGCGGGCTTTTGGTCAAAGTATCGAGTGCTGGCTGTATGGAATGGACCAAAGTGATGAAATCGAAGTATTATGGCGATATCCAATCGGTCTATGCATTCCCAGATTCCACCTATGGTGTTATAGGGCAAGATGATGTGCCTTATGCGCGGGTGTACGATAGCGGCGGAAACTTGATATGGAACCGCAATTTCAAAAAAAACGGCTCCTATTTACCTATGAAGTTTATGGCGCAAACAGCAGACAAAGGTTATGTATTGGCCACACCCACATACGGCGGTTTAAACGTGCTGAAACTAGATGCAAATGCAAACATCACCTGGAGCCGTCTCCTATATAAATCCATCGACCCTAGCAACCATACCGATTACCTCAACCCTTCGATCGTGGTGAAGGATAACTATGTGTATATAGCCACTACCGCCTTCGAATACATTTACATGGCAGATTCCAAAGTGGATTTGTTATTGACAAAAATGGATGTGTTTACCGGGCAAACCAAATGGTGCAAGACGGTAAAAGTAAATGGCACGTTCGTTTATACACGCAATCTTTCCAACCGAGGAACGGGGTTGGTGCTGAATACCACCATACCCACCGCGGATAACAATTTGATATATCTGGATACGGCCGGAAACGTGCTGGATTCTCGCACCATTTCGGCCCCTAACCTTAATAAAGATATAATTACCAGTGTGGTAAAAGTGCGGGCGAATGGCGACCTGTATCTATTCAACCAGGGATCGTCGCCACTTCCATTGCAGCCGTACATTGCGTATGCAGCCAATTGTGTACTGCTCGATAAGGATTTCAACCTCAAATGGTCACGCTCGTATAGTGGCTCTGCTAATGGCAGGATGTTCTATCACGATATCGGCAACGATGGCACCTTTGCCGTTGTAGGTGAAAAGATCAATGCTGCTATCCCCGTTTACTCTTATGGTAGAAAAATCCAGCTCAAAAAAATGGATACCCTTGCTCCCGTAATGGTGGTAAGTGGATGTAGTTTTTATAATTTCCCATTAAATGTGGGTACCAGCAGTAGCATGGTTGAAGATTACGCCCTGTACCGGGACTCTGCTTTTTCCCTTCAAGCGAACGACACGGCTGCACTTATACTCGATAGCTATGCGCAAGTACGCTATACATGCCCTACTGAGTTTGTAGACTCTTGTAGTTTTCTTAGCATAACTGGCCCTGGGGCCATTTGCAATATCGCAAGCACCTATACTTATAAAGTGCATCGCAACAAGGCTTGTAACCAACCCGTAACTTGGCAGGTAGCGCCGGCGGCCAATATTATTTCACAGTCGGATACGGCCATTGTTGTGCGGTTCCCCACCTTCGGCAGCTATGTTGTCTCGGCATTATTACCCTATTCTTGCACGCCTATCAAAGACTCTGTTCGTGTATCTGTAGCCAGTAACACTGCTACTCTTTTTCTTGGTAACGATACCACGCTTTGCCCTAGTAATACTTTGATGGTGGATGCGGGGCCGCGGTTCTATAGTTACCTCTGGCAGGATGGCAGCACCCAGCGAACGTTCACCATAACTGCACCCGGCACTTATTGGGTAAAAGCCGTAGACTCCTGCAACAATATTTTCCGCGATACGATTCAAGTAGCACTTACCGCATCTGTTCCGATCAACGCCGGGCCCGACCGCACAAAATGCAACAGTGATACCTTGCACTTATCGGCACCCACTGGTTTTTTGGGATACCAATGGTCGCCCAATTACCAGATCGGCACCGTAAATGCGCCAATGGCGGTGGTGAATCCGCTGGTAGATACAGCCTATTTCCTAAAAGCTGAAAAGACGCCGGGCTGTTTTGCTTTCGATACTGTTCAAATCCGCGTTTATAAGTCTGCCCTTATTGCTTTGGGCAACGACACAAGTATTTGCACCAATACATCCATCGTGTTGGATGCTGGGAGCGGTTTCAACAATTACCAATGGAGCAATGGATCACTGGCAGCGCAAACCAACGTGGGCACGCCTGGTATCTATTCGGTAATAGCTACTGACAGCCATGGTTGCAAGTCGTACGACACCTTGAAACTAATATCGCTTTATGCCTTGCCGACAGTTACACTTTCGAAAGACACGGTATTATGTATGGGCGGCTCGCTCTTGCTGGACGCTGGTGCGGGCTATAAAAATTATGTTTGGAGCAATGGCAACAACACGCAAACGGTCTCGATTTCTACGGTAGGCAACACCCAGGTAACCGTAACCGACATGCACGGTTGCCAAGGTACAGGCAACCAATCCATCAAAGCCATCGTTCCGTTGCCAACTGGCTTCCTGCCCGCAGATATGCAGATATGCGCTTATGACAAGGCGATATTGAAAACCGGTTCACCTTTTGAGAAATACAGTTGGAGCACGGGTGCCACTTCGCCCACCATAACAGTGGCGAGTGGTGGAATATATTGGCTGCAGGTAACCGACCGCAACAAATGCATAGGTTTCGATACGATGGCTATAAGCATAAAAGATTGCATAAAAGGTGCGTATTTCCCTACTGCATTTACCCCCGACCGAAATGGCCAAAACGATCGATTTATGCCACTACTGTATGGGATGGTGACCAATTACAAGCTCGTAGTTTATAACCGGTACGGTGAAACGGTGTTTTCCAGCAGCGACCCTACCAAAAGTTGGGATGGCGCCCACAATGGCATTGCACAGCCCGCGGGCACTTATGTTTTCCAGTGTGATTTCCGCTTTGCAGGCATGGAAAAGGCGAGCCACAAAGGCACAGTGGTGTTGATTCGGTAACCCTCGCAATGACCGAGAGGGGTGGTGGTCATCTGTATTCGGCAGTCATCGTTTGTGTGGCCTATTCTCGTCCGCACTTTCCACAGTCATTGCGAGATGGGTTCTTGCCTAGGCGAAGCAATCTCCCTCCAGCGGCGGTCTACTTGGTTTGAAAATCTGACACAGGTGTGTAACATGGCCGTGCAGGAGGCCACCTGTACTGTGGGCTACTTAATAAGGTTTTTTTATATCTATTCCAAGCGTAAAGAATACAAATTGTACAAGAACGGGCCTGTCTATATCTTTACGGCAGCTGTTATTGGTTTAGGCACATGTTTGAGGACAAGTAGGAAAAAAAGATTTACCGATACACATACATATCATAGTGAAATGAACGGCCACTCCGAAAAATATGGAATTACGATTATCATCAATAGTGCCTAATGGCATGACAAATACACATTGTATAGCCATTGGCATGATATATACATTCTTGTTGCGAAAAAATCATGTTACTTCTTATGACTTCATCAATATCATCGAGGTTGGGAATGAACTCAATGAATTGATTTCAGTTGACAAGAGGGAAGTCCATATTAACATTAGATATTTTATCCAAGGAGAATACCAATCTAGATCCCTTGAAGAAAGGAATGCGATAAGACTGAACAGTATCCACACTGCTATGTTGCGATTGGCCGAACAGGATAGTAGAGTAGATGTGGATGTTTTGCATTTAATACGGTCGGAAATACTTGAAAAAAACTTTTTATTTTATTTTGAGCACAAGAAATGGACTAGAAAATTAGCCCCAGTAATGACAGCAAGCTTGTTATTTTGCCCCAAAGAAAATAAAATAGACTTTTTTATTATATTATTTTCGAAGGGTATTGAGGTTTGTAACAAATTGGTATATAGTGGCAGGTTAGGTCTTGACTATTTAGATACCCTTTTTTGCCACGGAAAGTGGTCGAAGGAAAACAACTTTATGCTTACTGGAAAATCTAAGGAGATTGAATTTATTGTTTTTCCCGAGGCTTGCAAAGTGGCGTATGTAAATCATTCTAATTGGCCAGTTCCACCAACATTTGATAGCCTGCGATCATCTATTTCACCCGCATTGCCTGAACCGAAGGACGAAGAATATGAAAATTGGTTTTACTCATTGCCTCCTACATGGATCGAATATTTTTTTGATTTGGCGGCAAAAATGCCCAACGCTTTTCCAAAGCATAGAGGTTGGTAATACTTGTTCTGGGAAAGCCTTTAACTGAGTGGTGTTGGTTTATAAGTGTGGAAACATCGCACACACTAGCTTCAATCTGGCGCAGGTCTGTAGTTGAATTTTGTCGTTTTATTTGGTGCGGAAGTCTGCCACATGTGTAAGGCGGGCCCCATATGGCACCGTTCTATCAGGTGCGGGATTCTGGCGCATGTGTGAGGCGCTGGCCCTGTGCGTGAGCCCACATGTGCCGGAGCGTTACTTGATTAAGCATTTCTTACATTTATCGCATAGGTAGAAAATACATCATACCAAGACTAGGCTATCTATATTTTGTGGCATCTGTTGTTGATTTATCGGAACATCTTGCTGGATGGTATTCGGTATTTGCTAAAAGAACAATCATCATTTTTATAGCTGATTAGCAACGAATTGCAAAAGGTGGGCTAAAACATGCGGAAACCGTCCTGCAACATGCAGCGGACTTTCCGCACCATGCGGAAACCTTGCTGCAACATGCAGCGACCTTTCCGCATCATGCGGAGACCTTTCCTGCAACATGCAGCGGACTTTCTGCATCATACGGAAGCCTTCCTGCAACATGCAGCGACCTTTCCGCATCTTTTTGACAAAATTTAAGTAAGCATTGAGCTGGACAATGCATTTTTCTCTATTGTGAATTCAGTATACCATGGTGCAGATGGCTTATGTATTGCCAGATGTCAGACAGCCAGTGCCAAACACAAATCACTAAAAAGCTCCACCATCCAAAAAGAGCCATCTCTCATACTGCCCATTTTGAAAGCGGTAAACTGTGAGTTCGTGGACACCACATTCACTACCACATAATCTTACGAAAGACACAATACATATCGAGTTGTTTCTAATGAAAATTGGGGGTGAAAATTGAAACACGTTGGCTTGTTCAATTGTATTATCCATGGTTACAGTTGTGTCAAATTGCCTAGCAGCACTTCGTGCTTTTTCATAGATTTCTCTTCTTTTCCTGATATGGCCCCACATACTATCTTTTGATATGCGCTTGGAGTTGCCGAACAATGAATCTTCCCACAAGTGAGCAGACAAGTTAACGAGACAAGAGTCAATGTGTTTTTTCTCGTCCTTGGTCAGATACAATTCTTTGCGACCGGCAAACCCGGTATATCCGACAAGCCTTTGACTTTTTAACCGGTCTTTGATACCAGAAATCCATTCACTATGCAGCTGGTCAGTATAATAGATAGTGTGCGCAGGTTGCTCTAGCCGCATAATTTTTTCTAAGATATTTGTAGACAAAGTATCAGTTTGTCCAGTAGCAAGCAATGAGAGGAATAGACAAGATACAATAAGGATTGTGTTTTTCATAAATTAAAGAAACAGATATTACTCGGAACTGTCGATGTATCGTATCTCAAACGTAAAATTGGTCGAGTTATTTGTTTGAGCCCCCCAAAAAAAACCGCCAACATAATTGCTGGCGGGTGGTTCAAGATAGAATATTGGAATTACCTTGGGTACTTATGCAACAAACTGAGGGGGATTGCTTCGGGCAAGAACCCTCGCAATGACCCAGAGTGGTGGGTGCCTTCAGTATTCCGGCAGTCGTCATTTGTGTTTGCCCATCGTCCGCACTTTCCACAGTCATTGCGAGATGGGTTCTTGCCAGGCGAAGCAATCTCCTGCGTAAGGAGCGGAGACTTTCCTTGGATACAATGTACCCTTAAAACTCAAGGGGGATTGCTTCGGGCACGAACCCTCGCAATGACCAAGAGGGGATTAGCCGTCCGTTTTCGCACTTTACCTCATGCTAGTCTTCTATGCATATAAAAACGGCTGCCAATTTTTATCGGCAGCCGTTCTCTTTGTATAAATACAACCTTTCTTATTGCTTCACAAACTTTTGCACAGCAGTGGTGCAGCCGTTGGCGCATACTGCTTTGATGGTATAGCTACCGGCAGTCAACTGTTGTACATTAATGCCTACGGTGTTATCGCCGGAAATTACGTCCATTATTTTTTGCTTCACGATCCTTCCGGTAAGGTCGGTGATGATCAGCGTTAATCTTTCTTGCACCGGTGCGCTAACAATCATATTCAATTGACTGTGGACAGGGTTAGGGTAAATACTGCTGATGGTCAGTTCGGCCGGCTTGCTGACCTTAAGCAAAACTACCGCCGAGTAAGCCGATTTGCCATCCTTATCTATTTGTTTCAATCGATAATAGCCATTGGATAAAAGTGGGCGCACATCGTCGAAGCTATAAACCAACAAACTGGTGCTATTGCCATTGATGGCCTTGGTGGGTATAAAGGCCAACTTACTAAAGTTGATACCGTCTGCGCTACGTTGCAGTTCAAAACCGGTATTGTTGGCCTCGGTAGCCGTGCGCCATTCCAATTTGTTGATGGCACCCGCTTTTTCGCCTTTAAAGCTCAGGAACGTTACAGGTACCACTCCGCATTCAGGGGAGTTATCAATTGTAGCGGTGACGGGCACCCTAGAGCTTTGGCAGCCGCTCCTTATTTGCCAGTTGTAGAAATAGTAGTAAAGGTCGGGCCTTGGCGTATTAGTGGGGGCTGCCGTTAAGGTGCTATAATTGATAGAAAGCACACCTGGCACTACATATGGATAACCGTAGTTGCCACCGGGCGCACCTGCGGAAGGTTCGAACAGTAAACCAGAAATACCTGTAAACCCTGGCCGGATCTTATAATTCGTGCCTGGTTGTATATCGAAATTAAGCGGCACCACGAGTGGCACTGGAGAAGCAGTGGGTGAACCGGTCACATTTACGGTAGTGGTGTTCAGTACGGCACCGGCGCTGTTTGTGATGTCAATGGTAACCGTGCCTGATGCACCAGTAGAACTGACCGGATATATCGTTACCGACAACAAGGTAAAGGTGCTGGTAACGTCGAACACCAAACCGAATGCGGTGGTGCCGGCGCCAGAAGTTGGATTGCTCGATACGACAGGCATACCGGTGGCAACGGTGCTGGTGGATCCTGCCGCCGCATAAAAGGTGGTGGTATTGGTAATGGACGGCGTAACAAACGAAGGGGTCGTTGCCAAGGGTGTGCCGCCAACCGGCAGGTCGTACCAACTTACACCGGCGCCTGCGCTGGCGGTGGCACTTAGGTTCACGGTGCCGGGCCCGCATCTTGAACCGGGTATGGTGGATACTATCAATGGGTTAACGAGCGCAACAACGGCCTCGGTGGAGTTTGTGCTGATGCTGTTGCAAGTGGCCACCAACCGGTAATAGATAGTGCCCGTTATTGGGGTGGCAAGCGTGTATGGGGATGTAGTGGCACCGGGGATATTAGTAAAGCCGGTACCGGAAACGGCGCTGCGCTGCCATTGTATGTTGGCGGCTCCACTAGTACCGGTAGTGCTTAGTGTGGGTGTTCCGCCTGTGATGCAGTACGATGGTGGGGTGGCCGCTCCAGTGCCTCCACTGAGCACTATTCGGGTTCTGCTCACTTCGGGCATGGCATCGTTGGCAGGGTTGGCATCACCTACCAGTAAGGTTGTTGCACTAAAGCTGTAAGTGCCAATGGCGGTCATGTTCAAGTTCTGATCCATGCTCACTTCCAAGGTGGCACCGGCCGCCAGCGTGCCAGCGCTAATGATGGTGGACAACAAAGTATTGGCGGCACCGCCCACAGTAACCCTTACAGTAACTGGATTGGTAACAAAGTTGTGGATGTTCGTGCTCGAGTTCCGGATCCTGATGGTGACCGGTTCTCGATCACTGTAACATCCTGCGGCCGAAACAGCGGGCGCCACCATGGCCTCTGCGCCCACATTGATACCCGTGGTGGAAGTGGTGAATTCATAGGCGCCGATGTCGGGGCTGGTGCTACTTCTGCTAACGCCTACTATATCGGTAGTTACACCCACGGCAATGCCTCTGTTGTCGAGCAAGGAAGCGGTGGGCAGAAAGTTATCCGCGGCAGGGTTCTGGAACGTAGGGTCGATGGCAAAAGAATTGGCGTCGTACGTCGTGTTGGACTTCCAGTTGTCCAATGAGGTGAAACCGCCAGCAGTTGGCAACGCAGTATAACCAGTGCCATTGGTTCCCAACCCACTTAGGTTGAGCAAGTCGTTAGAGTTGCTTACGATGGTTGAAACCGTGCCGGTAGCCCCAAAATATAGACAGTACTTGCTACCTGCGCCGCCCCTTTTTATTTGGATGATATTGTTCTTTATATCAATGCCCTTGGCGGTCGTTGTTTGATAAAAACCGTAGGTAACAGACGTGCCGGTGTAGGCCGCATCCTCTAGGGAAACGGTATTGTGGTAGTACCGGATGCTATCCGAACCGACACTATACAAACCATACTGGATGCCCCCGCCATTGAAATTGTACAGCAAGTTGTTGCTCACCAAATTTTCTTGGCCAGCGGCTGCATCACAACTGGTAAAATAAATGCCATAAGCGGCGCTGGTTGAATTAAGGACCCCTTTAAACGGATCGTGCAACCTATTTTTTGACACCGAGCAAGCTTGACTGTTCCCGGTAAAATAAATCCCGGTAAAAGTGCTCACGGTGGAGCGGGTCTGTCTGCTGATGTCGTTCCTTTCTATTAGGGCATTGGTATTGCCGGCTACATAGATGCCATAGAGATACCATTCGTTCACTTGGTTGTTAAGAATCTTGTTCCCCGTAACAAATGCGGCGGCATCGCCCACCAACGTTATGCCGTAGTATCCACCATTGATGGTATTATTTATCACGGTATTGCTGTCGCACAAAGACCCAGTGGTGGTGGCGGATATGGCAGAACCACTGATAGAGATGCCGGTATAATTGGTGGATGTGCTAGCGGCGGTGAGGTTGATGACGCAGTTGGAAATGGTATTGTTATCTGCATCGTTCAGTAGCTGCACGCCAAAATTATATTCGGTAGAGGCCGAACCGGTACCGGTAATGACCAAGTTATTCACAGTTACCCAATCCGCACCGTTGAACTTGACACCCGCTCTTTCGTTGGTATTGGTGGAGTTGAAGGTCAACGCCCGCCCATTTCCGTTGAAGGTGATGGTATTGGTAGCGGAAGTGCCAAATATTTGCGGGATAATGACCTGCTCGGAGTAGGGCCCGCTAGTAGCGTCTACATTAAAAACGATAGGTCCCGATATACCACATTTGATATAATTGATAGCATCAGCGAAAGTTTGAAAATTGGTTCCACCTGTTGCCAAATTGGAATTGATGCTAAAGGTGGAGGCAGGAATAAGTGATGCCACAGATACCAGTACCGGAGTGCTATAGGTGGTACTGGCCCCGCAGGTTACAGCGGCACGGTAATACAGGGAACTGCTTGGGTTGATGTTGAGGCTGTTCGACTGTGAAGCGGTGCCGATACTGGTATAAGTTCCGGCAGCTGTGGTGGAGCTCTGCCAGGTGTAGGTTTGGCCACTGCCCGATGAATTGCCCGATAAAGAAAGCTGTACGGCCTGCCCGTTGCACAGGGTGGAGGTTGCGGAAGAGACGGTCGTGCCAGGTGTAGGCGGTGCGGTGCAAGGTGCCGAGCTAAAGTTGATACGGATATTCGGTCTGTTTTTATATTGAGCCACGGTGCCATTCAAGGTAGCAGGACCTGTTGTGCCCGTAGCGCCAATCACTAGGTCGGTAGGGGTGCTGGCGGTGTATTGCCATTGCACAAAAGAGGTAGCGCCATTTGCGCCCGCCATGGTCATATCGGTCGCTATTTCTAAAGAGCCACCGGTGTAGGTAAAAGGCGTGATGGTCCAAGTAACCCATCCTATAGAGTTGGGCATATTAAAAGCGGCGTTATTGTAGACCTCTGTTTGCGCCGCCATGATAGATGCCCAAGTAGTGGTAGTAGGCAACGTCGTGTTCGAGGTGTTACCCATGTACATCTTAAAGTTGGCCGGGGTTATGAAATTAGCGTCGTTGGCCTTGTAGAATTCCACGCTGGAGATGATAGAGCCTGGCGTGATACCGGCGGCTGAAAGTTCCGCTGCGGTGTACAAAATATTGCTTCGTGCTGCGGTTGTGGTAGATCCGGCGGAAAACCTATACACAGGTGCATACAAGGTGGCCGCAGGAACATCTGTGCCCGTACCAATAACGGCAACTTGCGCAAATAGGTTGCCCACAACGAATAGATAACAACAAACTAAAATGGTAAAAATCTTCTTCATGGTCGATTGAAGGTTGTGCTTTGAGTATTGGACACGGTAATGCTTTGTGCGAAAAAACATTACTGGAATCATTTACAAAGCTGGGTTTGAAAATAAAATATTGGGAATGGACGTAAACGAAATCAAGATGAACTCACAAAAAAGGTGGCCGTGGAATACATTTCCATTCTGATGGTCGATGGTGGTAAAAAAAGTAACGTGGTAACATCAGTCTTTTAGGTTGTGCGCTAAAGATAGGATATTCAAGTGCAGGTT
>Ga0247739_10000627_pt1 | contig 12465 bp, 11 predicted proteins | sample UWRJL058202B2_FD_180943 | JGI IMG/M metagenome (GOLD analysis project Ga0247739, IMG submission 180943) | Plant litter microbial communities from Arlington Agricultural Research Station in Wisconsin, United States - UWRJ-L058-202B-2 | ecosystem: Environmental > Terrestrial > Plant litter >...
CATTACTTCATCCATGATCAGCAAGATGCCGTGCTTGTCGCAAATAGCCCGTACCGCCTTTAAATAGCCTTTTGGATATTGCAGGCAGCCTGAGGAACCACTTTCGCCTTCGAGCAAAATAGCAGCTACATTGGCCGGGCCTTCGTACGCAATCATCCGTTCCAGTTGCGCCACCGTTTCCTTTAATAAATTGTCTTCACCATATTCCCAACGATATAAATAGGGCAAATCAAAATGTACAAAATTGGGTGCTTGTTGGCTATCCACCGGCAGTTTTCGAGGGTCGCCGCTGGCTGTCATGGCACCACTGCTAGAGCCGTGGTACGACTGATAGCGGCTGAGGATTTTATGCCTGCCCGTATACAATCGAGCTAACTTAATAGCATTTTCAATAGATGTGGCGCCGCATAACGTGAAAAACGATTTGTTCAAATCACCCGGACAGATTTCAGCCAGCTTTTTACCCAATTCGCCCCGCACTTTAGTTACGCAGCTTGGTGTTACATAGCTCACTTCTTGCATCTGTTTTACCACCGCTTGCGTAATGCGTTGGTCGCCATGGCCAATGTTCACGTTCATCAAGCCGCTAGAAAAATCGATGTATTTTTTGCCATCGTAATCATACAGATATACGCCTTCACCACGCTCCACCGCAATGGGGGCGATACCGCTTTGTTTGCTCCAAGAGAAGAGCGTGTAGTCGAGATTATTGTCGATTATTTCTTGTGTTTCGAATATTGTATTTGTTTGCATGGTAGTTGTTTTGCACACGGATTAAGCGGATGGGATGGAAAAAAAGGTTTTTTTGAAATGAAGTGACTGTTGTGGATTTACAATTCTCTCAACATTGGCTTTTTATCATTGTCAAAAATCTTTCGTTTTATTTGCGGCTTTTTTCCAAAATTTAATAGTAGGCCGCCTTCCAGGTTTGTTGCTTTTAAATAATTTACTAATTGCTGTTCGTTTTCTTCTGCTAACATTTCAATCGCTTTTAATTCAACTGCAATTACAATTTCAACTATCAAGTTGGCATTGTAATCACCAACAATATTCCCATAGTAATAAACTAATATTTTTTTCTGACATTCACTTCAAGGCCCATTGAAGCTAGTTCGATATACATTGCCCTTTCATACACTTTTTCTAAGAATCCGAATCCTAACGTATTGTAAACTTTATAAAACGCCTGAATTATTTTCTCTGTAATTTCTTCATATTTCATTAATCAATTTTTTAATGATATCATTTCTTTAATCTATAAAATCCCCTTTTTATCTATCTGATCCCATTTAATCCGTGTGCCAAAATATCGCCCTCAACTCATCCAATTAACCCCCGCTTCTGGATTCCATTTCACTGTACTTTTCTTCAATTTTGTCCAAAATTCAATGGAACTTTTTCCAGTGATATCACCTACTCCAAACTTGCTTTCGTTCCATCCACCAAAACTGAACGGCTCACGAGGTACGGGTACGCCAACGTTTACACCAATCATGCCTGCGCTGGCACGGTCGATTACGTAACGGGCCATGCCGCCGTTTTGGGTAAATACGCTGGCAGCATTGCCATACGGATTGGCATTTTCAATCGCCAATGCTTCATCCACAGTTTTAGCCCGCATAATGCTGATGACCGGGCCGAAGATTTCCTCGGTTGCCACACTCATTTCTGGTGTCACAAAATCAATGACGGTTGGGCCAACATAAGTACCACCCTCTTTGCCTTCCACTTTTGTATTTCGCCCATCCACCAATATTTTGGCGCCTTGAGATTCGGCTTCTGTTATATATTTTTCGATATTATCTTTTGATGCTTTATTGATGACGGCTCCTAAATTCACGCCGGCCACAATCTTCCTTGCTTCCTCACAAATCTTGTCGATGATATGGTCCACATTCCCTACGCCTACCATGGCACTGGCTGCCATACAGCGTTGACCTGCACAGCCACTCATGCTGGCTGCTACGTTTTGGGCGGTCATGGTCGGGATGGCGTCGGGCAATACCATCAAATGGTTTTTGGCACCGCCCAAGGCAAGACATCTTTTATAGTTGCTGGTCGCTCTTTGGTACACGATTTTCGCCACCTTGGTACTGCCAACAAACGACACCGCCTGTATCGCAGGATGGTCGCATATCGCCTCTACAATTTCAACATCCCCATGTACGATATTAAAAACGCCATCCGGCAAACCGGCTTCTTTCAGCAATGCTGCTAATCGGCCACAACTCAACGGCACTTTTTCGGAGGGTTTGATAATCATACAATTCCCTAAAGCAATCGCATTCGGCAACGTCCAATTGGGTACCATGCTAGGAAAATTGAATGGAACGATGGATGCCACGATTCCTAACGGCACATGCTCTGTTCGGCATTCGATTCCCTTGCTTACTTCCAACAACTCACCAGTAACCAATTGCGGAAGCGAAGTGGCAAACTCCGTCAGCTCGATGCTTTTTTCAATCTCGGCCACTGCTTCGCCATAAGTTTTTCCGTTCTCTTCGCTTACCAGTTCCGCTAGTTCCTTCAAGTTTTTTTCCAATAAATATTTGTAGCGAAAAAATACCTGCACCCTTTCTTTGATCGGCGTTCTTCCCCAAGTGGTAAATGCTTTTTTAGCGGCGTCAACGGCCAGTTGCAAATCCGCATTGCCAGACATCGGAACTGTAGAAAGCAAGTTGCCATCTAAAGGAGAAATGACATCCATTGTGCGATTGGTAGTGGCGTCTATAAATTTTCCATCAATAAAATTCTGTATGGCTGAGTATTTCATGGGCTATGTTTAACTGTAATATTTTTAGAAATAAGGGTTGAAAATAAAATATTTTTAGTACAAACAAAAATTATTGCAATATTTTTAGGAAGAAACTGCACTTTTGTTTCTGAAACAATCGTTATATATGGAAAAAACAACCGTCGTGTTGGATAGCCTCGACTTTTCTATTCTTTCTTATTTGCAAACGGATGGACGGATGTCGTTCACGGTTATTGCAGATAAATTGAAGGTCTCTATCGGAACGGTCAGAACGCGGTTCAATAAACTGATCGAAGACGGAACCATCAACATTATTGGCCGTGTGGACCCAGATAAAGTGGGCTTTCATGCATACGCACATATAGCCGTATATATCCGACCAATTACTTTAAATGAAAAGGTGGCCCAAATGATTGTAAAAATGCCAGAAGTAAGTTTCGTGGCGCTCACTTCTGGCGAATATGATTTGGAAGTGGATGTAATGTGTCGCAACAACGATGCCCTCGTTCAATTCATGAACCGCATTGCGAAAATTGAAGGTGTTTATCAAACCAAAACAACTTTATATTTAAAAGTATTCAAGTATGCACAGCCGGATCTGGCACTTTTGAAATGAAACTATGACGCATAAAAAAAGCGGGAAATCTCAATCGAGACTTTCCGCTTATCATTCAAACTAAAATATTAAAAATTATCCTTTCTTCTGCTCCTTCGCCCAAGCGTCTTTCAGCGTTACCGTTCTATTAAAAACCAGTTTATCAGTACTGCTATCCTTATCCATGGTGAAATAACCCTTGCGGATAAATTGATAGGGCTCACCAATTTTTGCATGCAATAAATCAGGTTCGATAAATGCATTGGCAATCACTTGTAGACTGTCTGGATTGATGTGGTCCTGAAAATCTCCCTCAGCATCAGCCACATTTTCAACTTTGAACAAACGGTCGTACAAACGGATTTCGGCCTGGGCCGCATGTGCTACACTGATCCAATGAATGGTACCTTTTACATGTAGCCCGCTGGTATCCGCACCGCTCTTGCTTCCTTCCAAATATTCGCACAACACTTCCGTCACCACGCCGTTTTCATCTTTGTTGAAACCCGTGCAAGTAACAATATAAGCGCTCTTTAACCGTGCCGATAAACCTACGCCCAACCTAAAAAATTTCTTCGGCGGCACTTCCATAAAATCTTCCCGTTCGATCCACAACTCTTTGCTGAATGGCAGTTCCCTCGTGCCTCCGCCGTTTTCGGCCTCGGGATTGTTTTCGCCCAACAGCGTTTCGACTTCACTATCTGGATAGTTCGTGATCACCAATTTGATTGGATCCAAAACCGCCATGCGACGAGTTGCAGTTTTATTTAAATGTTCCCGTATGCAAAATTCCAACAAACTGAAATCGATGATGTTTTCCCTTTTTTGAACCCCGATACGATCGCAAAAATCCCGCAAACTCTCAGGCGTAAATCCCCGCCTACGCAATCCGCTGATGGTGGGCATCCGAGGATCATCCCAAGCAGTTACATAACCCTCGTTCACCAATTGCAGTAATTTACGTTTGCTCATCACGGTATACGTCATGTTAAGGCGAGCAAATTCATATTGCTTGCTCGGGAATATCTCCAATTTTTCTATAAACCAATTGTACAGTTCCCGATGCGGAATAAACTCCAGCGTACAGATGCTATGGGTTATTTCTTCAATGGAATCGCTTTGTCCATGCGCAAAATCGTACATCGGATAGATGCACCATGCATCGCCGGTCCGGTGGTGATGGGCATGCTTGATGCGATATATCAAAGGGTCACGCATGTGCATATTCGGCGATGTCAAATCACCTTTTGCCCGCAACACTTTTTCACCATCCTTGTATTTTCCAGCACGCATATCTGCAAACAATTGCAAATTTTCTTCTATACTTCTTTCCCTGTATATCGTAGAAGTTCCAGGTACGGTGGGCGTACCTTTTTGCTTGGCTATTTCTTCTGCAGTGCTATCATCCACATATGCCAAACCTTTATTGATTAGCGTAACGGCAAAATTATATATCTGTTCAAAGTAATCCGATGCATACAGTTCTTGCGCCCAAGTAAAACCTAGCCATTGCACATCTTCTTTGATGCTATCTACATACTCGGTTTCCTCTTTGGTGGGGTTGGTATCGTCAAATCGCAGGTTGGTTTTGCCTCCATATTTAATGGCCAAACCAAAATTCAGACAGATACTTTTTGCATGTCCAATGTGCAGATAACCATTTGGCTCCGGCGGAAAACGTGTCAATACGTTTGCATATTTCCCTGTCGCCAAATCCGATTCCACGATTTCTTCTAAAAAATTCAGGCTTTTTTCTTCGCTCATTTTATTGTTTGTTGGGATTGCGAAAATAAAGGGTTATTCTTTTAAAATAATGAAAGGGAGGGCTCGTACTACATAACGATTTGCAAATGATAGCGAGATTGACGACTATAATCTTTACGTTTTTGATGTTGACGTCATAATGCCTTCGACTACATGATGTTACAAACGTCCATAAGAAGCGGAGATCCCAATGTTGTGTCTACGGGAATAGCGGCAAATGCCTCTTCAAAATCGGGACTTGCTCGCAAAGGGTCGTATGGTATTTGCATTGCGATAGCATGGAGCTTGTATCGGCTCCGCCGAGTATGGCCAATAGCCTCCCGCCGTACGTGATAGGCTAACCGCAAGGGCCACGAACTAACGAATGATTACGACCGCAGGAATGGTCTTGCGGGATATTCCCAAAAAGTTGTAAAAATGTTATCGCAAACAAAACCGGTAAACTAACAACAGCTTGATCAAGAAATGTTTGATAGAAGATAGCTGTTAAAGCAATCGACGGCCCTACGCAAATGCACCTAAACCATTGATTTGCTAACTTTTTTACCCCGACATTTGCTACTCTAAAAAATTGAATGTATGCGAAGTCCCTTGGGCTCCCTAGTTTTTATTGTCGTAATGCTATTGGTGGATTTATATGTTTTTGTGGCCATTAAAACCGTATCTCAAAATGCTTCGCCTAAAACAAGGGCCGTTATTTTTACGGTTTTTTGGACGATTTCTATCATCTCAATGGTCTTTATTGCGTTACTGCCTTATGTAAATTACAATAGCTGGCAACGGCCTTTTCGTACTTATCTTTTCGCAGTTGTAATTGGTTTGTTTTTAGCTAAAGTAATTGCTGTCCTGTTCTTTTTACTGGATGATATCCGCAGGGGTTTGCAATGGTTATCATCCAAACTATTTTTTAGAAATACCGAAGTGGAGACGATTGCGGAAAATGGGATTACGCGTAGCACTTTTATGAGTTGGCTGGGTTTAGGTTTGGGCACAACTTTGTTTGGCTCGTTAATTTACGGATTTAGTAATCAATACAATTATAAAATCAAGAATATAGACCTCGCATTCGATAACTTGCCAAAAGGTTTCAAAGGTTTAAAAGTGGTTCATATCAGCGACATACACAGTGGTAGTTTTATGAACAAAGAAGCAGTAAAAAAAGGGGTAGACATGATCAACCAACAGGGCGCCGATATGATATTATTTACTGGCGACCTTGTAAATGATAAGGCTACTGAAATGGCGGAATACGTTGATATTTTTAGTCAGTTGAAGGCGCCCATGGGTGTGTACAGTACGTTTGGCAACCACGATTATGGAGATTATGTGGCATGGTCGGACAAAGGATTGAAACTGAAAGAGGGAGAACTATTTACGCCTTTGCAAGCAAAAAATTTAGAAGATCTCAAAGCAATCCATGGAAAAATGGGCTGGCGGTTGCTATGGGACGAACACGTGGCCATTGAACGTGGTGGGGACAAGATAGCGCTAATGGGCGTACAAAATATCAGTGGGAAAATACGTTTTCATAGTTATGGAAATATGGCCAAGGCACATGCGGGTAGCGAAAAATATCCTTTCAAGATACTGATGAGCCACGACCCAAGCCATTGGGACAAGGAAGTGCGTAGCCAATATCCTGATGTGGATTTAATGCTAAGCGGGCACACGCACGGCATGCAATTCGGTATCGATTTGCCATGGTTTAAGTGGAGCCCAGTGAGCTTTGTGTACAAACAATGGGATGGCCTGTACGAAGAGCAGAAACAAAAATTATATGTGAACCCAGGCTTTGGTTTTATTGGTTACCCAGGTAGGGTTGGGATTATGCCGGAGATAACGGTGATAACGTTTGTGTAATAATAAAATAGAAATAATCGATAATTTAATAATACCGCACCGCTATTTCATCGTCAATAAGCCATTCAACATGGTGTCGCAATTTATTAGTTGCCACCAAGTTGGTTTGTTGGGTGATCTAGATTTTGACTTTCCCGAGGGCACGCACGCTATTGGAAGGTTGGACAATCACTCCGAAGGGCTATTGATTTTAACCACCAATAAAAAGGTTACGCGGTTGTTGTTTCAGGGAGTAATACCGCATAAACGAACGTACTTGGTGCAGGTGAAAAATGCAGTACTGCCCGAGACATTACACACTTTAAGGACAGGTATTGCTATACCGGTAGAGGATGGAAAGGAGTATATGTGCATCCCGTGTGAAGTGGATTTAATAGATGCGCCTGCAGATATTTTTAAGCCGGGCAATGGATTGCCGGTATATCCACCTTTTAGTTGGCTCAGGATTACTTTGACGGAGGGAAAATTTCATCAGGTGCGGAAAATGGTGGCGGCTGTGAGGCATCGTTGCCTGCGATTGATAAGGACTTCCATCGAAGATTTAGAGTTAGGAGATTTGCCCGCTGGCGGTGTGCTGGAATTAGGCGAAGAGGAGTTTTTTAAAAAGTTGAAGATTGAAGCATACTGATATGTTTTAAATTTTTATATTTTCAGCCTTGTTACTTGCAAGGCAGAAGTTTTTTTTATCCAATTTATACACTGCCATTGTCTTTTTATCTTTTTCACTCATGTAAAAATCCTTTGTATCGGCCACTGCGCTAAAGCCGTTCCGCAGCAATAGGTCAAAAGATTTTTGGTTTTCTTTATGGGTGAACGCAAGCACAGCATTCAATTTCATTTTTTCGAACCCGAATGCCAGCACATTTTCCACCGCTTCCTGCATGATACCGATGCCTTGGTGATTGGGATGAAGTTCATACCCGAGGTCAGCCGTTTTCTTTCGTAAGTTGATGTTCCAAAGGCACACCGTTCCCAGTAAAGGTGCCGTTCCCTTTATATTGATCGCCCAAAATATCCATTTGTTCTGTAATACCCCTTTGTTTATACCGGAGATGAAGTTTTCGGCGTCTTGCAGGGTTTTCGGTTTCGGCCTATCAATATACTTATTTACTATTTCGTGTGTACGCAAAAAAAATATCTCGTTTCTATCTTGTCTGCTCATCAAGCGTAAATGCAAACGTCGTGTTTGCATGACAGGGAAAGGAGAGAAGTTTATAGATAACATACAAGCAATACTAATTTTAAAGAATGTAATGTTACATGTTATAAACCTGTATTTATTGGTTTTTTTTGTTCAATATTTCTAACAAGGTTTTATACAGCACTTCCGTACCCAGGGCTAGGTCTTCGTAGGAAGCATATTCCAACGGGTTGTGGCTAATTCCATCTTTGCACCGCACAAAGATCATCCCATAGTCGCAGGCGTAGGAGAGGGCCAATGAGTCATGGAAAGGCCCACTCATCAATTCAGGCATATCGAGCCCGCAAGCATTTCCTTCTTTTTTGATGATATCCTTGATCCACTGTGCGCAGTACCGGGGTTCGCTGTTGGTATCTTCGGCAATCGTATAAGTTAAATGATGTTTTTTAGTGATGAGGTCGATGCGTTCCCGGAGCTGCGCTTCATAGCGGTTGCGCCTTTCAATGTCTATGTCACGAAGGTCTACTGTGAAAGTTACTTCTTCGGGAATGATGTTTCTTGATGCTGGAAAAATGTTCATCGTCCCAACAGTTCCTACAGTAGGGGCGCCTGGTATTTGGTTTGCAATCTCGTTAAGTGCCACCACAATTTCTGCGGCACCCACCATCGCATCTTTCCGCATGGCCATGGGCACGCTACCTGAGTGGCCAGCCATGCCCTTTAATTTGACCGTCCACCAAAGCGGGCCAGAGATGCCGGAAACTACACCGAGTGCTTGATTGGAAGTATCGAGTATGGGGCCCTGCTCAATGTGTAGTTCTAGAAAACAAAAAATACTACCTGATTTATATTCAGATTCTTTGAATTTGTTGGGATTGCAGCCAAAATCTCTTAGGGCTTGCTCCCTGGTAATGCCATCTTTATCGGTTCGTTGTAGTTCGTCTGGTTCCAATTTGCCCAAAATACCTCGGGAACCAAATAAGCCTTTATTGAAACGCCATCCTTCTTCATCCGCAAAAGAAATCACTTCGATGCTTCTTAAAGGTTGGATGCCATTTTCTTTTAATGTTACCGTGGCCTCTATGGCGCACAATACACCAGCCACACCGTCAAAGCGGCCACCGTAAGGCTGTGAATCTAAATGTGAGCCCATCATAAGCACCGGCAAACTTGGGTCGCTGCCTGCTAACCTTCCAATAAGATTGCCAAAATTGTCGATGTGTGTCGTCATGCCTGCTTCTCTCATCCAACTGGCGGCTAGTTCGAAACCCTGTTTTTCAAGTGGCGTCATAGTAGGGCGACAAGTGCCGGTTTCACCAATCTTGCCTATTTCGCTCATGGCTTCAAAATGTTGTTGCAGGCGGATTTTATTAATGGGCATATTGAACTTGACAATTAAAAAGTAAAAATTAAAAAATTATGCTGCTTTCATTTACAGAAACTTTTTTGCTCGGCTCTTGAAGGCGGCAGTTTCGTGTGGCAACCTTGCGGCTACTATCATTTTTATTTCTGGTACAATCTCGGGATATTTTTTGGAAAGATTGTGGAGGATGGTCAAAGAAAATGCCTTTACGGCTACAGCTTCTTTAGGGTCATCTATAAATCGGAAACAGCAATCCATCACGATACCTTGTAAGTTTTCTGGAATATCTATATGTTGCAAAAAGCGGACGGTGTTTCGCTTTACTGCATTGTGTAGGTTGGGTTGCCCAAGATTGCCAATGATGTTTGCCAAATGTTTTTGTACCAATTCGGGATGTTCTGCGGCGATATAACTCATAGGCCAACCAGCTCTTTGGGTAATGCGATAATCGCCATGCAAAAAGAGATGCACCAATTCGTCAAATCGTTGTTGGTGGATGCCTACATACGCAATAATGTTGTTCGTTTGCGTTTTGGAATGCGCTTCCATAATCATTTTTGAAAGTTCCATGCATTTATGAAAATTTGATATGTTGTTTTGTGCATAAAATCTTGGTAACTGCATCAGCTGTGTGAGGGATTGAGAACTGTAGCTCACAGGCGGCGTAGAGACTTCCTTTTACGAAGCTTGGGTGCCATTATGCCGCCGAGGACTACTGCCAAAAGCCCCCTGCTTTGCGGTACGGGCGAACACCGATGGCCGCCAATAAGAAAACGTTTAGCTTGGGGTAATTCAGGCCAGCGGTGGCACGCCGGATAATTTATTAAGACAATTGTTTTTTTTGATGATTATTTAAGCTTAGTGGCATATAATCTTTTTACTGTGTGATATGCTTTTTTCTTTCGGCCATAATAATCTACCACGCTCCAGCTACACACAGGCCAGCAATCGTTAAACTGCCAGAATATGGTACCCATGCATCTTCCATTAGAAAACATGTGGGCTGTAATGGCGGTATCCAACGCACGGGATTGTAGTTCTTGTGTAGCTTCCACGTACCCTTTAAAAGTATTAGCCTTTAAGTTATTTTGGGTTAGATATATGCCTAAGTTTTTATATCCACTGCTGTGTTTTTGGTGCACCTTCATGACGGTGGATGCGGTGTCGTAATCAGCAGGCAAGGCGTATTGTTCGATTGTTTCCATGTTGGGCATCGCTTGCATGCCGTACTCGCTCATAAACCTTGGCACTTTTTGTTTGTAGGTGCTAATGGGTTCTACGGCGCCCCATACACCCCAGTAGTGGCTGTCGGCATGGGTCATGCTTTCTTTCCGGCCCCAGCCTTTTAATGGAGATGTAGTGATATATGCTCTTCCATCATATTGCTGTACTAACTGCGGTAACAATTCGTGGAATATTTTTTTGTATTCCGCCCAAAGTTTGGCTGTGTCCGCAGGCGAAAGGTTGAAATTTCTCTGCCATCCCCAGTTGTTCCAAGCCTCGTCTATCTCATTATTGCCGCACCAAACGGCAATGCAAGGGTGTTTATGTAATCTTTTAATGTTATCTATAATTTCTTGTTTGATGTTCTCCAAAAAGTCGGCATTGGCTGGGTACATGGCACCTGCAAACATAAAATCTTGCCAAACCATGATGCCTAGGGAATCGCAGAGGTCGTAGAAATAGTCATCCTCGTAAATGCCGCCGCCCCATACTCGAAACATATTGATGTTCGCCTCTTTTGCAGCAAGCAATAAATTCCTGTACTTAGCCTTTGTAATTCTAGGTAAAAATTCATCGGCCGGTATCCAATTGGCACCTTTAATGAAAGTTGGTTTTCCGTTCACCGTAAAATAAAATGACTGGCCAATGGAATCTGGCTTTTGTATCAGCTTGATATCAAGGGCTGCTTTTTTTGCTTTGATAGCTGGATTTGAATAAGCAAGGTCTTGGTTATGCGCTTCCAGCGATGAGATGGCTTGGTCGTTCCAAGCATTTATTTTGATAGGCCGCCAAACACCGCAAGTAATAAGTTTTGGACCCCAATCCCAACCGAAGTTATATTGCGCCTTTCGCACATAATGGCGATTGTTCTCACAAGGACGTACCAATGGCAAAGCGGCTTTAGCAATAGAATCAACTACTTTTTCGGCACTTAAAAAATGGATGGATAGTTTGTTGTTGGTTCTTTTGAGCAAGGGGTTGGAGGCGCCAGCTTTACTGCGGATAGGCACTATCCATGTGCAGAACATATTGTTGGCCGATAATATTTTTTGTTCGTTCAGGTATACATCTGCGTAGGTATCCAAACCTTCAAACACTAGCTCTATGTACTTCTTTTCAAATGTATTTTTGTCTACATCAAAGGCTGTTTCATACTCCCAGTTTTCTTGTGCTACCCACTGTACCTTGTCTTCATTATCTCTATAAAATGGGTCGGGGATTACATTGTTGGCCATTAAATCTGTGTGAACCGTTCCGGGCACGGTGGCTTTCATCCATGTAGTGTTGGCTTCTTTTCTAAAATGCCAACTACCTTTTAGCATTGTTGTCACGTTTTGTGCTAAAGTAGAGGACGCAATCAACAATAGCATAATTGGAGCTAACAATATTACACGTCGGAAACAAGGGCAAGTCAAGGGTGATTTCATATCGCTATTTTGACAGCCAATTTATTATTAAATTGTTGACGTAGCGCAATTAACTAGGCGGCATTGTTCTGCCTTATAGTTATTAATACGTTATCCTCACCAATCGTGTAATATTTGTACGATTGGTAGATAAATCTCGTATCCATAATTTACTGCAATAACATTAGCAAAATTTGATTATCCCTCACTTAAATATCTAACTAATCTCCGTTTGGCAATCGGCAGCAAGGTCTCTTCTACCGGAAATTTTAATTCTGTTTCAATGCTATACACTGCCGGATTTGGCATGTGTTTGCGATTGCGAAGTAGTTCACTTTTTATATTTTGGTAACTGTT
>Ga0247739_10000628_pt1 | contig 12459 bp, 12 predicted proteins | sample UWRJL058202B2_FD_180943 | JGI IMG/M metagenome (GOLD analysis project Ga0247739, IMG submission 180943) | Plant litter microbial communities from Arlington Agricultural Research Station in Wisconsin, United States - UWRJ-L058-202B-2 | ecosystem: Environmental > Terrestrial > Plant litter >...
CTATACATAACAGACCCCCGCTTGATTCTCAAGTTTAGTCCCTTACAACCGTTTGCTGCAAACGTGGAAATTTGCACTGCAAACAGGTAATATCCGTTTGCAAGGGTCTTGATTCACAATGGTGCACACAAGTATTGTTACATACCCTCAGGCTTTAACTAAATCGTGCATCATGTATTTTATACAGTAATAGCTATGCTGGAATAACATGGCTTTTCTTTGATGAAGTTGGCAAAATGAGGCTATCTTAAACTTTCAAACCTCACTTAAAGTCTTTATAACTAAATGCCCATCATTCGAAACACTTCTCAAGGAAACACCACGCTGGAAGAATTTTATATGCAATTGTCAAAACAGAATCAACATACTGACTGTGATCCAGGATATGATATGCTGTTATTGGTAGAAGCTATCAACCAGATGTTTGTCGAAACTGTTATCTGGGGCTTTACTTCTAAATCGAGATTAGTTTTACAACAAGTAGATGAGGTAGATGCTACTTGGTATGTAATGATAGGCAGTGCGGGTGGAGTCTATCACTTTAAATATTTAATGGCGAAGCAGGGGAGTCCCTGGCGAAATGCTTTTGTATCTGGCGAAACAAATTCGCTTGATGAGGCACGAAAAAACGTATTGATTGCCATGAAGGAATGCGGGGCTTGGAAAGATGTTGCTGAGTTTCGACAATTGCTACTTCAAAATGCTATTTTGTAATAAAAATTCAAATTTCTTTTTGCTGATATTATGTCGTTACCATTTTGGGGAATTATTTGCCACGTAAACCAACAAAAGATAAAGCAATCCTTACATTTTGACCTTTTAAAAAATTGGAGTGTTTGTTGTTGCATACATAACAACAAATCATTATTGCATTCAAAATCATGTCATTTATTGTGAACACACGCACACAAGCTTTATATTGAAATTATGCAAAAGAAAATTTTGGCGGTTGACGATGATGTAGACATATTGGAAATGCTCAAACTATTATTAGACATTTTCGGTTATGACGTGGAGGCAACCCTGCGTGGGCAAGATGTTCAAGAAAAAATAAGCCATCGTAGGCCAGATTTAATACTAATGGATGTAACCTTGTCTGGAATAGACGGTCGTGATATTTGTCGTTCGCTAAAACAAGACAGTGAAACAGCAGGCATTCCTATAATTTTAATATCTGCACTTCCAGGTTCTAGGGCCGAAATGATGGAGTGTGGTGCAGACGACTTCTTGAACAAACCTTTCGATATTGCAAATTTACAAGACAAAATAGAGAAGTTTTTAGCCGTTAAATCTGGGGAAGATATACCTGAATTTCTTCCAACAAATAATTAAACTTAAATTATAATTTACAATATCTCTGCTATACATCCTTTACGTTCCAGAAATGTAATAAGGTGAAATGCGTCAATAAAGCCAGTTTTGCTAGCTATGCGAAGGATATTGTCACAATCAAGCAAATCAAAATTTGCCTTGTAGTGATTAAAGTTCCGATGTATTTCTACTGTCAATTGCTTGGCGTAGATAGGGTCGGTAATATTGGTTTTGAATATTTCAATTATCTCCATAACCGTCATTGGTTTACAAGCTGATAACATCATGCTTAATAATATTCCGTTATCTGTAATTGGGCCAACAGGTAACTATTTCTATTTACAATGATAATATTAGAATATACAGAGCCGTTTTTTTGGCTAACGGTTTAAATTTCCGGTTCCTTTTTATAGCGATAAGTAAGTACTACATTGCCACAAGCCATTTGTCTTGAGCTGATCAAGTCTAATTTGGCCATTTTAGTAGGTTCTTTAAAAAAGGGAGTTCCACCGCCAAGTATAATAGGATTGATAATCATTTGGAATTCATCTATCAAATTAAGATCTATAAGGTGGTGCACGATATTGGCGCCTCCAAATACAACCAAGTTTTTTGCTGATTCTTTCTTGAGTTCTTCCACTTCCGTCCGTATGTCTTTCGCTCCTAAACGTGCATTTTGCCATTGAACATCGGTCAATGTTTTTGAATATACAATTTTCGGTAATTCATTCATGAACGCTGCTATCCTTGGCTGGTCATCTTTTGCATTACCGCTTGGCCAATATTGCTCCATTAATTGATAATTCACCCGGCCGAACAATAACGTTCCTATGCCGTCGAAAAATTTAAGCATAAAGGCTTCCATTTCATCGTCAAATACGTGCCAGTCTAGTTCTTTATTTGGCCCCTCAATAAAACCGTCCAGCGATACCATCATCGAAACAATCAACTTTGCCATTTTATAATTTTTGGCTAAGGTAGAATAGCCCATTGTATTTCGGTCGGTTATAAAAGCCAATCAGCAGGGGCATTTAGGACAATTTCTTTATCTTAGCACATATTAAAAAGATGCCAATATGATTAAGCTCGGTGTTTTATTAACCCATCGTTATCGATTGTTGAGCGTGGCTGCCCTACTTGATGTTTTCGAATCCGTCAATCAGTTTTACATTGCCGAAGGCAAAGAGCCGATGTATGAGATAAGCGTTTTTTCGCTGTCTCAAGATGGCTCTCAACTTACCAATGCCTTTAAAAGTTATCGTTTACAAACTATGGATACGGCACCGCAGCAAGATTTAGTTTTTATCCCAGCGTTTGTGCCTACGGATGTTAAGCAAGCCATTCAAGATAATCAAATTTTTATCCCTTGGTTATGCAAACAATATAAAGCTGGGGCCGAAATAGCGACCGTTTGTACCGGTGCATTTTTGTTAGGTGCCACTGGTTTGCTCAATGGTAAAATAGCTACTACACATGTGGATGCTTGCCAAAGTTTTGCTGCCCACTTTCCTGAAATAAAATTGCAGGCAGATAAGGTAGTAACGGGAGATGATCGACTGTACACGAGTGGTGGCGCTACTTCTAGCTTTCATCTCATGATACATTTGGTGCAAAAGCATTGCGGAAAGGAGATGGCTGTCCGCACCGCCAAATTGTTTGCTATCGATATGGATCGCAGCCAGCAAGCCTATTTCAGTAGTTTTTTACCCACGCAAGATCATCAAGATGAACTGGTGGCCATGGCTCAGCAAAGCATTGAAGCTTCTTATCACGAAGCCGCTACCATCGAAGAAATTATCAAGGATATTCCTGCTAGCAGACGAAATATTGCTCGCCGTTTTAAACAATTTACGGGCATTACACCCATTGAATACTTGCAAAAAACGAGGGTGGAAGCTGCCAAAAAACTGCTCGAACAAACCAATCAACAAATGCTCGAAGTCATGCTCAATTCCGGCTACAACGATCCAAAAGCATTCCGCAAAATCTTCCGAAAAGTAGTAGGCATGACACCCACCGGTTATCGTGAAAAGTTTCAAGCCAATTAGAGATGTTACGTATGCAGTTTTTTATGGTTAAGCTTAAAGCCTAAAGCCTGAAGCAGAAAGCGGAAAGCAGAAAACCGAAAGCTCTTAAACTCTAAACTCTGAACTCTGAACCCTAAACTATGAACTTTTCCTCGGGGCCATCAAATTCTTAAGTTGCGTCTTGTTAATTGGTTTGCCAGTAGCTTTCTTTTTGGGGGATGCGTTTTTGTTCAACTGCCAAGTAATGGTAAATCTGTAGTTTTTAGATTGGCTTGAATTGTAGGTTTCCAGTGCAAAATTGGAGCCATAGGTATAGGTGCGGTATTGCGCCGAACGGAAAGGGTCTGCCACGTTGAAACCTAGAACCAGCCTGCGGTTGATGAATTTGTGTTGTACCCCAAAATTCATGGTGATGTTGCTCTTACTGCGCCCTTGTGGATCAGCAAAAGAACTGTACCGCAAGTTGCCATCCATGGTAAATACATTGCTGAAAAGAATATTGTAATTTAATGATGTGTAAAAGGAGCCACCATCTCGATACTTATATAAAATTTTCTGTTGCTCGCCGTACTTGTTGTAGGTATATCCAGTGCTGGCGTTCAATCTAAAAGCCCGGGAAAAAGTGTAGCCACCCCAAATGCTTGCTTCATACTCGTGCCGGTTGTCTATGTTTTGATAGCTTACAAAGGTTTTTCCATCTGGTTGCAATGTTCGTATGGTATTAAATATGTCTTTTATATAATTGTAACCAACGGATATGTTACTGTAATATTTTCCTTTGGTTAAACTGTAATTTAAATCAAAGTTGTGTGCTAAAGAAGGTGCCAGGGTGGGGTTACCAAAGCGAAGATTATAGGGGTCATTGTAATCCACCGCAGGATTTAATTCTCCAATACCTGGCCTGCGGATTGCCTGCCGGTATACAAAACTTATATTGTTGTCCTTCATCAAGTCTTGGCGAATAGTAAGCGAAGGAAGCACATTCCAATAGCTGTTTTGAGAATTGCTGTAATTGGCTTTATAGGCAAAAGTAAAATCGGTTTCTTCAGCTTGCACATTCGCTATGATTCGCATTTTCTGGCTAATGGCAGCCACTACGCCAGCTCGTATAGCAAAGATATTTTGAGTGAAAGTAAAATCGCTGCTGAGCAAATTATTCACCATCAACACATTTTCCGGTTTTTTAAGGAACGATGTAGTTACAATGTTGTGGTTGTTGTTACCTATCCAGCTTACACCTGTAGAGAGGCTCCACCCTTTAATGGGCAGCGGCCTATCGTAGTTGATGCGGAGCGAATAGTTCGATGCCCTATTTTTCCCTCTTTGATTTTGCGTGGAGTCCACGCCAGTAGGCATCCTCGTATCTGGAAACAAGAACTGTTGAAAATAATCTTTGCCGGAATTTGTCCACCCGTAAGAGTAGGAACCAATGAAACGCAGCACTTCTCCAGGTAGTTTTGTACGATATGTAACAGACGGCTGGAGGGTAATATTTTGGTTGTTACCATTGCTAGCGTTTGTCCGGGTGCTCAGTTTATATAATTTTTCATATCTGTTGATATTGCTATATTCCGTATTGCCCTCATTGTCGTAATAGTTGGAATTCGATTGCGCTACCATGCTCAGCTGCAATTGTTTGCTTGCTTCGTAATCTGCCTGCATACGAATGTTGGGTCGTGCATTCCGATTGTCCCATTGTCCATCTGTATTAAATTGATTGGTTGAATCTTTATATATGTTTTGTCTGTGGGAATAACTGATGCCTTTCAGTTGGCTGGCTGCCACACCAAGGCTGCCGTTCAAACTCCACTTTTTATTACGGTACGATGCGTTGGTATTCAAGCTGCCCTCGCCACGGGTACCTATTCCCATAGTTATTTTGCCAGTGGCTCCAATGCGACCTTTGCGGGTTACTATGTTTATTACACCGCCCTGTTCAGATGCATATTGTGGTGGCGGGTTCATCATGAGCTCAATGCGGTCGATGGATCCGCCCGGTAAACTTTCCAAAAGGTCGGCTAGTTGCTGAGCGTTCAGGTCCACGGGTTTATCATCTATTAAAATCTTTGGTTCTTTTCCTTTCAACAAAAGTTTGCCGTTAGGGTCATTACTGATCAACGGCATATTTTTTAATATTTCCGATGTGTTGCTACCTGCAGTAAGTGCCGATTCACCCACATTGTACACAATCTTTCCATCCTTATTTTCTATTAAAGGTTTTTCTGCATACACAATAACATCTTGCAGCTCTTCTTTTTTGGTACTCATCTTTTGATCACCAATATTAAAATCGTACCGTTCTGCCCGTATATAGATACTATCCAACGTGAGCGGCTGATAACCCATACTGGTAAATATGACCCTGTAATAACCAAAGGGTAGTGGCGAAAATTCAAAGGAACCATCATTTCCGGTGATAAGCGACCGCTCAAAACTCGTGTCGCCCAATATGTTCAAGGTAACCGTTGCAGACGCAATAGCTTTACCAGATTCTACATCCAGCACACTACCTGTAATAATGCCTACCTCTTTTTTTGTGTCGTTTTTTTGCGCAGCAGTGATAAGATGGCAAAAAAACAATGCGGCTAGCAATAAGATATAATTTTTCACGCATCGAAGATAATTAGGCAGGGCTAGACTTTGGAGCGACCAGATGAAAAGGAAAGGGTAAAAAGCGGCTTTATGAACATGGACCTTTTGAGTTCACTAACGAGTTTCACATGTAAATTTGAATCTTTTTAACTTAAAACTCATTTTGGTTGAAGATTATTCAAAATCGAAAGTTTTTAATCACCTATTTTAAATGAATGTATATTTTGACTAATTGACATTTAGCCTTAATGCTTTGCCAAGATGCAAGTTAATTATAGTTAACATGTAAGCATTTAAAGCATATGTTTCGATGAATGGAGAAAAAACGATGACGATAATCAGTTTGTAGGCGAAACTGCAAACATGGGAAAAAGCTTGGCAGCTTTATTTGCCGGTGAAACATTTTATTTTTTACAGACGGATTTTGATGAGGGATATCTTTGAGACCTTGTTTTATCATTATCAATTATAGAATATTGTACTTATGTCTACAAATCGTATTTTGGCTTTCAGCAGCTCTCGGGCTGGAGATTCAGCTTATTTAGCAACAGCTGCACCAATCATTAAAGAATTTTTGGGTGATAAGATATATAAGATTGCGTTTATCCCATTTGCTTCGGTGGATGATGATGCAGAAGCATATGTAGGTATGGTTCGTACGGGCTTGACTGATTTGCCGCATACCATAGAAGTAGTAAAACCGGTTGATGCTAAAAAGACAATCCAAGCCTGCGATGCCATTATGGTTGGTGGCGGAAATACCTTCAAGCTGCTGCACGACATTTATCAGTTGCAATTGCTGGATGTGATACGGGACAAAGTGAATGCCGGATCGCCTTACATTGGTTGGAGCGCCGGCTCGAACATAACTGGGCCTACTATTGGCACAACCAACGATATGCCCATCGTTGAACCGAAAAGTTTTAACGCATTGGGTTTGTTACCATTCCAGATAAACCCACACTACAACAACGAAAAACCGGCGGGCCACAACGGCGAAACCCGTGACCAGCGCCTGACTGAGTTTTTGAAGATGAATCCTGGCGTTCCAATCGTTTGTTTACCCGAAGGAACGGCGCTGCGGTTTGAAAATGGCCAACTGTTGTTCATTGGGATACATGAAGGAATCTTATTGGAAAAGGCGGAAGACGAAAAAGAAGTAAGTCGTAAAGTATTGGGTATGGGAGAAGACATCTCGTTTTTACTATAGCGTTTTTTGCGGCCAAAGATGAACGGTTTTAGGTGGACACGGCTGAAAAAGGGCTTGCATAGTGTGACCTGCTGCGTGAGAGATTGACAATAGTACCTCCCGAACATAGGGACTGGCTCACAGGCGGCGTTAGGTTTTCCTTTGCGAAGCTTGGGTACACTATGGCCGCCGAGGAGTACTACCGAAATCCTCCCGTTGAACGGTACTGGCTGACACCGATGGCCGAAGTTGAAGCAAACTGAACCCACAGAGACTAAGCCAGTGGTGGCAGGCCCAAAAAAATAATCTCTATTTTCGCCGTTTATTATTTTGTATGATGAGCGTGTAGGATGCTCAATATAGTTTTCTCAATATGAATTTTTTAGAAGTCAAGCATATATCCAAACAGATCAACGGGGCCAAGGTTTTGAATGATATCAGTTTTACACAAGAACAGTTGAAAAAAGTAGCCATTGCAGGTGAAACAGGATCCGGCAAGAGCACGCTGCTCAAAATTGTTGGCGGTCGTGGACAGGCTGATGCTGGGACTGTAATGTTCAATGGTGAAAGGGTGCTTGGGACTTCGGAGAAATTGATACCCGGTCACCCAGGCATCGCCTACTTGTCACAAAACTTTGAGCTGCCCAAATTTTTGAGTGTAGAGCAGGTGCTTTCCTATGCTAGCACGATGACGGAAGAAGAAGCGGCAACGTTGTATGAAGTGTGCCAAATAACGCATTTGATGAAACGGCGGACGGAATCGCAATTGTCGGGCGGGGAACAGCAGCGGGTGGCACTGGCCAGACTGTTGAGTACTAAGCCGCAACTGCTATTATTAGATGAGCCATTTTCAAACTTGGATCTCATCCACAAGAATATCTTGAAATCGGTTATAGATGATTTGGGAGATAAGTTGAGTATTACCTGCATATTGGTTTCTCACGACCCGCTGGATACCCTTTCTTGGGCTGATGAAGTATGGGTGATGAAAGATGGAAATATTGTGCAACATGGCAGACCTGCAAATGTATATCGGCAACCTAAAAATGAATATGTGGCCGCACTTTTTGGCAAATACAATATGATTCCACCATCGCTGGCCAGAACACTAAAGGGAACGAATGTGCCAGATGATAAAATTTTGTTTATTCGCCCAGACCATTTTAAAATAGTGCCGATGGGTACAGGAAGCGTGGCCGGAATGGTAGATACGGTTACTTTTTATGGTACCTACCACGAAGTGAAATTAACGGTAGGCAATCATTCGATTTTAATCCACACAATGAAAAAAAGCCTGTTGAAAGGGGATGCCATCAATATTTCTCTAGAGGGAAAAGATGACTAATATTAGATAATCATTTGCAATAAGCCCACTGTAGTTCCAAGTTTATGTACTTGTCCGAACGGAGGCGTATTGTCTCCCGCTTGTGCACGACAAAATATATGTGCTTGTTTAATCAGTTGTAGGGCAAGTGATGTATCTGTATCGAGTTTAGTATTTTTTAACTGAACAAAAAGTTGAATAAGCATCTTTTCAGCCAGCTTTACATCGGATGTGTTTCTTAATATGATACCGTATAATACTGCCGCATATTTATCGTACAACATTTCCCACCCATTCATTTGTTTTTTATCAAGTAACGTTAAGATGTCACAATCCTGATGCATAAAGAGTTTATTAGGTTTCTCTTTAAACATCAGAAATCTTGCCATTTTGTTAAAGGTATTGTTTACTGAATTTTATTAAAACTGGGACAAAAAGCAAGGAGAATATTCCCCACGTTGGCCGAATAGCTACAATATATGTTTTGTTTTAAGCAACAAATGACTTTTGAAGAACAAGTTTGAACGAACCTTTCACCGATTGTTTAAATCCCCAATCATGCGGCCTGCTTTTATTAAAGCAGTTTTTAATTCGTTATTTGTAGGCTCTTGGCTGGCAATCCTAAGCTTTAAACCGGCTAAATAATCTACTAAATCATCGTTCTGCAATCGATACTTTTCCAGAATCAAAAGGCTTTCATCCAGCTTTTCCGACGCATAACGCGGCAGCTTGAATGTTACTGGCGGGTCGAGAAAATACTGTTTTATTTCGGTCAGTTTAATGAGGTCATTGTTGTTCATTTTCATACGCCAAATTTACCGAATATTTATAAATGAAATAAACTCGCCAGCTAATGCATCACATCTATAACATTTTTAAAACACACATTAAAACGTAGCAATGGTATACGAAAAAAACGCCCCAAGCTGCAATGCAAGGGGCGCTATAAAATAGTTATCGTGGTTAGTGTTTTTTCAATTTGCTTTTAAATACCTTTTCAAACTTATCTAATTTAGGTTTGATTACCATGCGGCAATAACCATAATTAGGATTGTTGGCATAAAAAGTCTGGTGGTAATCCTCCGCCTTATAAAAATTTTTCAGCGGTTCAATGGCGGTAACAATGGGGGCGTTAAAGGCGCCGCTAGTATCTAGTGCTGCCTTATATTTTTCGGCTTTTTGTTTTTGCATATCATTACTATAAAAAATAACGCTGCGGTATTGCGGCCCTACATCAGCACCTTGTTGATCAAGTGTTGTTGGATCGTGTACTTTCCAAAACACTTCTAATAATTCATCGTAGGAAATGATTGTAGGGTCGTACTCTACCTGGATACATTCTGCATGGCCGGTTGTTTTCTTGCACACTTCTTCATAAGTTGGATTTTTTACATAGCCTCCGCTATATCCGCTCGTCGCAGTTTTCACGCCTTCAAGTTCTTGAAAAATGGCTTCTGTACACCAAAAGCAGCCCGTTCCAAACGTTGCTATTTCTGTTTTCATGGTTTTGTTGTCGCTGGTCTTGCTTCCTTTTTTCGTTTGCAAGCTATCTTGGCTACATACGGTTAGGCAAGAAAAACCTAGCAAAAAAGATAAAAATAAAGCACGCATATTTTTGAATGTTTGATATATAAGAAACACCGTGATAGCTTGAAAGTTCAATTTTTCTGTTCTGCTCAGTATTAATAAAAATCCCACGAATACTGTCTTTCGTGGGATTCTATTTCAGTCGAGATTAGTTTTATTCTTTTTGATATTTAAATTTTACGACCGCATTGTTTTTGTCCGATGAGGAAATCCGAAGGTCATACCTTTTGCCAGCACATTTTACAATCATCAACGCAGTATTTGGTGGAATAGCGCCTAAATTTTCCGCCACCATGGTTATCTCTTGTTCTGGATTGTCTTCGTCTATTTTGAGTCTGATGGTAATAGGTTCCGTCGATAATCCCTTACGATAAGCTATTTGCCTACCGTTCTGAAAAATAGTAATGGTATCGCCATCAATTTCGCCGTTGTCATATAACTGGATCAAAATTTCGGGTCCCGGTGTTAGGATTGTTTGTACCAACTCGTTTTTACGTTCCTTAAAAATCTGTGGCAACTCAACTGGTTTTACTGGTTCGGGCTTTTTAATGGGCTCGCTTTTAACAATGTTTATCTTCGGCCGTTCCAATGGAGGCGACGCTACTACTGGTGGCTTTTTTACAATTACTGGTTTTGGCTTTGGCGTAGCCTTAGCTATGGGCGGTGTGGTTTTTACAGGCGTTTTTGCTGGCGTTTTAGGAGCTGCTTTAGCAATCACCGGCGCTTTTGCAACAGGCTTGGGATTTGTTACAACAGGTTTACGGGTTGGTAACGTACGTTTCACCAATTTTTTGGCACTGTCAGGCTTTACCCTAAATTCTTCACGTTCCTTCTTTAAAATAAAATCTTCTTTTTTGAAGTCGGTGGTTGTTACCCGCTCCAAGTATATTTTGCCGCTGCCACCTGCTCTATGGTTTTTAAAATGTTCACTGGTATAGTCGCCCTCCAGTATTTCCTTATCGCCTTCTTTCCGGTACTCCAAATAACAGGTAAACATATATACACTGGCTTCGTCATCTTCGGTTTTATAGTCCATCAAAACATCTTCTTTAAAAATAAGATTCTTGGACGATTTGGCCCACATACCCACCAGCGATGCCTTTCCGTAAAATGAAGTGTTTTGATAAGAGTAGGTAACGCCTTTGCAAACTTTTCCTGCGTTATCTATCTGTATTTCATATTTGTTATCACTACCAAACATGGATTCGAGCTTGGTAGAATAAAAAGTTCCACGCCAGATACCAGTCAAATCTTGTGCGGTACTTTGTAAAGCTGGCAGAAGCAAGAGTAACAGTAATTTCTTCATAATTGGGTCCTTATTCCTAATTTAATGTCAAGATATAAACAATTGAAATCTACAAAATGCTAAAATTTATCTACGAGCAAAGCGTGTTTATAAGCGGCATCAAGGAACGAATAAAATTTCAATTGATAAAATTACTCTGCCTTTAAAAATAGGGATGTATTCCGTAGGTAATAGTTTGTTAATTTCGCACACTTTTATTTTAAAGCAAGAGGAACTATTACAACGATGATCAATATTACTTTTCCGGACGGCGCTGTTAAACAGTACGAAGCCGGTACAAGCGGGATGGACATTGCCAAATCCATATCAGAAGGACTGGCACGGAGTATTTTGGCCGCCAAAGTAAATGGCGAAGTGTGGGATTTAAGCAGGCCTATAACGACGGATGCTAGCATCAATTTTTTGAAATGGGCTGATGAAGACGGGAAGCAAACCTTTTGGCATTCGAGTGCTCACTTAATGGCAGAAGCATTGGAGTCATTTTACCCAAGCGTTAAATTTGGTTATGGCCCTCCCGGTGAAAAAGGCTTTTATTACGATATAGACCTAGGCGACCATACCATAGGTGAGGAAGACTTGCGCAAGATTGAAAAGAAAATGATGGAATTGGCCAAGCAAAATGAAGTTTTTGAAAGAAGAGCCGTTCCTAAAGATGAAGCAATAGCATACTTTACCGAAAAAGGCGATCCATATAAATTGGAAATCATCGATCGGTTGGAAGATGGGCAAATTACTTTTTATACCCAAGGCAATTTTACCGATTTGTGCCGTGGGCCGCACATACCTAATACCGGTTTCATCAAGGCCATTAAACTAACCAATATTGCAGGTGCTTACTGGCTCAATAGTGAAAAGAACAAGATGCTTACCCGCATTTATGGTGTCACTTTTCCTAACCAGAAAGAGCTCGACGAATATGTAGTATTACTGGAAGAAGCTAAAAAGCGTGACCATCGTAAATTGGGTAAAGAACTGGAGCTGTTTGCTTTTTCTGAACAAGTAGGTATGGGGCTGCCATTGTGGCTGCCGAAAGGTGCCATGCTCCGCGAACGGCTGCAACAATTTTTACAGAAAGCGCAAATGGATACCGGTTACCTTCCTGTGATGACGCCGCATATTGGGC
>Ga0247739_10000629_pt1 | contig 12457 bp, 9 predicted proteins | sample UWRJL058202B2_FD_180943 | JGI IMG/M metagenome (GOLD analysis project Ga0247739, IMG submission 180943) | Plant litter microbial communities from Arlington Agricultural Research Station in Wisconsin, United States - UWRJ-L058-202B-2 | ecosystem: Environmental > Terrestrial > Plant litter >...
ATATTATTTCGTTTTTGATGTGCGGTATAAATAACTTTAGACCATGGAACTTACCCTTAATACGCCGGCGCTGCTTTTTCCGGCTATAACCTTGCTCATGCTGGCTTATACCAATCGTTTCTTGGGGCTTTCCAGCCGCATACGCAGTTTGCACGATAAATATGGGAGCATCGAAAATAAAAAGGGGCTGCTTTTACAAATCAACAACCTTCGCTTGAGGCTACATATCATTCGCTATATGCAGTTGCTCGGCTCTTTTAGTTTTTTGTCGTGTATTGTTTGCATGTATTGTATTTATGCCAACTTTCACTCGTATGCACATGGAATTTTTATTACGAGCTTGGCTTCCCTTGGGCTTTCCATCATCTTTTCTTTATGGGAAATACAAATTAGCACCAAGGCTATGGAAATAGAATTAAGCGATATGGAGGGCCTAGGAATGAACACGGGGCTAGGACAACTTTTCAAAAAAACGTTTCAAAGAGAAGAAGATTAATCAATTGATATACGCTAAATGAAAATACTACTTTCTCTTGCTCTCTTGGCACTATTGGCATCATGCGGCAGTTCCACTAATATGACCATCAACAAAACATTCGAGAAAATTCCGTTGGCGAAAAACAACATCAATAACAGTCCGCTATTGATAGACTTACTGGCCAAAAATGCTGACAAATTCGGCGCCGTTGTGAATGACAAAGACTCTTTCCATCTACAAATTATTTTCACCCAGATAGATAGGGACGAAAAAAATCGACCCCATTTTACCCACCATTTTTACCATGTTACCGACCATTATTTTTACCCTGCCAGTACGGTCAAGTTTCCCACCGCTGTTTTGGCGCTTGAAAAACTGAATACATTGGATATTTCTGGCATCAATGCAGGCACAACCATGTTGACAGACAGCGCCTGGAGTGGCCAATCGGCCGTACGCAGCGATGCAACCAGTGTTGATAGGAAACCTTCTATTCAGCAATACATTAAAAAAATATTGTTGGTGAGCGACAACGATGCTTTTAACAGATTGTACGAGTTTATAGGGCAGAAAGAGCTGAATGAACGTTTGCAAGCACTAGGTTTTCAAGACGTGCAAATTATCCATCGCCTAAGTATCCCGCTTACGCAAGATCAGAACCGCCACACAAATCCTGTTCGTTTTTTGGATGAAAATGGGAAACTGATTTACACCCAACCCATGAAGTACAGCGACATGGATTACCAACAACGGGCTGATTTTTTAGGCAAAGGCTATATGACAACTGGAAAAAATTATTATGCGGGCGATAGCCTTGTACAGGAGCCCATGGATTTTAGTAAAAAGAACCGTATCCATTTGCCTTATCTCCATCAAATGATGCAGTGGGTAATGTTTCCTACAAGCCAGGGCAGAAGGAACAAACTCAAATTAACGAGCGTAGATTATGAGTTTTTACATACCTACATGAGCATGTTGCCAACTGAGAGCAAGTCGCCAAACTATCAGTCGCCAGCATACTGGCCAGCCTACTGTAAATTTTTGATGATGGGCAATCAAAAAGGTGCCTGGCCAAATAAAAATATAAGGATTTTTAATAAGGTAGGCGATGCTTACGGTTTTTTGGTTGATGTAGCTTACATCGTGGACTTTGAAACCAAAACAGAGTTTATGGTAAGCTGTGCGATGCTTTGTAACAGCGACGGCATTTTCAACGACGATAAATACGATTATGAAACTATCGGGTTTCCATTTCTGAAAAACCTTGGCGAAGTATTGTACGAATTTGAAAAGAAGCGGGAAAAGAAATATTTACCAGATTTAAGCGATTTGAAATTTGACTATGAAAGGTGATTTACGGATACCACAAACAGATTTTAACGCTGAATTCCTTTTTACCTCGATACATTTGAAAAATTGTTTCAACTATCTGATGAAGAAAATTATAGTGATATTATGGATGGGCATTGGCGTGTACGCTTGCAAAAAGAAGGATAGTAATTTTACAAGCCGCATCACTTTTTTAAATGCCTTTATCGACGCCGCCCCACCAACATACAGCTTAAAACTGAATATGGATACGGTTATAACAAAGGTTAGTTTTCCTACCATAACGTACAATCGAACCGTTCCTTCGGGCACTTTTGATGTCAATTTAGAAGTAGGCACGCTTTCTCCAACATCCTTCCGCACCAATTTCGAATCGAACAGGGATTATTTGTGTTTCACGTACGATTCATTGAGCAGGCCGAAATTATTCTTTCAAAAAGAAGCGGTGCCGGATAAAATAACCGACGGCAGATGTGCTATCCGCTTTTTTTCTTTGATTCCCAGCACCGGCAACCTTGCGCTGGAAAATGATACCAACAAAATATTCTTGGCTGGGCAAACGTTCAATTCGTTCTCCAATACATTTACTGAAATTGATACGACGAGTCGCCCACTCAAAATAGTAATGATTGGAGCAACTTCTATGCTATTGGACTCGGTACCTAATCGGCCGCTAGTCTCCGGGAAAGTGTACACTGTATTCTTTACAGGTTCTATCAATGGCACAGGAAACCAAAAACCCAAAATGATATTTTGGCAACACAATTAGATCAGCGGCTAGCTTTCTATTTGGTTCTTCAATAGATCTTCGAACACATCCCTTCTTCTAACCAGTTTGGTTTCGCCGTTTGAAACCATCACCTCTGCTGGTTTGTATCGGCTATTAAAATTACTCGACATTTCGAATGCATAGGCGCCGGCGTTGTAAAATACCAGCAGGTCACCTTCACGAACTTCATTCAGTTCCCTGTCCCAGGCGAAAGTGTCTGTTTCGCAGATATTGCCTACCACAGCATACTTTTTCAGCTCCCCACTTGGGTTGGATATATTTTCTATAAAGTGATAGGCATCATAGAACATCGGCCTTATTAAATGGTTGAAGCCACTGTCTACGCTAGCAAACGTAGCGGCCCCGGTTTCCTTCATCACATTTACTTTGGTGATAAGATAACCACATTCACTCACCAAAAATTTCCCTGGCTCAAACCAAACCTGCAATGGATTCCCATTCGGGTTGGGATGGCTCGCAAAGGCTTCGATTACTTTTTGCGCCAATAAAGGAATATCGGTTTGCGCATCGCCATCTTTGTAAGGCACTTTAAACCCGCCGCCAAGGTCAATAACGGAAAGTTCTTTAAACCTCGGAATGATATCAAACAACACTTCGATACCTTTCACAAATACGTCCACATCCTTTATTTCGCTACCAGTATGTATATGTAATGCTTGTATAAAAATGTCATGTTTCTCTACCAACGCCAGCAGCTTATCTATTTGGTTGACCGAAATGCCAAACTTGCTTTTTTCATGACCGGTAGAAATCTTGAGGTTTCCACCCGCCATAATATTCGGGCGCAACCGAACCCCAACCGGATAGCGGTGGCCAAACTTTTGACCAAATTTCTCAAGGTTATCCAAGCTATCTATATTGATGTGGATGCCCAAGCTTTGTGCTTCTTCAATTTCGCTAAAATGAATTCCGTTGGATGTGTATAAAACATTTTGCGGTTCGAAACCTGCATACAGGGCGAGTTTCACCTCATTGATGGAACTGCAATCGATTCCAGCACCAATCGTCTTTATATGTTTTAAGATGCTTATATTGGTCAGCGCCTTGCAAGCATAGAATATTTTTACATTGCCGTTGGCAAAGGCTGAAGTCAGTTTTTCATATTGGCGGGTAATGGTGCCGGCGTCGTACACATATAAAGGCGTGCCATATTGGTTGGCTATATCGGTAAGCTGTTCGTTGGTCAAGGATTTTTGCATTCGATGGATCTTTCGATAGGTATTATGAGGTAAAATGTCTTACGTTAATTGTTTGTCTTGCGGTTTTTGAATCGCTAAACTACAAAAAAAGGAATGCGACCATCGCATCCCTTTTCATTATTCGGTTATGGGTTTCCCCAGTTATTGCTCCGTTTTATCTTCTTCTTTGGGTGATGGTTCTTGGTCGTCTTCTCCCCGCTTCGCCTCTTCTTGATTCAAGTCTGCGTCGTTGATAATTTCATCGGCGTTTAATTCCGCTTCCAGAATTTCTTCCAAGCCATTTTCATCTGCAACCATTTCGTCCGCCAATTCCTCATCTCCAAAAACAGTTTCTTCTGGTTCAGCTTCTGCTGATGTGTTAGCTTCTTCTACAACATCACTTATGGTTGATGCTTCCGTTCCTTCTATTTCGGCTTCGTCCAATTCGGCAGGTTCAGATATCTCGGGTTTTGCGTTACTTTCTTCTACTTCAGCATTGATAGCTGATTCTACATTATCAATTTCACTCGTTGGTACTTCTTCCACCACGCCATGGCCGCTCATCGCTTCACCCTCTTCTTCGGCTTGGAGCACTTCTTCTATATTTCCGTATTCATCCACAATCAAATTGATATCTTCCTCGATCAAATCGCCATCTACCGGATGCGCTTCCGTTACCGTTGTAGCTTCTACCAGTTCCTGCATAATGTCGCTCAGTTTTGGCAAATCGTCCACACTATTGATGCCAAAATAATCCATGAACGTGCTAGAAGTAGCATAAATCAAAGGCTGACCGGGAGCATTTTCTTTTCTTCCAGTAATCACCACCAAATCCTTTTCCAATAATTTTTGAACTGCATAATCACAGTTTACACCGCGGATACTTTCAATTTCACCTTTGGTAATAGGCTGTTTGTAGGCAATAATGGCCAATGTTTCCATGGCGGCCGTACTCAGCTTTTTGAGGAACTTATCGCCATTGAGTTGTGCCACGGTTTTGTGGTACAATGCCTTTGTAAGAAACTGCAACCCGCCACCACTTTCTTTCAGTTCAAAAGGATAAAATTCGCTGTTATATTTCTCTTTAATGGCTTCCACTGCGCTTTCCACCTGATCCAAAGTGGCCCTATGTTCGATAAAGCCTAAGGCATTGTTCACCAATTCCACCAAATCCAAGGCCGTTAAAGGCTTTTCACTGGCAAAAATCAATGCTTCAATGTGTGGTATAATTATGCTAAGCTCCAAACGAGTAGTTGGTATTTAGTAGTGGTATGTAGTAATTAGTATTAAGTATGTAGCAGTACACTTAGAAAGCTCGACTTCAAATGGTCTTTACAAACTACGACATACAAACTACCAACTACTTTCTTATCCTTGCAATGCTGCTGCACCACTTACGATCTCTGTCAATTCGGTAGTAATGGCTGCCTGCCTTGCACGGTTGTAGCTAATTTTCAATGATTTCAACAATTCATTTGCATTTTCGCTGGCTTTGTCCATAGCGGTCATACGAGCGCCATGTTCGCTTGCATTGGCATCCAATACTGCTTTGAACAATTGTGTATTTAATATTTTTGGCATCAATTCAGCTATCAGTTCTTCTTTGTTCGGTTCAAAAATAAAGTCGGATTTAGCAGCGCCAGCCTTGGCTACAATTTTGGGGATCGGCAACATTCTTTCTAATGTAAAAACCTGTGAACCAGCATTCCTGAATTCGCTGTAAACGATTTCAACCACATCAAAGTCACCTTTCAAAAATGCATCAACAGCACCTTGGGCAGCTGCTTGAACCGTTTCAAATTTCAGGTTCAAAAACACATCTTTATAGGTAGACTCTGTTTTAAAACCTTGTTTGCTCATGCTTTCAAAGCCTTTTTTTCCAATGCCCCATACGGTTACATTGTTTTTTTGGCGTTGAGCGGCATATTTTTCGGCAATGGTCAACTTTGCTAGCTTGATCAAGTTAGCATTGTAACCACCGCACAATCCACGGTCGCTAGTAATCAAAATAATCAGTACTTTCTCTATTGAACGCTCTACTGTAAGTGCACCCCCAGCTTGTACTTCGGTATTGCTCACAATATTGCTCAACATTTCCTGTAGCTTCTCAGCGTAAGGGCGCATTTGGGTAATGGCATCTTGTGCACGACGCAATTTTGCCGCACTCACCATTTTCATCGCCTTTGTAATCTGTTGTGTACTCTGTACGCTTTTTATCCGGTTACGAACCTCTTTTAATGCACCGCTCATGCTATGTTATTTTTTTTATGAAGCTTCAAGCTTAAAGACCAAAGCTTAAAACAATATATTGATATTTGCGCTTTCAGCCTATGCATTCGCATTTCGGCTTGGAGCTTTAAGCTTTCAGCTTTTCGTTTTAGCTTAGCTTTTTTCAAACGGCTGCAAAAGTAATGTATGGTAGGCAAATGACCAATGCAAACAGGTATTCACTCTGGTTTTTGTTAATAATTGAAAAGTAACGCCCTTAACTGGAAAATCCACCAGTATAAAGGTCCACATGCTAAATCCGTTATAGGCTTGTCAATTTATTTGATCCTACATAGAATTATGGACTGTAAAATTTACATTTGCCATATGAAACAAACGCTGCATTTACGGTTGTTAATATTTTGGGAATGAATTTTGCGTAGAAATATTTTTTCTGTCTCACCCGTTATAAATCCAAACTGAAAATCATTATGTGTAAAAGGCTGTCTGTTGCAACTTGTATACTCCTGCTTTCTTTATGTTCTACCATTCTTTTTGCAAAAACAAAATTGAAAGAAAAGACCAATGCTGCCACGCCTTATTACATCATCGTTGATAAAAGCGATAATACGCTTACCGTTTATGATAGCGAAGATTGGGTGGTTCAATATCCGTGCACTTTTGGTAGCGACGATTTGGGTGATAAAATGACCCAAGGCGACCGCCGCACACCAGAAGGAAGATTTCATGTAAGCACCAAGTACCCGCATAAAAAGTGGAAATGCTTCTTGATGCTGGATTATCCGACCAAAGTGGATTACGATAAATTCAACCAACGCAAGGCTGCTGGCCAGATACCAAAAACAGCCAAAATCGGTGGGAGCATTGGCATCCATGGCACATGGCCACACGAAGACTGGGCGGTAGAAAACCTACAAGCTTGGACACAAGGTTGCGTAAGCATGAAGAACGAAGACGTACAAGAACTCTATGATATGATTGGAACCGGCACGTTGGTCATCATACAGAAATAAGATATTTTTATATTAGGACAAAGCCTTCTCTTCCTACAAGTTGAGAAGGCTTTTTTTATAAGGAAGAAATTTGTATCAATCATGTGCTATCATATCAACGTATCGCCAACAAGCAGCTGTATATTATTTTAAGTTCTGCAAATAATTGACTCAAACTTTCCGGCCTTACGTCTTTCCGGCCAATTCCCCACATAACGTCAAAAAAACAAATATTTCACCCAAGCCCATAGAAGTTTTAATTTGCCATTTTCAATTTTTATCGATTCAGCATCGCAAATAAAGAACTCCACATGGCAACGAACGACCCCAAGAAAATACTGGAAGAAACCAAAAAATATTTGGCCATACATGATATAGACGAAACATTGCTACCGGGCATCAAACGGCTGTTGCGCTATCACGAAAACAGATATTATGTGATGAACGAACCGTTGATTACCGATTTTGAATATGATCAATTGTATAAATTATTAGAAAAGGCCGAAAAGACGCACCCAGACTGGGTTACGCCAGACAGCCCCACGCAGCGGGTAGGAAGTAGCCTCAACAATAGTTTTACCAAAGTGCAACATTTGGTACCGATGCTGAGTTTGGAAAATAGCTATAACGCAGACGACCTGAACGATTGGGATCGCAAGGCCAAAGAACTGAGTGGCCTTCCGGAAATCGAGTATACCGTAGAGCCCAAATTTGATGGGGCCAGTATTTCTTTGATTTATGAGAACAATCATTTGGAACGGTCGGCCACCCGCGGCGACGGCGTGGTGGGCGAAGAAATAACCCGTAACAGCAAGCAGATCCGCACCATTCCTTTGAGCGCCGATTTTGCAAGCTACGGCATCGAACAGATAGAAATTCGTGGCGAGGTGCTGATGAACAAGACTTCATTCAAAAAATACAACGACTCGCTGGCCGAACAAAACTTGCCGCCACTGGCCAATCCACGCAATGCTGCTTCTGGTTCGCTACGGATGAAGGATCCGAAAGAAGTGGGAAAAAGGGGCCTTGAAGCATTTCTTTACCATGTTTCGTTCGTGACCAATTCGCCCAAGCATTTGGACATAGACAACCCTACGCCAGACATTGAAAAACCGACTTCTGTAATAAGGGAATTACCTACGCATAGCTCCATGCTGGAAATGCTTTGGGAACTCGGTTTTAAAAGCCCAGTGAAAGAAATGAAAGTGTTCAAGGGCATTCAATCGGTAATCGACTATTGCCTGGAGTTTGAACAAGAACGGGAAAACATGCCCTATGAAATAGATGGCATGGTGATAAAGGTGAACGACCTTGCCCTGCAAGATAAAATGGGACAAACAACGCACCATCCACGCTGGGCGATTGCCTATAAATTCAAGGCCCGGCAATCGACCAGTAAACTGCGGGCAGTAGAGTTTCAGGTAGGTAGAACAGGTTCTATTACGCCGGTGGCGAAAATTGACCCTGTGCTGATTGGTGGCGTTACGGTTGGCAGTATTTCTTTATTTAATGAAGATGTAATAAAAGAAAAAGACCTGATGATCGGCGACTCTGTGCTGGTGGAACGTGCTGGCGATGTGATACCTTATATTGTAAAGTCGGTGGCGGAAACGAGAGATGGAAGCGAGCAACCCATCGTGTTTCCAACGAGCTGCCCGGTTTGCGAAAGCAAATTATTTAAGGAGGAAGGCGAAGCAGTTTGGCGTTGCGTAAACATCGAATGCCCTGCGCAAGTGGTGGAACGTATGATCCATTTTGTGAGCAAGGATGCTATGGATATCAAGAGCTTTGGCGAGGCCAATGTGCGCAAATTTTGGGAGATGGGATTGCTTACGGATATCCCGAGCATTTACAAATTGGATTTTGATAAAATTGGTATATTGGATGGTTTTGGCAAAAAATCCATTGACAATTTAACTGCTGCTATCGAAGCATCGAAACAGCAGCCGTTACATCGTTTAATTTTCGGGTTGGGCATCCGCTATGTAGGCGAAAACACTTCTAAAGTATTGGCCAATACAGTAAGCAATATTTTTGAGTATAAAAATTATACCGAGGAACAATTGATGGAGCTGGACGATGTAGGTGCCAAGGTTGCAAAAAGTGTCAACGCATTTTTTAAGAACGAGCAGAACATACACATGCTGGAAGAGTTGGAAACACTGGGCCTGCAAATGAACAATGTGAAAAAAGAAACGATGGGCGAAGGCGGATTGAGTGGGCAAAGTTTCCTTTTCACCGGCACCATGAACAAACTGAAACGGAGCGAAGCTGAAGCTATGGCCGAAGCCCAAGGCGGAAAGATATTAAGCGGCGTAAGCAGTAAATTGAATTATTTGGTAGTAGGCGATGACGCCGGAAGCAAATTAGAAAAAGCAAAAAAAATAAATACCATAAAAATAATATCTGAGGATCAGTTTATAGAATTGGTGAGCGAGAAATTGTAGTTGGTAGTTAGTAATTAGTATTTAGTACTGCAATTATATAACCTTGATGACTGTTGGGACTAATATGTTTAGATACCAAGCATTTGTAGCGTTTAATTTTGTTCCAAGTACAACATACAAATAACCAACTACTAGATACTACATACCAATTACTAACTACTAACTACCACATACAACTACCAAATGATTCCACTACCTTATCACCAACGCATTGCAACCCTCTTAAAGCAACAGGCAAAAACCTGGGGCTTTTTTTCTTTACCGCAAAACAAGGAACAGCAATTAGTATCACTCAAAATAGACCTACTAAAAAATACATATAAATTTGATGAAACAGTTGATAGCGCCCTGTATGAGAAAATCAAAATCGCTAAAGCGAAATTACAACTGGACATCCCTGTAACAATTTATCAAGCAGATAATGCAGTTGAACTGAATGCCAGTATTGTTTACCTGCACCGCGAAGCACATATTATTTTTAGCGGCGCCGTTATGAAACTACTGAACGATAAGGAGTTGTTGGCAGTGCTGGCGCATGAATTAAGTCATGTAAAATTATTTGATATACAAGCTGGCGAACTCGAAACGGCAGACCAGATTATTACGGCCATTGCCGAAAATGGCAACCAAGATGCAGCCTATCATGAAACAGCAAGACTATTTAAATTATACACTGAGGTTTTTTGCGACCGTGGGGCATTGCTTGTTACAGGTAGCACAGCGCCCATTATTACATCGCTGGTAAAGTTGGCCACCGGGTTGGAACAGGTAAATGCCGATGCCTACATCAAACAAGCAGAAGAAATTTATGCATTGGATGCTACGAAAGGAACAGAACAATTTTCGCACCCAGAAAATTTCATCCGTGCACGAGCCGTACATCTATGGCAAACTGCCCCAGCAACGGCCGATGCCGAAATCACGAAAATGATAGAAGGATTTCCGACTTTGGATAACATGGATATTTTTCAACAAAAGACTTGGAACGATTTCACCGAAAAAATATTAAAGATTTATTTAAAGCCCAAATGGTTCCAAAGCACCTTGGTATTGGGCTTGGCGAAGCAATATTTTCCTACCTATACCTCCGAGACCAAAAGCGTATTGGATTCGTCCATGGTGCAAACCATTCAAACATCGCACATCAGTTTCAAAGAATACGTCGCCTACCTATTATTAGACTTTTCGTTGATCGATATTTCTCTGGAACAGATACCGCTGGGATGGGCACTGCAATTGTCGGAAGATTTGGGTTTGAGGGAAGTGTTCGATAATGTCCTCAAAAAAGAATTGAAGCTGGGTGATAAAAAATTATTGCTGAAGAAGCAGCAAAGCCTGCAAGCCTTCCACGCAGTGAAAGAGAATGAAGCAGAACAGATATATGAATAACCACAATACAGCGCACGAAATACACACCAGAAATTAATATATACAAAATGGACAACCCCATAACATTTAAGGATTTTCTTGTTACTGCATTCGACCATGGGGAATATGCAACGGATGATGTCATTGCTTTTCTGTTGCCTCTTTTTCAAGAAGTATTGACATTTCACGAGGCGGATCTGGTGGCCCCTTTTGAAATATCCAAAACCCTTATCATTACCAACCGCCTGCTCGACATCAACGAAAACTATTGCCATCAACCCAAGCTTGCATTAGATAAAGTGAGAGCCTTGTTCGAAGCATTCGAATCGAAAGGTTTCAACGTTACCGACCATACAAGGCAAGTAACGGATATAGGACAAGCTGTATCATATAGAGAAAACATAAATATTTATACCGACACCCAATTGCCGTTAGAACGTCCATCGTATGTAATTGGCTATCGAAGCTTTGAACATTTGTTGGGCCACCATGATGCATCTACGGACATCTATTGTTTGGGGTTGATATTAGGAAGCATAGCCTTGAGCCTGAACCTTTATGACAAAGACGACTTGAGGACATTTGTGGAATATCGTACCAACCCCGTTTATCACAACAATCGCATCCATCCTACGCTTTCGGCGCTCATCAAAGAGATGACAGAACTCGACCGAAACAAACGTAGCCGAGACCTTTACGACATCATCAACCGACTTATAAACTACCGGGATTACGACCCTGAAAAACAGACCGACCTGAGCCAAGTGGCGGGTTGGGTAAATAAAGAAATCAATTCCAAGAATCAATTTATCTTAAATAAGTTACGGAACAGATTATTCGATACCAGCCGACGTAACCGATTGTTGTTCTATAAAAGCAACATGCGTTTTTTGAACCTTACCGTAAGCAGTGTACCCATTGTTTTGCATTACCGCAGTATCGACCCCGATATGCTCTTTACTTGGAATAATGAAATTGCCGCCAAGGTGAAGGGATGCAAAGAAATATCACTTAATAAATATTTACGTTTTGAAGATCATACATACCTGCCCGCACAACTAGACCGCATACGCATAGAGGCGCAACGGGATGTGAACGAATATGGTTTCAGCCAATTGAAATTAGTGGTAGCCTTCATGAATTGGCACAACCTCAAAGAAGATAAAGCCGAACGGATACAATCGCCACTGCTGTTGGTGCCTGTGGAACTTAAAAAGAAAAAGGGCCTGCAGCAAGACAACTATACCTTACAAATATTGGCCAATGAGGCAGAAGTAAACCCGGTGCTAGCCAATCAACTTCGGGAACTGTATGGCATCAAACTGCCAGACTTTATCGATTTTGATGATATTACGCTGCCCGAATTTTATGCGTTGCTCAAGCAACAAATAGACCATGTGAACCAAGGCATACAATTGACCTACATCGATAAGCCACGCATCAAACTGATTCATACGGTAGCCAAACAAACCGTACATACCTATCAAAAAAAACTACGAAAAAATGGCCGACCAGCCGACAGCTATCGGAATATCGAATACAGCTATCAGCCTGACAATTATCAACCATTAGGACTTGAGATTTTTCGGCAACGCATTGAACCTAAAGTCAGCAACCTAGAATTCCTCATTGATGAAGACGTTAAA
>Ga0247739_10000630_pt1 | contig 12450 bp, 14 predicted proteins | sample UWRJL058202B2_FD_180943 | JGI IMG/M metagenome (GOLD analysis project Ga0247739, IMG submission 180943) | Plant litter microbial communities from Arlington Agricultural Research Station in Wisconsin, United States - UWRJ-L058-202B-2 | ecosystem: Environmental > Terrestrial > Plant litter >...
CGGGCGACGGAGCCCTGCATGGTCAGGGTGTGGGTACCGGTGAGCGCGGCGGGCAGGCGACCTGTCCAGGTCACCGAACCCGAGGCGTCCGCCACCAGGTCACGTGCGAGCACGACGGGGTCGGAGTAGATCACGATCATGATCCCGGTCTCGCCCGGCGTGAAGCCCGACGCCGTGATCGTGACCTCGCCACCGGCGACCAGGTTCTTCAGCGACTCGAGCTCGACCTCGATGCCCGTCGTGGCCGGCGGAGTCGCTGCCGGCTCCGGCTCACCGGCGAAGGCCGCGATGGTGCGGATGCCACCCGCGGCCGCGGTTCCGGCAGAGCCGAGCACGAAGCTCACCGGATCGATGGCGGTGCCCGCCGGGTAGAAGGTCGAACCTTGGTACGAGAAGAGGGATGACCCTGCCGCCGTCAGCGTCGCCGGTACGCCCGAGTAGGCGACGGCATTGCCCGGCGTGGAGCGGTTGCCCGACGACAGGTCGAGGGTCGCGATCGCGATGAACGAGCCGTTGGCGGTGACGTAGAGCGTGGCCCTGCTGGCCGACTCGACCGTGATCACCGGGTTGGCGATCGTGACGTCGAGCGATCCGTTGTGCCCGTAGAACCGCACCGACCCTGCGTAGTTCACCGACCCCGTCCCGGCGGTCGGACTGAAGGTGCCACCGGTGGACTGGGCGAACACGAAGCGACCGCCCACGGTGCCCACTCCCGTTGTCGAGATGGACCCGCGCGCGATTCCTCCCACGATGTACTCACGGAAGGACTGCTTCACGCCCCAGGTCAGGGAACCGGCGGCGACCGGCTTGGCCGCGACATCCAGTGCCACCGTTCCGGAGCCTGCGGCGAAGAGCAGCGGGTTCGTCGGCGTGAACTGCGCGGTGAAAGTGTGGGTGCCGGCGGCCAGCGCGGCCGTGGTGACCGTCGCCGCCGTCGAGGGGACCGTGCCGAGAACGGTGGTGCCGTCCGAGAAGGTGATCGTGCCGGGGGCTGCCGGGGTGACGGTGGCCGCGAGGGTGGATGTACCGCCCTCGACGGCTGCCGTGGCAGTCACGGCGACCGAGGTGCCGGCAGCGGGCGTGAACGTGATCGGCGTGTAGGTCTCGAACGGCGCGTAGTTACCGCCGCTGCCGCTGTAGGTGTAGATGCCGTAGTTGCCGGTGGCCGGCTCGCCGGTGAAGCCCTTGCCGATGGTCAGCTGAACGGTGAATCCACCGTTGGCGTCGAGGGCGATAGCTCCGCGATTGGCTCCGCCCACGGTCGCAACGTCAGCGGCGTTGACAGCCCACTTGGTCGCCGTCGGGGAGGTGACACGGGTGGAGCTGGCCGCTCCTGTGCTGGGTTGCCAGACGGTGGCGAACTTGCCGAACGCAACGTACGCGCCGGAGAACTGGTTCGCGAGAGGGGGACGGGTGCCGTTGGTCGCCGTGCCGGACGGCAGGAACCCGGTGCCGGTGACGGTGACGACCTCACCCGCGGGTGAGATGTCCGAGGTCTTGGAGACGGTGATCGTGGGAACGGCGGGGGCCGGGGGTTCTACGACCGGAGCCTGCTCGACCGGCCAGGAGAACGTGACCGGGTCGAGGGCCGTGCCCTCGGAGTAGAACCCGGCGAACGACGTTGCACCGGCAGCGGTCAGAACGGCGGGCGCACCCGAGTACGCGACCGTGCCCACGGTCGTGGTGGACGTTGCAGACGCCAGGTCGACGGTGGCGAAGACCACGTTGCTCGCGGTGGCCGTGTCCAGCACGATGTCGGCAGAAGTGGAGCTCGACTGCTGGACGCGCACGTTGGAGAACGTCAGGTCGAGCGCTCCGCCGTGACCGAGGAAGTGGATGCTGCCGGGGTAGGCCACCGCGCCGGTGTCGGCTGCCTCATCCGCCGACCCGGCTCCGGATGACCAGTCGAACGCGCCGGTGACGCCGCCGCTGAGCTCGGTGCTGCCGTTCGCGATTGGTCCGGCGATGTAGCTGCGGAACGACTCCTTGATGCCCCAGTGCAGCGTCGCGCCGGCGACATCCCCGGTCGCAGCCTGGGCCGTGGAGGTGCCAACACTCAGTCCGGTCACCACGAACAGCGCGGTGAGGAGGACGGCGATCCCTGCGCGAAGGCGTGGGCGGACGGTGGTGCTGTGGTTCACGTGATCTCCGAGCGAGTTAGGTAAGGCTTAGCTAACATCGACCATACGGTGCTGCGAACGACAAAGTCAAAGATGAAGTTAGGTGAACCTTACTTGGCTTCCCGGTACATGGAGATGTGCATGATCGTCGCTTCCTCGTACGGCTCCCCGAACGGCTCGAACCCAAACTTGGCGTAGAGGGGTGCCACGTACTGCTGTGCGTGCAGCAGCATCGCCTCGTGGCCGAAGTCCTCGAGCACGCGGTTCATGAGCACCTGCGCGAGTCCCTCGCCTCGTCGATCGGCGCGGACGACGACCCGCCCGATGATGCGGGAGGCATCGAGGTGTTCGGGAGCAGCATTGACCAGCACGCGGAGGTAGGCCGCGACGCCCGCGTCATCCGCGATCCACACATGGACCGTGGTCGGTTCCTGGTCGCGGTTGTCGAGCTCCTCCTCGTCCACCCGCTGCTCGACGAAGAATACGTCGGTGCGGAGTTTGACGAACGAGTAGAGCTCCTCGGTTGTGAGTTCGCTCCATGACTTCACTACGACGGAAGAATCTGGCACCCGACCGACTTTAATGTAAAGAGAGACTTCCCGAAGGAGACAGCGATGACGTACACGGTAAAGAAGAGCGAGCAGGAGTGGCGCGAGGAGCTCGGGGACCGGTACTCCATCCTTCGTGAGGCCGCCACCGAGCGCCCCTGGTCGGGCGCCCTGCTCGACGAGAAGCGCGAGGGCACCTACACCTGTGGTGCGTGCGGTGCCGAGCTGTTCAAGAGCGGCGCGAAGTTCGACTCCGGCTCGGGGTGGCCGAGCTTCTTCGAGTCGGTGAACCCGGACGCTGTCGAACTCAAGACCGACTCGTCGCTCGGGATGGTCCGCACCGAGGTGCTCTGCGCGACCTGCGGCTCGCACCTCGGCCACCTGTTCGACGACGCGTACCAGACCCCCACCGGCGACCGGTACTGCATGAACTCGCTGTCACTCGGCTTCAAGGAAGCCTGATCAGCGCCCTCGAAGCCGCCCTGCGTCGACGTTCCTACTCCCATGTGACGGATGACGCGCCGACCCACGACCAGCTGGTCCCCCTCGTCGAGGCTGCCGGCGGTGTCGCCGACCACGGCTCGCTCAAGCCCTGGCGCCTGATCGAGATCCGGGGGGACGCCCGCAAAGAGATTGGTAAGGCCTTCGCCAAATCGGGCAGTTCGGCCGACAAACCGCTCCGCGCCAGCCTGCTGATCGCGGTGGTGGCGATACATCGACCGAGCAGCAAAGCACCGGAGTGGGAACAGGATGCCGTCGCATCCGGAGTCGCACACATGCTCAGCCTCCTTCTGGACGAGGCGGGCTGGGGCGCGTTCTGGCGCACCGGCGACGCGACGCGCGCGAAGAAGGTCGCGAAGGCTCACGGGCTCGCGAAGAACGAGAAGCTGATGGGCTGGATCTACGTGGGCGGCAAACCCGCCCGAACGAAGCCCGACAAGAAGGACCGGCTCAACGTCGAGAAGCACCTGACGTCGCTCTAGCCGGTACGGGCTTTCCAGGAACACTGGCGATCACGATCGCCACGAGGGTGACCAACGTACCGACGACGGTGGTCCAGGCGACGGGATGCTCCGCCACGGGCAGCACGAAATCGAAGAGCAACGACGCCCCGAGTTGGCCCGCGATCGCGCCCAGGCCCAGCAGCAGCACGCCGGTGTACCTGACGACGATCGCGTACCCGGCGACGAAGAGGATGCCCACCGCCCCGCCCACATAGAGCCAGGGCGATCCCGACAGCTGGGTCGGCAGGCCGACGGCGAGGGCGTGCACGAGCAGCACGATGCCGAGTACGGCCGCCCCGACCAGGAAGTTGAAGAACGTCGCGGTCAGAGGCGAGTTCGAGATCTCGCGCACCTGCCCGTTGACGGCCTGCTGCCAGCCGAGCCCGAGTCCAGCGGCGAGGGGCAGCGCCAGCACCCACCAGGCGACGCCACCCTGCAGCTGGGGCGAGACCGCGAATCCGACCGCCAGTACGGCGAGCGCCGCCCCGATCACCCTTGTCACCGTGATCGGCTTCGGCTGCATCGACCCGATCCCCCAGCGGTCGACGAGCAGCCCGCTCACGGTCTGGCCGGTGACGGTCGCCACGGTGAAGAGCGCGACGCCGAGGATGGCTGCGGTCAGTCCCTGCGACAGCACGAACAGCCCGCCGGCCGTCCCTCCGAACGCGTACCACCACGGTGTCGTGCCCGCCCGGATCGACCGAATGACCGTGCCGACGCCCCGCCGCGTGCTGGGTGTGGCCACAGCGATGATCGCCATGATGACGAACCCGGAGCCGAACGAGATGAACGCAGCAAGGTACCCGTCGTCGAGCTCGCGCCCGAGTTCGCCATTGATCCGCGACTGCATGGCGACCAGCCCGCCGCAGACCACGGCGACGCCGGTGGCGATCGCGACAGCGGCACGCGAATGGGTCACCTGCCGATTCTAGGGTCGGCTCTTTCCGGCTCCGACGGTCGGGAGTACCGTGCGCGTATGGATGACACGGATCCGACCACCACGAACCCCGAGTTCTACCGCACCCTCTGGGAGAACGATGACGTGCGGGTACTCGAGTACCGGGATACTCCGGGCCAGGAGACCACACCGCACGAGCATCCCAACACCGTCATGGTCACGCTCACCGGCTTCGATCGCGAGCTCTCGAGCGGGGACCAGAGTCGCGAGGTCTCGCTCGCCGCCGGATCCGCGGTGTGGCTGCCGGCGCAGTCGCACAGCGGCAGGAACATCGGCAGCACTCCGACCCACACGATCCTGATCGAGTTGAAGCACAGCGCGCCGTCCGCGACGCCGCCGAACCTCGGGCCGGTCACTCGGTAGGGTTGTTCACGCGTTCATTCGCCCCCTTAGCTCAGTTGGCCAGAGCACCGCTCTTGTAAAGCGGGGGTCGTCGGTTCGAATCCGACAGGGGGCTCGAAAAAAGAGCCGACGATTCGGCTCTTTTTCCGAGCCCGGGTGAGTGGGTCACGAGCCCGCGGGGAACATGGCCCCGAGCCACCACGCGACGCCCGAGCCCAAAAGAGCCGACCTCTTCCCGGCGTCACCTACCGCATCAAATGCAGCGGCGACCCGTCCAGTATCGGTGTCCAGACATCGGCCGCCCCAGGGGTGCCGTCGACGAGCTGCGGAGTAACGCGGTCGGTGCCGTTGAGCCACGCTGCGCTACTCAGGTGCCTCGCCGTGCGCAACTTGAGAACTTCCCACTCAATGCGGTCGACCCGTCTCATCGTTTCCTGTCTTCGCGCTCGTTGCCAGCGCCCACAAGCACAGTGCCTCTGGCGCTGATCACGTAGTGCCGAAGGTCCCGGGACCTTCGGCACTACAGCTCCTCGCCAGCGGCGAGCATCGTTGGGGCACACCCGGTCGTCGAACCTCGTCGGCCCTAACGGAACGAGATCGTCATGACCGCAATAGCTGCACCTCGCGTCGCGCGCGACCGAACGACTCCGCTGACAGAAGCTCGAGTCGTCACCCTGCCGGGTACACGCCAGGCACTTGCCGTTCTTCGGCTGGCCACGGGATTCATCTTCCTGTGGGCTTTCGTCGACAAGACCTTCGGCCTGGGTTTCTCCACGCCGACGGAACGCGCCTGGATCAACGGCGGCACTCCCAGCCAGGGCTTCCTCGGGAGTGAAGCGGTCTCCGGGCCGCTCCAGCCGTTCTTCGCGGGAATCGCGAGCCCCGCAACCGATGTGCTCTTCATGCTCGGGATGCTCGGCATCGGCCTCGCGGTGATGCTGGGTATCGGCCTGCGCGTCAGCGCGGTGGCGGGCAGTGTGATCATGGTCCTGATGTACCTGGCTGAATGGCCGTTCGCCGCGAACACGGCCTCGACCAACCCGCTCGTCGACTACCACATCATCTATGCGCTGGCGCTGATCGTGGTCGCCGCGACGGCGGCTGGCGACACCTGGGGGCTCGGCCGACAGTGGCGCCAGCTGCCTGTCGTCCGATCGCAGGCGTGGCTCATCTGAGCCCAAGCGAAGGGACGAGGGTCGGCCTGAGGTCCGGCCCTTTTCGCTGTGTTCTCGAGCCGGTGGCGACCGACGCGCGGACAACCATTCCCTGGACCAGGCGCGAGTGTCGTCCAGCACCACGATGACGGGGCTGGACATGTTGAGCAGGACGTCGTGATTGGCGGCGCGGGATGCGAAAGCCAGCTCGACATCGACCATTGCTCTGGCCCTGGCCCGCGCATCCTCTCTCGCTGGCGCGTCGTCGAGGGAGTCGCGGTCGATGACGTGGATGAGGTCGACGGTCGGCGAAATGGAACTATGTGCGCATCACGCCGTTCGGTGTCGGGTCGGAGGTTCACCATGCGCCACCGGAAGCGGCACCGGATCGTGAGCCAGGCAGCCGAGCCTTCCCTTGGTGGCGCGCACAGGGGCGCGCGTGCTTGGCTGGCGCCATGACCATGCCAGCGACGCATCCGAACGAGGCACACGGGGCCGGAATCACCGGCCGACTCAACTGGCTGCGCGCCGGAGTTCTCGGCGCCAATGACGGCATCGTCTCGGTAGCAGCGATCGTGGTCGGAGTCGCCGGGGCGACGTCATCGATCGCGCCCATCCTCACCGCGGGTGCCGCGGGACTCGTGGGTGGCGCCATCTCGATGGCGCTCGGGGAGTACGTCTCCGTGAGCAGCCAGCGTGACAGCCAGCGCGCACTCATCGCCAAGGAACGCCACGAACTGGCAACGATGCCCGACGAGGAGCTTCTCGAACTCGCCGCGCTGTACGAGGCGAAGGGGCTGACCTCGGAGACGGCGACACGAGTCGCTGAAGAACTCACCGCGCACGATGCCCTCAGCGCGCACCTCGAAGCGGAGCTCGGAATCAACGAACAGGATGTGGTCAGCCCGTGGCAGGCGGCCGGCGCTTCTGCGCTGGCCTTCTTCATCGGCGCGCTCCTGCCGATGCTGGCCATCCTGTTGCCGCCTGCCGCGGCTCGGGTGCCCGTCACGTTCACCGCTGTGCTTGTCGCGCTCGCGCTCACCGGAGCGCTGAGTGCCCGCATCGGCGGCAGCCCCTGGGTGCGGCCAACGGTCCGCGTCGTTGTGGGCGGTGCTATCGCGTTGGGAGCGACATTCCTGATCGGCACCCTCCTGGGGACGACCGGGATCGTCTGATGGTGAAGATCCTCAGGGCGGTGGCACGGGGACGCTAGCCGTCGGCCAGTGAGGTGGCACAGCTGGCGAGCCCGCTGGCTAGTGCTTCGCGCTCGCTGGCGCCCAGCCCCGACAGCATCCGTTGCTCCACCTCATCGACGAGCACCTGTGCGGCATCGAGGACGCGAACCCCCGCAGGAGTCAGCACGCTCGGCAGCGCGCGCCCGCTGTCCACCTGCGACGGCCGAGCCGCCAGGCCGCGGTCCACCAACTGCTGCAGCATCGCGTTCATCGACTGCCGGGTGACGAAAGTGCGGCGGGCGAGCGCGGCGGCGGAGATGCCCGGCTCGATGCGAAGTCGATGCAGGCAGGAGTAGTGCGACACGGTGAGCTGCAACGGCGCCAACGCTTCCTCCATCCGGAGATGCAGCAGCGATTGCGCCTGCTTGAGTACATACCCGACCTGGGGGACAGAGTTGCTCATGTCAGTATCCTGACATATAGTTTATATGTAAGGAAACTGACATAGAGGAGTATTATCATGGCCGTCACCGGTCCCGACTTCATTGCCCTTCAGGTCCGCGACCTCGAGAAGGCGGCATCCTTCTACGAAGACGTCGTCGGACTCACCCGCGCCCCGTTCTCCCCGCCGCATGCGGTCGTCTTCGACACGCAGCCGACGTTCGCCGTGCGCGATCCGTCACCCGACGTGGACCTCGACGCCGGCCCGGTCGGTCTCGGCGTAGCGCTGTGGCTGCACGACCCCGAAGCGGTCACGCTTCACGCGGCAGTCGCCGCAGCGGGAGCTGTCGTCGTGCAGGAGCCGTTCGACGGCCCCTTCGGTACGACGTTCGTCTTCAAGGACCTCGACGGCTACCTGGTGACCGTCCACGATCGGGCCACCCGCGCTTAGGCCGGCTGCGCCGCCTTCCGCCACGGCCGGGTGACCCCGAGCCACAGCCCGACCGCGGCGAGGGTGTAAGCGACGAACAGCGCGACCCAGGTCCACAGGCCCATTCCCACCTCGGACCACGAGCCGGGCAGCGGCAGCAGCACGAGCAGGAACGCGAACAGTCCGATCGCGTAAGCGGCGGCCCACACGGTCTTCTTCCACTGCCACACGACGTGCCCGGCCAATCCGCGCAGCGGAAGCAGGGCGATCGGCAGCGCGGAGATGCCGGCGATCGCCGCGGTCGCCAGCAGCTCCCGCACGATCACGAGGTCGGCGGGCAGCAGCGAGTAGCCGACCCAGGCGAGGATGCCGATGCCGAACGCCCACCCGAGCCCGATGAGTGTCACGCGCGCTCGTTCGGCCGTGCCGAGTAGCCCGCCGAACGCCACCCCGGCCACGAGGCCGAAGATGATCGGCGGCTCGAACCCGGACAGCCGGGACACCAGCACCGCGCCCACGACGATCAGCAGGCTGATCGGGGCGAACTGGAACGACACCGCAGCGGTGGGATGTGTCCGGCGGACGATGAGAACCACGGCGAACCAGCCCACCACGACCTCGAGGGCGAACGTCGCGAGGATCGAGAGGAACAGCCGCAGGCCCGCCCCGTCGAAACCGAAGTTCGGATCGGCGAGCGCCGCGATGACCGATGCCGCGAGCACTCCCCCGGCCGCCCACGGCCACCCGGTGAAGGCCGGCTTCGTCTCCGTCGTCTTGCGCCAGCGCCGCCACCGCTCGCGCACGTTGCCCGCCACCGTGTCGGCGGCCGAGTTCGCGAACTGGGTCGGAATCGCGATGAGGATCGCGAGCACGACGGTTCCGCCGGCAGCCCACAGGATGTTCGCCGGCGTGAAGGCCTCGACCAGGGTGGTAACCGAGCTGACCTCGGTCACGGTGTCGACCGGGCGGGAGCCGCCGGGAAGGAACGGGCCGGGGTTGCTCAGGGGCAGTCCGGCAGCGTTCTCGACGGTGGAGGGACCGGCCGCGACCGTGCACGAGGCATCGATGAGGCAGGTGTCGCCGGACTCGTACGTGAAGTCGGCAACCACCGTCACTGCGGTGAACTCAGTGGGTTCGCCCGCGCAGACCGCGTTGCTCGCCTGGGCGATCGTGGTCCCTTTTAGCGTCTCCGCTGTGAGGACATGGTCCCGAGTGGCGGTGTACGTGAAGGAGCAGTCAGCATCCGAATACTCTTCGGTCGTCGGCGACTCGACCACGCCGTTCACGAAGATCAGGTCCGGGAGCGAATCCAGGGAGGTGCACCGACCGTCCACGCAGTCAAGCACGAGCGGACCCTCGCTCGCCGGGTACGTCGTGCCGTCCTGCGAGGTCACGGTGGTCCCGGTATAGGTGAGGGTCCCGGTGTTCGGATCCTCCTCCGCAGAGGCGGCGAAAGCGGGGATGGACACGAAGGCGGCGGTCGCCAGCGCGACAGCGAGCAACTTGCGCACGGAGTCTCCTGTGAATCGGGTTGCGCCACAGTAGCGCACGCCGGAACGTGAGGACTAGTAGACCTTCGTGTAGCTGATGGCGCGCTCGCTCAGGCGCGTCGGTAGACGTTTACGAGCCCGCCGGAGTCCAGCGCCTGCGACTCGGCTAGCGCGAGGCGCGTCAGTGGGAATCCGTCGGGGAAGAGCTTCTTGCCCGTGCCCAGGACGAGCGGATACACGATCATCCGGTACTCGTCGACGAGGTCGTGCTCAGCAAGCGTGCGGATGAGCTCGCTGCTCCCCCAGACCCGGATCTCGCCGCCAGGCTCATCCTTCAGCTCCCGCACAGCACCGGGTACGTCGTCACCGAGCAGGTGCGAGTTCTGCCAGTCGAGCCGGGTCAGCGTGCGCGAGGCGACGTACTTGGGCACTCGGTTGTATCGGCGAGTGAACTCGCCCATGAACCCCTCGGCGTTCTCATCCCACACGCCCCAGGCCTGCGACCAGATGTCGTAGGTCTTGCGGCCGAGCAGCAGTGCCTCGGTGCGGCTCTCCCACTCCTGGATGATCTCGTTGCCGCCGGGGTACGCATCCTGCCAGCCCCCGTGTTCGAAGCCGCCCTCGCGATCCTCATCGGGGGCGCCGGGCCCCTGCATCACGCCGTCCAGGGTCAGGAACGTCTGCACCACGATCGAACTCATCGCGCCATCCTCCTCGGTATCAGGCGGGGCTAGTGAGCTGGATCAGGTTGCCGCAGGTGTCGTCGAGCACTGCGGTCACCACCGGTCCCATCTCGGTTGGCCCCTGGGTGAAACGTACTCCCCGCGACTGCAGATCGGCATGGGTTGCGGTGACGTCATCCACAGCGAACGAGGTGTACGGGATGCCGTCCTCGACCAGTGCCTGCTTGAACACTTTCGCGGCTGGGTGGGCGTCGGGCTCCAGCAGGAGTTCCACGCCGGTCGGCTCGTTGGCGCCGACGACGGTCAGCCAGCGGAACTCACCGAGGTCGACATCCGTCTTCGCGACGAAGCCGAGCTTGTCCGTGTAGAACGCGAGGGCTTTGGCCTGGTCGTCGACAAGCACGCTCGTGACGTTGATGGTGGGCATGGTTTCTCCTAGCTGGGCCAGCGCTCGGCGATCGAGCGCAGCGGTTCGGTATCGAGGTGGTGGATCTTCGTGCGGCCGTCCCGGTGGGAGCGGACGAGCCCGGCATCCTCCAGTACGGCGAGGTGCTGCGAGATGGCCTGGCGAGACGACGAATTGCCGTGCCGCATCATCAGCCGCGAGCAGATCTCGAACAGCGACTGGCCATCCTTCAGCGCGAGTTCGTCGAGGATGGTGCGTCGAGTCGGATCTGCCAGTGCTTTGAAGACATCTCCCACGGGCCCACCATAGGCAAGTGGATACTTGCATGTCAACTGGTGACCGGCCCGTGCTGGTGACAGGGTGGGCACATGACCGAGATCCTCGTCCTGCTGGTGATTGCTCTCGTGGTCATCGCCGCGGCAACCCTGCTCGGCCCGCGGCTGGGCATCGCCTCGCCCCTGGTGCTCGTCGCGGTCGGGGTGGCCGCGAGCTTCCTGCCGATGTTCGACTCGATCCACATCGAGCCGGAGTGGATCCTCGCCGGAGTGCTTCCCCCTTTGCTCTACTCGTCGGCGGTCTCGATGCCGGCGATGAACTTCCGGCGCGAGTTCGGCGCGATCAGCGGCCTGTCGGTTGTGCTCGTGGTCGGCAGTGCACTGCTGCTCGGAGTGTTCTTCATGCTCGTCATCCCCGACCTCGGCTTCGCCTGGGGTGTCGCTCTCGGCGCGATCATCAGCCCCACGGATGCCGTGGCCACGTCGATCGTGCGGCAGACGTCGGTCTCCAAACGGGTGGTCGCCATGCTGGATGGGGAGAGCCTGCTCAACGACGCAACCGCGCTGGTACTGCTGCGCACCGTGATCGTCGCGAGCGCGGCATCCTTCTCGTTCTGGGGCGCCCTGGGTACGTTCGCCTACTCGGTGGCGATCGCGGTCGTGGTGGGGCTGGTCGTCGGCAACCTGAACCTGGTGGTCCGCAAGCGCGTGACCGATCCCACCGTGAACACCGTGATCTCGTTCGCCGTGCCGTTCATCGCATCGGTGCCGGTGCCCCTGCTGGGCGGCTCCGGCCTGGTGGCGGCGGTGGTCGCGGGGCTCGTCGCTGGCTTCCGCGCTCCGCGTGACCTGTCGCCGCAGAACCGGCTGTCGGACTCGCAGAACTGGCGGACGGTGGAGCTGGTGCTCGAGGGCGCGGTGTTCCTCACCATGGGCATCCAGATCAAGTCGATCGTTACCAACGTGCAGGAGGACCACGGCGGTGTCGGTACGGCCGTGCTCATCGCGGTCGGGGCGCTGGTGCTCACGGTTCTCGTGCGCGCCGCTTATGTCGCACCGCTGCTCGGTGTGCTCGCCTGGCGGGGGCGGAGCATCGTGAAGATGCAGCCGCGGATGCAGGAGATGCAGGAGCGGATGACCACGCCGGAGGGCAAGCAGGAGACCTTCGACGAAGTCAGTCGTGGTCGCCGAAAGGGCTCAGAGCGCGACCTCAACCGGTTCGCGAAACGGATCACGCAGTCAATCGCCGATATCAAGTACTTCGTACGAGCGCCGCTCGGCTGGCGGGACGGCACCGCCGTCGTCTGGGCGGGGATGCGCGGCGCGGTCACCGTGGCCGCAGCGCAGACCCTGCCCATCGACACCCCGCAGCGGTCGGTCGTGGTGCTCATCGCCTTCGCGGTCGCCGTGCTGTCGCTACTCGT
>Ga0247739_10000631_pt1 | contig 12443 bp, 7 predicted proteins | sample UWRJL058202B2_FD_180943 | JGI IMG/M metagenome (GOLD analysis project Ga0247739, IMG submission 180943) | Plant litter microbial communities from Arlington Agricultural Research Station in Wisconsin, United States - UWRJ-L058-202B-2 | ecosystem: Environmental > Terrestrial > Plant litter >...
TAAATAATGTAGATTATAATGGGTATTCCGTAAACCTCACTTTTGGGTTCGCTATCAATGGCGTCTATGCCTTCAATAAAGATTCGATTCTTGTTTATGGTGATTATGGTAATATTATGTCCATATTGTTTTCTAAAGATGGTGGCAATACCTTCAAACTCGTGGCACAAGGAAGTGTAGGATCCTTTACAAAAATTCTTTTTACCGATGCCAACACGGCATTCGCCATATCACAGTTTGTGATATGGAAAACAACCGACCGCGGAACGACTTGGAGTTATATCGGCAGTTATGCAAGTTCCGGTGCGGGGATGGTGATTGACATGAAATCTTCTGGCCCTAGCTTTTTGGCCGTGTTACATGCCAATGCCTTATATACATCTAATAACAGCGGACTGAATTGGACTTCAAGATCGATACCAGCAGGAACGCCCAAAGCGCTGAGTGTATTGGATGTGAACAAGGTATGGCTAAGCAATAACGCTAATTTTGGAAGTATCTACTTTTCATCTAACGGGGGCGTTTCTTGGGTGTTAAAAAACAATCCCTATACGCATGAGGTTTCCACTAACTACTTGAGGTTCTTGAACGACACTACTGGTTTCGCTATCGACACCAGCTTCAACATCATAAAGACCACTGATGGGGGAGCCATCTGGGAAAAATTACCTCGTGACACCAATTTTTCATATCTCGGTTACACGCATACCTCTATTTTCTTTTACAACGAACAGCAGTTCTGGGCAGGGGGTAAATTCGGTTTTCTTGAAATGACAACTAATGCGGGTGGCACTACGCTACCCAATGCACAGTTCGTTATAGATGCGGGCTTGCTCGCCACCAATGGCACAGTCAACCTAAAAAATTATACCAAACAAGGCTCGGGCTACACTTACAAATGGTATAAAAATACGGTCTTACTGTCCACGGATTACAATGCTAGCTATATCAGTGGGCGTAACTACATCGATACCATTAAACTGATAGCAGTCAAAAACGGTGTGCAAGATTCCATTACCAAAATCATTGACACAAGGGCCAACGTTAAACCTTGTGTAGCAACATTCTCACTTGTACAATCGGATAGTAGCAGAGTTGCTTTCTCCTCTACCTACCAAGATGTGGGACGCACCCATCTTTGGGATTTTGGCGATGGCTCCAAGGACAGCACTTCAGTAAATCCTGTGCACTTTTACAATTCCATAGGAACTTTTGAAGTAAAACATCACATCTATAATACCATTAGCCATTGTAGCGATTCATCATTGGCAAGCATTACTATAACTAGGGTTCGGGCATGTTTGCGTTTGGAAATCTCTGCTGTACCTGATACTTTTTTCACTAACAAAATAACTTTTAACGCCACATACGATACCACCCAAGAAAGTGGTGATGAGCCCATGTATTACCCTGCAAACTGGTCGTTCGGCAACGGCACTTCGGTCTCCGGCACCTTCACGCAAAAAGTCGATTTCGCAAAGTCAGGAACATACAATACCTGTGTTGAGGTTAAAAATATTTATACCGGATGTGTAAGCCGTGCTTGCAAGCTCATAACAATTAAATTAGACTCCTGCAATGCTGACTTTATCATCAATCCGGACATTCCTGTTGGTTTGTCCTTGCCTTATTTCAAATTCGAAGGAAAAAAACTTGAAAGGGATAGTGGCAAGGCCCATTATTGGATTGTGAACGATAGGGACACGGTTTTGACCCGCAACACTAGCACTTATACCAAAGACTTTTATAAAGCTGGAAATGATGGCGCCTTTTTTAATATATCTAATCCAAAATGTGATCAGCCAGCTACCCGTGAAATCAATCTGGATTCTTTAGACAAAAAAATAACGCATATGGTTTATGACTCGGTTACTGGCTGTACGACCATTGCAAGTAAATACGTAACAGTGCCGACAAGGATTGCAGGAATCAAGATTATTGCCGTACCTGATGATGAGGTAAAAGATATTGTTACATTCTATGCATTTTCTGATGCATATACTTATGGATATGGTAGTGTTTGGCGCAAAAATTTTGCTTCTTTTTCGGGCAATTATTACGTAAATACCAATATACGCATGTGCCACAATGCGATTGGCACCTACAACTATGCAGTTGGGGCTGTCTCCTGTAGCGGCTCGAGAGAAGTATATGCTGTTAATTATAAGGTAACCAGCCTTGATAGTTGTGGGGTAAAAAAGCCGAAAGTATGGCTGACCCGAAACGTCACAAATGTATACAAGGTGACCTTTAACGATTCTAGTTATATTGACAATGACGGCCTGTTAAACAAAGAAGTAATCTATTTTGGCAATGGTGATAGTATTAAACTGAATATTAGTGGCTATACTTATACTTATCCAAAAGCAGGCATATATAATTATACAGTAAAGGTAACATCTACCCGTACCGGATGCATAAAATCTGTAACAGGTACTGTGGAGATAGGCTGTCCGCGGCCTGCATTCTATATTCAAAAAGACCCTGCACTGCCCAACCATATCGTTTTTGTGAACAATACAAAACCCGACACCACGAATGTGACCTATCTCTGGCGGTTCGGAAATGGTGATTCGTCCACACTTAAAAGTCCCGCTTATTTGTATAACCAACCTGGCGTGTACCGAGTAAGCCTCTGCGCCAACTTTACGAATGGCTGCACGCTTGTGTATGACAGTTTGATTGCGGTTTCGGTGCAACCTTGCAATTTGCCGAACGTGTTTAAGGATACCGTGCAAGTACTTATTTGTGATACGGATTCGGTTAATCTGTTTTCATTTTTTGACACTACAGGATTCAGTACGTACTGGGATAATCAAGTTCCTCAAAAAGTGGGGCTGGGCACTTACCGGTTGCTTGCAGTAAATGCGATGTATTGTGCCGACACTGCCGTCGTAAAGTTGGTGCAGGATACTGCTATTTTCATAGGCGGTAACGGTCCTGATTGGCACACGTCCAATAATTGGAAAAACAATCGACTTCCAAGTGCCAATTCCCATGTACTCATCAAGCCCGGCCTCACTTGCGAGCTTACGGTTTCGAATGTTTCTGTAGCAAGCATCCGCGTTGTTCGGGCCACCTTGCGCTTGTTGAACAACCGAAAGATAACGTTGACTTCAAACTGCCCGCACCTGCCAGAAATACCCTTTTAAGGATTAACGCAAAAAAGCCGCTTAGAAACGCTTTTAGTAAAGGTCAAGCTGATTAACCACATCATTTATACCCGTCAATCCATTTGTTATATGCCGCTACCTCCGTTGTATGCTCATTTAGCCAAGTTTGGGCGCTGGAATCTTTATCAAGGTCGGCTCTAAGCAGGTGGGCATATACACCTACGAGGTTTTGGTCTTTCATTTCAGCAAACATGGGAGCATAATGTGTCCAAAAAAAGCCTTTTTTATGGTCATCATTTTTTAGGAACCCAAATATCATTTGCATTTGAAAATCTAATGCGCCAGCCGAATCTTTCGTGATCGTTTGCATCACCGAATCCGAACGATTGGCCGTCATAAGGGGAATCATCAACTCTAAAGATGAAAAATCGTCTTCCTTTCTTTTGTTCTTGCCCAACATATCAGCAGAAATGGTAATGGTGGTACTATTGGGGCCAGTACGCTTTACGCCAGCTTCTAAAATTTTATTTACCATTTGCCATATATCTAAAGCCCTGGCTGAGCTACGATCAAATGCCAAATAGGTGAGAAAGGCAAGCAAGCCAGCATACTTATTGTCGTTCACTACCATGTTTCCTATCCAGTAGTTCGTAGACAAATGGCTATTTCTTAAACTGGCCGATTTCTTTAAGCTTATAAGGGCGTCCTCATTTTCTTTCAACTTTAGTTCAGTAATCCCACGATTGAAATACAGCAAATAGAAATCAGGAAAATATCCAATTCCTTTATTATATATTTTAATTGCTTTTTTGGGTTCTCCAATATCGTCGTACAGGCTACCCAAGTTGGTATATACGTTTTCCATTCCATCTATCCCCTTGAAGTCATCTATCATTTTTTCGCAGAGCTTTTTAGATTCATCATATCGCTTAGCAACGTATAGTGTATAGGATTTCTCATATTGAACATCCATGTTACGTGGGTCGATAGCCAATGCCTCATCGTATTTCGCTATCGCTTCGTTGTACTTACCCGCATCATGTAAAACCGTGCCTTCTTGCAGTATTTTTTTTACATCTTCATATTGAGCAGAGACTTGGCCGACCAGTAACATCGACAACACCCATACAAAAAAAATTTTCATAAGTATAATTTAGTTTGTTAATGATACAATATTCTAGCGAATTACACAAAACACCATCTATTTTAATAAGTATTTCTTTATGAAAAAGAAATAAAACATGCTTATGATAAAACATATGACAACCTTTACACAATTATTAGAACGATTATTGTGGCTGTTTTAGTTTGCTATTGATAATGTTTCGGAAGGTTTAATAACGGCTCCATCATAGATGTTATCGTGTATCTAGCAACGTTGCAAGAAGGATTGTCTTGGCTTTGATAAAAACAATCGTCGCTGCCGGACATAAGAAATGCTTTGCAGGCATGACTGCTTTTGAGGACGTATGCTTGACTAACTTAATAAATAGATTTTAAGCTATCAAATTTTAAAAATAATCAAATGTGAGTTTTACGTGCAAACTTTAAGGCAATACTTGCAAGGAGAGCCTTTGAAACATGAACATTTAGAATGCAAACCCTGACAGGCAAATGCAGTCCTGTCAGGGTTAGTTTGGTTTGCGGATGGTGGAGCTAAGCTGGATCAAAACCACCTATCTCCACACTTTGAAAAGCCCAGCCTCCATATTTGTGTGTGGTTAATTGCACATGGAACGAACCTGCATACACAACTTCCACATCGCTGTTTTTAGCCATGGCTTTGTAGTGGCCGGTTACTTCACATTGGTCGGGTGCTACGGTGCAATTATCGATGTCGGTTGTTTCCAATGTAATCTCATCAAATGCGGATTTAAAAGCATTTATTTTAGCGATATATACATCAAGGTTATCAAATACGTGATGATTGAATGTAAAACCTTCTTGGACATAATAAATATCATAAAACAATTCCCCTTCCCTAAATATATCACGCAACAAATTGTTTTCTACCTGTCTTGGAGCATCGTACATCGCATCAGGGTAAAATTCATCATAGATAAAATTGCTCATCATTCCCGGAATATTCATGTCGTCTGTTTCGTGCAAGAAAAGCTCTTCAATTGTAAAACGGTACAATTCCCGCTCAGATATGTTGGGGCTACAAACGTCCAACGAAACGCCATACACCCCCATGTGGTCGCACAGCGCTTTCCAGGCCGTACTTATCTCTGCATCCGAAATTTCTGCCACCGGCTTAAAATGTTCCGGCCGTCCTATTTTTTCGAAAATGGTAATGTATTTCGAGTTTTGCGATTGTTGCTCAAAAGCGACAATGTGTTTGAGAAATTCATTTTCTATCTCCGGTGGTAAGTTGCCAGCCTGCATGCCACCGAACTGTGCGCCATGCTCCAGCATCATTTTCATTTTCAAGAATTCGTTTTCAGCTTCGAGTCTTTCATCGCCTTTTAAATGGTCAAAATTTTCCATATCGATCATATTTTGCCGAAAAATACAATTTTTAATAACTTTTATCAAAAAATATTAAACAAAATGAATAGCAGTTAGCCTACCGTGTACGCAAAGAAAAATAAGTTCTGGAGCATAGGTAGAAGAATTATCAAGCCTTACCTCAATGCACTAGTTATTTGCTACTTAAACCAATCTTTAATTTTCTAATGTGTTGCACGGCAGGCTCCCAATAGATCAGAACAATTCTGCATTCCCCGCAACGCTTCAGCACCTGTGGCCGCATTGGGAAATTGCAGCTTCGAATTCATATATATAAAAAACAAATAACACTATATAATTGGCTGTATGCCGCAAATGTATCTCAGATAAAATATGTAAAAAAATATCTAAGTTTGAGTTTAAGGTAGCATTAGTGTTTGATGAATGTTTAAAATAAAATCACTGTTCAATCAAACCTTTTGTTAAAAAAAACATCAGAACGGCTATAAATTATAAAGTATGAAGTGGATGCCGTTTGCGATGTTGATGTGTGGCGTTGCATTGAGCTGTAGCAAATCGAAGACAAGCACCGATTCTGGCTCGCCCATCACCGACCAACTGAATATAAAATATGGCAGTAACGTTAGCTGGACTGGCACTCTGCAAGACCTGCATGTCGACATTTACCAACCGGCCAATGCCACCACCAAAAGCAAGAACCCGTTCGTATTGATGATACATGGCGGCACCTTTCTCACAGGTACCAAAGAAAACCTCGCCAAAATGTGCCGAATATTGGCCGATTCAGGATTTGTGGCCGCTTCGTTAGAATACAGGCTGGGGTGGAATTCCGGCAGCGGCAATTGTAATGGCGATACCCTCTCGAACAAGATGGCAGTATACCGAAGTTTGCAAGATGCCAACGCCGCCATGCGTTTTATTGTTGCCAACGCTAGCAATTATGGCATCGACCCGAACTATCTTTTTGTTGGGGGCAATAGTGCCGGCGCCGTAATAGCCGATAACCTTGCTTACATAACCGAGGCACAAGCGCCCTTATTTTCGCCTACCGTTTACAATGCATTGGGCCCGCTTACCTCAGCCACTAACACACTTACAAACAAGTTCGCAATCAAGGGCGTCGCTAGCATGTGGGGAGCATTGATTGATAGCAACTTGATTGTGCCGACCAACGCGGTTCCCATGTTATTTTATCATGGTAGTGCCGACCAAGTTATACCCGTAGATGTAGGAACCTATGGCACTTGCCCCAATTATCCCAAACTGTTTGGTACGCTTTGTATGGACCGTCGCCTACACAAGGCCAATGTAGCCAGCGTGGTAAATATTTTAATTGGTGGCGGCCATGGGCCGGATGAATACACAGACGCTTTTTTGGCACCCAATATCGCCTGCTTTTTCCATCGCATTGTTCGGGCCACGCCGATCGTGAGCCAAGTATTTACAGGGGTAGTAAATAGTTGTAGGTAAATGACGCTTTTTTTTGCTGGAAAGACGAAGAGACGGGAAGACAATTCTCGTGAATATTTTTTATGAAACATAAGTTAAAAAATTTCATCTCGCCACTAGGCGAAGAAGTTCTATATTCAGATGAAAGATTTAATAAGCCTATTGAATTATAAGTATATAAAAACGGCCACCCAGTTAGGCGGCCGTTTTTAATTATTGCGCTTGCGCAGAAAATTATTGTTTCACATCTATCAGTTTGCCGGCTTGTACGGTCACTTTGCCGGGGCGTACTAGTTGTACAGATTTGCTCGCAGCGTTGGCCGTAACGGTTACATCGTGGTAGATGTATACCCTGTTTGCAGCAGTGGGCACTGCGTTGTTGCTCCAAGTAGCTGGGTTGTTCCAGTTGCCATTTTGGATGCTATAAACCAGTGTTGGGTCTATCACATAAAACACGCCCTCACTGTTTCGATAAATGCCATTATCCGCTTTTACAAAAACGGTGTAATGGCCCACGCTATCCCAAGTAGGCGCCGTAAAATTGAAGGTTACTTGTACGGACTGGCCGGGCTGTACCGTACCTACATTCACTGAATCGGTGCCGGTAAGCGTGTAGCCAGCGGTGGGCTGTCCCATTTTGAAACTCACATTGCTTGCAGCCACGCTGCCATAATTTTTATACGTGTAAGTGATAGTGCCGCTTGTGCCGGGCACCCGACTATGATTGATGCTGTAACGATCTTGCACAAGGTGGGCACGAGAAGGAATGTTATTGTTGGTAATGTCGTTCGACAAAGCAGCAATGCCATTGACTGCCGAATCGTTCACCACTTTCATTTCTACACAAAGGCTATCGAGACCCGGAACATAGGTGGCCTTGTTATTGGATAAAATATAGCTGAAATTTTGAAAGGTCATGGATTGGCGCAAACTGCCTTGGCGGGTTACAAACGAATCGATTACCTTATTGAGCCGTGTACCAAAGCCGGCCACTTGTGTATTGGCAGCATCTGCAGCGGACCACATTTGGTTCATCGTTTTATCAAGCTCCAAAGCGTATAGAGAGTCTGCCACATTGTATTGCCTGAATTTGGATTTAAAAACTGGCTCATTATAAGGTGCGGCAAATACGGTTTGTAGCTCGGCAATGGCTTGGTTCAAGTTGTTCTTGCGGATTATGAGCGTGTCAGCGCCGCCTTGTATGCGGGCTGTTGGTTCGTTTTTAGTTGTTATATGGGTACGTTGTAATCCAGATTTTGAATCTATTTCATCGCTCAGCGCTACCACCTCATCATACCCCGTAAAACCTTGATCCATGGCATAGAACAAAGCTGCGGCCTTGGCGGATTTAGTAGCGACAGAAATCACTTTGCATACGGCCGCACAAAATTGCGCCCCGGGAATAACGGCCAAAGCGGTTGCTGCGTCTGCCGCATCAGAGGCAATGTCGAGGATTTTAGCCACGTCCGATGCGGTCGCAATCTTTCCTTTTCGGTTGTTCAAAGTGTCTTTCGAATATTTGGCCAGCGAATTAGCAACTGGATTAAAGAGGTTATCATATGTTTCGTTATAAACATATGGCGACTTGAGATGGGTAGCTGCCATGGCACGATCGAATATGAAACCTGCATGATGCTCTCCTGCAAATGTTTTGCTGTACACACTGGTTGCTATAGTTTGGGCCACGGTCTTTTTTAAATTGTCTATCACCAATTTTTGTAAGCCTGCATCATTTCCCTTTTCCAGCATTTCGGCTACTAGATCCGCACATTCGCCCATAATGCTGATGCATTTATCATAACTGGCTTTCTTGTTTGGGTCTGATATAAAGGAGGAAGCCTTCGTGAGGCCGAAAACCACCGTATTTTTAAAAGCCCTAAGACTAGAAACAATTAACGTGGTGGCGTCTATATTCAGTTGTACAAATTCATCAGCATTACCCGGTTTTCTTAGATTGATGGCAAACTCGGCCAAAGATCCGAGCGCCTCCACAGCATCTAACAAATTGGCAACCCCATCGGTGTATAGATCCACAGCATCGCCGCCATGGCTGTACACCGTGGCCAGTGAGGTATAATAGGTAGCTAGGTTGTCCACCATCTTTTTATGATCCGCAGTAATGGGATTGGCGAAAAATGGCAAGGTGGGCAGCTCGTACGCAGTTAAATTGAAACCATTTACGGTAAATAAATCCGATTTTATTTCCAAAGTAAAACCGAGCTTAAGCGGAAAATTGCGTTTCTCCATGCTACTCTTAAAATCCTTTATTTGTTGTATCAGCGCATCTGGAAACAACACCGGCTCCATGAGCGTGTGGTTATGGATGTTGTTGTACACGTATACCATCGCCTTGCCTTCCGCATTTATATATCTTACTTCTACTGAATAGGCATCCGTTTCGTTGGCTTCCTTTAGCTCGAATATGCCGAATACATTGGGCGTAGTAGTTTCTTTTTCCACGCCATTTTGCAACAATTTAATATGTACCGAATTGAACAAAGGCTGCTTTTGCAGGCCTGGATAAGCTTTGATGGAGTCCTTGATGCAGGACACATTGAACACTACGCCTTTAATAAATGGTTCCCGCCGGTTCATGAAAGACACGCCACCACTCGTTGTAATAAGCAGTTTGCCATTTTTTTTGTCGTAGCCAAAGCCTGTCACATTGTTATTTGGTAGCCCATCTGCTGTAGTAAAATATTTGTAGGATGGGGTATAATCTGGACTGGAAAGCGGGTTGAAATCTTGCGACTGGTATTCCAGCATTCCGTTTGTGGTGCCGATGTACACATTGCCAGATTCATCCCCCGTAATCGCATTGAAATTAACTTGGGTGCCTGGGGCAAAATAGCTGATAGCGTCCATTTTCACCCATCCATAAGCCGGCGAAAGGATGCGCAGTCCGCCGTCTTTCAAACCTACCCATCGGTTTCCGAACTTATCGCAATACATGGCTTGCGCAGAAAAGCCATTCGTTAGCAAGGACACGTTAAGGTGTGTAAAAGAATCAATAAATGCACCGGAAGGCAGGTAACGTAATATTTTAGAGCCAAGTCCATTTTGGCGTGTCCCAACCCATATTTCCTTGCTATCGCCACCTATTGATTCGCAAATAGGCGTGGCACTGCTGGCACTCGAAAAACCGGTAGGTTGGTTTTCAAAATACGGTATATAAGGTTTTAGGCCAATATCGATACCACCTCGGCGAGTGGTGGAAGATGAGATGTAAGTACCCATGGCAACCCAGGGCCTGGGCGGCCGATTGCTAGCAGAGTCATAGCTAGGATCCAGATAGAGCGCCTTAGCATTACGGCTAAGTAAATTGGCCCCCGTAGTTGTACCGGTCACACTATAAAAATTCATGCTCACATCGCTTGCAACCGGGAAATAGTTTACGCCGCCGGCCACGTTGGATGCAGTGCCAGCACCAGATTGGCCCGATTGCGCCACCCATATACCGCTATCTGCATCCGTCTTTATATCATTGATAAAAACATTGGTCAGCTTGTCGCTCTTCGTCCAGATATTGTAGGTTTCATCATACTTGTAGAGGCCTCCGTATTGTGTGCCCGCCCATATGAGGTTGCCCTTGCCCGCACCAATGCACCTAAAATTGTTGGTGGTAAAAGCGGCGGAATTAGGGCCGCCCATAATATAGTTTGTAAACTGGTTGGTAACCGATTGGGCGGCTAACAACAAGGGCAGCAGCATAGCTGCGAACAGTGCGATTCGAGTACAAAGTAGTTTCATGTTCGAGTTTGTTTGGTCTCTTTCGGAAATGATGGTTAGAATCAAAAAATGGCCTATTCTACCATGGTCTATACCACCATCGTAGAAAGCCCCATTATGTCATCGAAACAAGAAACAACTTTTATATGGAATGTGAAAGCTTAGCTAAGGATTTTATGTTATAAAAAATAACTGTAAATGACACTATTTTAAGCACATGGCAATTTTTTCACTTTGAAATCAGCAACATGACAGTAAAAATGTGCGTAAAAGGAAGCCAGTCAATTTTGCAACAAGCAGTTGTAGCAAAAAAACAATATACAAAAAAGCCGCACTACTTGTTGCAGTGCGGCTTCCATTCATGTGATAACCTATCAGTCCACCTTTACTTGTTGTGCAGGCTGATTGGTTTCTGGATTTTTTGGTAGTGTTACCTTCAATACGCCGTCGGTATAAGCCGCCTGGATACTATTTGTAAGCACTTTGCCATTTAATTGAAATGAACGCTCGAACGAACCAGGCCGATACTCTTGATGCGCATACTTGCCTTGGTCACCTTCTGTGGATATTGGGGCAGTGTAAGCGATGGACAATACATCGCCTGTAACTGAAATAGCAAAATCTTTTTTGCTGAGACCTGCGGCATATAGGGAAATGATGAAGGCGCTGTCCGTCTCTTCGATATTGGCTGCTGCACGGTTGCCGAACTCTCCGTTAAAAACGTTTGCCCAAGGGCCTTTGCCACCAAACATTTCACCGAATTTATGTCCAAATTTTCTGCCGAAAGACCCACCGCAACCACGGCTGTTGGTGTTAAATCCATGTTGGTCTTGCGTATCTGTTGTTGCTTGCTTATAAAACATAACTTACTTTTTTAATTTTTACTTTTTAAATTTAATTAATTGATTGGAATAATGGTAGTACCCTTTTGTGTGGCATACCCAGTTATCGGCTGTATGGGTTGGCCCCACATGTTACTGTTACCAAAGGCACCCCTGCCACCATAACCTGGCCCTGACTGATGTTTAAACTGTGCCATCCATTGTTTGCGGCGTTTGCCGGCCTGCTTGGCCATAAGGGTGATGGCGCCACCTAATAATACCATGCCCAGCAACAGTTTAAAAAGGGTGGTAATAATGAAAGCCGCTATGCCTACCACCAATGTTGCGCCAATAAGGCGGGGCATCAAAAAACGAAGTTTGTTTGTCATTTGTTTTGTTTTTTTATTTGTTTTTGTAATGTCTTTTGTAAGGAAGACGGATGTGCTTATTTTTTATTTTAAATCTTATTTTTTATTTTTTAGAAGGACAATGTTGCTGATTTGGAGATTTTTGTCTACCTCTTTTATATATAGAAAGACGGACGGCTTGTCGCTATATTTTAATTTTACGAAAGTTTTTTTGTTGGAAACCATCTTCGGTTATTTGTTATAGGTAACCCAAAACATAGCGTAAACAAAAGCTGCTTGTTTTTAAATTGCACGAACGTGGAAGCATGATACTATATAGGTTCGAAATTTTTCAGAACGTTCAGCTTGTAGAAAGTATAAGATGGATATGTTTGCAATGCATTTTGTATCCAACAGTTTCCAGTAATAACCAAAACAAATTATGTTATACCCATACCGCTTGACATCCATCTTGCTGACAACCATGTTTCTTTTTAGCTTGGTTGTTACTA
>Ga0247739_10000633_pt1 | contig 12418 bp, 13 predicted proteins | sample UWRJL058202B2_FD_180943 | JGI IMG/M metagenome (GOLD analysis project Ga0247739, IMG submission 180943) | Plant litter microbial communities from Arlington Agricultural Research Station in Wisconsin, United States - UWRJ-L058-202B-2 | ecosystem: Environmental > Terrestrial > Plant litter >...
GCCGATCACCGGCACGAGCAGGGTGAACGGCACGACCGCGCTGGTCGGGTATTTGCCGAGCAGCGTGTTCCAGATGCCGTAGCCCACCAGCGACGCGAAAAGAGCCGTGTACAGCGTGCCGAGAATTGCCGCGACCGAGAGGTGGGTGAGTGAGTCGAGCACCACCGCGGGGGTGTCGATGATGAGCGACAGGGCGAGGGCCGGGATCGGCACGACCATGCCAGACCAGACCGCGAGCGAGAGCCCTGAGGCGGCTTTCGCGCGTCGGGCGAGCACGTTGCCGATGGCCCACGAGAGTGAACCGAGCAGCAGGATGACGACCGGCAGCCATGGCGCGGCCGCGCTGTGGCCGATCACCACGACAGCGAGACCCGCCATGCCGATCGCGATGCCGATCAGCTGCTTGCGGGTCGGCCGCTCACGCAGCACCACGGCCGAGACGATCACGGTCAGCACGATCTGGCTCTGCAGCAGAAGCGATGCGAGGCCCGGGGGCATGCCGAGCGACAACGACAGGTACAGCAGCGTGAACTGCCCGAAGCTCAGGAACGTGCCGACCAGCACGACGGTCCTCCAGCCCACGCCGGGCGGCTTGATGAAGAACGCGGCGAGACTCACCACGGCGAACCGCAGAGCGAGGAACACCAGCGGCGGGACGCCGTCGAGGCCGAGGTCGATTGCGAGGAAGTTCAGGCCCCAGATCACCGCCACCAGCAGCGCAAGCAGGGTGTGGCGGACAGTCATCAGGCAAGCCTGTCACGCGCGAGTGCCATGCTTGGACCATGCAGGTTCACGCTGTCATCTCCGGCGAGGCGCTCGACGCCGCCGCGATCGAGGAATTCGTCCTGGCCGCAACTCACGGCGCGCTCGTGACCTTCCGCGGCATCGTCCGTGACCACGACCACGGCCTGTCGGTCACCGCACTCGACTACGAGGCGCATCCCGACGCGCAGCGTTTCCTCGAGGAGTGCTGCCGCGAAGTTTCCGAGCAGACCGGGCTACCGGTGGCGGCCGCACACCGGGTGGGGAAGCTCACGATCGGCGACACGGCGCTCGTGGCATCCGTCGCCGCGCCCCACCGGGCTGAGGCATTCGCTGCCTGCGAGCAGCTGGTGGAACTGATCAAGAAGCGCGTTCCGATCTGGAAACGCCAGCACCTCGCCGACGGCGTCACCGAGTGGGTCGGGCTGTAGGGATACCGGCTACTCGCACGGCGCGCAAGGGTTTGCCTGCTGGGCGCCTCTGGAGAGACCGTGGAAGCATGCCCATCACAACGCTCCTCCTGGTCAGGCACGGCGAGAGTGTGGCGAACATCGCCGCGTCCTATGCCGAGGTGCACGAGCTCGAGGTGATTGCCGCCCCGAGCAGGGATGCGGATGTGCCCCTCTCCCCCACCGGCCTCGAGCAGGCCACGGCGCTCGGCCGCTGGCTGGCCGCGCGTGACGCCCCGCCATCGGCGGTGTGGGTCTCGTCGTACCTCCGCGCCCGGCAGACGGCCCAGCTCGCCCTCGACACGGCGGGGATGGCACCCCCGGTACGAGTCGACGAGCGGTTGCGCGACCGCGAGCTGGGCATCCTCGACCTGCTCACCTCCCGCGGGGTGGAGGCGCGCTATCCGGAGGAGGCCGCCCGCCGCCGCTGGGTGGGAAAGTTCTACTACCGACCGCCGGGGGGCGAGTCCTGGGCCGACGTGGCGCTGCGGCTGCGCTCCGTGCTCGACGACGCGGATCGTCGCGACGACGGTGTGCTGCTCGTGGTGGCGCACGATGCACTCGTGATGCTGATGCTCTACCTGTGCCTCGGGCTCTCCGAGGCAGAGCTCATGGAGTTCGCGCTGCAGAACACCGTGACCAACGCCTCCGTGACCACGCTGGTCAGGTCGGAGGACGGCTGGACGCTCGAGAACTTCTCGTTCGACGAGCACCTCTCGGCCGAGGACGTGCCCGTAACCGAACACCCCGGAGACCACGATGCCGCGCACTGACCCGACGCCCGTCACCATCGACACCCTGCGCCAGTGGGCCCTTCCGGAGGCGGAGGGCTCGAAATACTCCCGCGGCCAGGTGGTCGTGATCGGGGGTGCGCGGAGCGCGCCCGGAGCCGCGATGCTCGCGGGCGTCAGCGCGCTCAGGGTGGGCGCGGGCCGGTTGACCCTCGCCGTCGCCGGCTCGGTCGCGCCCCATGTCGCGGTGGCGATCCCGGAGTCGGCCGTGCTCGGGTTGTCCGAGACCGCAGAGGGGCACGTGACCAGCATCGATGATGCGGCCCGAGAGCTGGAGCGGGCGGGCGCCGTGCTGGTCGGGCCCGGGCTCGACAGCCCGGAGGAGACGGCCCGGATGCTGGAGCGCCTGCCCGAGCTCGTGAGCGATGACGCCACGATCGTGCTGGACGCGTTCGCGCTCGGAGTGCTGCCCGGGCTCCCCGACCTGGGCTTCGGTGGAAGGCTCATCCTGACCCCGAATGTGGAAGAGGCCGGCCGGCTGCTCGACCGCGAGATCAGCGATCTCGCCGCCGACACCGCCGCGATCGCGAAGAAGTTCGGGGCGGCCGTCACCTGCTTCGGCGCCGTCAGCGACCCGGACGGTCAGCGCTGGTCGGTGGTCGCCGGCTCACCCGGCCTTGCCACCTCGGGCAGTGGCGACGCGCTCGCCGGCGCGATAGTGGGGTTGGCCGCGCGCGGAGCATCCCCCGCCCAGGCTGCCGTCTGGGGCACCCACCTGCACGCGATGGCGGGTGACCGGCTGGCCGCCAGCGTCGGACCGATCGGATATCTAGCGGGCGAGATCCCGCCGCTGTTGCCACATTTGTTGAACGAGATCGGCCGGTAACTCGCTACCTTTAAGCATGAGCATCTTCACTCGTGGTTTTTCCGGTCGGGGCCGTGATCACAACCCCGACCTGCCGCCCGGCCAGTACCTCACCGAAGACTTCCCGGTGCTGTCAGCTGGCCCCACGCCCGACGTGCCGACCGACACCTGGGAGTTCGCAATCGCCACCGAGTCCGGGGCCACGCACAAGTGGAACTGGGAGCAGTTCATGGCGCTGCCCATCGAAGAGGTGCACACCGACATCCACTGCGTCACCCGCTGGTCGAAACTCGGCACGTCGTGGCGCGGAGTCTCGCTCGACACGCTGTTCGCCGACGTCGAGACCGAGTACGACTACGTGATGGAGCACTCGTACGGCGGCTACACGACCAACGTTCCGCTGGAAGACCTGCGTGACGGCAAGGCGTGGATCGCGTTCGAGTTCGACGGGGAAGAACTCGACCCCGAGCACGGCGGCCCCGCGCGGCTCATCGTGCCGCATCTCTACTTCTGGAAGAGCGCCAAGTGGATCAGGGGGCTCACCATGATGAAGGATGACGACCCCGGGTTCTGGGAGCAGAACGGGTACCACATCTACGGAGACCCCTGGAAAGAACAGCGATATTGGTAACCCCCCCGCGCCCGGGAGGATGGGTCGTGGGTACCGTGACATCGGTGAGGCCCGAGACGCCGACGGGCCGAAGCATTGTGATCGACGTTCCGCAGTGGCCGGGCAACATCGCGGGCCAGCACGTGGATGTGCGGCTGACCGCGCCTGACGGGTACCAGGCCAGCCGGTCGTACTCGTTGGCATCGTGGGGGCCGGAGCCGCGCCTTCAGCTTGCGGTTGATCGCCTTCCCGACGGCGAGGTGTCGCCGTATCTGGTTGACGACATCCAGCCCGGCGACATGCTCGAGATGCGGGGCCCCCTCGGCGGGTGGTTCGTCTGGACCCCCGACCTGACCGGACCCGTGCAGCTCATCGCCGGTGGATCCGGCGTCGTGCCGCTCGTCGCGATGCTCAGGTCGCACGCCACATCCGGTTCCACCGCGCCCATGCAACTGCTCTACTCGGTGCGCACTCCGGAGGACCGCTTCTTCGCGGACGAGCTCGACGGCCTCGGAGATGTCACCTACCGCTACACCCGTCGCACGCCCGACGGTTCCCCCGCGGGGCGCATCACGAAGGATGCCCTCGCCGCCGCCACGCTGCCCGCGCCGGCAGCCGTGTTCGTGTGCGGCCCCACCGGGTTCGTCGAAAGCGTCGCCACCTGGCTGGTCGAGCTCGGCCACGATCCCGCCGCCGTGAAAACCGAGCGTTTCGGAGGCAAATGATCATGAGCCATGTGGACGGCAATGCGCTGGCCGGCCCGTTGAGCGAGTTGTTCCGGGATGACATGACCACGGCCACCGGGCGCTGCGCACACTGCGGCGACGTGTCGGTGCTCGCCGAATCCCTCGTGTACGACGCGGCACCCGGATGGTGTGCGCGCTGCCACGTCTGCGGCGACGTGCTGCTCACCTTCGTGCGGGCGGGCGACCGCCTCCGCCTCGACCTCCGCGGCCTCACCGCCGTCGAGGTCACGCTCTAGCGGGAACTCAGTAGATCGCGCGGGCGTAGTTCGGCCCGTAGTACTCGTCGAGCGCCTCTACCGGGTCATCGGGGCGCTCGAGGGTGTGAGCGATGACCGCGCGGCGGGGCACCGCCTCGGGTTGCCACGACTCCGGTTCCCACGTCTTCGAGCGAAGGAATGCCTTCGAACAGTGGAAGAACACCTCGTCGATCTCGACCACGAGGGCGAGCAGCGGCCGGTGCCCTTTCACGATCATCCCGTCGAAGAAGGGGGCGTCACTCACGATCGTCGCCCTGCCGTTGATGCGCAGCGTGTCGCCACGACCGGGCACCAGCGCGATCAGCCCGACGTGTGGGTTTCGCAGGATGTTGCGGAACCCGTCGGCTCGCCGGTTGCCGATCCGCTCCGGAATCGCGATCGTCGTGTCATCCAGTACCGTGACAAAGCCCGCGGGATCACCCTTGGGTGAGACATCGAGGTTGTCCGCATCGCTGGTGCCGACGAAGACGAGCGATGCCGCGGCCAACCATTTCCGATCCATCTCGTGGAGCTCGTGCCGCACCTTCGTCACCGCCGCACCCTGCGGCACCCCGAGAATGCCCTCGAGTTCGTCGACCGTCGTGATTTCCGTGCCCCACTTCGTCATGCCACCATCCTCCACCCGTCAGGCGGCTACGCGCTCCGTTGGGACGTTAGCCGGCGCACTGGCGGGGCGCATCAGGATGACCAGCGCCGCCGCCACCGTGGCGACGGCGATCCCCGCCGCGAGTGCGAGGGTTGCCGCATCCGGATGCACGATCGACTGGCCGCGCAACGCCTGCCAGGTGAGCACGGCGACAGTGACAACATAGGTGCCGGCGATGACGAGCATCAGGCGCTGGCGCACCGCGACGCCGGCGAGCCGGGGCACCCGACGGGCGAGCAGCTCGATCGCGATCAGTGCCAGCGGAATGACCTGCAGCGCGTGCATTCCGACGAAGTGCGGGATGCGCAGGTCGCCGCCGACGGTGCTCCATCCGAGCAGCGGGATACCGGGGCCGCCATCGGCGACTCCGACGGCATGCGCACCGATGACACCCTGGTAGTCACTGATCTGGCTGCCCTGCGGCCCGGTCATCAGGAAGGCGAGCGCCATGCCGACGAGGGCGATGACCGCGCCCGCACGGATCGCGACGGCGCGCGCCGGGTCGCCGAGGTCGTTGCGGAACAGCAGGATGCTAACCACGAAGGTGGCAACCCAGAGTGTCGAGATGGAGAACGCCATGACCGCCCAGAGCGCGACGTTCAGTGGGGTGGCGACGTTGAAGTGACTGGTGATTCCGGCAGCGGCCGCACCGACGATGACCACCAGTTCGACCGCCAGGAGAATCACGCTGACCGTGCCGGCCCACCACGCCACCCGGCGGAAGCGGGTGAGCTGGCCGATGAGCCATGACCAGGTGACCGCATAGATCGCGCCGGAGATCGCGAACTTCAGCGGCTTCTCCCACACGTTCACGCCGAGCAACTGCCGGTCGTCGACCAGCATCCCGAGGAAGCAGGCCAGCGCCAACGCGACGGTCGCCACGGCGAGCACGAGGAGAGGGCGGTGCCACTGCACCGGGGTTGGGAGGGTTGTTGCGGTCATTCTGGGCTCCTGTTCGCGGGAAATTGCTGGTTGGAGACGTGCTCCTGTGCCATTCGGCGGAGAGATGAGACGAGCGAGTCGCCGAGCACCGTGCCGACGACGACCGTCTCGGCCATGTCGGGCAGCGTGTCGCGCGCGGCGACGGTGGCGAGGTCCGCGCGGGCTATGAGTTCGGCGCCCGCGGCGTAGTCGTCCCAGATCTGCGCCAGTTCGGGATGCCCGATGCGCCGGTACGTGTCGAGCACGCGGGCGGCACCCTGAACGCCGGGGTTCTCGGGAGACACGTGCCACCCGAGCCTGTCGATCGCCTCGCGCACCGCTTCAGTACCGGCGGTCTCCCCCCTTATCGGCGCGTACAAACCGGCATCCGATACGGCATGCTGGGCGACCCCGAACACCCAGGTGAGCGGCAGCTCGGTGTTGTCGATCGCCCCCAGCACCTCGCGAACCGTCACGACCGGAAGGTTCCCGACTTCCACCAGAGCCCTGATCAGCTGCACGCGGCGAAGGTGCGACTCGTCATACTCCGCCTGGTTGACCTTCGTCGCCTTGCCTGCCGGCAGCAACTGCTCCCGCAGGTAGTACTTCAGGGTCGCGATGGGCACATCGGCAGCGGCACTGAGTTCGGAGATCTTCACATGGATAGTATGACTATCGGATAGTGCCGGTGTCTATAAGAACTTTCGACTGGTGGCGATGGAGTGGTCAGCAGACATGCGGTATTCCAGAGTGAACCACCGGGAAGGGAGCCTGGCATGAGGGCAGTAGTGGTCACAGATCCGAACGCGGGAGTCGCAGGGATGACGCTCGCCGAACGCCCCGCTCCGCACGCCGCCGAGAACGATGTCGTGGTTCGGACCTATGCCGCCGGCTTCACCTCAGGTGAGCTGGGGTGGCCAGCTACGTGGACCGATAGGTCCGGTCGCGACAGAACACCCACCATTCCCGGCCACGAGGTTGCCGGCGTCGTGGCCGAACTCGGATACGGCACATCCGGGCTCAGCGTCGGTCAGCGAGTCTTCGGCTTGGCCGACTGGACGCGCGACGGCACATTGGCGGAGTACGTCGCAGTCGAAGCGCGCAATCTGGCTCCGCTAGCCGCGGACATCGACTTCGTCACCGCAGCCAGTCTCCCCATCTCGGGGTTGACCGCATGGCAGGGGCTAATCGAACACGGCCGGATCCAAGCCGGGCAGACCGTATTCGTCAATGGAGTGGCGGGCGGGGTCGGGACCGTCGTCGCTCAGCTGGCGCGGGATGCTGGCGCGTTCGTCGTGGGCACGGGCCGCGAGCCGCAGCGGGCGCGCGCCATCGAAGCGGGAGCGCACGCGTTCGTTGATGTGGACGGAGGCTGGTCCGAATTCGAGGGAAAGGTGGACCTGGCGTTCGATGTGATCGGTGGGGAGGTGGGTGCCCGCTCGGCCGCCATGGTGCGGGATGGCGGTGTGGTCATCACCATTGCAGGGCCTCCCCCGTCGCGGAAGGCGGGAGTGGGAACGACATTCTTCGTCGTGGAGCCCAGCCGCCCGCAGCTCGTCGATCTCGCGAATCGGGTGCGCCGGGGAAGCTTGAAGACGTTCGTCGGCGACGTTGTAGATCTGGATGATGCGCCCACCGCGTTTGCCGGCGCTCCCTCCGCCTCGGGCAGGACAATCGTGAAAGTCAGGGAGGGCTAGTCGAAGCAAGGCCAGCGCGAAGAAGGGCCGCCCGCGAACGGACGGCCCCTCCTCACATCAGACTCAGCGCGCGGCCGAACCCTCCGTGTAGTCGGAGTCCTGCTGCTTCCAGGCGAACAGCGCGCGCAGTTCGCGGCCCGTCGCCTCGATGGGGTGAGCGGCACCCTTCTCGCGAAGCGCGAGGAACTCGGGGGCACCGGCATCCTGGTCGTCGATGAAGCGCTTCGCGAACGCACCGGACTGGATGTCGGCGAGCACCGCCTTCATGTTCTCCTTGACCGACGGGTCGATGACGCGCGGGCCTGAGACGTAGTCGCCGTACTCAGCGGTGTCGGAGACGCTCCAGCGCTGCTTGGCGATGCCGCCCTCCCACATCAGGTCGACGATGAGCTTCAACTCGTGGAGCACCTCGAAGTAGGCGATCTCCGGCTGGTAGCCCGCCTCGACGAGAGTCTCGAAGCCGTACATCACCAGCTGCGACGTGCCGCCGCAGAGCACTGCCTGCTCGCCGAACAGGTCGGTCTCGGTCTCCTCGGTGAACGTGGTCTTGATCACGCCCGCGCGGGTGCCGCCGATCGCCTTCGCGTAGGCGATCGCCACATCCCAGGCCTGACCGGACGCGTCGCGCTCGACGGCGATGATGTCCGGGATGCCCCGGCCGGCCACGAACTCGCGGCGAACGGTGTGGCCCGGCGCCTTGGGAGCGATGAGGATCACATCGACGCCCTCGGGAGCGTCGATGTATCCGAAGCGGATGTTGAAGCCGTGCGCGAACGCGAGGGTCTTGCCCGGGGTCAGCTTGTCCTTGATGCTCTCGGTGTAGATCGACCGCTGGTGCTGGTCGGGCGCGAGGATCATGATGAGGTCGGCCCACTCGGTGGCGTCGGCGACGCTCAGCACCTCAAAGCCATCCTCCTGCGCCTTGGTGGTCGACTTCGAGCCATCCTTCAGCGCGATCTTCACCTCGACACCGGAGTCGCGGAGGTTCTGCGCGTGCGCGTGACCTTGTGAGCCGTAGCCGACGATGGCGACCTTCTTGCTCTGGATGAGGGAGAGGTCGGCATCCTGGTCGTAGAGAAGTTCTGCAGCCACTGTTTCGTTCCTTTGTTTGTGTGAGACCGGTGATCGAGCGGAGTCGAGATCACCGCGTGGTTAGTTTTTGAAGACGCGCTCCGTGATGCTCTTGCTGCCACGGCCGATTGCGAGGAGCCCGCTCTGGGCGATCTCCTTGATGCCGTAGGGCTCGAGCACCCGCAGGAACGCCTGGATCTTGCCGGGGTCGCCCGTCGTCTCGATCACGAGGGCGTCGGTTGCGACATCCACAACCCGCGCGCGGAAAAGCGTGACGGCCTCGAGCACCTGGGAGCGCGTGGTGTTGTCGACGCGCACCTTGATCAGCAGGTGCTCGCGAGTGACGGCGCTGCCGGGGTCGAGCTCGACGATCTTGATGACGTTGATCAGCTTGTTCAGCTGCTTGGTCACCTGCTCGAGCGGCAGTTCCTCGACATCCACGACGACCGTTATGCGCGACAGGCCATCGATCTCGCTCTTGCCCACGGCGAGCGACTCGATGTTGAAGCCGCGCCGCGCGAACAGGCCGGCAACACGGGTGAGCAGACCGGGTTTGTCTTCGACGAGCAGTGACAGTACGTGACTCATGGCCCTACTCCTCTTCCCACTCGGGAGCGTGATCCCTTGCGTACTGCACCTGCGAGTTGCCGACGCCCTGCGGCACCATCGGCCACACCATGGCGTCGCGGCTCACGATGAAGTCGATGACGACCGGTCGATCGTTGGTCTCCAGCGCGAGCTGGATCGCGGCATCCACTTCCTCGGGCTTCGTCACCCGGATCGCGAGCGCACCGTACGCGTCGGCGAGCTTCACGAAGTCCGGGATCATCACCGTTCCATGCCCGGTGTTCAGGTCGGTGAACGAGTGGCGGCCGTCGTAGAACAGCGTCTGCCACTGGCGCACCATGCCGAGCGACGAGTTGTTGATGATCGCGACCTTGATGGGGATGTTGTTGATCGTGCAGGTCGCGAGCTCCTGGTTGGTCATCTGGAAGCAGCCGTCGCCGTCGATCGCCCACACCACGCGGTCGGGGTTGGCCACCTTGGCGCCCATCGCAGCCGGAACTCCGTATCCCATCGTGCCCGCACCGCCCGAGTTGAGCCAGGAGTTCGGTCGCTCGTACTTGATGAACTGCGCCGCCCACATCTGGTGCTGCCCGACACCGGATGCGTAGACCGCCTCTGGGCCGCTCAGCTCGCCGATGCGCTGGATGATCTGCTGCGGCGAGAGCAGCCCGTCGTCGGGCATGGTGTAGCCCAGCGGGTACTGCGTCTTCAGCGTGTTGAGGCGCTCCCACCAGGCCGCGTAGTCGGGGGTGCGGTCGCGGGATGCCTCGACGAACGCCGCACCGAGATCGACGATCACGTCTTTCGCGTCGCCGACGATCGGAACATCCGCCGCCCGGATCTTGCCGATCTCGGCGGGGTCGATGTCGACGTGCACGATCTTCGCATCGGGCGCGAACTCGCTCGGCTTGCCGGTGACCCGGTCGTCGAAGCGGGCGCCGAGGGAGATGATGAGGTCGGACTCCTGCAGCCCGAGCACAGCGGGCACCGACCCGTGCATGCCGGGCATGCCCAGGTGCAGCGGGTTGGAATCCGGGAACGCGCCGCGCGCCATGAGAGTGGTGACGATCGGGGCGCCGACGCGGGTGGCAAGCTCCAGCAGCTCCGCAGATGCCCCGGCCCGGATGACTCCGCCGCCGACGTAGAACACCGGGCGCTTCGCCTCGGTCAGCAATTGGGCCGCGGCCTGCACCTGCTTGCCGTGGGCTTTGACCACCGGGCGGTACCCGGGGAGGTCGACCTTGGGTGGCCAGATGAACGGGGCGCTGTTCTGCTGCGCGTCTTTCGTGACGTCCACGAGCACGGGGCCCGGGCGCCCGGTGGTGGCGATGTGGTACGCCGCGGCGAGAGTCGCGGGCACGTCCTCCGGGCGGGTCACGAGGAACGAGTGCTTGGTGATGGGCATCGTGACACCGACGATGTCGACCTCCTGGAAGGCATCGGTGCCCATCGAGGTGGAGAACACCTGGCCAGTGATCGCGAGCAGCGGCACCGAGTCCATGTAGGCGTCGGCGATCGCGGTGACGAGGTTCGTTGCACCCGGGCCCGAGGTCGCGATCGCGACACCGACCTTGCCGCTCGACGAGGCGTAGCCCTCGGCGGCGTGACCGGCACCCTGTTCATGGCGCACCAGGATGTGGCGGATCGCCGTGGATGCCATCAGCTCGTCGTAGAAGGGCATGATGGCGCCACCGGGGAGGCCGAAGACGTCGGTGATGCCGAGATGCTCCAGCGAGCGCAGGATCGCGCCTGACCCGGTGAGCATCTCGGGAGTCGAACTCTTAGGCCGCGGGCTCGTGTCCGTGGTCATATGTATGTCCTTTTTCGTGATCGGTGATCGAGCGAAGTAGTGATCAGCCCGTGACGGCGCCTACGGCAGCCGAGTGCACGAGCTTCGAGTACTTGGCGAGAACGCCCCTGGTGTAACGAGGCGGAAGGGGAGCCCAGCCTTCGCGGCGAGCTTCCAGCTCAGCGGCATCGACCAGTATGTCGAGCGAGCGAGCTGCGATATCGACCCTTATTAGATCACCATCGTGCACGAAGGCGATGGGACCTGCATCCACCGCTTCGGGAGCTATGTGGCCGATACACAGTCCGGTTGTGCCGCCTGAGAACCTGCCGTCCGTCAAGAGTAGTACATCCTTACCGAGACCGGCGCCCTTGATCGCGGCCGTGATCGCGAGCATCTCGCGCATCCCCGGCCCGCCCTTGGGGCCCTCGTACCGGATGACCACGACCGTGCCCGGCTCGATGGTGCCGTCGGTCAGAGCATCCAGCGCCGCGCGCTCCCGCTCGAACACCCGCGCTGGCCCCTCGAACACGGTCGCGTCGAAGCCGGCCGTCTTGACGACGGCGCCCTCCGGCGCAAGCGACCCGTGCAGGATGGTGATGCCGCCGGTCGGGTGGATCGGGTTGTCGAGGGTGCGCAGCACCTCACCATCGAGCGGGTCCGGGTTCAGCTCTGCGAGGTTCTCTGCCACGGTCTTGCCGGTGACGGTGAGCGCGTCGCCGTGAATCAGACCGGCTTCGAGCAGCGCCTTCATCAGCACGGGAATGCCGCCATGACGGTCGACGTCGTTCATCACGTACTTGCCGAACGGCTTGAGGTCGCCGATGTGCGGGATGGTGTCGCCGATGCGGTTGAAGTCGTCGAGGGTCAGCTCCACCTCGGCCTCGTGCGCGATCGCGAGCAGGTGCAGCACCACGTTCGTCGATCCGCCGAGCGCCATCGCGACGGCGATTGCGTTCTCGAAGGCATCTTTGGTCAGGATGTCGCGGGCCGTGTGACCACGTTCGAGCATCCCGACCACCGCCTCCCCCGACCGGTGTGCGTAGTAGTCCCGGCGGCGGTCGGCGGCCGCGGGGCTCGCGGAACCGGGCAACGACAGGCCGAGTGCCTCGGCGACGCTCGCCATCGTGTTCGCCGTGTACATGCCGCCGCACGCGCCCTCACCGGGAGCGAACGCGCACTCGATGCGCTTGGCATCTTCGAGGCTCATCTTGCCGGCCTTGACCGCACCGACCGCCTCGAACGAGTCGATGATCGTGATGTCCTTCTCGGTGCCGTCGCTGAGCTTGACCCAGCCCGGAGCGATG
>Ga0247739_10000634_pt1 | contig 12413 bp, 11 predicted proteins | sample UWRJL058202B2_FD_180943 | JGI IMG/M metagenome (GOLD analysis project Ga0247739, IMG submission 180943) | Plant litter microbial communities from Arlington Agricultural Research Station in Wisconsin, United States - UWRJ-L058-202B-2 | ecosystem: Environmental > Terrestrial > Plant litter >...
GTTTTGAAGGTATTCTGATCATTGACAATGAGTTAGCCACATTGCCTTTTGTGCATACCTGGAAAGTGAAGGCTGAAAAAGTTGTTGAACTAAGGGCATTTTACTGGGATTTCGCTAAACTTCTCCATCGGCTGCAACCAGGAGCTAATCGGCCTGATTTTCCCTCGAATGGCCAGCATATGCCTGGTAATGATCCCAATAAACGTAGCGATTAGATTAAACCAGCTAATTTCAGTTAGAATTGATCAGAGATGAAATCCCCTGTTTTTACCGGAATATCATCTGTTTGTACTGCATAAAGCCTTCTCATACCCTGTATGTTTGTTCCAGCAAAAGCAGCTAACTTTTTATTACTATCAACACTTAATCTTTAAATTATGAGCAAGATCACAGTAAGTGACGGAACGGAAATCTATTACAAGGACTGGGGAACAGGGCAACCCATTGTTTTTCATCACGGCTGGCCTTTATCAAGCGATGACTGGGATGCACAGATGATGTTTTTTGTAAACAAAGGATTTCGTGTGATTGCCCACGACCGACGGGGGCATGGACGTTCGTCGCAAACATCCGAAGGGCATAACATGGAAACTTATGTGGCTGATGCCGCAGAGCTGATGGAATTTCTTGACATAAAAGATTCCATTCACATTGGCCACTCAACCGGTGGCGGTGAGGTGATTCGTTATGTTGCCAAATATGGCCAGGGAAGGGTAGTAAAAGCTGTTTTAATCAGTGCTGTTACACCTCTCATGGTTCAGACCGAAACGAACCCCGATGGTATTCCGATGTCGGTTTTCGACGAAATACGGGAAGGTACGGCAACCCACCGCCCACAATATTTTCAGGATTTTACGCTGCCCTTTTATGGCTACAACCGGGAAGGAGCCAAGGTATCGCAAGGCATAAGGGATAATTGGTGGCGTCAGGGCATGATGGGTGGCATCAAAGCACATCATGACGGAATTAAAGCTTTTTCAGAAACAGACTTTACCGAAGACCTTCAAAGTGTGGATATTCCGGTTCTGGTATTACATGGTGAGGATGACCAGATTGTTCCCTTTCTTATCTCCGGTGCCAAGGCTGTTAAATTATTAAAGCATGGAAAACTGATTTCGTACCCAGGCTTCCCGCATGGTATGCCCACCACCGAAGCCGCTACGATCAATTCCGATATATTGGCTTTTATTGAATCCTGATTAGTTATTAGCTTCTTAAAATTGATCTATTTTATGAAACCATCCCCAAATCTGCTTTCCCCGGAAAACCATGCGCTTGTACTGATTGATTTTGAAGGCCAGATGGCCTTTGCAACACACAGCATTGTCATTAGCGAGCTGAGAACGAATGTGGCTATCATCGCAGGTTCTTCAAAAATCTTTAACGTTCCTACGATCGTGACGACTGTTGCCGAGGAAAGCTTTTCAGGTCCGGTTTTCCCGGAAGTAGAAGAATTTTATCCAATGGCAACCTCGGGCTACATTGACCGGACGACCATGAATACCTGGGAAGACGAAGCGGCCTATAACGCCATAGTCGGTACCGGAAAACAGAAGCTCGTAATGGCTGGTTTGTGGACTGGTGTTTGTATTGTGGGCCCCGCTCTATCAGCTTTAACCGAAGGATATGAAGTTTTTGTAATCACGGATGCCTGTGGCGATGTATCGGTTGAAGCGCATGAACGGGCCATTCAGCGCATGGTACATGCAGGTGTAAAACCTATGACTTCGGTTCAGTATCTTCTGGAATTGCAGCGCGACTGGGCAAGACAGGAAACGTATGTCGCCGTGACCGATCTGATGAAAAAATATGGTGGTTCGTACGGGCTGGGTATTCATTATGCCCACAACATGCTGAAACACTAGGTCTTCTGCTGAGATTTGAATTTAGCACTTATGATAGTTTTCCTATGGCGGAGATTGTTTGTTTTGCTGCTGTTAGCCATGCCCGGCCAATCGTTATATGCGCAGACGTTTAGACTGATGCGTTATGATGAAAACTATGCATCATGGAGCGATTCTTCAAGGCGATTTTATAACCAACTGAAATACGTGCCTTTGGGAAACAACGGCCGGGTCTATGCGTCTTTTGGTGGAGAAGCCCGGCTCGAAGTTGTGAATTTTAATAATGAAGACTGGGGAAGACTGGGCATTGGTCATAATAACTTTTTGCTTCAGCGTTACGATTTTCATGTAGATATTCATCTGGGTGAACGCTTTCGGATTTTCGGTCAGCTGAGAAGTGCTTTGCAAGGCGGAAGAAAAAACGGTCCGCGGCCCATTGACGAAGATCAGCTTAATATTCAGAATCTGTTTTTGGATTTCAAAGTTTGGAACGATCAAAAAAAGACATTGACCGTTCGCGCAGGAAGACAGGAAATTGATTATGGTTCAGGTCGGTTGATCTCGGTTCGTGAAGGTCCGAATGCGCGGTTATATTTTACCGGAGCCAAAGTCATGTATTCTTCTGAAAGGTTATTTCTGGATGCATTTGTTATGATGGCTGACACGACGCGAACGGGTGTATTTGACAACAAAACGGTAAAACAGGCAAACCTTTGGGGTTTTTATTCCAAAATCATTATTCCAAAAGCGGGTAATTTGGACCTTTATTATCTAGGTATCAAAAGAGATCAATCAACTTTTGAAGAGGGACGTGAAAAGGAATTGCGGCACACAATCGGCGGGCGGCTTTGGAAATATGGTGGAGGATTTATCTATAATCTGGAAGCGGCGTATCAGTTTGGCCGGTTTGGAAACGGAAATATCAGCGCCTGGACAGGATCACTGGATATTGGTTATTTGTTTGAAAACATGAAATTCAAGCCAAGTATCAACCTTCGCAATGATTACATTTCCGGGGATAAACATGCGGGTGACCGGAAATTGCAAACTTTCAATCCGCTGTATCCCAAAGGAGGTTATTTCGGTTTCAGTCCGCAGGTCGGGCCAGTCAATTTAATTGATATCCATCCTTACGGAACGATGGCGATTCTTTCAAACCTAAACCTTCAACTGGATGTGGTTTTCAACTGGCGGTACTCGCTCAGCGACGGCGTTTACCGGCCCAGTGCGTCCTTTAATCTGGCTGGTTCCGGTTCTGACAAAAGATATATCGGAACGGCGTATCTGGCCAGTCTGGTTTATGGATTGAACAAATTCATTTCCTTAAATACAGGAATTCAGTACTTTAAAACGGGCGGTTTTATTGATGATATCATTCCAAATTCCAAAGACGGTCTTTTCATTAATACGCGTGCTGTTTTGAAGTTCTAAAAAACACTTTCAGAAAATTATTAACCTTTTTCTAAATTCATTTTTACAATGAAAATCCAGGTTTTATCCAGAAAATCCGTTCTAATCTGTTTTCTGTCATTTATACATTTTTTGCCTGCCTTCGCTCAGGAAACAGCTACCGAAAAGCAAGCCACAACTGCCGTTGGAACACACACGATCTGGGGAACTATTGATGGCGTGCAGATTGAAGGCATGGTTCAAGGCCCTTCCACCGAGGTAACGCCTTTACAGATTGCCTGTGTTTTTGAATATACCGAAGGTGATATTTTCAATTCGCCTCCCGCTTTACCCGCAGCACTGAATGGTATGGTGCATCTTGACCATGATCTGAAAGGTATCATTACCGAGCTTCGTAAAGATGGAAAATTCGCTGGTCATGCTTTTGAAACCTTGCTGATTTCGCCGCCTTCCGGTTTGGTTTCTGCAAAACAAGTATTGTTAATCGGACTTGGAGACAGGAATAAATTCAACCCGGATCTGATGACTTCTATTGGTGCGGTAGCCATGCGAGAAGCTCTGAAACTTGGCGTGAGCAGTTACGCTTTTGCGAGTGATCTGAAAGATGCAGGCATTGATTCACCCACAGCGCTTGTTGCGGGGAATGTCGTGAAAGGTTCGTTTGAAGCGTACCGCACACAGGCTTATCTGAAAAGCAAAAAGATGGCGAATTATAAACCGCTTGCCAAAATTACGCTGCTTGCCGGACCTGCATTTTTTACCGTTGCGGGAGAAGGCATTAAAGAGGCCATTGCCACATTCAAAAATTAAATTTCCAACAAATAGGTGTTGTCTTATGAAAGCTGACCTTGTTCTTTACAACGGAAAAATACATACGATTGAAAATAAAACTTCCGGTATCACAGCCGTTGCCATTAAAGACGGAAAGTTTGTTGCCGTGGGGAGTGATAGTGAAATCATGCCATATATTTCAGAAGGCACCAAAAGCATTGATCTGAAAAAGAAACGGGTCATTCCCGGTATTAACGATTCGCACATTCACCTGATCCGCGGCGGACTGAATTACAATCTGGAACTCCGGTGGGACGGCGTGCCTTCGCTGGCCGATGCTTTAAGAATGCTGAAAGAGCAGGTTTACAGAACGCCTTCGCCGCAATGGGTACGTGTGGTTGGCGGCTGGTACGAATTCCAGTTTGCCGAAAGACGCCTGCCAACGCTGGACGAAATCAATGCGATTGCACCTGATACGCCGGTCTTTATTCTGCATTTGTACGACCGGGCATTGCTGAACCGTGCGGCACTGAAAGCAGTTGGATTTACAAAAGATACGCCTGCACCGCCCGGAAGTGAAATCCAAAAAGACGGAAACGGAGATCCAACCGGATTGATCATTGCCACACCCAATGCCATGATCCTGTATGCCACGCTGGCCAAAGGTCCCAAACTTTCGCTGGAACATCAGATCAATTCCACCCGCCATTTTATGACAGAACTGAACCGGTTTGGGATAACCAGTGTCATCGATGCAGGGGGTGGGGGACAAAGTTTTCCGGAAGATTATCAGGTCGTAAGTGAACTTAATGAGAACAAACAACTGACCGTCCGCATTGCTTATAACCTGTTTACCCAAAGGCCAAAACACGAACTGGAAGATTTTGATAACTGGACAAATACCGTAAAACTGCATCAGGGTAATGATATGTACCGGCACAATGGGGCAGGGGAGATGCTGGTTTTTTCAGCCGCCGACTTTGAAGATTTCGTGCAGCCGCGCCCGGATCTGCATGAAAATATGGAAGCCGAACTGGAAAAGGTGGTCAGGCATTTGCTGGAAAACCGCTGGCCATTCCGGATGCATGCGACTTATAATGAAAGTATCACCCGGTTCCTGAATGTTTTTGAAAAAGTAAACAAGGAAATCCCATTCAATGGTTTGCACTGGATATTTGATCACGCCGAAACAATAGACGAGCGTAATATTGACCGCGTAAAAGCACTGGGCGGAGGCATAGCGATCCAAAGCAGAATGGCATACCAGGGAGAATATTTTTCCGACCGCTATGGAGAAGCAGCTGCGCAACATACACCGCCGGTGAAGAAGATGCTCGAAATGGGCGTTCCAGTGGGAGGAGGTTCTGATGCTACGCGTGTGAGCAGTTACAATCCATGGATTTCCATGTACTGGCTTTCTGCCGGAAGAACGGTTGGAGGTCTGCAATTGTACAGTGAACAAACACGTTTGAGCCGGGAAACTGCATTAGAATTATATACAAAAGGCGGAGCCTGGTTTTCGAGTGAACAGGGTAAAAAAGGTGATATCAAAGTAGGTATGCTGGCCGATCTTGCCGTGCTCGACCAGGATTATTTCACAGTGGACGAAGAAAGTATTAAAAGCATAGAATCTTTGCTGACCATCGTTGGCGGACGGATTGTGTATGCAAAAGATGATTTTTCTTCTTTTTCGCCAGAGCCGATTCCAATCCTTCCTGACTGGTCGCCGACCAATATTTACAATGGGTTTTATTCGGAAAAAACTCATGCGAAGAAAGCCTCAGGAAGTATTTTAAGTGGAAATTCGGCCAAAACCAGAATTACAGACGCCATTCATTGCTGCACCGGAAGTTGTGATATGCATGGGCACGATCACAATAAGGCAAGACTTAGCAATGTGCCGGTCAATAATTATACGGCTTTCTGGGGCGCGCTGGGCTGTTCCTGTTTTGCATTTTAAAATAACCTCATGGAAATTATAAACTATATCCTTTTCTCAGATGCAGGCAGTAAGGTCAATAATCTGGCTTTAATGGTTTTCAGGATTTTACTTTCCGTTGAGCTTTTCAGGGTACACGGCATGAAGAAATTCCGGGTGGAAAACGGGCAGAAAGAACATGTTCCCAATCCGCTGCATTTGCCGGATAAACTGAATGGAATGGTCGCTACTTTTTCGGATACCGTCGTGCCCTTTCTGGTTGTTTTAGGATTGGGAACAAGGCTTGCGATTTTGCCTACGATCGGTGTCACGGCTATTGGTTATTTTGTGGTGCACCGAAATGATTCTGTTGAAGTACGCGATGTGCCTTATATGTACACGCTGTGTTTCTTGTTTTTACTGGCCATCGGAGCCGGTACTTATTCTCTAGATCATTACCTTTTTACGATATTATTTAACTAAATTAAACTTAAAAATATGGAAGCTAAAATTGGCATCAAACCTGATCAATTGTCTGAAGTTGCACATTCATTAAGTAATATTCTTGCTGACGAATTTGTACTCTATACGAAAACCAGAAAAGCGCACTGGAATATTGAAGGCCCTGATTTTTATAACAAACATAAATTTTTTGAAGAGCAGTATGGTCAATTGGAGCAGATTACAGATGATGTTGCCGAACGTATTCGAACACTCGGACATTATGCTCCGGCTACATTAATTGAGTTTTTGGAGCTTACACATTTATCCGAGCAGTCGAGGGAACCGAACACCAGCATGGGTTTTATCAAAGATCTGCTTGCCGATCACGAAAGTATTCTAATCCATCTACGCGAAAATATCAATGGTTACGGTGTTGCTTTGCACGACATGGGAAGCAGCGATTTTATAACTGGCCTGATGGAAAAACACGAAAAAATGGCCTGGATGTTAAGAGCACATTTAGCCTGATAAATTGTTAGAAGGATTATGGAACAGCAAAAAAATATCTGGTATGTCACGTTGCTTCTTTCATCGGTTGCAGGATTTTGCGATACGGTGACTTTCGTGGCCGCTGAATCCATTTTTTCAGCCCACGTCACAGGTAACTTTATTGTTTTTGCGTATCAAATGGTGAAAGGTTCCGATGCGCAGGCCTGGATAAAATTGCTTACTTTTCCGGTATTTGTCCTGTCGGTGATGGTTGGCGGATGGATGGCGACGCGGGTGAAAAATCGTTATACTTTGATTTTTATCGAAGGAATGATACTGATCATTTCAGGAATTTTATTTATTGTGCTTGACGTTTTAGGATTTATGGATTCGTATTCATGGCTGCTTTATCTGCTGACCATGTTTGTGGTTTTTGCCATGGGGCTTCAAAATGCCTTCGGTAAATTATATGCAAAAGAAACGCATGGACCTACAACGATGATGACGGGAAACGTGACCCAGGCCTCGCTGGATCTGGGTGGACTTTTAACGAGCAGATTTAAAGACGATGCTATATTTCTAAGTTTTAAGAAGCAGCTCGTTACGATCTCCGGATTTTTGATTGGTTGCCTTTTAGGTGCTTTACTGGGCAAAGAATTTGGGCTTTCAAGTATCATTTTGCCTGGGCTGGGTATGGTGATATGTTATTACTCCCAGTTCCAACGGATAGATATGTTAAGCAAAATCGACTCACCCATTTAATTATTTCCATCAGGTTACAGGTCAAAATTTTCAATTTTATACTTACCAATGAAATGAAAAATATACAATCTTATATTAAACTAAAGATGCTGCCTGGCGGACAAAGCCAAGCTATGGTATCGTCGCCACAGAAGACAAAAGCATTAATCCGGACATAGAAAGAAATATGTACAAACGTTCGAATACGGCAATAACAGAAGTAAAAGGCAGCCATGTTATTTTTATGTCTCAGCCAAAGGCCGTTTCTGAGGTCATAATTCAGGCAGCTGCAAAGGCTGGTAGCAAATATTAGTATCCGTGCAAATAGAAGTCTGTTTGGAACGTTCATGCAGGCTTCTACTTATTTACCAACCCGTTTACTTTACCTCATGGGAACGACGTTCGCTTCTTAATTTTTCTTGTAGTTCGGTAATCGTTTTCTTTTTACTTTGTTTGATCTGGTCAAGCAATGTTTTGGGGCCTCCTTCGGGGTTGTACCTGGCTCCCCAGTTAAGAAACTCTACCATGACCGGCACCAGCTCGATGCCTTTGTCAGTTAGCAGGTACAGGAATTTCGAAGCATTTTTAGGGGAGGTTACTTTGGCAACAATCCCTTCGTTCAATAGCATGTTCAGCTTTTCAGTAAGTACGGCTGAAGATATTTTCTCGGTAGATGCCCGAAACTCCAGGAAGGAATTTTTGCCGTTAAACATTAAATCCCGTAAGAGCAGCAGCATCCATTTATCACCGAAAATTTCCACCGAATAATTGATGGGGCATGTTGATCTTCTCTCGGTTGTTTTCATAATTTCAGTACTAAAAGTAGTTTGTTTTATAAACTACTTTTAAGTAGATTTGCAGTTTATAAAACAGACTGCAAAAATAGCAAAAATTTAGTTATGGACTTTACAAATAAGAACGTCATTATCACAGGCGGAACCACAGGAATAGGACTGGCAACAGCAAAAGCATTTATCAGCGCAGGGGCTAATGTCTGGATCACGGGAAGAAATGCCGGCAATTTACAAAAGGCAAAGGAGGAAATAAACAGCCCAAAACTGACTACTGTCGTGTCTGATACTTCAAAATTGGCAGAAATATCAGTTCTGGAACAAGCATTTGCAGAAAGCGGAAACAAACTCGATGTTCTTTTCCTGAATGCGGCGATTGGAACATTTGAGCCAATAGAAAAAGTTACCGAAGCGAATTTTGACGCACAGTTCAATACCAATGTAAAAGGGCATTTTTTCACACTGCAAAAATTACTTCCCCATCTGGCAGATGGCGCATCGGTAGTGTTCACTTCATCATCATCCGCAACTGCTGCAAATATTGGAGCGAGCGTATATTCTGCAACCAAGGGTGCAATAAACAAAATTGCTCAAATAGCAGCCAACGAGCTGGCCGGGAGAAAAATACGCGTAAACATTATTAGTCCCGGACCTATCGCTACACCGGGTCTGGATAGTGTCGTGCCTACAGAAGCACAGGCGTTTTTAGCTGGCGCTACCGCATTACAAAGGCTTGGTCATCCCGACGAGATTGCGAAAACAGTCTTGTTTCTGGCTTCTGATGCTGCGAGCTATATTTCGGGAACCGAGGTAGTAGCTGATGGTGGTTACCATAGCTATGCATTAAAATAAACAGTTTGAACTTTTTAACGGGGTTAAAAGAAGCGGCATCTGCTGCTTCTTTCCGTTTTTAGTAACTGATTGATCTAATTAAGCAGACCTTCCATGGATGAATTATTAGTGGTATTTCACCCGGAATCCATTCCCCTTTGATCACATAACCTGACAGCTCAATCCTCCAACTTTGCAACAGAAAACCGTTGTATTTATAACTTTTTATACTTCTGATCCGATTGCCTTTCAACGCTCCATTCTTTTTAAACCATTCATGAAGAGTCATTGGAATATTGACCAGCGCATTTGGAAATATTAAAATATTAGCCAACGTAAATTAATAAACGATTATTTTGGAGAGATTATAAAAGTTTCTTTAAAGTCAGCCAACATATACCGTACGACTTTATTAGCAGGATGATCCTTAGGCAGCAGTATTGCTACTTCGTTTAAGATCAAATCCTGGGGCTTGAATTTGATATTGAACAGGTTTATCCCCGCATAATCAGAAAATCCTTTTTGATGAGAGCCGGAAGTAATGGCTTGATTTTCCATTTCTTCAAGCCATTTATGAGCTATATATTTTTGTTTGATGGTGTCAGCCTCCGACTCGCCGATTACAATGGCACGCTTTATTTCGCCGATCCAATATCTTTTTCCCGTTGACTCATCTATACTATACAACCAGATTGGATAAGTTTTATTGGTATGGTCAGTCTTTGCTTTCTGAATCGGCTGAAGAAAGCCATAATGATATCCATCTATTATTTTACTGGTATCAAATAACCATTCTTCATGGCCGTAACCAAACTGCCCTTCATGGGTCTGAGCTGATTTAGTTTTCCCTGTTGCTCCCGAAGGTAGTTTCCATTCGAGGGTATTCCAGGCTATCGCTGCAACTTTTGTATTGATTACTGCCTCAGGAAATATAAGTGTAATATTTTCTTTTGTAGTTAACTGAAAAAGAGCCTGATGCCAATTCTCGTTCTTGGTTCCGGCAGGTATCAGCCCTTGATATAGCTCAGGATCTATGTCCCATAAGACTTCAAATTTACCTGTTTCCGCATTTTCAATCCCGGTTATGGTTCCTGTTACAGTAATATGTACCGTCCTGTATTTATTTCGGAAACTGCTTAGTGCTATTTTGTCGTCGACTTTTATTCCATTCAAAGCAGAAACAACGTTTTTATTCTCTTTTACTTTTAATTTCAAGTCCGTTGCCCAATAATCATTTTGAATAAAATCACCAAGCATTTCTTTAGGGTCCATAATATGACCGTGATTTGAAGTTGCAACCCAGTATTTAACTGCCATAAATTCTATTATATTTATTTCTGTTTAATTCAAAATTTGGCCTGTAATTCTTATAGCACATTTTTCCTCAGGCTGGTAATATACCCAGCATATCTTTGCATATTCTATTTTTTGCAGTCTTTACCCTGCTTATTCCAGGTTTTTTAACTTATTGAAACCGTCGTTGTCACTGAAACTAAAAAATAACTTGTTTCGCTATGAGGTTGTTACTGTCATACTCCTCGTCCACCCGTCCAATGTGCAGTTTTTTATAAATATTTACCGGGGTATTTAAACTTGTTAATAAAAGTCCAAACCTATTTGATAATGCAATTACAGCTTTATTTCTGAGGGTGCGAAACTTTTCTCATTTACTGGAAAGCAGAATGCAGATAAATATAAAACATCAAAACAAAAGTTACCTGGGATTAAAATAGAAATTTTTAGAGTTTATTATGCTGCTGAACATAGTCCCGAACCTAAAACAAAGGCTATATCAATTAAATCAGTAAGTGACTATGCTACGGAAAAAAATATAATAAATATCAAAAATATTCGGCTTACACTAGTGCGACATTTATGTACCACTTTATACCTGCAGAATTATGAAAATTGTTAACTGGCAAAAATTTTAGGCAGTAAGCGTCTATCGGTTTATTATCGCATTAAATTTAAAGTAAGATGGATATAATAACTTGGTTGTAACTGCCACAGCTACATTAGCAGGTGTCTCCCTAATGCTAATTTTCACCAACAGACGAAATAGAAGCAAGTTTTCCCAGGATTTTAAAGTTAAAGAACTATATGGGCATTGAACAGTTTTAAATCGACCTCATAGCCAGATTGATAAACATGCAACTCGTGTGAAGATAGGAGAAAGCAACCTTTAACAGTTTTCGTATCGTTACAGATGCTTTAAGGGAATGAGAAGAAATTTTTAAAAAATATGCCCCCAAAAAAATAGGTAGCTCAAACTATGTTATGATCTCAACTGATACATTTGAAAATTCGGATAAAATTCAGGAGATGTATAAGCTCTACATTAATAAAATGGTCCGACTTGCCCTACTTAATAAAAAGTGAAATAGAAGAGAAACGTGCGAGCCTAATAAAATAATTTTTGTCTATTTGTGGTTAAGGAAAATTGTAACAAAGATCAATGAACAAACAGCCCTAAAAAATAAACGTATAAAGGTAGTAGTCAGCGCAATTGGCCGCTATCTTTATTTCTCAGCACATAAGCTTTGGTAAATATTATGCATTTTTAGTATATTTTTTTTGCTTGTAAAGCTGAATTGCGCGGCTCGTTATTCCAAGCTTGTTAGCTGCCTGATTAACACGTCCCTTTTCTCTGCGAATAGCAAGTTCTATTACCGTCTGTGTTGTTAAATCCCTGATTTCCCGAAGATTTAAACCTTTGTCAAGGATACTTTGAATGGTTTTTTCATATTCCGACTGCTCAGCATTTAAAGCCTCCCTTTGGTAAATAACATTTGGTTTATAATCAGGCCGATCAATAACGGGTATGTTGCACAATGTAATAGGCCCCTTTCCAACATGTTGACTAGCAATTCGTTGCATCAATTGTTGCAGCTCTCTCACATTTCCATGATAGTCACGCTTTAACAAATATTCTATGACCGACTCGTCAATTTTCGGAATATCTTTTTTTTCAAAGAATTTAGATAAAAAGACTTCGGCAAGTAACGGGATATCGTCCTGTCGCTCAAAAAGTGATGGAACTTTACAAATCCAGGTGGATAGCCGATAGTGTAAGTCTAGCCTGAATCTTCCCGCTTTTACTTCCTCGGTCAAAGTCCGGTTTGTAGCACTGACCAATCGGAAAACCGTTTTCTTCCAAAAATTACTTCCAATTGG
>Ga0247739_10000635_pt1 | contig 12407 bp, 9 predicted proteins | sample UWRJL058202B2_FD_180943 | JGI IMG/M metagenome (GOLD analysis project Ga0247739, IMG submission 180943) | Plant litter microbial communities from Arlington Agricultural Research Station in Wisconsin, United States - UWRJ-L058-202B-2 | ecosystem: Environmental > Terrestrial > Plant litter >...
CTCCGCTGCACCGTGCCTGTGGGGTACTGACTTTCTATCCCTCACGCAGTTCCGCAGCTATTCGTCCTAAATGCCGCAGTCTTTTTGGGCATAATGGATCAACGCAATATCTCCGCTTTTTGATCGAGCAGGTTTTTAGAGCAACATGTAACCTGTTCGCCATCACATTTTTTACATGCAACCGTTCGAATCCCTAACTTTAAGTTTACTGATCAATAAAAAAAGAACTGGATGCAATTTATTCTGAACGATAAAGAAGTAGAGACCTCGCTGCCATCCGGCATGTTGTTACTGGATTTTATACGCTATCAAAAACATTTGATGGGCACCAAAATTGGCTGCCGCGAAGGAGACTGTGGCGCCTGCACCGTGTTGATTGGCGAACCAACCATAGATGGAATAAATTACAAATCTGCCACATCTTGCTTAACTGCCTTGGGCAATATCGTAGGCAAACACGTGGTAACCATCGAAGGATTGAACTTGGCCAAGCCAAACCTTATCCAGCAAGCCATGTGCGATGAAGGAGCTTCCCAATGCGGTTTTTGTACACCTGGTTTCGTGGTTTCTTTGGCAGGTTTTTGTTTGGCCAAACAATCCCCAACCTACGAAAATGCCATCGCTGCTATCGATGGAAATATCTGTCGTTGCACGGGTTATAAATCCATTGAGCGGGCAGCAGCGACTGTGGCCACCGCCATGCAAGACAAGCCGAGCGACTCACCGCTTGCATTTCTCATTGAAAAAAATGTGTTGCCCGGCTACTTTGCTACCATTTCTGCCAAATTACAGCACCTCTCGGAAGAGCACGCCATTGTGACCAACTTCACCGATCATCAAACGCACCCCAGCACAAATGGAATAGCTTTTACAAAAAAGATACTTGGGGGCGGTACCGACTTATATGTGCAGCAGCCCGACGCCATGGAGCATGCAACTGTTGATTTTTTGTTCAATAAAAAAGACATGCATTTGGTGAAGCACGAGGGTTCTCGATGCACGATTGGTGGTGCTGCTACGGTAACCGATTTGCTGGCCTCACCTGCCATGCACCGATATTTTCCAGAATTGAAGCGCTTTGCAAAACTGGTTTCTTCCACACCCATCCGAAACATCGCCACCATTGCCGGTAATTTCATCAACGCATCGCCTATTGGCGATTTTACTATTTTCTTCCTAGCACTAAATGCCTACATCGAATTATCTAACGGTGAAACCAAAAGGCAACTTGCGCTACGGCAACTATACAAAGGTTACAAAAAGTTAGATAAACAGCCCGATGAGTACATCACGTCCATTTGGTTCGATTGGCCTGATGGTGATACCCGTTTCCATTTTGAAAAAGTATCTAAACGCACCAACTTGGATATTGCCAGCGTAAACACGGCTGTACAATTTGTTATGGATGGCGATCGAATTATGCAGGCCAGTCTTTCGGCTGGTGGCGTGGGGCCTATTCCAGCTTTTCTGGCAAACACTTCTGCTTTTTTGCAGGGCAAAAGACTAAATGAAGATTTGGTAAAGAGTGCCATTGAAACTGCACAGGTCGAAATTTCTCCTATCAGCGATGCACGTGGAACGGCCGTTTACAAACGCCTGTTGCTTGGCCAGTTAATCAAGGCACATTTTATAACCTTATTCCCAACCCTTTTTCAAGATCTGGAATAACAAACAAGGCTAAATTGGTTTGTTACTTAGTGAGTTGGCTTATGTATAGGCGGTTTGTGTTAGCTCATCGTTGCTCCAAACACCGACCCGAATTTTTCTGCCAGCACCTTTTTTACTTCTGCCATTGGAATCTCCCTGCCCAATTCCGTATGCATGGAAGCAACTTTTTTATTTTGAATTCCGCAGGGAACAATATAATCGAAATAAGTAAGATCCGTATTTACGTTCAAGGCCAATCCATGCATGGTAATCCAGCGGCTACATCGTACACCCATGGCACAAATTTTTCTTTCTTTTCCTTTTATATCGGGTTCTATCCATACGCCAGTTTCTCCAGCACTTCGTTCGCCCTTTATTCCAAATTCGGCAATCGTTTGAATGATAACTTCTTCCAAACTACGCAGGTACCAACCGATATCTGTCTTAAATTTTTCTAGATCAATAATCGGGTAACCGACCAATTGTCCAGGCCCATGAAAAGTAATATCCCCGCCGCGATTGATCTTGAAATATTCAATCCCTTTCTCAACCCTTGTTTGCTCATTGATTAAAATGTTTTCTTCATGTCCGCTTTTGCCTAAAGTGTATACTAAAGGATGCTCTACTAATAATAAATGATGACTTGTAGGAGGGAAGCCGCCATCAGTATCCGTACTATTATGATAAAGCTTTTTGATTTCTACTTGTTGCTGCAGCACCTCTTCTTGATATTCCCAAATGCGTTTGTACGATTGCAATCCAAGGTCTTCAAGTATCACGATTTCTTTTTCCATGCGGGCATAAAGGTAAGAATAAGGCAGAAAAAGTAAGGCTTAAGGTGTAAGGTAGAAGGCAGAAGGTCTTGGATGTGAAATAAAACTGAATGAGAAACGCTAATGCTGCATATATTAAATCTTGAACCTCCCGCATAACCCCTTTTATCTATATGTTTCCCGCTACGCTTTTCACCTTCTCCCTTTCACCCTTCAGCTTTCACGCCTTTGAATTACCTTGCGCACGATTTTGTTAAGCTGTTGCCATCGCCCAGCCGTATATCAAAAATCGAAAAAACACATGAACGAAGAAACAAACGACCAGGATCTGAAAATAGAAGAGCCATCGGATGGCGAAAGTCTGTACCAGCGATTGGTCATTAAAGTTGATAAAGGACAAGAGCCTATACGTATTGATAAGTTCCTCAAAGCACGAATTGAATATGCTACTCGCAATAAAATCCAACTAGCAATCGACGCAGGTATGGTTACCGTTAATGGCAAGCCCATCAAAACAAATTACAAGATAAAACCGGCCGATGAAATCATCGTTTATACGGATGAAGAGCCGGATACTTCTGATATTGTGCCAGAAGAAATGGATTTGAACATTGTGTATGAAGACGAACATTTATTGGTGGTAAATAAAAGGGCCGGTATGGTCGTGCATCCAGGTAGTGGCAATTACAGCGGCACTTTAATCAATGGTGTAGCACACTACCTCATACAAAAAGACCCAACCTTAACTGATAAATTGTTGCCTCGTTTTGGTTTGGTGCATCGCATAGATAAAAATACCACTGGACTTTTGTTGTTGGCTAAAACTGATATTGCCTTGCAGAACTTGGCCAAGCAATTCTTCAATCATTCTATCGATCGCAAATATGTAGCCCTCGTTTGGGGTGATGTAGAAGCAGACACCGGAACCATTGTAGCCCACGTGGGAAGAAATATTCGACACCGCAAGCTTTTTGAAGCCTATCCCGATGGCGACCATGGCAAGGATGCAATTACGCATTATAAAGTATTGGAGCGTTTCCATTATGTAACCTTGGTAGAGTGCGTGCTTGAAACCGGTCGTACCCATCAGATACGCGTACATATGAAGCACATCGGTCATACCCTTTTTAACGATGAAACTTACGGCGGCGACCGAATTTTAAAAGGTACCGTCTATACCAAATACAAGCAATTTGTAGATAATTGCTTCGAACTATGCCCACGCCAAGCGTTGCATGCCAAAACGTTAGGCTTCAAACATCCTGCCACCGGCGAGTACATGCTTTTTGAAAGCGAAATTCCTACGGACATGACTGCAGTGATCGAAAAATGGAAGAAGTATTATATGGTTAAGGGGAAATTAGAGGATTGATTAGGACTCCTGTGAATCAATGCGGTGTTTCAAAATAATCGATATAAGCAGTTGATTTAGCTAGATAGAATCTTTGTAGGAAAATAACTGAAGTCATGAGAGAACCAAAGGCTGAAGTCACTGCAGGAGTTTTATTGTTAATTGCTGGAATCCTAAAACTGTACATATATTGGACTTGTTGCATTACTTGTAACATACAACCGACTATTCCGCTATTCCCAATGCTTTTGATTGTAACTGGCATTTTACTGATTTATGCGAGTCGATACCTAAAATAATTCAATTTTTATTTTTTTGATTACCAGCACACTTATCGTTTGTATCGCCGCCTTTTGTGCAGGCTTTATTGATGCCATTGTAGGCGGCGGCGGCTTGATACAAACCCCTGTTCTCCTGATGACTTTTCCGAATTTACCGGTGGCCACGCTTTTGGGTACTTCAAAAATTCCAGCTTTTTCCGGAACGTCGGTGGCATTATACCAATATTCAAAACGGGTGTCTATCAATTGGAAACTTGTCGGATGGATTGCTTTGGCGGCGTTTGCTATGTCCTTTTGTGGATCAGCGCTGGTAAGCCATTTAAGCAACAGGGCCATCAAACCAATTATTTTGGTGATGCTTGTGCTGGTGGGTTTGTACACTTTTACCAAAAAGAACTTTGGTCAAAAGAAGGACATGGATATCTCTTACCAAACGGCGCTGATGCGGGGAATTATTGCCGGATTGATATTGGGTTTCTATGATGGCTTTATTGGCCCCGGTACCGGTAGCTTTTTAGTACTTGTTTTTATCAGCTTGTTAGGTTGCGATTTTATGAACGCTAGTGCTAATGCGAAGGCCGTCAACCTAGCTACCAATTTAGCTTCTATCCTTTATTTCTCCACTTCCGGTCATATTATTTACCAATTGGCGTTACCTATGGCGGCGTGCAATATGCTAGGCGGACTTTTGGGCTCTAAACTCGCCTTACTACGTGGCAATACATTTATTCGGGTGTTTTTCTTGCTGATTATTTCTGGCACCATCATCCGATTTGCATACGATATCTTTTTCAAGTAGCTCGGCTTTGACTGATAATCGTTGATGAAGGTGTTGCAAGTACAGCATTGTTGGTTGTATTCACTTTCGTAAAATGTCGCTTCAATTTCAAGAACGGCGCCTCAAAGTATTTGTACGAAAGGTTGGCTATAAAAATGGTAGCAATGGGTACGCAAACAACCAATAATATACAAGATGGAACCAGCGGTACGCCCAATTTTTCTAGCAACTTCCTGCATAAAAGGATAATCAATATATGATAGACATAAATGCCGTAAGAGATGCGACCAATATAATTGCAAAAGCGATTTTCAAGATCAAGGAGCGGTTTTGCTAGCGCTACATTAGAGAGAATCAAGGACAAACCAATAACTGCTGCTGCCAACTGTTCTAATAATAATGAAAAACGAAACTTTCCAAAGATGATGGCAATGAATACAAAAATCGTTGTCCATTGCATAAATGTAGAAGTAAGCAGTTTGAGCAGTCTTTCCTTTTTATAGTGCAGAATCAGGGCACCCAAAGCCCCAATTCCCATACAATCAAATCGTGTGGTATGTAAAACGGCGTAGAAATTAAAAGAGCCACTTGGGCCAATTTTTAAAATGAGGTAAGCCACCACACGAATAAAAACCAAAAAAGAAACGGTGACTACAATCGTCTTTTTAATGTTTTTTGAAAAAACAAAAAGCCAGGGCCAAAATAAATAGAATTGCTCCTCCACCCCAATAGACCAAAGATGACCTAATCCACGAAGCGTATCAAAATGACCGAAATAAGGAACGTTAGCAGCAAAAAATAGGTAATATAAAAATTTTGGTTCGAAATAATAAGCGTTAAGGAAAAGATAGCCGCAAATCACTACCAGTAAAATGTATAAATAGTAAATCGGCCATATGCGAAGGATTCGTCTTACATAAAATTGCTTGATGGAAATAGTCCCGGTTTGCTCTTTTTCGATGATTAGAAGGCTTGTTATTAAAAAGCCACTTAGCGCAAAAAAAATTGTAACGCCATATCCACCCACATCGTATAGCCAAAATTTATTTTCACCGGTCAGTTCTTTGAGGGCAAGGCCAATATGAGAAAAAAGTACGCCCAAAGCAGCGATGGCCCTAATTCCATTAAGCCCCTTGTAATAGACAACGCCCTTTGACTGCATGAAGAATATATTATGAGGACAATGATAGGGAATACTCTTCACCTAATAGTCTTTTTGGTGAAACCCAAAACGTTTCCTTCACAAAAGGATGAAAAATATCTAAAACTCTTTTATTGGCAAGATTATTGATCGGCGATTGAATTTCGGAATATATTTTATCTTACCTTTGCCGTCCTTTATAATGGGCAAAATCTCAATTGTAACTTATTGCTAAAAATTGTACCTGCTGCTCCGGAATGTATTTGTTTCGGGTCAGTGGTTTTTTGTATGTTATGGAAGGAAGAAAAACAAGCGTTTAAATTATGTCATCAACGAAAGTAAACCCAAGGATCAACTTCGGTAAGACCAAAAATCTTTCCGACGCTCCCGACTTGCTCGACATACAGATCAGGTCGTTCAAAGACTATTTCCAACTGGAAACAACACCCGACAAACGTAACGTCGAGGGATTGTTCCGGGTGTTCAAGGAAAATTTCCCTATTTCCGACACTCGTAACATTTTCGTGTTGGAGTTCCTTGATTATTTTATCGATCCGCCCCGTTACTCTATCGAAGAGTGTATGGAACGCGGCTTGACGTATGCCGTTCCACTGAAAGCAAAACTTAGGTTGAGCTGTAACGACGAAGAGCACGTCGATTTCCAAACCATCGTTCAGGATGTGTTTTTGGGTAATATCCCATACATGACACCTCGTGGTACGTTTGTGGTAAATGGAGCTGAACGTGTGGTGGTTAGTCAGTTGCACCGTAGCCCAGGCGTTTTCTTTGGACAAAGCTTACACCCGAATGGTACCAAAATCTACTCTGCTCGTGTAATCCCGTTCAAGGGTGCATGGATGGAATTTGCTACCGATATCAACAACGTGATGTACGCTTACATCGATCGTAAAAAGAAATTCCCTGTAACAACTTTGTTGCGTTCTATCGGTTTCGAAACCGATAAGGACATCTTGGAACTTTTTGGCATGGCCGATGAAGTACAAGCTAACAAAGAAGCCCTTACTCCTTTTATCGGCAAACGTTTGGCCGCCCGTGTATTGCGCACTTGGGTAGAAGATTTTGTGGATGAGGATACCGGCGAAGTAGTAAGCTTGGAGCGTAACGAAATCGTTATGGAACGTGACACCGTTTTGAAAGAAGCCGATGTTGAGTCGATTTCTGAAATGGACGTAAAAAGCGTTTTCATCCAAAAAGAAGAAGTAAGTGGTGACTATGGTATCATTTACAATACCCTTAATAAGGATACGTCCAATAGCGAACTGGAAGCGGTTCAACATATCTACCGTCAGTTACGTGGTGCAGATGCGCCAGATAACGAAACGGCCCGTGGTATCATCGACAAATTGTTCTTTAGCGATAAACGTTACGATTTGGGCGAAGTAGGCCGTTACAAAATCAACCGCAAATTAGGTCTCAATTATCCTTTGGAAAAGAAAGTCTTGACCAAACCGGATATCATCGAGATCATCAAATACTTGGTTCGTTTGACCAATGCGAAAGCTGAAATCGACGATATCGATCACTTGAGCAACCGTCGTGTACGTACCGTGGGCGAGCAGTTGTACGCTCAGTTCGGTGTGGGTCTTGCCCGTATGGCTCGTACCATCCGCGAACGTATGAACGTGCGTGACAATGAGGTATTTACCCCAGTTGATTTGATTAATGCAAGGACTTTGTCTTCCGTTATCAACTCTTTCTTTGGTACATCTCAGTTGAGCCAGTTCTTGGATCAGACCAATCCGCTTTCGGAAATTACCCATAAACGTCGTATCTCAGCGCTTGGGCCAGGTGGTTTGAGCAGGGAACGTGCAGGCTTTGAGGTTCGTGACGTACACTATAGCCACTACGGCCGTTTGTGTACCATCGAAACACCAGAAGGACCAAACATTGGTTTGATATCCACGCTTTGCGTGCATGCCAAAATCAATGACATGGGCTTTATCGAAACACCATACCATATCGTAAAAGAAGGTAGGGTGGATTTGAAGACCATGAAATTCTTGAGCGCAGAAGAAGAAGATCCAGCGAAAATTGCTCAGGCAAATACGCCTATCGATGATAAAGGAAACTTTACAGAAGATAAGATTATCAGCCGCGAAACAGGAGATTTCCCTATTCTTGATAAGAGCGTAGTGGAATACATGGATGTGGCGCCGAACCAGATTGTTGGTTTGAGTGCTTCTCTCATTCCGTTCTTGGAGCATGATGATGCCAACCGTGCCTTGATGGGATCGAACATGCAACGTCAAGCAGTTCCATTGCTTCGTCCAGAATCTCCAATTGTGGGAACTGGTTTAGAAGGAAAGGCTGCCCGTGATGCAAGGGTTCAATTATTGGCCGAAGGCGAAGGAGTTGTTGAATTTGTGGATGCTAACGAAGTACATGTTCGTTACAATCGCAGCCCGGAACAACGCCAGATCAGTTTCGAAGATGATTTGAAGATATACAAGCTCACCAAGTTCATGAAAACGAACCAGAGCACCAGCATCAACCAACACCCGGCCGTAAAGAAAGGGCAGAAGTTGAAAGAAGGTGACTTCTTGACCGAAGGGTATGCGGTGAAAGGTGGTGAGTTGGCTTTGGGTCGCAACCTAAAAGTGGCGTTCATGCCATGGAAAGGTTACAACTTTGAGGATGCTATCGTAATCAATGAAAGGATTGCCAAAGAAGATATGTTCACCTCTATCCATATCGATGAATTCGAATTGGAAGTACGTGATACTAAATTGGGTGAAGAAGAATTGACGCCAGATATCCCGAACGTGAGCGAAGAAGCTACCAAGGATTTGGACGAACATGGTATCATCCGCATTGGTGCACATATTAAAGAAGGTGATATCTTGATTGGAAAAATCACTCCGAAAGGCGAAAGTGATCCTACACCAGAAGAAAAATTGCTCCGTGCCATCTTTGGTGACAAGGCTGGAGATGCGAAAGATGCCTCATTGAAGGCTCCAAGTGGAACTGAAGGTGTGGTAATCAGCAAGAAATTATTCCAACGTGCCAAGAAGGATAAGAATACCAAGGTTCGTGAAAAAGCACAACTTGAAAAGGTAGAAAAACAACACGAAAAGATAGAGGGTGAAAATGTAGAGTTGTTGATGGAAAAACTCCAAATGGTATTAAGGGACAGAAGCAGTGCAGGTGTTAGCAATAACTTTGGTGAAATGCTGATTGGTAAAGGCGCTAAGTTCAATGAAAAGAACTTGAAAAGTGTTGATTATCAAAACGTTAACCCATTAGGCTGGACTGGTGATGCCCATACCGATGAGCAAATCAACATTTTGCTGCACAACTATAATATCAAATACAATGAGGAGCTAGGTCGTTACAAACGTGAGAAATTCAACATTTCTATCGGTGACGAATTACCAGCCGGTGTATTAAAATTGGCAAAGGTTTACTTAGCTGTAAAGCGTAAGCTGAAAGTGGGTGATAAGATGGCGGGCCGTCACGGTAACAAGGGTATCGTTGCCAAGATTGTTCGTCAAGAAGATATGCCGTTCTTGGAAGATGGAACACCGGTGGATATTGTATTGAATCCGTTGGGCGTACCTAGCCGTATGAACTTGGGTCAGATATATGAAACTGTGCTGGGTTGGGCTGGTGAAAAATTGGGTTGCAAATTTGCTACACCGATTTTTGACGGAGCAACGGTAGAAGAAATCGCTGAGCAGATTGCCAAGGCTGGTTTACCATTGTTTGGCCATACATACTTGTATGATGGTGAAACAGGTGATCGCTTTGACCAAAAAGCTACGGTGGGTATCATCTACATGATTAAATTGCACCACATGGTTGATGACAAGATGCACGCCCGTTCAATCGGACCATACAGCTTGATTACACAACAACCATTGGGTGGTAAAGCACAATTCGGTGGACAACGTTTTGGTGAGATGGAAGTTTGGGCATTGGAAGCATACGGTGCATCCAACATCTTGCAAGAATTGTTGACATTGAAATCTGATGACATCATTGGCCGTGCCAAAACCTACGAAGCCATCGTGAAAGGGGACAATATCCCACGCAGCGGTGTACCAGAGTCATTCAATGTACTCGTACATGAATTGAGAGGTTTGGGTCTAGATCTTAAATTTGAATAATCAGGACGAAAGCTTTGGCTTTCTTCTTTGACCTAAAATACCAACGGTCTTGCGAAAGCAAGACCGTTTTTTGTTCGTTTGTTTTTGTTTTTAAGGTGTTTATTTCTAGTGGGTTATAGAAAATAAAAGAACCATCGGGCTGTGTGAGGAAAACATGAAAAAAGCTAAGTATGAAAAACGCGGTAAAGATGGTATAGGATGGTGCCCGATGGATTTTTAGAAACGAAAAAAGTGTGTGGTGGTTACGGTTTGGAAGTACATGTTATATAAACCATTCCGTCAATCGAATGTACTCTAGCAATAGATGAATGCAACCCCGTATTTTCACACGGCCTCCCCGTGAAAACACCCTTTTTTTGTAATAAGGTCAAAAAAAGTGTCATTAATGCTTTTTGATTGAAGAAAAATTGGTATATCCTCATTATTTGGTTCAGGCAAGGTTAAACAGGGGCACATCAAGAGGTAAATCATTAATTATGGAGTATCAAGATTAATGCATCCTCATTGGCGATTCTATCTTCACTGCCAATTTTTTTTGCATACAATGACTTTGACAAACATTCGATGCTGCATTTTGACTTTTTTGATTGGGTGCTTTTCTTGTAAACATACGATTGCGCAATCAGAAATCGACTCGGCATATCGAAAACCACCTGACGAAACGAACTTTGTATTATGTGAAATGCAAACCCCTGCACATTTTATTGGAGGTATAATGGCTTGGAAAAAATATTTACAAAAAAATATCAAATATCCGCCAGGGGCGCAAAAGGCTAATATAGAAGGAAAAATTCTTATCGAGATGGTGGTAGGTAAAGATGGTTTGGTCCGCGATGCTAAGGTGCTGAAAGGACTTGGGGGTGGACTTAACGAAGAGGCGTTACGGGTAGTAAAGAATAGTCCGAAATGGAAGCCCGCCATACAACACGGTGAAGCAATATTGTATCGATTTATGCAGGCAATAAACTTTTCACTACAGGATGACAATAAAGGTTCAAAACACATAGCAAAAAGTCAAAAGGCTGATGTCGCCGAAAAAATAAACGAAAAGTCAAGTAATGTGTTTTCTAAAACAACGCTGTTTCCACAGCGGCGACTGAAACGAACTGCGGCTATACACAACCGGCACACCAAATCAATATGCACTGATTCAACAGCTGTTGATTACAATATCATATTTTCAAAGACAGAACGGCTAGCAAGATTTCCGGGTGGAGAAGACCTTTGGAAACGCTATGTGGAAGCCAACCTTAAATTACCTGTAAATGAGTCGTGTGCTGCTTTTCAAGGAATAATAAAAATCCAGTTTGTGGTAAATCAATTTGGAGTGATGGAAGAGGTTAAAGCTTTAAACGACATTCGAGGTGGCTTGGCGGATGAGCTGGTTCGAGTAGTTAAAAATAGTCCTACTTGGATTCCTGCGGAAATGGGTGGAAGGAGCGTAAAGTTTAGACTAATATACGAATGCAAATTCCCGCTGAATAACGAAGGCAGTGTGGATAAGCAAAAAAGCCCTGAACCAGCAATGATTTATTCTTTTCTATAAGATTATCAAAAAGTCAGGCTCGCTTGTTGAGAGGCCCCCTCATCTTTGTGAGACGAGGGGCTCAAAGTGTGTGTGGGATGATTACAACGAAACCAAATCTAGAATCTTAATATAGCCTTGGTTCTAATATATATTAACGTAGATGCCGGACGCCTAGACACTACGGATTAGCAACTATTTCTTTACCTGATTGGCAAACTCTTGCTTACTTGATCAGTTAGCCGTTTTCCAAAAGGAAGCCCAAATGATAGGCTACCTTATGGAACATCTTTGTTGCTGATGCGGCGGCTTTTTAGAATACTGAGTAAGTGTGTGCGTGTTTTGATGATACAAAAATGCTCGATGTTTTACTGCGCTGCAATCCCATGAACATGTGAAAAAATAGGTGTTTCTACTCAATTTAGTATGCTATATACAATCAGAAATGCCATTTGTCGAGGATTGCTTGACTTCATATGTTGGACATGCACTCTGTACGAGGTTGAAATAGAAATGGTTATGTTGGTGTTTTGAAGGCCAACACAAACCACATAAATATGCGGTTATTTGCGTCTTTCGGTGCTGTATTGCGGAGTTTTTAGTTACGCATTTTCACGAGTTGTGTTCCACTTACGGTATGTGCGGAAATCTAAATCATTTCGTACATTGAACACCATGCACAGACCACTACTAATAGGAGAAATTGTACATAAATTAAAAAAGGATGATGCAATTTTCGAGATTGATTATTTTCTAACCGAACATGGCGTGCATCCAAGTGAAT
>Ga0247739_10000638_pt1 | contig 12388 bp, 6 predicted proteins | sample UWRJL058202B2_FD_180943 | JGI IMG/M metagenome (GOLD analysis project Ga0247739, IMG submission 180943) | Plant litter microbial communities from Arlington Agricultural Research Station in Wisconsin, United States - UWRJ-L058-202B-2 | ecosystem: Environmental > Terrestrial > Plant litter >...
CACCGGCTGTGGTATCGCCAAAGAGGACGTCGACTTGATTTTTGGGAAATTTCAGCAAGGGGGCACGCAGCAAAAAAAATCGGGATTTGGCATTGGGCTATACTTGGTAAAACACTTTGTAGAGAAACACCACGGCCATGTTACCTGCAGTAGCGAAGAGGGCAAGGGCGCTACGTTTACACTTTCATTGCCAAAGGCAATAAATAACCAACTTGAGCCACAGGCATACAAAACGCCGATTATAAAATCGGAACTAATGGAAGAATTGTTGGAATACGAGCCGGAGGAGGAAACAGTGCCGTCATCAAAGGCAATTGTGCCAATAAGTGCCGAGGATGTGGTGACCGAAAAAAGGTCCATTTTGGTGATTGATGATAACGACGATATACGACAATACTTGCTGAATTTATTTGCGAAAGACTACCTGACCTACAGTTCGGACAATGCGGAGGATGGCTATCGATTGGCGGAAAAGTACAATCCCGATTTAATAATCAGCGATATTGCCATGGCGGGAAATATGGACGGCGTGGAACTTTGCCATAAGATAAAACAATCGGAACAGCTGAGCCACATACCGGTGATTCTGCTAACGGCCGCTACCAATAACGAAACCAAATTGCAAGGTATTTCTGAAGGAGCGGATGATTATATTACCAAGCCTTTTGATAGTGATTTGCTCTTGGCACGGGTGCAGGGCTTACTGAAAAACCAGACCCAGCTGCGCAAGTATTTCTTGGATAGTATCACTTTAAAAGAGCATAACCAAAAAGTACCGTCAGAGTATCACGAGTTTTTAAAACGATGTATAGAAATCATAGAAGCTAACTTGGAGAATGCCGACTTTAATAGTCAAACATTTGCTAGGGCCATGGGCATGAGCCACTCGGCGTTGTACACAAAAATCAAAGCTGTTTCTGGCCAAACACTTACTGCCTTTGTCCGGTCGATACGAATGCGAAGGGCTGCCGTGCTGATGCTCACAGAAAACATGAACGTAACGCAAGCTAGTTTTCAGGTTGGTTTTGAGAACGTTCGGTATTTTAGGGAGCAGTTTACCAAACTTTTCGGCATCACGCCTTCGGAGTACATCAAAAAATATCGGCACTCTTTTAATAAAGATTTGAACACCATGAAATGATGCACTAAAGCTGAACGATGAATATGCCGCCTATTTTACACGAGATAGTCACCTGTATAAAACACTCGAACAAGTTATTTTGCACAAGGAACACTGAGCCGCCTCAGAATAAACTTCATACATCAATTACCTATCATGATAAAACGAAGACTACCGCTCACTAGGCCTTCAATGGTTCTTCGTTTTTTGTATGCTATCGTGTTTTTAGTACCTGCGATACCAGCGGAATCTCAAATGACGGCGCCCATTCAGATTTCCTTCAACCCAAAAAAAACTTACCAAACTATCCGGAATTTTGCAGCCTCTGATGCTTGGTCGGCCCAGTTTGTTGGCCTGTGGCCAGAAGAGAAGAAAAATACCATGGCCGATTGGCTTTTTAGTATGGATACGTTGCCGAATGGCAACCCAAAAGGGATTGGCCTTAGCATGTGGCGCTTTAATATTGGCGCTGGTAGTGCCGAGCAAGGTAGGGAAAGTGGCATCCGTGATCCATGGCGAAGAGCGGCCGAATTAACCAGCGACAGTCCCAGGGCCGTTGCGCAGAAATGGTTTATCAAGGCGGCCAAAGAACGAGGTGTGCAGCAATTCCTTGGGTTTTTCAACAGTCCACCCGTGCGGCTTACACGCAATGGAAAGGCATTCGCCGTTGGCGGAAAATCAAATATTGATAGTAGCAACTACCGAAGTTTTGCCCAATATGCGTGGGATGCCATTAGGAATGTCGAGCAATCAGCAGGTATTGCAGTCAACTTTATAAGCCCTGTAAATGAGCCACAGTGGGATTGGAGCGATGGCGGACAAGAAGGCAATCCCTACAACAACACAGAAATGGCTGGCATTGTCCGCAGTTTTGATTCCCTTTTTCAAGAAAAGAAATTGGCCACCAAAATACTGGTGACCGAAAGTGGCAGTTATAAATATCTGCTTCGGCACGATGACAAGCCAGGCAGGGGCGACCAGATACACGATTTTTTCCGGCCCACATCCGTCAACTATATCGGGAATTTGCCAAGTGTGGCCAAAACGATTGCTGGTCATAGCTATTTTACCACCTCTCCCTATCCGCAAGCAATCGCTTTGAGAAATAACATTCGAAACCGTATTGACAGCATTCCCAACCTTGAACTCTGGCAATCAGAATATTGCATCTTGGGCGATAATGCCGGCGAGATCAACGGAAACAAAAAGGATTTGGGTATGGATGCGGCCTTATACCTCGCCAAAGTAATCCATGCGGATTTGGTAGAAGCAAATGCCGCCGCCTGGCAATGGTGGACGGCTATTTCTGCCTATAATTACAAGGATGGCCTTATTTACATCGACAAAAATGCAACGGATGGCAATTTTTCGGATAGCAAAATGTTATGGGCGCTCGGCAACTATAGCCGGTTCATAAGGCCTGGAATGAAGCGCATAGCCGTAGATTCTGTTGCAAATCAAGATATAAAAGTTGCTGCATTTTCCAAGGGCCCTAAAAAGGAGACGGTGTTGGTAATCATCAATACAAGCGATGTAGCAAAAGAAATTGTTTTTGCCAACGGCAAACAAAAAGGTTTTAAAAATATTAGGGCATACATTACAGATAGCAGCAACAATTTGTCCCCCATAAATCTTCAATCCGGCCTGTTTGCCATTCCTCCAAACAGCATTGTTACGCTTGTAGTGAAATAACCATCTCCCTACCTCTATTGGCCTTAAACTTTTCAACACGCCTCTTCGGCTATAAAGTATTGTTGGTTCGAACAGGCAACGCTAAAACAGATGGTTGCCAATTTCATATGACGACGCCCCGTAGTTATTTCCGTCAGCAATACGAAAAACGAAGGTTTCAAAAATACCTTACCTTTTAAGTGTAAGTAGTACAATTATTATTCGACAAGCCTATTTTGACTGAATTTATTTTGAAAAATGGAAAATGCAACCCTAATTAACTGATTTTGTCCCCCATTGTAGCACTCCCATGGGGGGTATTTTTGGTATGCCAATGATGGATGAGGTGAATCACAGCAGATTTTGCCATTGATATATGAAAACGAAGAATGCTGTTTTTGCCAACATCAATCAGACATGATAGGTAAGCGTTTTTGGAAAAGTGTAAGCCATTCACTTCAACCAGCCATAATTTGTCATTCATCAAAACCGATAGCTGCATATGAAACAAAAATCTCGTAGAACGAGCGTTCTCAAATGGGTACTCCCCATCTTTTGCGTGTGTTACTTCTTCCCCGCCTTGTTTGGGCAAAACAATGAAATTACAGTGACGGGCAAGGTCAGTTCCGACTCTTCTTTCTTAGAGCGGGTTTCCATCCAATTAAAGGGCAATACAAAAAGAGCCACTCTAACGGATCAAAACGGCAATTACACGATCAAAGTTCCGGCCAGCGGCACATTGCTTTTTTCTATTATCGGGTATGAGCCGCAAGAAGTACCCATCAATGGCCGCAGTACGGTCAGTATTTTAATGAAGGCCGTGAACAACGCTTTGGATGCCGTAGTAATTACTGGTTTCGGAGGGAGCCAAAAGAAAGCTAGTGCGGTGAGTTCCATCACCACAGTGGATGTAAAAGATTTAAAAGGGCCCACTGGTAATCTTACGAATACATTGGCCGGTCGTATTCCTGGCATGATTTCATTTCAGCGCAGTGGCGAACCTGGACTTGGCTCCGATAATTCAACGTTTTACATCCGTGGCTTATCCACCTTTGGTACGGGCAAACGAGATCCGCTCATTTTGATAGATGGCGTAGAGTCTTCTGCCATCGACATGGCCCGTTTGCAACCGGATGATATTGCCGACTTTTCGGTATTGAAGGACGCCGCTGCCGCATCGGTATATGGTGCTCGTGGTGCAAATGGCGTGGTATTGATCAACACAAGAACGGGTAAGGAAGGAGCCGCCAAGTTCTTTTTTAGAGCGGAAAACCGCGTTTCTTCCAACACTAAAAATTTTAAGTTCACAGACAATATCACATATATGAAAACGGCGAACGAAGCGGCAGTAACACGCACACCGCTAGCTGTACAACCGTATACACAAAATAAAATCAACCATACCGCAGCAGGAGATGACCCTTATCTCTACCCAAGCAATAATTGGATTGATCAGTTGATCAAAAAATATACCATTAACCAGAGTTATAACCTGAATATCAATGGCGGCACTAATCGTACACGCTTTTATATTGCCGGCACCTATAATCGAGATAACGGCGTTTTAAATGTGAGTCCCATCAATAATTTCAACAACAATATCAAGTTAGCCAATTACTCCATCCGTTCGAATGTGAACATGACCTTGACAAACACCACAGAACTTATAGTGAGGGTATATGGCCAGTTCGATGATTACAATGGACCAATAGGTGGAGGCTCCCGTACTTTCAACAATGCTTTGTGGTCTAATCCGGTCATGTTCCCAGCCGTGTACCCGCAAGCTAAACTGCCCTATATTGAGCACCCTCTGTTTGGTTCGGCGCAAAATGTTGCTGCTGGTCAGGTAACGTCTACCTTATACCTCAATCCATATGCAGAACTGGTAAAGGGGTATAGTGTCTACAAAACATCCAATCTCCAGCCACAGATAGAATTGAAACAAAATCTAAATTTTATTACGCCTGGCTTAAGTTTCCGCACCATGGGTTATTTGCGCAGGGTATCGTACTACGCAGTTAACCGCAACTATCTTCCGTTCTATTATACAGCATCTGTGGACCCTACCACGCAGAACTACAATTTAAACGTTCTCAATGATGGCGGTCCTACTTCTGTTGGCCAAGTAGGTACCGAATACCTCAACTACTCGGAGAATGGGAAAACCGTAGACTCAAGGCTTTGGCTTGAAGGTTCACTGAATTACAACCACACATTCAGGGAGAAACATACATTGGGTGGCATGCTGGTTGGCGTAATGTCTAACTACGAAACTGGAAATGCAGGTAATGTAACTGCATCGTTGCCACAACGGAATAATGGGGTTTCGGGTAGGTTTTCTTATGCTTATGACAACCGCTATTTGGCAGAATTTAACTTTGGTTTTAATGGATCAGAACGTTTTGCCAAAAACAGCCGTTACGGGTTTTTTCCATCAGTAGGTGTTGGTTATCGCATTTCGAACGAGAAATTCTTTGACCCTATAAAAAATGTTATCAACGATCTTAAGTTTAGGGGAACTTTTGGATTGGTAGGTAATGACCAGATTGGTAGCATTACCGATCGGTTTTTCTATCTTTCAAATGTAAACCTCAATGATGGCTATTATGGCGCCACATTTGGCCGCAACGATGGTGTGGGAAGTTACTATCGTCCCGGTCTTTCTATTTCTCGCTACGCAAACGACAATATTACTTGGGAACTGTCTCGGTCGCTGAACCTTGGAATGGATTTGAAAATGTTCCGAGATTTAAATATTACGGTGGATGTATACAAACAATGGCGTACGCAAATACTCCAACCAAAATCCTCTATCGAATCCGCGGCTGGTTTTTCTGCTATTCCTTCGTCAAATTATGGCAAGGCCGAAACGCAAGGCATCGATTTAGCAGTAAACTATCAGCGTTCGCTCACCAAAAACAACTGGATAAACCTACGCGGAACATTGACTTATGCGACCAGCAAGAAAAAGGTTGCTGACGAAATACAGTATCCGGCAAACATCAGGTACTTGTCTGGAGTCGATCATTCGCTTAGCCAAGGTTGGGGCATGATAGCTGAACGCTTGTTCATTGACGATAAGGAAGTAGCTAATTCTCCCGTACAATTTGGCGACAATAAACTGATGGCAGGCGACATCAAGTATAAAGATGTGAATGGTGATGGCCTTGTGAATCTAGATGATATGGTACCCATCGGCTATCCGCAAGAACCAGAAATCATTTATGGATTTGGTGCTTCTATGGGATTCAAACGCCTTGATTTTAGCTTTTATTTTCAAGGTTCCGCTCGGTCTACTTTCTTTATCAACCCAGCCAACATACAGCCGTTTTATATAGAAACCAGCATCAAGTATCCAGGCACCAATACTGTTGATCCTACTTTGGCTGGCTTGGCATATCAAAATAATCTGCTGCAGGTTGTTTCAAACGATCATTGGTCGGAGGATAATCGCAATCCGTATGCCTTTTATCCACGCCTTAGCACTACCAGGATTGCTTCTAACAATTATAACTCTACTTGGTGGATGCGGAGCGGCGATTTCTTGCGATTAAAAAGTGTAGACTTAGGATACACCCTGCCTGATTTCAAGAAAATAAAATTGAGAGCGCCCCGTATTTATTTCTCTGCCACCAATCTTTTCATATTGAGCAGCTTTAAACTTTGGGATGTAGAAATGGGTGGTAGCGGACTTAACTATCCCGTACAATCGGTTTACAGCCTAGGTGCACAGCTCAATTTCTAATCATTGCTCAACAACCATTGCTTCAACATGAAAAATATAATCCATAACATGAAACGACATATAAAGGCAGGCATTATCTTGGTTGCTCTTGCTGCTGGTTTGGCTTCTTGCAGTAAATACCTCGACGTGGTGCCAGACAATATTTCTACCATCGACAATGCATTTAAACTGCGGGTAGAAGCCGAAAAATATTTATTTACCTGCTACTCCTACCTTCCTAAAAATGGTGATGGATGGTACAACGCATCACTAACTTCTGCAGATGAAATATGGTATCCGCAAAACGACCAAGCCACATGGCACGCAGCTTTTAGGATAGCACAAGGACAGCAAAATGTTTCCGACCCATACTTCAACGAATGGCAAGGTGTTCGCAAAGGTGGTGATGGTAACACCCGTTTCGACGGACAAAAAATTTGGGGCGGCATCCGTAACTGTAATATCTTTTTAGAAAACATGGCCGATCCCACAAAGGTTCCAGACATCAGTGCGGCAGAGCGCTCTAAATGGATCGGGGAGTGCCTTTTTCTAAAAGCATATTACCACTACTACATGTTGCGTATGTATGGTCCCATACCCATTATGAACCAGAACGTGGCAGTTGATGCCGACCTCGCAAGTTCCTATGTTAAACGCTTGCCTGTAGATCAATGTGTGGACGCCATTTCAGCTTGGCTGGACAGTGCCGTTACTTTGTTGCCTGAAAAGATACTGAATGAAAATACAGACCTTGGGCGGGTAACCAAGCCAATTGCACTGGCCGTAAAAGCTAAGTTGTTGGTAATGGCAGCAAGCCCATTGTTCAATGGTAACCCAGATTATGCCAACTTTAAGGACAAAGATGGGGTGGCACTTTTTAACCCAACTTTTGATGCCAACAAGTGGGTCAAAGCTAGGGATGCTGCAAAAGCAGCGGTTGAATCTGCCGAAAAAAATGGTTTTGTATTATACCGTTATACCAATGATGTGTACGGTTTGAACGATACAACAAAAATTCAGTTGAACATCCGAAATGCGGTTACCCAACGGTGGGGCGTAGAGCATGTATGGGCAAATTCCCAAATGTATTTTGCCAATGAGGCATTGTGCATGCCGCCGACAGAAAGAGGTACCAATACCAGCCGTTTCCAATTGCAAGGCGTTTGGGCACCCCCAATCAAAATAGCGAAATTGTTTTATACTTCCAATGGTGTTCCTATTGATGAGGACAAAACCATGAGCTTCAATAACTATGACCAACTGAGAACCGCTGCCGCTAAAGAACGTTTTTATATCGAACCAAACTTTGTGACAGCCCGCTTGAACTTTGATAGAGAGCCACGTTTTTATGCGGACTTAGGGTTTGATGGCTCACTGTGGTACATGAAAGATGGCAATGCAAATGGTAGCGACGTGGGTACCTTTTATGTAAAGGCTAAGAATAGCCAAAGTGCTGGGTTTGGCCACTTTACCAACTGGAGTGAAACCGGGTATTTCGTGAAAAAATTGGTGAGTTGGGAGTCAACCACCAGAGGTATTTCAGCACCTGTTTGGCGTAGTTATCCTTGGCCCGAAACAAGGCTTGCAGATCTGTACTTGTTGTATGCAGAAGCTGAGAACGAGGCAACGCCTGCGTCGCCGATAGCGCTTACCTATTTAGATAAAATCCGTGACCGTGCTGGCCTAAAAGGGGTGGCTGCGTCATGGGCTGCCTATTCCACCAATCCATCCAAGTATACCACACAAAGCGGCCTTCGTTCCATCATCCATAGAGAGCGTACAATAGAATTAATGTTCGAAGGGCAACGGTTCTGGGATTTGCGCCGCTGGAAAGAAGCCTCTGAAGAGCTGAATAAGGACATCACCGGTTGGAGCATCCAAGCCACGTCCGATGCCAGTTATTACAAGGAACGTCCCATTTTTAGCCAACGTTTCATTGCCCCAAGGGATTACTTCTGGCCCATTGGCAACTACGATACCCGTAGAAACCCTAAGCTGGTAGAAAACCTCGGCTGGTAACATTTATCTAAAACTAGTAAAAAGTAATTAATGAAAAATATAATTCAATTATTTTCATTTGTCGCAATGGTTTGCTTTGCCTTATCATGCAGCAAGGAGCTCGAATCTCATAAACCGACAGACGACGACCCAACTGTGCCACAGCAAGTAACTGGCGTTAGCGTAGTTAACCAGAACGGAAAGGCTACTATTACGTATGTAGTGCCAAATGATCCGCACCTGCTGTACGTAAAAGCCACCTATACTTTGGGTACCGGGGTAGCGGCTGAAACAAAAGCATCTTATTTCAACAATACATTGGTGGTAGAAGGCTTTGCAGATACCTTGGAACATGAAGTGAAACTGTATTCTGTAAGCCGTTCGGAAATAGCATCTGCACCGGTTATCGTAAAAATTAAACCGCTTGTTTCGCCTATTTGGCTGGTTTATCGCAGTCTCCAATTTGTTAACGCCTTCGGCGGATACAACCTTACGGCGGTAAATTCCATGAAAGCTAACATTACTATCGAGGTGCTCAAAAAGAACGTTTTTAACGAATACGAACGAGACAACGATAAAAGTATATACACCAATGTAGATTCGATTTTGTCCAAAATAAGAGGTTTGGATACGTTAAGCTACACATTTGGTTTCTTGGTAAAAGACCGTTGGGGCAATAAAACAGATACGCTTTACAAGGTCATCAAACCACTGTACGAAGTGGAGTTTTCTGCCGCCAATTTTAGCACTTTTACCCTGCCGGGTGATGCGCCACAAGTAACCAACGGCGCCGCACTCCAATACATGTGGGATGGCAAATTGGGTTGGCCTTACACCAGCTTTACCGAACAAGCAGCCGGCGGGCCCAATCCGCACATGGTAACTTTTAGCACCGGCGTTACCGGAAAAATCAGCCGTATCTACATCCGGCCCTTCCCAGAAGGCGTGCGGTTTTACTATCTATCTACCATGAAACGATTCGAAATATACGGTTCTACTGCGCCTAATTTAAACGGTGCACTGGATGCTACTTGGAGGTTGCTTGGTTCGTATACGGTGGTGAAACCTTCCGGCCTTCCATACGGTACAGATGATGCCGTGGATCAAGCAACTGGCGCTGCAGGCTTTAATTGGGAAGTGGATTTGGCCGCTCCCAAAGTGAAGTATATCCGCATAAGGTGTTTGGAAAACTTTGCCGGTGGTACCGCACAAAGCATCAACGAGATAAAAGTATATGGTGATCCTCGTTAATAATCAAAACTTCTGCTTCTCTACATATAGATTGATTGAGTTATATCAACAATCATTAATTAAATTATAAGCAATGAAAAAAATAAATTGGATAATCGCTTTTGGTATGGCAACATTCACGATGCTGTCGTGCTCCAAGTGGGATGACTATAAAAAGTATACCACCGATGGCGAAACGTCTTATACGGGCAAACTGGATTCTGCACAAGTGTATTCTGGTAGGTTACGGGTAAAAGTATTGGGCTTGCTGCCAGCAGATCCTAAAATTACCAAGGTCAAGGTTAGCTGGAACGATAATAAAGATTCGGCCGTATATGCGGTTACCAAGGGGCCGGGTATCGATTCATTTAATAGGATCATCAATGTACCGGAGGGCACGACCAATTTCAAAATTCAAACTTTCGATGCGGTGGGCAACGGCTCCGTTTTGGTAACTATTACTGGAACTGCCTATGGGGCAAAATATGAAAGTGGATTGCTCAATAGGCCGGTTGCTACGGCAGAATTATTGCCTGCGGGAAATGCTGTATTAACTTGGGATGGTTTCGATACCACCAGCGGTGCAAAAGGAACTTGGATAAAATATACCAAAACAACAAATGTTATAGATTCTGTATATGCACCTGTGAGCCAAGTAAATACCTCATTGCCAAACTTAAAGAGCGGCACTGGAATCACGTATCGCACCGTTTACCTGCCTACCAAAACTTGCATCGATTCATTTTATGCTGCTTATCAAACTAGGAGCGTAAAAACGGATATTACTAGTCTTTTCTTATCGAATACAGGGCCAGGTTTTGCCCGTGCTACCTTCGATGGCAGGTGGGGAACGCTTGCTGCGCCTTGGGTTACCAATGCTGCGGCCAAAAATAAAGGTGGACTTAACGGCGGTTACTCGTCAGATGCCGGCGGCGTTATCAATTGGGAAACTTGGGGTAACACACCGGTGGTCAATGGCATCATTTATCAGCCTACATCCGCTCCACTTCCCGCCGGAAGTTATACGGTTTCGTTCGATGAATATTCAGAGATTCAAGCTAATTCAACGGTTTATTGTATAGCGGCGGCTGGTGGCGGAGGCCTTCCTGTATTGGCCAATCTTTCTTCTTCACTTGGGTATGTGGGCTTGTATAATGGCGCCACGGTTGGGGCTACATCTCCAAATGTAACAGATTCAAGGAGCTTTACGTTTACACTAACCACTGCACAAGTAGTATCCATCGGCTTCTTGGGCAATGTTGTTGGCAATGGTAACCCTGGCAGTTATTTTCAAGTATTTAGGATAAAGTTGTACAGTAATTAATAGTTATATGCTTTAAATCTAAATAGTCAACGATAAAAAATTTATGTGATAAAGTAACCGCTGAACATTAAGTTTACGATCAAAGAAATTAGAGTACAATATGATGAAAAACAAAAAACTACGCTCCTCACCAGGGCGCTTTGTTACAGCAATTTTAATGTTCAGCGGTTTCTTCACTACCGCAACAGCACAAAAAACCAATTATTCGGATACCGCCCCTTTTAATCCGATTGTTCGGGATAAGTACACGGCCGATCCCGCAGCGTTGGTAGTCGGCGACACGGTCTACATTTACACTGGCCACGATGAAGCACCGAAAGGGCAGGCACGCTATGTGATGCATGATTGGTTGTGCTATTCATCCACCGATATGATCAATTGGAAAGAGCATCCATCACCCATGAACGTGAAAGATTTTGCTTGGGCCAAGGACGATGCATGGGCCTCGCAAGTCATTTTTCGAAACGGCAAATATTACTGGTATGCAGCTATGACGCATGGCACCATTCACGGAAAAGCGATTGGGATCGGGGTTTCTGATAGTCCGACAGGGCCATTTAAAGATGCACTGGGCAAGGCGCTTATCACCAACGACATGACGACTGCCACCGGCATCAGCTGGGACGATATTGACCCAACCGTTTTTATTGATAAAGACGGACAGGCCTATTTGTTTTGGGGAAACACAAAATGTTATTATGCCAAGTTGAAGGAAAATATGATAGAGCTGGATGGCCCGATTCAGATTGTCGACGGGCTGCAAAACTTTACCGAAGCACCATGGATCCACAAACGCGGCGACTGGTTCTATCTCTCTTATGCTTACCAATTTCCTGAAAAGATTGCCTACGCCATGAGCAAAAATATTACTGGCCCTTGGCAATATAAAGGGATACTAAATGAAGTGGCCGGCAATAGCAACACCAACCATCAAGCTATCATAGAATTTAAGGGCAAATGGTATTTCGTATATCACACAGGCGTGCTGGCAGATGCAGGTGGTTTCCATCGTTCCGTTTGTATTGATCGATTATATTACAACAAGGACGGAACCATGAAACGCATCATCATGACAAGCGAAGGGCTGACGAGTAATTAATTACGAATTAAAAATTACGAATGACGGATTTATAGGGTGAAATAATTAAGAATTACGAATTACGAATCCATAGGATGAAATAATTACAAATTAAAAATTACGAATGACGGATTCATAGGGAGAAATAATTATGAATTAAGAATTACGAATTATGGATTCACCAGTCCTGAAAGGACGACATCTATTAGCGTAGGGTGCAACCCTACGACTGGATGGAAATAA
>Ga0247739_10000639_pt1 | contig 12382 bp, 11 predicted proteins | sample UWRJL058202B2_FD_180943 | JGI IMG/M metagenome (GOLD analysis project Ga0247739, IMG submission 180943) | Plant litter microbial communities from Arlington Agricultural Research Station in Wisconsin, United States - UWRJ-L058-202B-2 | ecosystem: Environmental > Terrestrial > Plant litter >...
GGATCAGCAGCTTTGCAAGAAGAAGAGTGCTTCATATCAGCCAGAAATCTAATCGGAGTCAGCCTGAGAATTTAGTAGCATGCCGTTTTAACGCCTTCATAACTCGGTTTTCCTAGAGCCTTATTGGATCGATATTCGCTTGTATACATAATAACAAGAAGATCAAGCGACTCAGCCTCATCATTCTTTAACGCCTATTTAATTATTATCTGCCTATTTTGGATTGGCTGTTACGGCGGGCGTGGAGAAGTTGGTCGAGGAAGTGTAGAGATGACGAAGAGGCTTCTGTGAGCATTAGTACGACGTCAGCGGCGGCACGCTGCAATATATTCTCCTGTACATTTCATTTTATTTTGCTCTTCTTTCTTTCTCTCGTCCTTATCCTTGTTCTTGGAGTTACTGTTTCTCCTGAGATATTGTATCGATATCGTTTTAGACTAATCCTTTTGTTATTAAGAGGCTGCATAGTTGGTTGAGAAGAACCGCTGCCAACGGGGAACTGTAAGCAGCGTCTGAGTTATTTAAAATACAGCAACAAATCTCATACCTTGCAAGCCACACCGTAACTCTCCCCTGATACTTACTTACAATGCTTATGAGTGGAACCACGGTGTGCAACCAAGCCAACACGCTACTTCTTGGATGCCTAACTGCACAGGCGGAGGTATGGAAGCAGGGGGTTAAATTCAGGGCTGAAGTTCAGTTATATCAAACCAGTCACAAATAGAATATAGTCGTGATGTTTCTACAAGTTCGATAACTATCATCAACAGAATGGCGGTGCCAAACCCCCTGAAACGAGTTCGTAGTACCATAAACAGTCTACTAGAGGGAATTGCGCGCATAACTAAACTAGTATCACTAAGCACATTTCCAAAATTCAGTTATACGCATAGCGCTATTCGGAGAAGATATGATCGTATACTCTATTGCATTGACCCCAATAACAACAGTACGCCAGAAGCTGCCACCGTCCTCTGGTCCAGCATTTGCTTCGTCGCTTTCCTAATATTCGGCGGGTTTGCAGTTGGATACCCAAATCACTGGATGCGAATCGCAGTACCTGTATTCAACTTTGTGATATTTGCGGCATTTGCAACGATGAGCATCAAAGATGTTCTATCCCACCGCAAGTCAGGTGAGCTCCAGTGACCACTCTAAATAGATATCTAACGAGGCTTATACCTTAGAAGATCAACGGCTGTACCGAAGAAATCTCGTCAATACGATTCTTATCTTTATTTTAACAGTGGTGACGATGACGATTCTATACGAGTTTGTCTGGCACAAGAGTCTAAACTTGTGGATTATTCAGACTCGGCAAGAGAGAATTGTAAGATGATAGCTTTTATTCTAAATGATTCTCTAAATACAGTCAAATAATAACCGAGTATGATAGCCTTCATTCCGTTTTCCAGCTCTTTACATTGTTCAAGATCATGCCCACTATCAAGCGAATCTACTCGACAGCCAGGACTGGACATGCTTCGTTGGAGCGCAGGACAAAAAGGCACCTATGTGTAATACTCTAACTAAGCAAGAAGTACTTAATACGATGTCATGCAATTGTAACGATAGTTGGATACCTCGAGTTCTCCCGAACTTCTTAGACGGCGATGGTGGTGATGGGAAGAGGAGTCTCTCACTTGTTCCCCAAGAGAACCTCCTGACAAATGCAAATGTCATGACTGTAAAGTTTAACTTTAACTGTTAGTCCATTTCTTTTGGTTCAATCAATTTCTACCAAATGGTGATGAACTTAGGAAAGTGGCACTAACTCATACTACTTAGATAACACTTCCCAAGCCGACCCTCAACTCGGCAGTCCAAATCTTTGGCTTTATGTCTATGATCCCACTATTCCCGTAGGAGTATCGTACGAAAAGTCATATTCCAGCATGAGACTATTCAATGGACTTGGCACGTCTACTGTACTACTGAATAACCATTACTTCAAAGATCGTGACGGAGTAGCACGGTATGAATATGGTAAGTCGAGTCGCGAGAACGGGCCCGGTATATGTTCAGTGAGCTGATTGCTCCAGGTGTTGGGATCTCAACTACTCCGTATATGAATCTGGTCTGTGATACTGCAGGAGATCAGGAGACGTACAGCCCATGCCATGGCGTGCTATTGTTGAATGTGCCGGGATTTGACTCTACTATTATGAACGAGCAAACGACACTATTGTGGACTGTAAGCATATTATACTGATAATCTTTTTATATGGTGAAGGTTCATGCTTATAATTCACAGGATGTCGTCGGACAAGCAGGTGCTTATTTTGCTCTGGTTCAGTTAATTAGTTGGATGATTTCGGGTGTAGCTTGGAGTACCTAAATGTGTTAGATCCTTCGAATCGTTTAAGTCAAGTATATGCTGGTCACAGTGGAGATTATAAATCTTGGCTTAATCTCCGTGTGACAATTAATTGATTTTGTATTGAAGGCTTAAGGAGATAAAAGCGTAAGTAATTGGAGTTCCTTAGTTTTCCCTAGGCAAGAGTGTACATCAGACCTTTCCTTTTGAACATAAACTTGATATCATAAAGGTCTCCTATGACTGATAATAGTCATCGATCTTCAGGTCTCTTGGTCACATCTGTTTCTGTGACAACTGAATAGAGAATCTCTCTCCTAATAGTCCAAAGCTAGGCAACTGCACGCGATACTATACTGTAGATCTATAATCGGAACGGATCCTGTTGACCCAGTCTAGCACATAGCCCTACCTCGACCGAACCACAACTCTAAATTGACATGCTACCCTTTTAAGTACTAAGATATTAACAAGAAGAATTATAGACAGCCAAAGCTCAAACTTAGTGTGCTAAGAGAATGTTGGGGCCTCAGGCACTCACTACCACTACCTCGTAGATAGATATATTCTATTACTAGAAGAGCTTCCTTCCTTAGACTTACCAAAATATAACAACCTTTTATTTACTTGTAAAGGCACCAACCCTCCGATTATATCGTGATTATTGTTCTATAACAGAGAACTAGGGATTTCTAATGTCCACAATAATTAACCGAAGGACTTCGAAATTTACAAAGTTGGGGAAAGTTCTAATCATTTTGGAACATATATGTCAGATATAAGATGTTGGATATAGCGAAGAGTATAAGCACTTTGTCACACTGTGTTGGGTAGAACGCTATAAGTAATATAACATGTTTTTCTCGTAAAACGTAGGAATACTACGCCTAACCAATGCTACATATAATCTTCCTCCACCCACTATAATCACACTTACGCGCATTGAGAATAGTACGGAGGAGAGACTGCTTTGCAGGTAGATCCGCTCTAATATTTCTGTTAGCAAAGTATTTTGTGCATACACTAATGCGTACAGTAGATAACGGAGTAAGTAATAAGAGGGAAGCAAGATTCTTCGTAGAAAATCGGAAAGCGGAAAGCGACATGGTAAATCAAATCAACTTACGTCACATGTTGTGCATCCAGTATAACCTTCGCCACCACATTGAGCATACTTTGCAACTGTGCAACCTGCGGGGGCACCACCAGTGGGTGATGACGGACTACCCGTCTGGGATTGAGAAACAGCTGGCCCAGTAGTCTTTACAGCCTCAACACCAACGCAAGCAGCACCTGCCGACTTAGTGGTACCACCCCCATAAACTGTTGGCCCAGGAGCAGCATAAGTTGCCAGCTTTGCATGGATATTAACCAAAATTCCTGGGTCAGATGCCTTGTAGGCACCTGGTAATGATACAACGGCTGGACTTGCTGAACCTCCACCTGTCACAGAAAGTTGATCTGTGATGTTCAAGTTAGTGTAGCTCAATATTGCAAGAGATGTGGCTCACAGCAAGTAACATAGAACTGGGCTTGACCACTGGACCCAGCGGTGTGTAAGGCAATCACTTCGGCCCTCAAAAGATAATCTCCCGATGGAACATCGGAAGGAATTTTAACGTTCATCCTTCCACAACATGTATTCAGATCATTAGTTCCCCAATTATCGCCATCTCCTGAACTTGCTCCTGATTTCTATCACAGTCCATGGTTAGTACTGGTTTTTACGGTAACTTCGAGCAACATACCGGCGACCACGTATCCTGGAATATTTTAAACCATCCGGTCGATCCATCGGCTGTTGATGCATCGGAGACTTTGGAGAGGTAAACTGAAACTGGTCCGTAATGGGCTCCTCCTATAGCTTCGGTACTGCACGACCTATCGCCAGGTTGCTTTAAGTCTCTGCGTTAGTACATCGGGGCAGTACAGAATCAGAGTTAAGGTGGCTTACTGCGTGCATTTCCACTGTGACTGTTTGACCTGCCGCCACTGGACACTTTCCCGACACGCCACCCTTGCCATTACACCTGATGTTGGTGCTAGATACATCAGTGATTGGGTTATTGTTTGAGGGAACACGGGCACAGCTAGACTGGTAACCACTTTGTTAGTTCGTTGTAAAATTAGTAGAGAATGGATTTACATATCTGATCAACTCCGTTAACCCATAACTGTTGGAACGTAGCATGGCTCGCAACTTGCTTAGCTGCAAGTGTAGCAAGGAGGGAAAGCAGAGTCGTCTTCATGATAGCAAATTTTGATGATTAACGATCACAGAAGCAGTAGAAGATGATTGAGCTTCCAAGTCAAAAACATGGGCACATGAGCGTTTTTAAAGATTGCTGATGGTTCCAGGGACTATGGAAGACTAGTCCTCGACATAGATTAATTCGACGTCCACCTCCGTCAAAAAACGCATGAGAGCGGCCCTTGGATCCTAGTTAAAAGCTTGTTTTACTCAAACGGTTCAGTTTAAGAGGTCCTGATCATGTGGATACTACAAACTTGACCTTAAGATAATCAATCTAAAGTTCGGCAATTCTGAACCGCGGGCAAAATAGGACGGTTGAATGGATAAGTACGGAGGTCACTGATCCGTGTCACAAGGTAACAAAAGATACCCCCAGAAGACCGGCGAATACATTTTCGAAAGCCTTCCAGAATGAAAAAGCCACGGTAACACTGTGGGGTCCCCACATTTTACCTTGTGGTAGTACAACGACTCGGCTAAACATAGGGGGAGGGTGTCACCAGCCATCTTCCCTAGCACTCCCGCAACTGAAGAGCTAATGCTAGTGCAGAAACACCTCTCGTCACTTAAGAACAACGAAGGACCCATTGCATGATATGACGGTTTGAAGCGTTTGTAGTGTCATCACGTGATACTATATACCTCTGTTTTGATTCCACTCAAACAATGAATGGCAATATGTTATGACTATAATTTTCAATGTCAACAGCCCAGAACCATGTCATACTATATCAGCTACACATCAGTCAAAGACGAAGATGCCATTTTGCGACGCTTGCGACCTGATTTCCCAACCATTGAAGATGCTCATTGGACTGTAGAGCAAGGTCGTCAAAGTGTCATCATCCAGGGTCCATAGTCGAACAACCAGTTTGTGAGTTAGATCTGCCATAATAACTTTGCTATAGGTAGAGTATCTTGTTCTATACAATTAAAACCGTTCAATCTCCCACTGGTCTTGACTTTATTAAAGTAAAAAGTTGTCAATTCCCTATCTTATATCAGAAAGAGCTCGAGTCTCCACCAATTAACATGCTTGCTGCTTGCATCAGTCAATTTATTTTTTCTATTAAAATTAAACTAATGCTTAAGCTTCTTTGAACATAGCAATTGCGAAAGTGCTGGAGGCAAGTTCACTTTTCATTGAGTGCCAATGTATGGAAATAGAAATAACACTTAATTCTAGAGGTCATCAGATACCAAATAAATCTTAGCGAAGTTTGACGCTTTTCCGACCCGACCAGAACTTTCAATTATGATGGTTCTGGTGCAAGTCAGTCGGTACACGCTCCTGTGCTAACTGAAGAAACTATCACGGCATATTATTGATACGGATGCTCGCGGGTTCTCCCCTAATTCGTGGTATCACTATATAAGTCCGACTTTTACACATAAGCATGCATGCATGAACGCCCCTTATATGCCTTTTTTAATTTCTCGCGATTAGCTAGAACTTTTGAATCCAGGATTCTTCAGCCCAGAAACCATCGTAGTAGCTGTAGTCGCACTCGAGAAGAACTCTCCAGGATGTACGAAATATTAGTCACAAAGAATGCACAATAAGATTCTTCATAATTATTCAAAAACTGGTTGTAACTTAAAGGATTAGGAGTTTGAAAGGATCTAATGACGACGCAGTCTGTGCGAGGCCGTGAGAGGAAAGTTACCTGCTGACACCCATGTCTAAAAGCATCGACGTGCAGCTTATCTTGTTGGAAGAGAACGGAGGGGTGGGACATACCTGTACGTATATGTACCACCTACCTCTTCAGATTGAATACTAATCAGGCTCCTCCCCTTCCTCTTGTAAACTGTACAGATTAGACTCTCGACGATACGATTGGGAGTTGAGTTCAACATATTCTAGCTTGCCCTGCGGAATACACATAATCTCAAAATGACAAGCACAGTCTCATGGGCTGTAGAAGTTCGCGCTGACAAATGGTTGCAGGATCCCGCGCCTCAAGAAGTTATAAACATAATCGAGGCGCTGGTAGAGGGGAACATCGAATCTTCCTCTGCAGCTCAACAAGTCTACACTTTGTACGAACCGCTGGTGAAAATTGATCCTGGTTCAGTGAGCGTCGTCTGGAACATCGCATTTGAAGCAGTTCGTGCCACAGGAAATGAGGTTGTGTCTAAGCGACTGGTGGATTTCGTTTTAGCTCTCAAACATAGCGACGCTGTGCTGGATGAGTTTGGAGATCAAGTCAAGCTCGATGACCAAGTTGTTTGGTCTGACTTACCAGCATTCACCATGATGTTCCGCGAGTATTGCATCTGTAAGACCAAGATTAATCTTCTATGGATAAAACGAACATGCTAATTGTTTTGCAAAGACATAGAATCATATCTAGACTTCGAGGGGGAGTGGCTTGACCAGGCCCCCACCCTACGTAACGCAAGCACATTTGGGGCTCTATATCTCAACATGGCATCTGATGCGAATCGCTTGTTATTTTTCACCATATCCGGCCTCATCGATGGCCTCGAGGTTTCATACTCTCCACACCGGGTTCACGAAGCACTTATGTACATCCCGCCGGCTACGACATGGATTCGCCTTGCTGGGCATGTGATTCACAGGTTCTGCGTAGATAAATATGATCAACACGGCGCTACGTGCGGCGTCCTGGACGAAGGGTGCTCTTGGGAATGGAAGGGCGATGACGCTTTCAGTATTGAGCGGTGGCAATTCTGGAAGTGGAGGCTGGAAAAACTGGCTGTTGACGAGAATCTCAACGAGGATGTGCGAAGATTGGCAAGAGAAGCTGGGAAGAAGATGGTAAGTATTGAGAAAACTGCCGGATAGATACACGTCTAGATGTTTGCCAAAGCGCATGCCCTATAGACCATATTGGTGGTACGCGTACTACTTCACATCACAACACATCTGTTAGGAGCATGGTTAGTAAAGAAGCTATTACATAGTATACATAACTCACATGGCGGTGGTTAAAAAAGCCAAAGCTGTAAAAGTATAGGATGCAAATTTCATGGCATTGATCTTACAGCTAAACATGATCACTGATTACCAATTTACTCTGTAAATACACATTGCTTCGCACATTATACATTGAATTTCATCATCATCTCCTAGACTTTGCAGAGAATATTATCAACTAGCTCCCATCTTTCATTTCCTACACAGGGAGTACACCAGAAAACGTCTGTAGGGTCATATTTTCTTTTAATCTTTAGCAGACGTGCATAATTCGTTCCCCAAAAGGCATGTTGGAAGTCTGGCTCATTTGGATCAGCCTAGATAAGTCAGTAAGCCATTTTATGCATATTAAACGTGTGCATGTTAAACGGGATACCCTTGAACATACCTCGTTTATATATGCCCCTGTGTCAGGTGCCAGGTCTCGTAAAGCTTTGGTCCAGACATTTGTTAATTTGTCTTTTAACGCGCCTATCTTCTGTTCACTATCAAATGGTTCCCAGCCAACTCCGGTAACTGGAAACTGTGAATAATATGAATCTATGTTTATCGCGATAACTTACTTGAGTGTACGTAAACTCTTCTCCACCCGGGGTTAACGGCATTACTTCCACCTCTCACATCCGAATTCCATACCTTCTTCCCACTTATCAAATACAGACTTGCAGGTGTTCCATCCGACGTTATAGTCTTGTATGCTTTCTTCAGCCCCTCGCGATTAGCTAGAGCTTTCCCATCCAGTAATCTCGAGCCCAAAACTTGGTTTTGACCAGCATCTAAAGGACCATTGTTGCTTTCATACCAGTCCCAGAAACTATCGTATGTAGCTGTAGTCACACTTGAGAAGAACTCTCCTGGATGTAAAGCTTTTGCTTCTTCTATAACTTTGTTGAGAGACGCTCCGAGAGAATCCGAAGAATTGGAGGGGTGTAAAAGAGGAAGCATGAAACTGCCCAAGAACCCACTGACAGGGATGCTGATATTGAACATACCCGACAGATTGGTTGCAATGGCAGTGTAGCCGGAGATGCCCTGATCATCAAGCTCAGGAAATCGAGATAGAACATATGTTATGGCATCCCAGTATGCATCATCTGTACTCGTGACAGTACCAAGAACGACAGTGGCGGTTACAAATTTAGCAGATGGGAAAGCACGGAATGTGACAGAAGTAATCACACCGAATGTTGACCCACCTCCCTAGCATTGTGAGAATTGAGGCAATCATTTGGAGATAAATGAAGACTGGGACGTACCCCTCGGAAAGCCCAAAATAAATCTCTATTCTGACATTCGTTAATTGTTAGAATATCACCACCTGGTGTTACGATTTCCATTTCGAGAACTTGATCAGCTCCCAATCCATAGGTGGAACTCAATGCGGCATGGCCTCCTCCCGTTAGATACCCCCCTACTCCTACAGTTCCTGCACCGCCGCTAACTATAGTCAGGTTTCGTGAGTGAGCTTCCTGGTTGATTTCTAGCATTTGAGAGCCTGCGGCAGCGGTAATGGCATGTCCTTTAATTGGCTTTGGACAATTTTTGGGCCTGAAGTTTTCATGGAATGCGAGGCCTCGCATGTGATGAGTCCATATCGACAGCGATCCAGGACCTGACGATCTTATAAAGCAATTAGCTATTTCATTAGGATGCAGCGAAGCACTTCCTACCTTCCAAGATAGTCATGCCCGGTACCCTTGACAATCAACCTAATATTATTCTTCCTCGCAAAATCCACTGCCTTCTTCACGTCAATGGGTCGAGTAGCATTAACAACATAGAACGGATATCCCTCTCCACTGCATGGAAATGTTGGAACAGGAAGACAGGTATTATTATTCCAATTGTTGCCAATTACACTCACGGGGTCGTCAGTATGCCATTTCGAGGTGAGCCACCCAGCTTGTACCAAGGGACAAGCAAGAATATTAAAAGTCGGCTGAGTGGGATGACAGACCGCCCCTGGAGGAATCGTTCTGATAAGATGTCCAGATATGGACCGGTTCAAAGATGACCATTCATCCTCACTAGGCCAGGATGCTGTTCCAGGTGCAGCTTTGCATTCTGGAGTATTTGTGAAAGCAGTGGCGAGGCCTAAGATTTGGAGAGCGTATATGAGCATTGCGAGTTCCTTTGAAGTTAGCATCTTCAATAGGTTATAAGATGAGATGAACTTCAGCAATGATATGGAAACAAAAAATACCTCATGCCAAAATCTGCAGATTTTCCTGGTACATATACATAAGTCTGGGTGAGGGGTTTTAAGCCGATCAAGCCGGATTATTTCTACGAATGGCCAATGTCTCTTCGCGGACGAACAATACGAATATCAATATCTCAGGTCATCTTGGGAAACTAGACCTCTTCATACACTCATTATTATCGTGGCTAGGCTGCAGCTCTAGTAAAATGCTCCCTTATATGTCTTGGCGTATTTGACAGCTCTCGGACTTCTCTAAGTTGACCCGATTTGATCGAGCATACATCGAAATATAATGCGGAGGAACATTTACGCCGAACAAGAAAGCTGACAGACAAAGTCACGTGGTTCTCATCTTCTCATCCGAAGGACATTCATTCGAACTATCTCTAATAAACGGGAGGAGAAGAAAAAAGATAGCGAATTAGATGGAGACAAGAAGGAAAATTGTCCCCAAAGATGAAGAGAACACCTGCACACTTATATTATTTAATTGCTATATTAAATTAGTTCCAATCGTTAACGTTGTCAGTCCATCCTAGCTACCAGCTCAGTGTAACTACTCTTCAAAGTTGGATCCTAGAAAGTCATTAGCACCTCGGGGACATTTCAAACGGTAAGCCCAAATACATACCAACATATGGAATAGTATAAGTTTCGTAGTTATTATTCACAACAACATAACCGGTATAAAACGGGTACAGATCGGTGTTTGGAGTAAAAGTAGGTGGCGCAACCGCGACTTGAACAGTGGTCGACTGGCCGCCTTGAATCAAGACAGACTGGGTGCTAAAAGTGGTGCTCGCATACCACGGATACATCATACCGTATTGCCATGTAGCAAACTCAGCATATTGCATTCCGCCGGCTGGCCGGTGAGAGAAAGTATACGTTTTGGAACGAGTGGAATGGTTGGTGATAGTGAGGTTTCTCGTCACGGTGGTAGAGGAGAATCCGAGATTGAGTTGGGTGGGAGTAACTTGGCTTTCCCATCTCAAAGCACTCACTGCGTTAATCAGGCCAGTACCTTGCTGAGCCGCCGAAGTTAGGATTGAAGGATTATAAAACCATGGCAATGGGGAGGCGGAGCTTTGGATTACAGCATAGGTTTCATGGACGCTAAGACCGGGACGCTGGGAGTGAATGAGTGCGTAGACTCCGGCCACGAAAGGACATGACATCGAAGTACCAGAAATGACTAGGAATTCAGTCAGCCAGTCGTCAAGCGGTACAAGAACCTTAAAGAGATAATCTCATGCAGGAGTTTGTGGTCACTTACTAGCATAGCCCCCATAGAAGTCAAGTGGCCATGTTGCGAGAATTTGTCCACCTGGACCGGATGCTTGAGGCTTGTTGTTCAAGTTGTACTCAGGCCCAATGGACGAATAATTGCTCATGAACCCTGGAGCAATCATATCACCACTTTTTGCACCATAGTCTGTGCTGCTGAATGAAACTTTGTACTGTCCTGGCTTCTTTGCGTATGAACCGAGGAAGGTCGTGGAGTCTTGCACACTCAGCACGATTGGATTGATGCTAATTTCTACTGGGCTTGGTGCAGCGTAGTTTCGAAGGGATGGAGACAAATCCGAAGTTGTGTAGCTTACAAAATATTTGTAGCCGTTTTGGTATGCAACATCAGCCTTGCTCACAGCACTACAGCCTCCGTTCTTTACAGCGAGAATATGCTTCGCTGGATCCAGACCTTTCGAGGTTAGATTGGCTGCAGCTTGTGTGTAAAAAGACGTAGAACACCCTTGAAGCGATGAACTGGCGGCGCCGAAGTTCATTATCTGCACCGTCAATCCCTCTGCTGGACTGTCGAGTGGGAGAACTGTGGAGTAGCGGAGCGTTCTCCCCGTGTTATCCTTGAGCTCGTATGTGACTGGAAATTTTGTATTCTCGACGGAACCAACGGAAAAGACATCTTTCCCAATTCCAGGAGCAGATGTCAGGTAAGCACCACTTGAACCATCATTACCCGCCGACGCAAATACAGCTACACCTTGTTCAACTAAAGCAGATGTCACCTGACCCCATGGATCATCCTCTTCGTTGTTTACAATGGCACCAAGGGACATAGAAACAAGGTTTGCTCCATCGGCCACTGCTTGTAACATGGCGGATATAAGAACATCGCCGTCAGCAGATCCAAAACAATCAAAGACACGATACATTCCTATGGAAATATTAGCTCATACATAGTTGAGAAAAGCATAAGATCAATGTACCTAGAGTTGCTTCAGGCGCGACTCCCACGAGTCCGAATCCTGAACCTGGTACATCTTGCTACGACCAAAATGTTAGCTGGTGCTGATGATGCTGGTACAAGAATTATTATTAAGATATTCCTCACCATTCCGATGATACCAGATGTATGAGTTCTGCAATTAGAATGTAAGCTAGTGGTTCCCTATGTAGCGCAGAAAAGAAAGGCATGCTCTAGTGAGATATAGATCATGAATTTTCCTGTTTCACTCAAACGAATGGGAACCACAAACTTACCCGTGGCCGCCATCAATACATGTGACAAGAGGATCAGGGTCATTTTCGATATAATCGTAACCAAAGGCAATTTTGCACCCAGGACCAAAACACCCGCCTAGGGCAGGATGTCGATAGTCCACGCCAGAATCAATGACAGCAATCTTAATACCCTTTCCT
>Ga0247739_10000640_pt1 | contig 12354 bp, 10 predicted proteins | sample UWRJL058202B2_FD_180943 | JGI IMG/M metagenome (GOLD analysis project Ga0247739, IMG submission 180943) | Plant litter microbial communities from Arlington Agricultural Research Station in Wisconsin, United States - UWRJ-L058-202B-2 | ecosystem: Environmental > Terrestrial > Plant litter >...
CGGGTGGGCGGTAGTTAGAAGTGGCTGGTCAAAATCCAAGTTGTATCTGCAAGCGGAAGATGATAATATGTCGAGAGCTGTTATGGAAGGTTGGATTACCATGGAATCTGCTAAAAAGTTGTTTCAGCTGGCCGATGTGTCGGATACGTTGTTACAGGCTGCAGGCAAAAAGGGTTTTAAGCCTGTTCCGCTTTCGGTAAATGCTTCTATAATACTTAACAATACAATTAAAAAATCGGAGTCAAATAATGTCCTGGCTCTATTGCCGGGAACGGGTAAAAAGGAAGAGTATATTATTTACTCTGCACATTGGGATCATTTCGGGAAAGGTGAGCCTATTAATGGTGACTCAATTTATAATGGTGCAGCAGATAATGCATCGGGAACAGCAGCGCTTTTAGAACTTGCTTCTGCTTTTACCCAACTTAAAACCAAGCCGTCCCGTTCTATATTGTTTTTGTCAGTTACAGCAGAAGAGCAAGGTTTGTTAGGATCTGATTATTATGCTACACATCCTGTTTATCCGGTTAATAAAACGGTAGCCGATATCAATATGGATGTTTTGCAGCCATTTGGCAGGATGAAAGATATTATAATTGTTGGAAAAGGTCAATCAGAACTGGATGAATATGCAGAGCAGGCAGCAAAAGAGCAGGGACGTGTTACGCGTGGAGAACCAGATCCTTCAGGTGGCTGGTATTTTCGTTCAGATCATTTTAATTTTGCCAAAGTAGGAATTCCTTCCATGTATATCGAAAATGGATCTGTATCACTGGAACATGGAGAGGCATGGGGAGAGGAACAGAAAAAAGAGTACAACGAAAAAAGGTACCATGCTCCAACGGATGAATATTCATCTTCCTGGGATTTATCGGGAATCATTGAAGATATGCAAGTACTGTTCGATGTTGGCTACCGGTTAAGCAACGAATCAACTTTTCCTGGATGGAAGAAAGGTTCAGAATTTAAGGCGATAAGAGATAAGTCAATGGGGAAATAAAAAAAGACTTTCCAAATGGATAGACTTGCCAAGTTTCCAAGACTTGGCAAGTCTAAATCTAAATATTATTTAATGCCTCCTGTCCAGGTTTTAAGTGGTCTTTGCAGAATAAATATAATTCCTCCTACTATGACGCAGAACCAAACGATGCTCATAAACAGCTCAGGCATTTGCTGAATGTTTTCAGCGTTAAAACCTCCTGCAAATAATCCTGCAAAAAGATTTCCCAACGCTGCTGCCACGAACCATATTCCCATTAGTTGACTCAGGTATTTTTTAGGAGCTAGTTTGGTATAAGCACTTAATCCTACCGGACTTAAAAACAATTCACCGATTGTGTGAAATAGAAACGTTGAAATCAAAAACAGGGAGGAAGCTTTGACACCGGTAAGTGCAACTTTTGAAGCCACTACCATGATATAGTAACCAATTGCTAACATAAATAATCCTAAGGCAAATTTTACCAGAAGGGGTAGTGTAATATCCTTTTTTTCAAGATAAATCCAAAGCGACCCGATTACAGGTGATAATGCTACCAAAAAGAATGGGTTGAAATTCTGGAACCAGCTTGAAGGTAAACCAAAAGGAATCTCTGAATATCTGTCGGCAAAAATTTGAAGTGACGAGCCTTGTTGCTCAAAGCCGGCCCAAAACAAAACAGCACCCCAAAACAAAATAAATAATATTACAATACGCTTTGTTTCTATGCCTGACAGGTTGGAAGCAAACATGAGATTAGCAAAATAAATCATTACGACGGCAACGGCAATAATTCCCATTGACGTTGCGGCTCCTGTTTTACTATTCCACATAAACGTGCCATTTAACTGCATAACCACAAGGAATGCAATTAAAGCAGCAAAAAGTATCCAGGTTAATATGCTGGTTTTTGTTTTTTCTTCCAGACTATTTTTTCCACCTTTTGGATACATTCCTTTTTCCTGAAGATACTTGGGTGCAAAAAAGCGATAAACGGTTAATCCCATTAGCATCGCAACTGCTGCGGCACCAAAACCATAATGCCAGCCTACTTTTTGTCCTAAATAACCAACAACGAAAATTCCCAAAAATGAGCCAAGATTAATACCCATGTAAAAAATGGAGAATGCTGCATCTCTTCTGGCGCCGCCTTCCGGGTATAGTTCGCTTACGATGGAGCTGATATTAGGTTTAAGTAATCCTGTACCAATGGCCACCATAGCGAGCCCGCTGAAAAATACAAATTGGGTAGATGGGAAAGCTAATATGATATGGCCGGCCATAATTATAATACCTCCAAGCCATATTGCCTTTCGCTGACCTAACACATTGTCGGCCAGCCAACCTCCGGGCAATGCTAATAAATAAACGGAAAATGTATACATTCCATAAACTGCACCTCCTTCTCCTTCTTCAAAACCCAGTCCTCCATTAGTTTTATCTAATAAGAACAGGAGAAGAATTGCTCTCATGCCATAATAACTGAAACGTTCCCACATTTCTGTGAAAAATAATACGTAAAGCCCCGGCGGGTGTTTTTGGGATATTTCCTGGGTCATAAGTCGGAGATGTATTTTATTTGGTAATTGTGGGTTTATAACATATAATTTTGAGGGCGCAAGATAGGAATTAAGAATAATATTCAATACTTGTTTGTTTAAACAATGAATTGGAACTTCATTAAAACAAAAAGGAGTTAAGCGTTTTGCACGCCTAACTCCTTTTTAATCAATTATATTAATAAGCCCTACTTAACAGAAAAAGATCCAGATCCGATAGTAAAACCTTCTGAATACAATTCTACAGTATATGTTCCTTTTGAAAAAGGTGTAGCCCGGTCATAAAGGATGCTTACGTCCTGGTTATTATTTCCATAAACAACATCCTGGCTAATAGTATATCCCTGTTTCTGGCCATTAAAATCAAATTCTCCTGAGCCCGTTGCAGCATCTGAAATTGTTGCTCCGGCAGGATCTATAATTCGCATATATACAGTCTTATTATCTGTAAGTGTAAGTGGGTTTTTCTCTAAAATAAAATCTACCCGTACTTTATCCACTCGTTTTGCTTTTACATTATCCCCTTCACGTACTTTTCCTTTTGAAGAGATAGCATATACCTTAACGTTTCTTGCACGTAAGGCAGCGGCCATAGTAACCTTGGATTCAAGTTCAGCATTTTTGGATATAACGCCTGTAAGAGAATCACTAACTGCTTTTTTACTGGTTTCTAATGTAGTGTTTGTTTGCACCAATGTTTCATTCTGACTAATCAATTGTTGGTTTTCTTCTCTTAACTGAGCGATCTCTTCATCTTTTTTGGTTAAAAAATCTTCATATTCTTTTACCTTTTTGCCCATCAAAGCATTTCCTTTTCTAAGAGAAATACGATCTTGTTCCAAGGATGCCTTTGCTTTTTGCAGCTCAGCAACATCGCCTCCAAGACCTTGTACTTCCAAAATACGTGCATCCAGCTGCTTTGCAATAGAATCAAGTTTAATTTCAGAAGCGGCCAGTTCTGTTACGCGCGCTTGCAGATCAGTTCCTTGCTTGTTAGTAATGTCCCGTTCCTGATAATATAAATATCCAAAAACGGCAGCTACTATGGTCATAATTATTAGACCAATTACCAGGCCTGTATTATTCTTGTTTTGCATAGGTATTAATTTAGGTTAAAATAATCTTACTTTTTTCGATTATAGTTAAAAAATTATGCCACTGCTATTATACGTTAATAATTAATCAAGGAATCATACATTAAAAGCGCATCCGGAAGTAACTTCCGGATGCGCTTTTAATGTATGAATTGAAACCTTTGTTCTAATTAATTTAGCTTAGTAATCACCGCCTGCGCCCCCACCTCCAAAGCTGCCACCTCCAAAACCACCGAAGCCTCCGCCGCTATCTCCACCTCCTCCCCAGCTTCCTGATGAACCTCCTCTACCTGAGAAAGTAGTGTAAGGAAATAGGATTGGTCCACCAAAACCTCCAAGACCGCCTCTTCCGCCACCATTATTTTTGTTTCGGTAAATAATAAAAATAATTACTGCAAAAATGATTATAAAAATAAGTAGCGGTGACATGGATCCGCCATCGTCATCATCGCCGGGGACAGCTTTATATTCGCCGGTCGCATATTTGAAAATTTCATCAATACCCCGGTCAAGACCACGATAAAACATGCCGTTTTTAAAATCAGGCGTAATAGTCTGGGAAATAATACGTTTCGCAATGGCATCAGGCACAGCGCCTTCCATACCATATCCTACACTGATATAAATCTTCCGGTCTGTGGATGCCCAAAGAATAACGATGCCGTTATCTTTATCTTTTTGGCCAACTCCCCATTCCCGGCCTATTTTAAAAGCATAATCTGCAATTGGATAATCGCCCGTTGTCGGAACTACTACGATGACAATCTGTGAAGAAGTAGAGTCATTATATGCTTCCAGTTTCTGTTCCAGCTGTGCAATTTCAGTGGCATTCAGCTGTTTGGCAAAATCGTTTACAAGTCGCGGCGGATTTGGTTTAGCAGGAATATCCTGAGCCATAATCCGGCAAAAAATAAACGATAGCAATAAAGAAAAAATAAGGTATTTTTTCATAGTAATCATTCTCCGAACGAAATATCGTCAGGAAGTTCGTTGATGTCGCCTGAGCTGTATGGAAAATGTTTTTTTAATTGTATTCCTGCTTCGTTTATACCCAGACAAAGTCCTTCGGCAAAACGATTGTTGGAAAAATGGCTTCGGAGCAGGTCTTTTGTGCTGTTCCAGAAATCTGCCGGTACCTTTTCATAAATACCTTTATCACCTAAGACAGCAAATTTTCTGTCTTCATAAGCAAGGTAAAAAAGCACACCGTTATGATCCTGTGTAAGATGCATATTTAAAAATTCAAAAACTTCCTTAGCTCTGTCGAGTACATTTTCAGAAGAACATTTCTTTTCAATATGTACTTTAATCTCCCCAGAGGTCTGTTTTTCAGCTTCTTTTATTGCTTCAACAATATTTTGCTGCTCTTTTTCTCCAAAAAAAAGTGAATCGACCGCCATGAATTAAAAATTATCAGTTGAGAAGCTGCAATAATGAAATAGAAATCAATACTATTAATTCCGGTTCTGTAAAATAATACTATGCTTTTACAAAACCGGAATTAAAATTAAAACTTCACTGAGGGTGCATTTTCAGAACCTGCCGCAGCTGTAAAATAGCCTTTTTGAGCAAATCCAAAAACTCCTGCAAACAGATTGGTGGGGAAAGTACGAACTTCCTGATTGTAGTCTTTTACCACAGTATTGAAATCATTACGTGCAACTGTAATGCGGTTTTCAGTTCCTTCCAGTTGTGCCTGAAGTTCCAGAAAGTTCTGATTGGCTTTTAGCTGAGGATACTGTTCAACCGAAACCAGTAAACGTGACAAAGAACTGCTTAGCTGGTCTTGGGCACCCTGAAATTTAGCAATATTCTCAGGTGTTAACTGATCCGCATTGATCGTAGTTTGAGTAGCTTTTGCACGTGCTTCAATAACAGCAGTCAATGTACTTTTTTCAAAATCGGCGGCACCTTTTACAGTACTTACCAGGTTGGGAATAAGGTCTGCCCTGCGCTGATACTGACTTTCTACCTTTGCCCAGGATTCTTTTACTACCTCGTCTTTACCTACAAGGCCATTATATTTGCCACATCCAACAAATCCAAGAATAAGAAGAACAGCAATTACTGCAATTAGTCCTTTTGACATTTTATTATTTAGTTTAGAGTTAACGAATTGAATTCAAAGTTGTCCAAAGCTAGCAAAATCTTTAGGAAAAACTACATAGCCGGTTTTCTGCAATTACATAATGCACCCCGTCAGGATGGCAGGAAAACATTATTTAAGTATTCCCGTTATTTACTCGGTTCCTACGCCTGCAAGGTTATTCCATCTTCCCCAATTGACTGATACGTCATAATCAATAAGGAAACTTTCAAAATACATAGCTCCCCAAGTCCAGTTGACTCCCAAATCTTTAATAAGGTAAACAGCCGCAGTTTCACGTTCAGAGGAAGACAAATCGCCGGTTGAAATCAATTTTTTCATAATTTCATTCACAGATAAATTATCTGTCTCACTATTTTTCCATTTTTCAAACAATGCCAAATCATTGAGCCATTGCTGATTAAAATTATGTTTAATCCCACTTGGTTTAAATAAACGTGGGCCAAAACGAAGTAATGTCCAGTGAAAATAGTCACGGGCTAAAAGATTATTTACCAAAAGGTTAGCGAACGGATTTTCCTGTAAACAAGCTGTAACCGCATTGTAAATGGAGCGTGCAGATATGCATCCCAGAGAAAGCCAGTTTGTTAGCTGGGAATCAGTAAGATAATCTTTAAAATCAGGATTAATATTGTTATCTGTGCAATTTTTGATAAATGTATCAAGCCTGGCTAAAGCGATTGTTTCTCCACCTCGCCGGATTGTATCTGCATGGATATTGGAAACAATAATTTCCTGCGGATCAATTCCCAGCATTGGCAACGAAGGGATTATACCAGCTTCATATTCTTGTGGTAGTGTTATATGCCCTGGTTCGGCAATTGCTTTTTTTATCTTTAAATGATCTTTTATTGTTGAGTGAAATTGATCAAAATCACTTGGAAGTTTAAAAATGGGAAAGGGTAAGTCCATAATCGGACTTAAAGTATCCATCCAGAAAAGCTTGATATCTATATTACTTATTTTTAATCTTTTACTGAGGGAAGATTCAATTCGGGTTTCCTCAGGAGCAATTTCTTTACTTGTGTAAACATAGTCGGCATTGTATGTTTCAGCAAGCTGAGCAATAATTTTTTCAGGTTCACCAATACGAATCAGTAAATCTCCGCCTTTTTCACGTAAACGATTTCTAAGATCAATAATACATTCAATCAAAAATTGCGCTCTTAAAGCACCTGTCCTGCGAAAGCCTAATCTGGTATTTTCAAATTGACGTGGATCAAATATATAAACAGGAATAACTTCCTGCGCTGAACGAACAGCCGCATATAATGCTTCATTATCATTAAGCCTGAGGTCATTCCTGAACCAATAAACAATTCTTTGAGTCATTCGTGTTGATGCGTAATCTTGAAAAAAATATAAACTTATTGTGCAATTATACATATAAAATGTGTGATGCTGTAACTATATAGCTATTCTGACATTACGTATATATTACCAATTTGATCCTTTTTCGTTATTTAAATTAATTCAAAAGCACTTATTAAACGGCACTTATTAAGTTGATATTTTTATTGAAATTGGATTGACATACTTGAGTGTTATCCTCTTTTTATTTAAAATGAACTTCACACTATCAAAAGAATCCGGAGAAAATAAATATTACCTGTTCTTCTTTATTATTGTTCTGACAGCATTTGGGGTGTCCAGCTGGATCAACGTTGGGGTCATGAGTTATGATGAGCATTATCAAATACTTGAGTTTGCTCATTACAAGAGAGGACTTGGGAATCCCTCACAGTTGGCCTGGGAATATGAGGCCAGAATAAGAGCGGCAATTCAACCAACAATCGCTTACATATTGATTGAGTTAATGAATATGCTGACAATTACTGATCCATTTAACCAGGCATTTATATTAAGGGTATTAAGTGGAATATTTTCTATTTTTTGTATTTACAGACTCTTTATGTCTTTAAGAAATACAATTAGCAGTCCCGTAATGGTGTTTTTGTTTTTTGTGTTTTCATTTTTGTTCTATCGCTTGCCCTATCTGGGTGTTCGTTTCGGCTCGGAAAACTGGAGTTCCTGTTTTGCTGTTTGGGGCATTTCGTTATTATTCGATTATATTAATGATCCGGAGTCTAAGACAAATAGCAGTAATTTCTTTTTAACAGGAACTCTGTTTGGTCTTTCATTCCTCTTTCGATATCAGTCTGCAATTCTTTTAGTTGGGATCGCGCTTTGGGCATGTGTATATCATTTTAAGAATATAAGGTACTGGCTGATCATGTTTTTGGGATTTGTATTTATTATTGTTTTAGGTTTTTTGATCGATCGATGGTTTTATGGAGAATGGGTACTGACGACCTGGAATTATTTTAGAGTTAATCTTTTGGAAGGAAAGGCGTCAGAGTTTGGAACGGAACCTTGGTGGTGGTATTTTAAAGCGTTGCTTAGTTATGGAAAGTTAAGATATTTTGAAGGGTTAACCCTGCTTCTGATTTTGCTGTTTATGGTGCGGGAATTTAAAAATCCGATAACCTGGATGCTTATACCTTTTTTGGGAGTTCACTTTTTAATACCTCATAAGGAATTCAGATTCATATCACCCATGTTTTACTTTGTACCATACATGGTTATAAGCTCTTTAGATTACTTATATGTATTATTGGGGCCATCGAAGAGAATACTTCTTTATTTGTTATTTATTTTAATATTCACTGCTAACAGTTTTGCAGTCATTGCGTCGGTTCTGCATGTTAGCGACAATAGTATGGAGATATACAAATATCTTCGGACTGTCGAACAAAAACCAGTGAAAATTTATCATAATTCTGAACAGTTTTATTATACACTTTCGAATCAGGATGGTATTATATCTCCCAATTTTTATAAAAATGGACGTGATTTTCAAATTGACAATAGGGGAGGAAATAAATTTTTTCTTGAAAAATTTATTAAACTTCCTGTAAATAAAGATACAGTGCAATATTTGATCTTATCTGATATTGAAGAGCAGCAAAAAGTAAAAGGCAGGCTCGAAATGGTTTATGATCCTTATTATGAATGGATACGGCAGCTTAACTATCGTGGCTGGATGAGGACCGGATTCTGTAACTGGAAACTATACAAGAAGAAGTCAGTGACAACATTGGCATTATAGAATATCATCATTAAAAACAAAAAAGGCCTGGATTTTGAATTTCAAAACCAGGCCTTTTCAATAAGAATATTCAGTAATTAATAACTTAGAATTGTAAATTCAGTTCTACGGTTTCTTTGATGTTCTTCTTCTGTTTTTGCATTAGGAACAATAAGTTCACGTTCACCATATCCTTTTGCAATCATCCTGTCTTCATTTATTCCTTTGGAAATAAGATAGGTAACTGCGGATTCTGCTCTGTTTTGAGACAGTGTCATGTTATATGCATCTGTCGCTCTTGCATCTGTATGAGAACTTAATTCTATTTTTACAGACGGATTGTCTTTAAGAATTTGAACTAGTTTATCCAGTTCGATAGCAGCATCAGAACGGATATTATATTTATTTAAATCATAATAAATATTATCAAGTACAAAAGTTTTGTTCAGTTCAAGCTTATCTAATTTGATGCTAACTTCATAAGTTGTATCTGTCAAAGCTTTTGTAAGGAAAACAGGAGGAATGCTCCGTCCATCCATAGAAAACGGTTCTCTTTTACTAATATATCCCTTTCTTTCTACAAGTAATACATAAGATCTGCCTTCTTCCACAGGTTGTTTTCCAAATTTACCTTCTTTGGAAGAGGCAAACTGACTAATCTGCACATCTGATGTATCTGGTAATATATGTACAACAGCAGAGTCGATTGGTGTAAGTTCAGGAACATTTGCTATTACGTTACCGGCAAGAAAATATCGGACTGTTTTTAATTTGCCATTGATATAATTTGGATTTTTTGGACTTAGCGGATTTGTAGGATCATCCAGTTTAGCAATTGTAGTAGTATCAGGATCTTCAGGAGAAGAGAAATAATAAATGTCGTCGTCTCCCTTTCCACCATCACGGTTGGAAGAGAAAAATCCCTTTTTCAGATTTTGGTAAAAAACCAGCCCAAAATCATCCTGTGGACTATTAAAAGGAAGTCCCATATTCTCAATTGTAATGGTTCCCTGCGTTCTGGTCGCAGTAAAAAGATCAAGCTTACCCAAACCCGGATGCCCATCGGATGCAAAGTATAATTTACCACCTTCCGCTACATAAGGGAACATGTCATCACCGGCAGTATTAATGTCTTTTCCCATATTTACCGGTTTGCTGAAACGTCCGGAAGCATCAATATTTGTTCTGTAAAGATCAATTCCCCCCGAACCACCTGCCCGGTTTGAAGCAAAATACAATGTTTTTCCGTCACGTGAAAAAGCAGGGGAGCCATCCCATGCCAGCGAATCATTAATGGGTAATATAGCAGGGATAGTCCATTGACCGCCTACATTGCGGCTTAAATAGAGATCTACATCAACAGTTCCTTTCTTTTTGCCGCTGTTTCCACGGGCAAAAATTAATGTTTTGCCATCCGGAGAAAATGCGGGTGAACCCTCATTAGCATCTTCTGCAAAAATTTCCTTACTAAATAATACCGGGGTGCCTTGTGTTTCGCCGGCATCCTGAGAAAGAGCCACTTTATAAAGGCCCAACATGGGCTGACCATTATTCTTATAAATTTTTTCCTTTTTTGAAGAAGAAAAAACCAGTTCATTTCCCAAAATAGCCTGTGAAAATTCAGAACCTGCCGTATTCAATGGAATATCTTTGACGCTAACCTCCATTTTTTGTGTACGAAGCCTATCAGCAATTTTCAGGATCTCAACTTCTCTTAATGCTCTTTCCTGCAAATTTTTAGGACTTGCAGGAGCCTTAGCAAATAAAGCGAACTGGTTGGATGCTTCTTCGTACTGTCCTGCCGTTTTTAATGCATAAGCATATTGAAACTGGGCTTCCGGATTTACCAATCCGCCATCGAGCGCTTTTTTATAAAATGGTATAGATTCTTTGAACCGATTAGATAAACGATAGGATTCTGCAATCAGGAAATTTGTTTGAGCAGGCTCGTAATTTTCAGCAGCAGCCTTTTGTAAACCTTTAATAGCTAGTTCGTACTCTCCATTATCAAACTTTTTCACTCCGTCTTTATAAGCCTGCATGGTTGAGTTACAGCCGGATAATATCATGCTAATTATCTGAAAGCTAACAAGGAGGGTAAAATAATACCGCAAAATTTTCATAGTTTAAAATATAAAATCAAACGATTCGACGCGTGCTTTTGGGTTTTAGAAAAACAATACTAATAAACAACGTTTGGAAATAAAATTATGGATATGACCAGTGAATATTTTTATTAAAATATTAATTTCTGACCAATCTTATTCATTACACAATTAATATAGGATTATTGTGACGAATCATCTTGTAATAATAATGTACTTAGGGTTAGAAACATACTGGTTTACGTTGTTTCGTAAAGATATTGGCAAAAAAAAATATTAACAGTTTGAAAATCAATCAAAGTATCTTACTTTTGCAGTCCGATTTTTCGGGAATACTGTTTTCAAAACAATAGACTGGTGCATTAACCAGATCAAAATCAATTTGTTAAATGCCAACTATTTCACAATTAGTCCGTAAAGGTAGAGAGACCATTACATGGAAATCAAAGTCACCGGCTTTGGATTCTTGCCCTCAGCGTAGGGGTGTGTGTACCCGCGTGTACACCACAACGCCAAAAAAACCGAATTCAGCACTTCGTAAAGTAGCTCGTGTTCGTCTTTCCAACAACAAGGAAGTAAATGCTTACATCCCTGGGGAAGGTCACAACTTGCAGGAACACTCGATCGTATTGATCCGTGGTGGTCGTGTTAAGGATTTACCGGGTGTTCGGTATCACATTATCCGTGGTGCATTGGATACTGCAGGTGTAAGTGGACGTAAACAACGTCGTTCTAAATATGGTGCTAAACGTCCTAAACCAGGGCAAGTTGCAGCAGCACCAACAAAAGGTAAGAAAAAATAAAAAGTAACTCTCTCTGCTTTTATTAAAGAAATATTCTGATAAAAGGGAAGTAATCCGAAGTTCTGCTCCGGGTGAATAAGTTGCAAAACGAAACCTCGTTAAACATTAAGTACTAAAATGAGAAAGTCCAAACCAAAGAAAAGATACATCTTGCCTGATCCAAAGTTCAGAGATGTACAGGTTACCAAATTTGTTAATAACCTAATGCATCAGGGTAAAAAAAGTATAGCATTTACTATCTTTTATGATGCTCTTGAATTAGTGGAGAAAAAAACCAGCGAAAGTGGTCTTGAAACATGGAAGAAAGCATTGAACAATGTAACTCCTTCTGTTGAGGTAAAAAGCCGTCGTGTTGGTGGTGCTACGTTTCAGGTTCCTACTGAAGTTCGTCCTGAGCGTAAAGCTTCACTAGGCATGAAATGGTTGATTAACTATTCACGTAAACGTGGAGAAAAAACAATGGTTGATCGTCTTGCAGGTGAAATTATTGCTGCTGCAAAAGGTGAAGGTGCTGCTGTTAAGAAAAAAGATGATACCCACCGTATGGCTGATGCTAATAAAGCATTCTCACATTTCCGGTTCTAGGTAGAAGCAATTTCTATATATAAATGCCAGCGGA
>Ga0247739_10000642_pt1 | contig 12342 bp, 7 predicted proteins | sample UWRJL058202B2_FD_180943 | JGI IMG/M metagenome (GOLD analysis project Ga0247739, IMG submission 180943) | Plant litter microbial communities from Arlington Agricultural Research Station in Wisconsin, United States - UWRJ-L058-202B-2 | ecosystem: Environmental > Terrestrial > Plant litter >...
AGCCTACATCCTGGATGAGGCTCAGTATGGCCTGAACATGGACAAGACCAGAAATTGGTACGATGTTTCTTTCGGACACTTCGAGAGATGGGCGAAGTATGGGGATATTCCGCAGCGCTTGGTACTTACCAATTTGAAAGCCGTGATGGCAAAGGCTCGTTCCCTTTGGCCCGCCGCTTTGAAGGAAAGCGAGATGCCAGAAAACCAGAAGACCGTATTACGCAGCCATTGGAAGCGTCTACATCCTGATTTTCGAATCGAAGATACCAGGGCTTAAAACCAGAGTGCGAAGAGATGAGTCTTATTAGAAAAGCTCCAGGCATTTCACCGAAATATGGAGTGGCTTCACGGTCTATTGGTCAGTTCAACTCTTGGAGCTCGTAAAGAACTTCTGTCCAGTATCGTACTAAGCCTCACGTATTCCGACGCACAGATGGCCATCCGATGGACGACGCAATCAAGCGCAGCGTAGTACACCTTTAATGGGCGCTGTTTGCGACCGCTGGCCGCATCGCCGCGATTGTCGGCACTAGCGATCGAACTTCTGGGCTGAACGGACACCATCGCGCCTCTGCGTAGCGGCAAAATAGTGACCCGGTGAATCGCCAAAGGCGCGGCGAAACATTGTGATGAAGTTGCTGGGCGCGGCATAGCCGAGAGCGTCCGAGACTACGCTGACGGGATCGCCTCGGGCCAGCATTTCGAGGGCGTGGGTCAAACGCGCCTGCTGTCGCCATTGGGCAAAGCTCAATCCCGTCTCGGTCAGGATGAGACGCCGCAGCGTGCGTGACGATAGCGCCGCCCAAGTCGCCCATTCGTCGAGCGTTCGCTCGCTCTCGGGACGGGCGAGGATCGCATTGGCGATGCGTACCAGTCGCGGATCGGATGGCATCGGCAAATGCAGCCGCTCTTGCGGCGCTTGTGCGATCTCGTCGAGGAGTACGGCGACGAGGCGATCCTGATCTGGTTGCAGCGTGTCCAGGGTGTTCCATGTGACGGCCCTGCGAACCAGCGCGCGCATCAATTCCCCGATGCCCATCACACGGGGGGCATGGGGCAGATTGCATCCTGCGTCGGGGGCAATGAATACGCTCCACCCACTCAGCGCGCCGCTGACGCTAACAGCATGAGCAACGCCCGGCGGAATCCAGCCGGCACGGTGCGGCGGCAGCAGCCAGGAACCCTGCGCCGTCCGCACATGTATCAGGCCGCTTTCGACGCACAGCACCTGTCCGCGCCGATGCGTGTGCCAGTCATATTCCCGCGTTCCCAACCGATACTCCGTGCCGGGGTCATCATTGCCCCACACGGCAATCAGCGACGGGCCATCGAGCCTGTCGCTGACATCGACGGGAACCGACGATGCTATGGGCATATTGTTTGGCCACTTCTCAGTATTTTATGTCCATATAACGATACCCTTTGTAACCCACCTCAGTCGATCCTGAAAGGCGACACAAACGGTCTTCCAGGTGGATGCACCGTTATTCAACCCGACGAGGTGCATTCGATGTCATCTGCTTCCGCCGCCCCGGTGGTTCCAAATTCCCTTTTGCGTAGCGGTGTTCCGGCGTGGATCGCCGCAGTGGTCGCCTGCCTGTGCTCGTTCATGGTCGTCATGGACGGAGCCATCGTGAACGTCGCGCTGCCGGCGATCCGCGCTGATCTCGGCCTGACCCCAATGGGTCAGCAATGGGTTGTCGATGCCTATCTGTTGTCGCTCGGTGGTTTCATGCTGCTCGCGGCACGTGCGAGCGATATCTACGGTCGCCGCGCCATCCTTCAGGCCGGTCTCGTCACCTTCACGCTGGCGAGCCTGGTAGGCGGCTTCGCGACCAGCGGTCCTATGCTTCTGGCAGCACGGGCGGTTCAGGGCCTCGGTGCTTCAGCGCTCGCAAGCTCGACGCTGGCCGTCATCATCTCGGTCTATCCCAAGGGCGCCGGGCGCGAACGGGCGATCTCCTTCTGGGCGGCATCGGGGGCGATCGCCGCCGCCTTCGGCGTCATCATTGGCGGTGTGCTGGTGAGCGTTCTGAACTGGCGCTGGGTCATGTTCGTCAACGCCCCGATCGGTGCGCTGCTGAGCCTGGTCGTCGCGACCTGCCTCGCGCCGCAGCCCCATGGCCAAGATCGCTTGAAGCTCGACATACCGGGGGCGATCTCAATCACGCTCGCAATCGGCATTTTCATCTTCGGCATCACCCAATCGGTCGCATCGGGCTGGGGATCACCCGTGGTCCTTGGCGCTCTCGGCATCGCCGCTGGCCTTCTTGCGCTGTTCGTCGGCATCGAAAACCGCACCGACCAGCCCCTGATCCGTTTGAGCGTCTTCCGGCATCGCAACATCCCGGTCGGCGTCGTTATGGTCATGGCCCTTGGCGCATCACTGACCGCGTCCATGTTCTTCATCTCGCTCGTCCTCCAGCAGATTGCCGGTTACAGCCCGATGGACACGGGCCTTGCCATGCTGCCGATGGCGCTGCTCCTGGCCATTACCGCCATCTCGTCGCGTTATCTTCGCGATGCCGGTTTCGACCGCTTGCCGTTCTTCGGCGGGTTGATGGCGGCGGCAGGACTGGTCTGGCTGGCTTGGGTGCCTGCCGCGCCCGTCTATGTCGCCGATATCCTGTGGCCGTCATTTCTTGTCGGTGGCGGACTCGGTCTGATGATCATGACGGCGACGCACGCGGTTCTTGCCGGTATTCCCCACGCCGAATCCGGTCTGGCGGCCGGGCTGCAAAACACGGCTCGCCAACTCGGCGGCGCTGTGGGCATCGCTGGCCTCGTGACGCTGGCGCACACAGTGTCGATCGCTCACAGCGGTGGAGGCTCGGACGTGCTCGGCCAGCTGGCCGGATACCACGCAGCGTTTATGGCGACTGGAGCGATCAGCGCGGTCTCGGCGCTCGCCTCGCTGCTGCTCCGGCATGACCCCTGCTAATTCTCAGCCATACCCAGGCTGATGGCGAGGACCTTGCCCGCGCAGGCGGCACGACTCGACCCCACACTTTCAGGAACTGAATCGTGGACTAAAAAGCGTAAGCTGGGGGTGGTTTTGGGTGGAATGGCCGGACTGAAAGTTATGGAAAAAACCTGGTTTTCAGTGGCGTATGGACACAGTGAGTGGATGTCCATAGAAGCTGTATTGGAGCGGGTGAAGGGAATCGAACCCTCGTTATCAGCTTGGGAAGCTGGAGTAATGCCATTATACGACACCCGCTCTGAGCGGCTGACTTTGTACCAGAATGGGCGGCTGAATTGAAGCGCTAATTTCCTGTCGGCCGTTAAACCCGGCTTATCTCCACGGAGCCCATTCGCCGATTACGGCGTTGTCGCGCTGGCGAATGGTTCCCCGGCTCGGTCGAGCGTTGGGTTCAGAGGGCGAAGGCATGTTCTGTCTGGGCCTGTCTGTAGTGGAAGGTCTGACGGGTGCGTGTTGGCTGGGGTGTGAGGTAGTCCAGCAACGCGAAACGCGAGTCGCGGCAGGCGGCTTTGTGCTCCATGTCCAGGAAGTGCCCCGTGGCGCGTATCGTTGTGAACGTGCTGTGTTTCACCACTCGCTCAAAGAGCCTGGCATCGGCGGGGGCGGTGTATTCGTCCCATTCGCCGTTCATGAACAGCACCGGCACATTGATGTTTTTCGCCGCGCTCAGGTACTCGTTCTCATCCAGGTTCAGCACGTGACTGATGTGAAAGTGCATCTGGTCATATTCATGGGTTTCCAGGCTGCTGACGTGCCGGTAATTGAAGCGCTTGAACAAGGGCGGCAAGTGTTTGCCAATCGTGTCATTGACCAGATTGCCCACTTCATAACGCGCATGCGCACTCAGGTGCAGGACGCCGCGCTCCAGGTAATCGCGCATGTGTTCGTTGACGATCGGCGAGAACGAACTGATCACGGCTTTCTCGATCCGTTGTGGTCGGTGCGAGAGTGCAACCAGCGCCGCCGCGCCGCCCCACGAGAACGACATGATGTGTTCGGCGTTGAAATGGTCGACCAGCTCCAGCAGGATCTGGCCTTCCGCTTCTTTGGTCAGGCATTGCGTTGACGTTGTGGGGCTTGGACTTACCCGCGTAGGGCTGATCGTAAAGGACCACGTTGAATTGGGGATGAAGGTTACGCACGGTCTGCGCAAATGACGCAGTGGTGGCCAGTGAGCCGTTGACCAGAATGATGGTCTTCTCTGCGGCATCTGCCCGATAGAACTCCGTGTAAACCCGAAACTGTCCCTGTATATCAAGCACAGCGATTTCTGGCCTCATATCGTATGTCTCCTGGCGTAAACAGTTTTGCGCGCAATCGAAATTGCACGAGCTTCGTGACAGGTTGGCATTCGCCTTAAGGGGCCCAACGTCGATCCGAAACTATCTGTTCGACAGGTATTGTTATTGGCGGGCGATTTGTCGGGAGCCGAGGCTCTGGTCGACAAAAGGATTTCTTAGAATACGTTCATGACTCATCAGTCACATGTGGACCGACGATTGGATTCAAGCAGGGGAGAGGCAAACCCGCAAGTGCCGTTCGTACATTGAACGGCGCGTTCTGCCAGGCGGTAGGCCCTTAGCCGATAGCCACGATTTCTGCAGGATGCAGCGCGCGGTACTGCCCAGGCTCTAGGTCGGGGTCCAGGCTGAGGCTGGCAATGCTTTCGCGGTGCAGACGCAGCACTTTGTTATCGAAGTGGCCGAACATGCGTTTGACCTGATGGTAGCGGCCCTCGACGATTTCCAGTCTGGCCGAGTGCGGGCCGAGCAGGGTCAAGCGGGCTGGCTGTGTGGTGATGTCCTCGAAGGCGAAGTAAAAACCGGCGGCGAATTTTTCGACGTAGCGCTCGTCGATCACCTGCTCGGTTTCAACATGATAGACCTTCGGCAGCTTGGTCTGGGGCAGCGTCAGCCGACGCGACCATTGCCCGTCATTGGTGATCAGCATCAGACCGGTGGTGTTGAAGTCCAACCGGCCGGCAATGTGCAATTCGTGCTTGTCCGGCTCGTCCAGCAAGTCGATAACGGTCGGATGCTGCGGGTCGACAGTGGCGCTGACACAGCCCTGGGGCTTGTGCAGCATGAAGTAGCGTGCCGCTTTGCCAGCCTGCAGGATCTCGCCGTCGAACGCGACGCAGCTGAACTCACGCACATCATGGTGCGCATCGCTGATCACATGGCCATCAACGGTTACCCGACGGCCTGCCAGGGCAAGACGCACGTCCTTGCGATTGAAGCGCGGCAGGTTGCTGAGGAAACGATCAAGACGCATGGTGTTGGCAACATGAGTGGGGAAGGGCGACAGGGTACGCGATCTATGACGCTGATTTGTCAGCGCCGGCGTTTTCGATACCGGCGCAGCGCGGGCACAGGCAGGCTTTGGCACGCAACTCGGGCGCCAGCGCCTCGATGATGGCCGGATCGATGGCCACCGAAAAACACCAGCAGGCCTGATCGGCGGTACGCGGGTCCGCCAGGGCGCAGCGGTTGCTGGCCCCACAGGCGGGGCAGCGATCTGGATCGACGTCTGAAAGGTTCATGCGCTTACCGCATCCTCGGTGCAGACCTGATTGCGACCGCGTTGCTTGGCGGCGTACAGCGCGCGGTCGGCGCGGGCGATCAAGCTGTGCAACGTATCGTTGTCTTGCAGTTCGGCCATTCCGATACTGACAGTGATTTGCAAGGCCGTTCCGGAGAACACGTAGGTGTGGTGCTCGGCCAGTAGACGAATTTTCTCGGCAATGCGTCGGGCGCTTCTGATGTCGCTGCCCTTGAGCAGGATGATGAACTCCTCACCGCCCCAACGACAAATGATGTCCGACTGACGCAGGCAGCTTTTAAGATCCTCGGCGAATCCGGCCAGCACCTGGTCGCCCGCCAGGTGACCCTGAGTATCGTTGAGTTGCTTGAAGTGATCCAGGTCCAGCAGCATCGCCGTGAGTGGCTTGGCCTCGCGCTGAGTGTCCCTGAGGGTTTTCGATGCCAGCAGGTCGAAGCCGCGCCGATTGGGCAGGCCGGTCAGGCTGTCGAGAGTGGCCTGGGTTTCAATGTTGTATTTGTAGCGATTGATCAGGCGATGCAGCAGCAGCACGACGATCAGCGTGACGATCAGGCAGATCAACAGATTCAGGTACAGCGATTGGCGAATATCGGTGAGCGCTGTGTCTTCGCGCTTGTCGACGAACAGATACCAATTCAGTTCGGGGATGAAGCGAACATTGAGAAAGTGCTCGTGACCTTCGGAGCGGTATTCATAAGTGCCGCTTCTTGGCTTGGGCAGTTGTTTGTGCAGTTCGCTCATGCCGGGCAACTTGTTGAGGGACTGGCCGATGGCCGCGCCATTCGGGCCGCCTTCGGCACCGGCCAGGACGATGCGTCCGAACGTGTCGACGAAGTACACGCTGCGCTCATAACGTTGTTGATAGCGATCGATCAATTTGATGACGGCGTCGACCGTCAGCCCGACGCCGGTCGCGCCGATGAACCGGTTGTCGTAATCAAATACTTTGTAGTTGATGAAAAAGGTCAGGCTGTCCTTGTTGGCCATGTCCGGATCGACATTGATCTCATAAGGCGCGGCCATGTCCCGCACCCGGTAGTACCAGACGTCCCGGGGTTCGCGAGCGTCGATTTTCTTCAGCACGCCTTTGGCCTGGTAATACTTCAGGCTGCTGTCGGAAACAAAAAAAGAGGTGTAGGCGCCGTAATGATCCATCACTTCTTTCAGATAACGGGTCATCTGTTCGGGATTGCGTTCACCTTCCACGACCCAGTCGCGCATGAAAGTATCGCGGGCCATCATCGAGGAGATCAGCACCGGGCGCACCAGGTCTTTCTGGATCTCGGAATAGACCGTGTCGGACGTCAGCGGCAATTCGGTGTTGATGATGTTGTCGCGAATAGACGCCCGCGAAGCGTAGTAACTGAGCAATGAAGTCGCCAGGAAGCCGCTCCCTAAAAGAATCACTAACGTCAGTAGCAACGACCGCTGTGAAGTAATGGCGGAGCGAAAAGGCATGGAGTGTCCGATGAAAAATTAGATGACAGGGCACATGCTAGCTTGCCGCCACTACTCACGCTATCGCGAATGTGTTCCAGCCGACAGCTGTCTGGCGTTGATTGCATTCCCCTTGATCATGACCCCGGGTAAACAGGTGCCGTGCCATTCATTGCTTTGAATGCCGAGCATCGGCAGTGCAGCAGCAGGATCTTGTCGTAGCGAATACCGTGATCAAGCAAGCTCTTGAACAATTCTTCCAGCGTTGGATCAGCCATGCCCAAGCGCTTTCTTACGGTCAGTACATCCATTGGCGTGCGCAGTAGTCGCCCGCTGAACGGCGATAGATTGGAATTGCGAACCACATGGCTGATGTAGTGGTAGCTTTCGCCATCGGGGGACTGGAATTTGGAGAGCGTGTAGTTCTTGATATTCCCCGATTGCGATGTGCCGGCCAGCAACTTGTCGGTGAGAACATAGGAAGGCGGCGTGTTCGGTGCAGCGACCCATGTGTTGGCTTGGTTATCCAGGATGCCAAAGGGTTTTACCCGTTGCTGGACCACGTGATGGAGCGAGGGGTCGAGTAAGGTATACCCGTGGGGCGCGTAGACATGCAGTTCGGTGCCGTTGGGGATCAGCGTGTTTTTACTCCACGGCAAATAATAGCCGTGCGTGCTTACCACCAGCGTTCGAGCCTTGCCCCGGTCGGATGTCCACAACAGAAACTTGTGTGTCAGCTTCCATGTTTTGACTGGAGATGTTCCGAATTGGGGATGGCCGGGGATGTTCCAGGTTTTCAGCAGGCTGTCGGTGTCGAAGAATTTCTCCAGACGGGTATGACGAGTGTGCATCGAGCGATTGAGCAACCCGCTGAAGCTGCGGGTGTTGTTGGTTAATGTGGCTGAAGTGGTCACGAACTTTGTGGAACGAACCAGTTTGCCCAGCGAGCGCAGCAATGCCGGTGTGTAAGGTGACAACTGGAGAAAACCCAACGACAAGACAGCGAGCGCGGCCTGCCGTTTTTCTTCGTGGCGTGCGCCTGGCAAGTTCGCCGATGCGATGTTCAGTGAGACGATCCCTGCTTCCGTCGCCAGTGTCGCAATCAATGCCGGGGTCAATAAGAAGGACATGGGGGCCAGCAAGATTTGTAGATGGTTGAATTGGCGAGTCCAATAGTTGAGCAGCACCTCATTGGACGTCACGATAACGTCCTGCGCGTCCATTAAACCGTTCTGCCTGAGGGCTTGCGCCATGTAGCGAAATGGCGAAACAGTCAGGTGTTTGCTGCACAGGTTATGGCCTGCGGCCGTATGTGCGTCGTGGTTGTACAGTGTGTCGGTCCAGGGCCGCAGCAGGGATGTCGGTTCTCTCGGACTTAGTTCGCCGGCCCATATTTGCAGGATATAGCTCAGCCGTTGGTGGTGGCGCAGCGGAACATAGTTGAGGACTGACTCCCGCCATTGCTGGTTTTTTGCTGCTTTTTGCACGTATTGCACAATGGCCTCATCGCTGTCGAATTCGATGAAGCACTTGGCCAGCCCCGCCTGGTAAAGAACCCTTTGCGCACGGCCCTGCTCCCGAAAGACCAGCAGGCCTGGACAATAGATTTCCTGCAGGCCTTCAAAGACCGAATATTGCAGGTAAAAGCCCAGCGTTGTTCGCTCGATTACACCGCTGCGTGGTTTGACGTAGAGCTGTTCGAGGGCTTTTACAACAATGTCGAAGCCGCTTTTGAACAGCAGTCTCGCTTTGAGGCACACCACCGCTTGCGTCATGAACGTTGTTTTGAAACATTGTTCGACGCTGTCCTGATGCCGGTCCCAGAACCGCTCGACGCGGCGAGTCATGACGCGCAGGAAATCAATTTTCCGGATGTGGTTTTCGATGGCTTGTGGTGTGACGGCGAGCTCCTGGATATCAACGGCATGACCGTTTTGCGTAGCGTCGATATAAACAATCGTGCGCGCGTCATGATCCAGATAACCTTCGGCGTGCTCGACCCGGTAATTGTTTATCAGCGCCTGGCTCAGGCTAATCGGCAATCCAGCGGGTGTACTGACCTGAGTGATGGGGACGCGGGCGCTGCCCAACGGAGTAAAGGTTTTACCCCTGACATAACGGATAAATACCTGGTCCGGATTTATGTCGAGCCCATGTTCGTCTTTCATCACTTTGCGCATGAGCCGAGCGGCGGTTTTCAGGGGCGCCGGCACGCGCTGCAGGACAGTCGGCCGGGTTTGCCAAAGGTCAGCGGCGCTGACCAGGTTCAGCGCGCTGCGGATCGGTTTTAACCACGGGTGTTCGGTCACTGGCTCGACGTCTGTCATTGCCTCACGGTGCAGATAATCCAGAGAGAGCTGTTTTTGAACCTTGGTGATCGCAACAAAAAAATCGCCTTCAACTGTACTTAGTTCGGGCACCACAACCGCTTCGTTTTCTGCCGCGTCAGTTATTTGCACTCCACCGGTGGCATTCAGGGCATCGAGCAGCATTCGTGTCATTCGCTGCGGATCATCGCTGATGTATTCGGTGGGCTGGGCTGCATCCCCTGGCTGATGAATAAAACAGTGTGAAGTGGTGTGGGATCTGAGCTGAAACACTCCGGGAGCCCGGCGACCGTTCAACGACAGCATGCTGACGCTGGAGAGCGTGCCTGTGGCGGGGTATTCCAGGCATTCAGGATTATCGGGGAAGTCTCTCAGCCCGAGGATATCCAGCCCGAGGTGATAGCCCTCCCAACCGAGTTTTCGCTGGGCAAAGTGAGTGTGCAGATCGTGCAGGAAAGACAATTTGGCCAGGGCACGAAAAGTCGCTTCGTGACGAGCCCAGAAAGCGTTGATCAAGGCCTTATAGTCGGCCGCCCAAGGCGCATTCAGAATCACGTCCATGGCATTGCTGGCCATAAAGTCGGGCAGTGAGTCATCCAGAGCGGTGTCAGCCAGGGTTGCGCCCAACAAGGCCTGCATGGCCGGTACGTTGAAAGAAATAGTCGCCAGCTCTGTCAGCGAGAATTGCTTTGTGTACTGTTCCCGCCCGTCACTTTCAACGGCGGGCTGGGTGTCATGGGTGAGACGGATGAATAACGTGTCAGGGTCCAATGCCTTGCCGGTAAGTTGGCGCAAACGCCGGGTCAATTGATCGCGAACATACCCACTCCACATTGGCGGGCAATCCATGTCCAGTTGATAAGCCTTGAGTAGCAACGCCGAGTTGGCGACAAGTTTCATCGCCGGGCTTTTTCTTGACGCTTTGAGTTTCTTCAGCGCCAGAGACGGCGCGGCTGGGGCTGCAACAGCGGGGGATGCCGGGCTGTAATAAAACGGTGAAGTGGCAAAGCTGCCTGACGAATTGAGGCTGTCCTGCTTCTGCGCCGATCCATTGCTTACAGTATTGAAGATTGGCAGCTCCAGCTCGGAGCCGTTGGGATATTCGTGATACGTCGAGTCGGAAGCGGGCGAATCGGGTGTTATTTCGGGCTCTTTCATATGGGCGGGCAAACTGGCAGGTCACGATGAATGGCCTGCCACTATCTCATCCGGATTTTTGTTATTTCCGGTAATTATTTAAACGCTTATATATGCCCGCCAGCCGCCCAGATGGCTGATATTGGTTGCCCCTGCAAGACCATAGGGCTCGCAGATGAATCCGCATTCCCAGCTCCCGTCAGCCAGCTGCACTTTGCCCAGGCCCAACGGCGCCGGAATGCCGGTCAGGAACGAACCCAGTTCTCGACTCGGCAGCTCCCAGACTTCCACTGCAATAGCCACGCCGTCCTGTTCGACCCGGACCATTCTCGGGCGAAATGGCGGACCACCGGCCAGCGCATAAAGCTGATAATCCGATGAGCTTTGGGTCGCTTCCACCAGGCGCGCGCCGCGTTGCTTGAGCTGCCAGTTCAACGGCAACCCGTCCAGATGCGCGCCGCACACCACGAGCCGGGCCATGTCATTGCGCGCGCTGCCGGCAGGTTTGGACAGCTGTCCGGCGAGCCCGCCAATCAAGGGCAGTTCGGTGTGGCGTTGCAGGGCGTCGGCGATGCTCAGCAAGTACTGATCGGTGAACACGCGCCCGAACACGGTGACGCCCCACGGCATGCCGTTGTCCATGAACGCGCTGGGCACGGCGACGGCGGCGTAGTCCAGCAGGTTGACGAAGTTGGTGTAGTAACCCAGCTCCGAGTTGCGCAGCACTGGTTCGGCTTCCAGTTCTGCCGAGCTGACGGGGCGGCCGATGCTCGGCGTGACGACGAAATCCACGCCTTCCATGACGCGATCACTAATGGCCTTGAGTGCTTGCAAACGGTACTGCGCCTGAAATGTTTCCACGCCGGTCACCAGCGGCGCTTTACCCAACACCGCGCGGATGACCGGCAGCACGGCTTCAGGGTTGCTCTGCATCAGCTCCCCAGCCACGCTGTAGCGCTCGGCAACCCACGGGCCGTTATACAAAAGGCCTGCGGCTTCGAGGAATGGCGACAGGTCGATGGTCACGGCTTCGCCACCCATGGCGGTCAGGCGGTCGATGGCATCCCCGAACAACAGCGGCCCTTGTGGGCAGCCGAAGTATTCAAGGTCCTGAGCGCGCGGTACGCCGAAGCGAAATGGTCGCGGCGCACCGAAGGCCGAGGCGTCGTTCCATGCCGGATTGCTGCGGCTGTATTCGTCACGCGGATCAAGTTTGGCCACCAGCCCCAACAACTGGCTGGCTTCCCGAGCAGTGGCGGTGAACGTCGTGACGCAATCCAGCGTCCGGCACGCCGGAACCACGCCTGCGGTGGAGATCAATCCTTTGCTGGCCTTCATGCCGACCAGATTGTTCAGCGCAGCGGGCACGCGGCCCGAGCCCGCCGTGTCGGTGCCCAGCGCGAAACTGCTGACGCCGAGGGCAACCGCCAGCGACGAGCCGGAGCTTGAGCCACCGGCCGGATATTCCTTGAGCACGCTGTTGGGGCAGGCGCCAAATGGCGAGCGACTGCCATTCAAACCGGTGGCGAACTGGTCCAGATTGGTCTTGCCCAACGGAATCGCGCCCAGGGCAATCAGTTGCTCCACGATGGTCGCCGAACGCTCGGGCTTATAGGTATAAGCAACGCAGGCCGCCGTGGTCGGGATGCCGGCCAGATCAATGTTGTCCTTGATCGAAAACGGCACGCCATACAGCGGCAGGTCGTTGATGTCCCGGCCTTGCAGCGCGGCGAAGTAGGGTTCCAGTTCAGTCGGATCCAGCAGGTAAATGTACAGGTGATATTCAGGGTTCAGCGCAGCAGCTTTTTCCCGCAGCGCAAGGATCAGCTCGCGGGGCGTAAGGTTGCCCGACTGGTAGGCCGCGCGTACCGACTCCAGGCGCAGGTCGCTCAAGGT
>Ga0247739_10000643_pt1 | contig 12335 bp, 4 predicted proteins | sample UWRJL058202B2_FD_180943 | JGI IMG/M metagenome (GOLD analysis project Ga0247739, IMG submission 180943) | Plant litter microbial communities from Arlington Agricultural Research Station in Wisconsin, United States - UWRJ-L058-202B-2 | ecosystem: Environmental > Terrestrial > Plant litter >...
AAGCAATGATGCAACTCCCACCAAGACAACCAAGTACAGGCACCCATTTCTTAAAGCAATAACTAAGTTGGGTGGACTAAGATGCTTGAAAAAAGAATCGTACAATAAGGTTAAATGCACCAAGTACAAAGAGTAGGAAATAGTGCTGATATAAACAATTGTTTTTGCCAAACCCCTGCTTCCAATTGTTGTGATGCTTTCTGCAAATGGAAGCATAAAAGAAAAGAAAATGGGTATCAATGAGAACATGGTACTACTAGTAAGCAACCTTACCCAATGATGCTGGTACATATCCTGGTAAAGGTTCCAATATTGAAAGAATGCAACAATGCCAATGCCTGCACACCCTATTGCAAAAAGCTTTTTTCTTAACTGAAATAAGCTGTCAGCATAATAATTTTTAAAATAGGCCATCAACACACCAAAGCCAATGGCATCAAGCCTCAAGGGAATTATTTTCCTTAACCCATTGTCTTGACTGAGTAAATAATCTTCCACATCGGGTTGCTGAAAATGGAACAAAGCATAAACAATTTTTAATAAGGTACTGACTGCTATATAACTGCAAATAGTAGCCAACAGGATTTTCTTCCTTGGGCTTTTTTTGAAGATAAAATCCGCCACCAAAATAGCCAGTGGCATGGTCAAATAGAACCATTCCTCAATAGCCAGGCTCCATGCTTCACCAAAGAAAGATGGCGGCCTGCTGAATAAATTCTGCACCAACAAAAAGTGTGGCCAATGAAACATATTTGTATGGAAACGCCAACTGTACAGCAAGGTATTGACCAGTAGAATCAAATAGTAATTGGGCAAGGTTCTAAACCATCTTCTGACCCAAAAAACCTTAAGCGATTTCAGTGTAAAGGGTTCTCCTTTTTTAAATTCTTTAATTAAAATATTACCTATTAAAAATCCGCTCAGTACAAAAAAAAGTTCCACGCCAAGCTTACTGAAGAATGTGGATGTGGCAATGACTTTACTTACTACTGTACCAATGCCATAAGGTGCTTTTGTAAAAGGAAAAATCAAGTTGTAGGAATGACCTATCACCACCATGATAATGGCTGCAGCCCTAACAATATCCAACCCTAGAATCCTTTTTTGCATGGTGAAAGAAAAACTATTTGAATATAGTTAGAGAACTGTCCGAATAAACGAACAAAGCATGTTTATCCCTTGTAAAACTGGGGAAGTGCACATCAGTTTTGATATAGTTTGTTTTGAAATTTTTGTCTTTGAGCATTAACTGGGTTATTGGGAAATCGTTTTTGGTATTGGAATAATTGACAACAAACTTATTGGAATAATAGGCATTGCGAATAACATCGCTGCTATCAATGGAAAGGATGTTGCACTTATTATGGAACGCTGGTTGCAACCATTGCACCGCTTCTTCAAAACCAAGCCTGAACACGATAGCTCCATTGTTGTACTGGGGTAGGTTCTCTATAAAGATAGCTTCTTTATTTTTTAGTTTACCGACTTCTTCAATAGTTGATTTTGCAATATTTCCAGCCTTCGTATAATACAAACGTGACTGGTTCAAATAGAAAAAACTTACTGCAATAAATACAATAGAAAAAAACAACTGTACCCGCTTATTGATTATTTTATACAATACGTACATCAGCCACAAACAGAAGAAAACAGATGGCATGTACAAATACCGTTCCCCCTCCACTCCATGTGTATCTATTCCCAAGGACAAATAAGGAATATATGAAACAAGCCAAGCTGTTGTAAGCAGTACGAACAATGGTTTTGCCTGCTTGTGCCTATAAAATTTTACAACTAACGCTACAAGGAACATAACTGCTACAAACAATGAAACAATTAGCCACTGTGCATTGGCAAAAGGTGGCAACAATGTCCTTGCAAACAATCGCATCCCATTTAAAGCAAGTGATTTAAGGCTAAGGTGCAGCAATGAACCTGTATCATAATTATTGAACAATGCTCCTGTGAAACGTCCCCTTAAAAACAAGTGCAGTACAAATACAAACCAAACAACGGCCACATATAAAGTCTCTCTTTTCTTCTTCCCTTTCAGGAAGTTTACTTCAACAATAGCAATGGCGATTAATGGAAATACCCAGGATGACTCATAAGAAAGCAATGCCAATTCAAAGCATAGCAATGACCCAATAAAATAGAAAATGGATTTGCCTCTTTGCAGGAACAGTATCAATGCTGGCAAAAAGAACAAAGTACCCAAGCTACCAGACCTTCCTATTATCCAAAAAATGGTTTCGCTATGAAAGGGATAAACAAAAAACGCTCCCGCTGCAATGAGAGGAAACCAGCTATCAGTATCATTTTCTGCATATTTTTTAAGCAATGTTCTACCAAGCAGGAAGACAAGAAAGGTATTGATTAGATGCAGTAATAAATTGGTAACATGGTAACCCTTCGCAGATATATTGCTCAGCAGGTAATCAATATGTAGGGAAATATTCCCGATTGGTCTCAAAGAGTTCCTTTGTGTCCAAAGGTTGTTAATACTTTCAGGAATATGGATAAAATCATCTGCCAAAAAATACAGGCCATATGGACGGTAGAGGTATATGCCTATAGCCAAAGCAAAAAACGAAATAATAAAGAGAAAGTTTTTAGTTGATTTGTCCATTGCTGTAAAGAAACAAAAACAAAAGGAAGAAATTCCAAAAATGAAGATTGCAAATTCCAAGCACTTACATTAAATCATAAGAAGTTAATACGCTTTAGTAAAGCAAAAACGCTCTAAACCATCAGCTTCGACAAGCTCAGCCTGACAGCCTTTAACAATCAATCAGTATGTCAGCTTGAGCTTGTGTCGAAAGCGATGACTGTAAGCCTCTATATAGAAGCTTATGTGAACCACATTGAATAATAATTATTCTTGAATGCTCTTTCCTTTCAATGCTCCACTAACAGCAGCATCCATGGCACGTTCTGCAAACGGCCTTGAGATTTCATTCAACTCCTCAATCTTTGCTTGGATAAGGTTTTTGTCATCCATGGTCAAAGCGAGTTGCAAATTTTGCATGGCCTGTGCAGTGGAAATCATTTCTTCTTTGGTAATAAGTTCATTGTTTTTCGTGAGGAACTTTTCTGTTACGTCCAGTATCTGTTCACCTTCAGTTTTGGCTTCTACTAATGCCCTGATAGCAATATCATCTTTGGCATGTGTAATACTTTCCAGTAGCATTTTCTCCACATCGGTATCCGTCAATCCATACTGCGGTTTCACTTCAATACTCTGCTCCACGCCGCTACGTAGTTCCTTTGCAGTAACCACCAAAATGCCATCTGCATTTATCAAAAAGCTTACTTCCACTTTGGGCATACCAGCAGGCATACCTGGAATATTGGTGAGGTTGAATTCAGCAAGTTTACGGTTGTCCTTTACCAAATCCCTTTCACCTTGAAACACGGAGATACGCATGTTTCCCTGACCATCCTTTTGTGTGGTGTACTGCCTTCCAGCCTTGGTGGGTATTTTTGAATTGCGGGGAATCAAGACATCCATCAGTCCACCCATGGTTTCAATGCCGAGGCTTAGTGGTGTTATATCAAGCAACAAAAAGTCTTTATTGTTGCCAGCTAAGATATCTGCTTGAACTGCTGCACCCAACGCAACCACTTCATCTGGATTAACCGTATCGTTTACTGGCTTGCCAAAAAGTTGGCTTACAGATTCCTTTACCAAAGGAACCCTTGTGCTTCCACCAACCATTACCACCACATCAATTTCATTCAATGCTACACCGCTATCTTTTAAAGCATTATTGCAGCACTGTAAAGTTTTTTCAACCAAAGGTTGAATCAATGCTTCAAACTGTTGCCTAGTAATGGATAGTTTATCTTCATTGAAGTCAACAGAAAATGCCTCATTACTACTCAAGTGTTTTTTTGCCTCCTCAGCACGCAAACGCAAACCTTGGGAAAGTTCCTTGTTTATTTTCAGTTCTTCTTGCGTAATGTTAAACGCTTCCATCCAGTATTCAACAATCGTTCTGTCAAAATCATCCCCACCTAAATAAGTATCCCCATTGGTGCTCAGCACTTCAAAAATGCCATTGGTTATTTTCAGGATGCTTACATCAAAAGTTCCACCACCTAAATCATATACAGCAATTGTTTTTTCATCTGTTGTATCAACACCTAAGCCGTATGCAAGGCTTGCTGCTGTTGGTTCGTTCACAATTCTCAATACATCCAACCCGGCCAACTTACCAGCATCCCTTGTTGCCTGGCGTTGTGCATCATTAAAATAGGCTGGCACAGTAATAACAGCTTTGGTTACTGGTGTTTTAAGAATATGCTCGGCACGTTGTTTCAGCTCCTTTAAAATAAAAGAGGACAGTTCTATAGGTGAATAAAATTTGTTCCCCACCTGCACTTTTACCAAACTATCAGTATTGTCATCAATCACTTTGTAGGTAAAAAAATCAGCATTATTCCGAACGTCATTGTAACTCTTTCCCATCAAACGCTTGGCAGAAAAAATGGTGTTCTGTGGTTCAGTCTCCAAATATTTTTTTGCTTCTTCCCCTACTGTAATATTTCCTGCTTCATCAAAATATATAACACTTGGTACAAGGCTACTGGTGTTGTGTTCCTTCAAACCAATGGGCTGCCTGCTTTCCGGATGGATAATGGCCACCAAACTATTCGTTGTTCCCAAATCAATGCCCACAATCATTTCTGCTTGCTGCAAACTGCCCGTTGCTATATTGATCGCTATTTTAGCCATGGTATTTGTTATTATTCGAGCAGCGAAAATACCCGTTTCGCTACAACCTATTTTTACTGTTTGTGGAATAACGGCTTTTAAGAAGAACAATTGAACTTTAATAAAGCAATAGTGGTTCATTTATTATGAACAAAGCCAAACCTGTTCAAATTTCCATTCCAATTAAGCAATAAATTGGTATCGTTATCGGTATCGTTTGCATAAAAAACATGACACCCTACATCCTCCATCTGCAAATAACTTAGTAGCATTGACCACATTTTCTAGGAAGAAAGAAGAATAAAATGCTTGGCATCTGCTTTTTTAAGTAATATTGCTCTGTTGAATAGCGTTTCAAAACGCTTTCTTTGCTATCTGCTTTCTTACCTACGTGATGTTGCTTATTATACTTATGTAATTCACTGCTTGCATTACCTAACTTATTGATTGAAATAATTACGACCACACCAATATGTGTGCTTGTGTTTGTTATATATTTTGATAACCGATTCAAATTGCTGTATGAAAAAAGTTCTACGTCCTTATTTGGGCTATGCTATTAAAGCAAGCTTAATATGCCTTCTTTTTATTGGTCTTGGCAACAAAGCTTCTGCACAAGTCATCAATGAGGGTTTTGAGGAAAATGTTTGGCAGAACATGCCTAACTCTTCAAGTGGCGTAATCAGTCTTACTTCTACCAGTGCCAGTAGCACCATGACTTATTACCTGAACGGTAATGCCACAAGTTCAAGCTTTACAACCAATGGGGCTTATACCCTAACCATACCTTTTGTAGGTAGCACCACCACTACTGGAGGCAATAGCACAAGAACCACTTATGCTGTTCATTACACAACAACAGGAATAAATACATCCCCCAATCTAGGACAATGGTGGTATTCCAGGGCCACAACAGCTAGCGATACAAGACTCAATAAGGTAAGGTCTGCCTCCACCTCTATCCAACTTTCAACTAGTGGTTATTTAATAACCCCTGTAATAAATGGTGGCGTTGCTTCAATAACTTTATGGATGGCACCAAGCAATACATTTATTGTTGGGGTCAATACAAATACAGCAGCCACTCAACCAACGTACACCAGTAATGGCACCAGCACATTAGGTGGTTTCACTTATTACACACAATCATTCCCAGGCTCAGGAACAGCAGGCTATTCTTCTATGCAATCCTTCACCTTTCCATTTTCCTATAGTGGTGCTTGCCAAGTAGGTGTGTTCAATGGTTCCAGTTCAGGCATGTACTTGGATGATATTATAATAGCCGGTTTCCCAACAGGAACGCTTCCATCATTGGTGCTCAACTCTGCTGTAAAAAATGGACAATTTGGTGGCAATGCAGCAGCCACTATTACTGCAAACAACCCAACTCCCAATTCAACCATTTTTCAAAGTGGCATTATTTGGAGCACAACAAATACACCATTGCCTGATACATCCCTTGCAACAAAAACAACCAATGGTCCGGGCGGAGCAGGTATTTATGCAGGACCAATGGCAGCAGCCATTACAGGACTTACAGCAGGAACCACTTATTATGTAAGGGCCTATGCCGCCACTTCTGGTGGATTAATTTATAGCAATGTTCTTTCCTTTATAACAGACCCTCCAACCATACCAACATTATCTACCAATACTGTTACTGGCATTACTGCATTAAGTGCAGTAAGTGGAGGAACATTTGGCAATGATGGTGGTGCCGCCATCACTGTAAAGGGGGTTTGTTGGGGAGCAGCAGCCAATCCAACAATTGCATTGCCTACCAAAACAAATGATGGAACAGGTGCTACCAATTTTAGCAGTTCAATAGCAGTACTTGCACCAAACACGACTTACCATGTAAGGGCCTATGCTACCAATAGTGTTGGAACAGCTTATGGAAATGATATAGTATTTACAACACTTGCGGCGGTACCAAGTTTATTGGCCACACCTGCTACTTTGGATTTTGGCAATGTGGTTATCAATACTTCATCTGCTGAAAAAACATTTACCTTGACTGGCATTGTGCTTTCCCCAACCAATGGAAACATTACTGTAACAGCCCCAACCAATTACCAAGTATCTTTGACCAGTGGTGCAGGTTTTGCCAATTCAGTTGTTGTTCCTTATACATTGGCCACTCTATCCACAACAACCATCTATGTCCGTTTCACACCAACCTCGTATGGGCCTATCACAGGAAACATTGTTGTAGCAGGAGGCGTTGTAACTCCACAGAACGTAGCAGTAACAGGCATTGGCGTTCAATCAAGCAATGACTTCTCCAATAAAGGAACAGATTTCTGGGTTGGTTATGCATCGCATCAGCAAATGTACAGCAGTGCCACTGCGATAAAAAGCAATGGTGGTGACCAAAACATGGTGCTGTATTTCACATCAAGTCAAAATGCAACAGTAACTGTTAGCATTCCCGGTTTGGGTTATGCTCCAGCACCTGTTACCATTGTGGCTAATACAGTTACCACTTTCCCAATACCAAACACTATTGGAAGCCTTTATCCTGAACTGTTTCAAGAAGGAAAATCCAACAAAGCCATCCATATTACCAGTGATATTCCCATTGTTGCCTATGCCCATATTTATGACAACTTTGTTTCTGGTGCAAGCTTGATTTTGCCATCAAATACTTGGGGAACAGAATACAATTCCATTAACTACACACAAGCAGCAGGTTCCAATAACAATTCATTCAATTATTGTTTTGTAATTGCAAAAGATGATAATACACAAGTGGAAATAAAGCCAGCCGCCACCACATTGGGTGGGTGGGCAGCAGGCAGTACAAACACCGTTACATTGAACAAAGGCGAAGTCTATAATATTTTAAGTGGAACAGGTACAGACCTTACTGGTTCACGCATCAAGTCATTAAGTTGCGATAAAAAAATTGCCGTTTTCTCTGGTAGTGGAAGAATTGAAATAGCACCATGCAGCAGTACCAGTAGCGACAATCTTTTCCAGCAAGCATTCCCGAGGGCAGCTTGGGGCAACAGATATTTAACTACAAGGACCACTGGTACGGTTCCTCAGAATATCTTCAGGATTTGTGTGAGCGATCCAACAGCTATAGTTAAGGTTAATGGACTTGCTTTACCTAACGCCACTTATCCAACAGCAACATTGCAGAACAGCTTCTTTTATGAATTTCAGGATTCAATACCTACATTGATTACTTCAGATAAGCCAATTATGGTGGCACAATATTGCAAATCAACAAGTGGTTGCACAGACGGGTCGGTTAATTTCAATGGCGATCCAGAAATGATATTCATTAGCCCTACTGAGCAAGCCATTGATAAAGCAGTTTTATATTCTTCCCCTTTTGAAGACATCAAGTTCCATTACATCAACGTAATCATTCCAAACACTGGGGTATCAAGCTTTACTTTGGATGGAGTAAATATGGCAACCAAGTTTAAAGTACATCCACAAGATATTACTTACTCTTATGCCTTCCTCGATTCACTGAATGGAGGCAAAATACAAGCTGGTTCACACACCATTCAATCCAACGTGGCTTTCAATGCTATTGCTTATGGTTATGGTGACAACAACAATGGGGCAAGCAGTGCTCCCCGTGAAAGCTATGGCTACAATGCAGGTACACAGATAAAAGATTTGACACAAAATTTATTTGTACAAAATCCTTATGCTATTTCAACCAATGCCACAGCTTGTAAGGGCAATCCTTTCAAGTTCAGGATTGTACTCCCTTATGCACCAACTGATGTGGCATCATTAGTATGGAACTTTAATAGCAGTGCAAGCCTCACGCCAACCAATACCAATGTAACGCAAACATCTCCCACATCTGACAGTTCATTCCCACAAAATGGAAAGACACTGTATGTTTATTCCATCACCACACCATATACATTTACATCAACTGGTACTTATCCAGTAACTGTAACTGGCAACATCAATACTTCAGATGGATGCAGTGGTGTAAAGGTTTATAATTTCAATGTGGTTGTGGTAGATGGCGTTATTCCAAACTTCACCATGGCCAATAATTACAGGGTCTGCTTTAAGGATTCTGCTCGGTTCTTTGATGGTTCAAATGGCCAAGGTTATAACATGGTCAAATGGCAGTGGGATTTTGGTAACAGCACCGTCGATAGTGTTAAGAACCCAGTTAGGTATTTTACTGCACCAAGTACTTACAATGTAAAATTGAGAGGCATCAACGATTTAGGTTGCTATGCAGATATTACTAAACCGGTAACGGTACTGGCATTGCCAACTGCAAACTTCAATTCAACAGCACCTGTATGTTTAAACGCTGCCGTTCAGTTTACAGATGTTTCCACACCAGGTGGAGGAACAATCAATACATGGCTTTGGAACTTTGGGGAAACAGGTTCTGCAAGCAATACATCAGCAGTACAAAATCCAACACATACCTATGCTACGGCCAATACATTCAATGTAAAATTCAATGTAACAACTGCTGATGGCTGCAAGGATTCCATTACAAAAGCAGTGAGCATTTTACCAGTACTGGCTTCACCAGTTGTTACTGTTGGAACAATCACAGCAAACACAGTGCAGTTCACTTGGGCAGCAATTACAGGAGCAACCGGATATGAAGTTTCTGTTAATGGTGGCTCATATCAACCTGTTGGTACAAACCTTACTTATATTGCTAGCGGTTTCCAACCAAACCAAAATGTAGCTATTACTGTAAGGGCATTGGGTTCATTGGTTTGCCAACAGAATACAGGCACTGCATCAGCCCTAACATTGTTACCAGATGTAGGTGTGTACATACCTAATACGTTTACACCAAATGGTGATGGGAAGAACGACATACTCAAGGCTTATGGAAACCTTCTCCAAAAATTGAATTTGAAAATCTTCAACCAATGGGGCGAGAAGGTGTTCGAGACATCGGACGTTACGGGCGGCTGGGACGGCAGCTACAGGGGCAGCCCTGCAGCGGTGGGCGTGTACGTGTACGTGGTGGCGGCCACACTGCCAAGCGGCACGGTCATCAACAAAAAAGGCACCGTGAACCTGATCAGGTAACAACAACCAAAACGACTAAAAAAGCATTATGAAAAGGATATTCCTAGCAATCGTGGCCACCGCAGCCTCCTTCATGGCCAAGGCACAGGTGGACCCCCATTTTTCCGAGTACTACGTTTACCCATCGTGGCTCAACCCCGCACTCACGGGGGCCATCGATGGCGACTACCGCATCTCTGCCATCTACCGCAACCAGTGGGGCAGCATTGCAAGCGGCTTCTCCACCATTGGCCTTTCGGGCGATGTGGTAACCAACAAGAATTTGAACTTCGGTGCAAGCATACTCCAGCAGACCGCCGGCAACGGCGGCTACACCTACCTCACCGCATACGCCTCCGTGGCATACACGGGCGTCCGCTTCGGCCTTGAGGGCAACCAGCGGCTGGTACTTGCACTGCAGGGCGGTTTGATACAACGCAGGTTCAACACTTCGAAGTTCCAACTGGGCGACCAGTGGACACCTTCAGGTGGCTACAGCCCATCCACCATCACTTCGGACATCATTGCAAGCCCCTCGTCTAGCGTCTTCGATGCAGGTGCGGGCATTGCCTACTACGATGCTGCACCAAACAGGAAGGCAAACCCCTTCCTTGGCTTCTCTGCATCGCACCTCACGCAGCCCGAGGACAAGTTTGCACCTGGCTCCACAAAAAGCAGGATGCCCATACGCTATACCGCACATGGTGGCGTGAAGCTGAACCTAGGCAGCGGCTTCAGCATCACACCGAACCTCCTCTACCTGAGGCAGGGGACGGCCGAGGAGAAGATGGCAGGTGCATACGCACAGCTGCGTGCCTCCGACAACGTGGACGTGATGCTGGGTGCCAACTACCGCTTCAACGATGCCATCGTGCCATTTGCAGGCTTCTACTACAAGAGCTTCACCCTTGGACTGAGCTACGACATCAACAGCTCGGACCTCGGCAGGGCTGCCGGATCGGCCAACAGCTTCGAGCTGTCCCTCTCCTGGACGGGCAGGAAGAACAGGGAACTGGCAGGGAAGAACTTCGTCTGCCCAAGGCTCTAGCCGTGTTTCGCAACAATTAATAATGAACAATCAATAACGGACAATGAAAAAGCCCCTGAACATATTTTTGAAAAAAGCACTGCTTGTGGCATTTGCAGCCATGCTCTGCTGCTCATCATTAATGGCACAGTACGTGGCAGACTACAAACGGAACGCAGACAAATTCTACGCAAAAGGCGACTGGTACTCCGCTGCACAGTACTACGAAAAGTACCTGGAACAGCAGGAGAAGCCTTCGGCCAGTGGCTATGAACCATATACCGTGCAGCCATCCACCGGCAAGGAAAAGAAGCAGGATGCCAAGGATGCAAAAGCTGCTGCAGACAACAATGAAGTTACCTACCGCATTGCGGAGAGCTACAGGCAGCTAAATGATTACGGCAAGGCTGAGCCCTACTATGCAAAAGCTGTCTCCTTTGATAAAACGAAGTACCCTTTGGCTGGCTACCACTATGCTGTTGCACTGCGTGCAAACGCAAAGTATGCCGAGGCAGAAAAGCAGTTTGCTGCATTTGCAAAAGGCTATGCTACCAAGGATGCGTTTGCTTCGCAAACAAAGGTTGAGCTTGCCAATTTGAAGTTCATTCAGGAAGAACTGAAGAAGAAGGACCTGGATTTGTACAAGGTGTCAAAGCTGGGTGGTGCTGCCAACAGTGCAGGTGCCAACTATGCTGCTGCATTCGTTGACGGTGGGCTCGTGTTCACTTCATCAAGGGCAGACAGTTCGGTGCTTTCATCAAGGAACAGGAACCCTTTCGTCAATAATTTGTATAAGGCCGTTTCCTCTGAAGGCATTGTGGGCACTGCACCAAAGCTTGGCCTGCCTGCTGCTGGGGAAGGTTCCGAGCAGGGTGCTGCTTCCTTCACTGCCGATGGGAAGAGGGTATATTTTACCAAGTGGGGCAAGAAGGGTGGCAAGAATGTTTCCTCCATTTATTTGAGTTCCATGAAAGATGGTTCATGGGGCGAACCAGTGAAGCTTGGCACCAATGTGAACGCTGATGGCTCCAGCAGCAAGCAGCCATTTGTAAGTGCGGATGGCAGCTGGCTGGTATATTCATCCAACCGTGAGGGCAGCCTCGGGAAATTTGATTTGTGGTATGCCCCACTGAACAGTGACGGCGAGCCCGGTTCACCCGTGAACCTCGGAAAGAATATCAATACCAAGGAAGATGAGGAAGCCCCTTTTTACAGTGCAGGAACAGGCTCATTGGTGTTTGCCTCCAATGGCAAGGTGGGAATGGGCGGTTTTGATTTGTTCGAGGCAAAGGGAACACTGCCTGCTTCATTCAACGGGGCCGTCAACCTCGGTTACCCTGTCAACTCAATAAAGGATGACAACTATTTTGTGAATAAAAATGGGGCAAAGCTTTTGCAGGATGCCATTATAAGTACGGACAGGGGCTCTGCATGCTGCCTTGAACTCTTTGCAGTGAACAAGGTTTACAAGAAGTATGTAACTGGCGTGGTTACTGACTGCAAAACAAATTTGCCGCTGGCCGATGCCAATATCAAAGTGCAAGGGGTAGTTAGCCAGAACAC
>Ga0247739_10000644_pt1 | contig 12333 bp, 11 predicted proteins | sample UWRJL058202B2_FD_180943 | JGI IMG/M metagenome (GOLD analysis project Ga0247739, IMG submission 180943) | Plant litter microbial communities from Arlington Agricultural Research Station in Wisconsin, United States - UWRJ-L058-202B-2 | ecosystem: Environmental > Terrestrial > Plant litter >...
TCGGCCTTACGCCCACGCTTGTTAACGATCTTTAAGATCAATCGCTCATCGAGCTGCAAGGCCGGTAACTTGGTGAGATAAGTTACGAGCCTCACCTTAACTAAAACAATTAAATTTGAACATACAAGGTTGGCGCGCAGGTTCTATAGCTGCACTCGGTATCGGTTCGGGCACTTTTGTTCATATATTTGCTGCTGCTTTAGGTGTTTCCGCCGTAATTGCTACTTCAAGTAAAGCATTTTTAGTACTGAAATATATCGGCGCTATTTATCTAATATATATTGGTGTTAGGTTGGTGTTTAGCAAGCAAAAATCTTCAATGGAAAACGCTACTTCAAATTTGAAATCGTATGAAATGTCATATCGTAAAATTTATATTCAGGGTTTTCTTACTAATGTTCTAAATCCTAAAGTAGCAGTGTTTTTTCTAGCATTTGTTCCTCAGTTTATTTCACCAGACGCTGTTCACAAATCTACGGCTTTTATTCTACTAGGGTTAATATTCAATTTTAACGGGATGCTTTGGTGTCATTTTCTTGCTATCACCACAGCGTTTGCTAGTAGGAAAATTCAAATTAGTAATGTAGCCGCTTTTTGGCTTAATAAATTAATCGGTGCTATTTTCGTATCTTTAGGTATTAAGCTTGCCTATACACAACAAAGCTAACAATTCGTTGCAGCACCACTCCGGCACTTGGCGCCTGCGTTGGACAGTTTTTAGGCCGCGGCATTAGCTAGGCGCACCCATGGATTTGCTGCGCAAAAGTGTTCCATAAAAAAACTGACGCTGAACTCAGCGTTATAGATTTCAATCACTAGAACGAAATAATTATGAAAAAATATGTATTGGCTTCTCTATTTATTGCTGGATGCTCTCAAGTTAAATACATGCCTCCTCAAGGTAAGGATGTTTCGCCAATCACGTTGGTAAATACAATATCTGATGGAGCATCATCAAGCTTAAGAGTATTTAATGGCCCCATTTGCAATCAAGCAAACTTCGTCGGAACGGCGGCAAAAGTTGGCCACAAAATAGACGTTTGGAAATCGGAAGAAACGACTCAGCTTGAATCAAACAAAAAAGCATTTCTTAGTATCGGCCACATGATGACTGTTCCTCAAGGCACAAATATGTTGTTAACCTATGAGTGTAATAAATTCATCAGCTTTACTCCCAAGTTTGGCGAAAGTTATATTGTTAAATCAATTTCCACTGGAATTAGAACTTGCGATTTTGAATTAAAAGAAGTTTCAACTTCTAAATCTCATCTAGATTTGCAAATTATTCCCTCTAACGAATCTTGCATTGTTAACACATATTAATTATGGTTCCAGTAAAGAGTATCTATAACAAGTCGCTGAAGCATCGCACTGAACTTCCCTCGGTTTAGTGGACACCTCTTCTAAGATTAAGAGTTGCTAGATGACAAAATACAATAACCCACGAAGAACGTGGGTTACGCCAAAGAATTTAAATATAACGCTGTCAAATTGACATTCAATCCCGACAATAAAGTCAAAGACATCGCGGCTAGATTAGGGATTCATCCCATGATGAGAATTTAAAAATGAATAAATCTATTCGGGGTTGAGTTGTTTTTTTCTTTGCGATTTTTGGAGCTTTTGTACTTTGTGGGTCTGGTGGATTGGTCATTGCTAATACATTTAAAATAAACGAAATTAATTCATTTGGATTCTTTGCAGCATTTGGCGTTGTCTCTGTCGCATATCTTTCGGCTCCTAAACATCCTATATCCTCGTCAGTTATTGTTTTTTTACTTGGTGCTTTTATAGCGTGGCACTTGCTAAAAGATACAAATAATTACGATGATAGTGCTAGTCACTTTCTAAATGAAAAACACACGTCATTTTTAATAACCACTTTAGGTGGACTACTATCTCTTTTTATTTGTCTATTCCCTTTCGTAGTGAAAAAAGGAAAAGATTAGGAAGGTTTTGAAAGCTTTTATTTTGACCTTCTTGGCTTTGGTTAAATTCTTCCTTCAGAATCGTCAAAGTTTGGGACAAATAGAAGCCATAATGAGTTCGATCGCAAATGTCGTGTTTGCATCTCTGTTCTTTAGGCTGTTAGTTCCAATGTAACAACTTGTCAAAAATCGCTAACGACTTCATCACCTTATGCTTGTAGAAGCATTGCTTCAACATCACTTATCGTTAAATAATTAAAGCTCGGGAATAAAAAATGAATCATTCTTATGAACTACTGTGTAATTTTATTCGAAAGTATCTAAGACTATCCCAGAATGATGATTCTTGGCGTTTGATTACGAAAAACCAGGGATTTTTCCTGTTTTCAGATGCGGTTAACGAATCGACTTGGAATGCTTTTGCTGAACGGCATCTGTTAACTAAAATATCTGCCAGTGTGCAAGGTAATCTTGTGAGTCTAGCTTATAAGAATAAAGAAATATCATTTAGCTTAAATGAAAATAGAGAGGATGGTATTTTATTTATTTTTCATGTAGCAGCGCTTGTCTTTGACGACTTTAAAATTTTCTACTGCAAAGATAGTTGGCACTCAGATGATTTAGCTTTTTTAGCGGTACCCAATGATTTATGGAGTGAAATTAATACGGATCAAAATGCAAAGCTTATAGGCCATAGACTGGTAAGTTTAAATTTTTCAAGCTTTGAAATATTTATGGACCAAGCTTTTAATGCTTCTAATAGAAATGAGTATTTATCCAACAATCTTTCAGTGCTCATAAGTGGTAGTGCGTTACCAACACCAGAGGAATGGGTAGAAATGTTTGCGGAAAAGAAAATTAATGTTGAATGGCGTAAATACGCTCAAAATGCAAGCGTGGTATATTCTGTTCCTAACCAAGATTATCAAGATTGGTATTTACAAGAAACACATCGATTAGATAAAACAACCGAGGGCCTTCGATTCAAAGAGGTTTTAATTTTCAATGACTCGTTTAGGTTAAGCTTCGAAAAAATAGAGTTCAACAAAAAGGCATGGACTTGCCTACTACAAATATTGGTGAGGTATAACAAAGTGTTGATTCAATCGGGGGAAAAGGTATTTTCTCAAAAGGCGTGGGAAGCTATGTACTCTTAACACTGAAGCTTGACAAGACGTCACAGACAAAGAAATTTCAAAGCTAAGCTGAGACGTAAGTTTTAACAATTATCACTGCGCCTATGTACTGCTAAAGATTATAAATAATCTATTTTTGGAGCACCTTGATCTCACCTGCTGACGAATATATAAATTCCTTTAATCATGAAGTAAAAAAATACTTCTAAAAATATTGCGCGTTACCAAAGCAGCAGTGCCTGATTCTCAAGAAGTTATTAGTCACAAAATGCCTGCGCTGAAATATGAAAAAATTTCTTCTATTTTGCCGCATTTAAAAATCACATCGGTATAAAGTTCTCTAACCGCGTTTGATAAAAAAGGGGACGATGCTTTCCTCCCCTTTTACTTCTGCTGAGTTAAGTCGCGTTTTACTAAAGCTGCGTGTTGCTCACAAACGCAATTTTAGAGCTATCGGGCGACCAGCTGGGAACATTTATCGTGCCTTGCCCGCCATATACATAGGCGATAATTTTTGCAGCACCGCCTTCTACAGGCATCTCGCGTAAATATACATGGCGATAGAACGGATGTTCGTTCGGGTCTATGTCGGTCATAAAAGACAGAAACACTAATTTTTTGCCATCGGGTGAAACATGTGGAAACCAATTGTTGTGATCATCAAACGTTAGCTGCTCTTGTTTACTACCATCCGCAAGCATGCGCCACAATTGCATTAGACCCGTGCGATTAGAATTGAAATAAATGTATTTTCCATCCGGTGAGTATTCCGATCCATCATCCAATCCAGGTGAGGTGGTTAGTTGAGTTTCTTTTTTGGTTTTTAAATCGATGGTAAAAATATTAAATTCATTATTGCGCTGCCCCGTGAAAATTACTTTTTTATCGTCAGGTGAAAAGCCGTGCAAATAGGAATGGCCTGCGCCTGTTGCGCTAATTTGAACGGGTTTACTACTACCCTTAATTGGTAAGGTGTAAATCGTTGAATAATTATTATCATCTGCAACATGGCTACTAATACCAATTTGTTTGCCATCCCAGGACAAGACATGATCGTTATTGTTAGATATTGCCATGCCGGTGTTAATAGTTGTTGATTTCCCACTCGCAATATCAAAATTAAACAGAAGACCTTTAGAGTTATAAATTAATGATTTTCCGTCAAGCGTCCAGTTAGGTGCCTGAATAGAATCTGGTGAGCGAAATACAATTCGGCTGTTACCGGTGTTTAAATCCAGAATTTCCAAATTGCTGCCAATATAATCTTTGTAAGGTTTAAAGTTTTTCGCGGCGGGAATGGTAATACGAACATTTGAAAAAATCGCGGTTTCAACCACATCAGGATTATGCGCACACAGCGTTAATCCTACATAAACTTTTTCGCCAAGTTTAATATGCGAAACCGACGTAACTTGAAAAGGTTCGCCTTTTTTTGCCGCGCTAAAAATATATACATCACCGCGACGTTCTAATTGAATTATATCCGGCGCTTTAATTTGCAACGGATAATGATCCGTATCGCCACCCGCTTTTTCACGAAATTGCAACGAAGCCATTCCATCGCCGTGAACAGCAGCATGTACATTGGGTGATGCTGTATCTAAACTTGTTCGCACATCCCAACCCATTTTGCGATGCGGATCAGCACCTTCACCCTCAAAAGCAATTTGTGCACTTACAATAAAATCGCCTGACATTTGATTGTGAATATAATGAAGCTGGTCTTCACCAACCCACATATTTTTACCCGAACTGTTTATTTTATATTTTTGTTCTATAGATTCATAAATTACAGAACCTGCATGTTTTACTGCACCTATATCTGCATGCCCGGAGAATTGCCCGATGGGCTCAGCTAAAACCGACATTGAATAATTCATTAAGACACCTATGACACCGAAGGCCGCTATTTTTATTTTCATATTATTCTCTTATTAGATTAGGTTAAAACCCAAACCGCATTATTCCTACTGCGTTGAATTGCATCGCGGATACACCATACAACTTCAGGAAATTTCGATTGTTAGTCAAATTGATTTTACAATGGAGGGTTTTTACGCATATTTACAGAGAACTGTATCGAGCAATAACAAAGCTTGAATATTTACTACAGGAATTAAGGCAGAGTAATAATAAAAAAGGGCGCAACTTCTGCACCCTTTTATGTGAGCAACTAATTTTTAAACTTATTTATTCGCACGATTATCAATTAATTGCGTTACTACCGATGGGTCTGCAAGCGTTGAGGTGTCTCCTAGCGAATCAATTTCGTTCGCGGCGATTTTGCGCAGTATGCGGCGCATGATTTTTCCCGAGCGAGTTTTCGGTAAACCTGGTGCCCATTGAATAATATCTGGCCGTGCGATTGCGCCGATTTCTTTTACGACTAGAGAGAGCAATTCTTTCTTCAATTCATCGCTGGGTTGTTCGCCGCTCATTAAGGTCACGTAGGCGTAAATGCCTTGGCCTTTGATGTCGTGGGGATAACCAACCACCGCAGCTTCAGCAACTTTTTCGTGCAGCACTAAGGCTGACTCCACTTCAGCGGTGCCCATGCGGTGGCCGGATACGTTGAGTACATCGTCTACGCGGCCGGTGATCCAGTAATAACCGTCTTGGTCGCGTCGCGCGCCATCGCCGGTAAAATAATAGCCGGGATAAGTGCTGTAATAGGTATCGATGCAACGTTGATGATCGCCATAAACACTGCGGATTTGGCTTGGCCATGCGGTTTTGATAACAAGATTGCCCTCGCCTGCGCCCTGCACTTCTTTTCCTTCTGCGTCCAACAAAGCGGGTTGCACACCAAAGAACGGAAGTGTTGCGGAGCCAGGTTTTAAATCTATGGCTCCAGGTAACGGTGTGAGCATATGTGCACCGGTTTCGGTTTGCCACCAGGTATCAACAATCGGGCAATTACTATTGCCGATCACGCGGTAATACCATTCCCAGGCTTCTGGATTAATAGGTTCGCCGACTGTACCCAGCACTCGCAAACTGGTGCGTGCGGTTTTCTTAACCCAATCATCGCCCGCGCCCATAAGTGCACGAATTGCGGTGGGCGCGGTGTAGAAAATATTGACCTGATGTTTGTCGATAACCTGCCAAAAACGCGAGGCATCGGGATAAGTAGGAATGCCTTCAAACACTAGAGTCGTTGCGCCGTTAGCGAGTGGGCCGTAAACAATATAACTGTGGCCGGTCACCCAGCCTACATCCGCCGTGCACCAGTAGGTGTCGCCTTCTTGATAATCAAATACATATTTATGAGTCATCGCAGCTTGTAGCAAATAACCTGCGGTGGTGTGCAGCACACCTTTTGGTTTACCGGTGGAGCCGGAGGTATAAAGAATAAATAGTGGATCTTCCGAATCCATTACTTCCGGTTCGCACTGCGTTGGCTGCTTCGCGATAAGGTCGTGATACCAAAAATCGCGGGCGCCGTCCCAACTGATCGAGCCAGCGGTGCGACGTACAACAATACAGGTATGAACATTCGGACACTGGGCCAAAGCGGTATCGGTATTAGCTTTAAGCGGTACGCGTTTACCACCGCGTAAACCTTCGTCGGCGGTGATTACTACTCGGCAATCAGCATCCAAAATACGATCTTTTAAAGCCTCAGGAGAGAAACCACCGAACACGACTGAATGCACCGCACCAACGCGTGCGCAGGCCAGCATGGCGTAAGTCGCTTCGGGAATCATGGGCATGTAAATACAAACGCGATCACCCTTTTTAACACCACGCGCACGTAGCGCATTGGCTAACTTGCAAACCTCGTCATGCAATTCCTGATAGGAAATAAACTGGTCTTCGTCGGGGTCATCGCCTTCCCATATAATCGCGACTTGTTCGGCACGCGCTGGCAAATGACGGTCAATACAATTAACGCTGACATTTAATTTGCCATCAATAAACCAAGCCACCTCGCCTTTTCGTAAGTCGCTTCTGGTCACCTGAGACCAAGGTGCTTGCCATGTCAAAAATTGCTTAGCCTGCTCCGCCCAAAAATTGTCAGCATCATTAATTGACTGCGCATACATTGCTTTGTAACGTTCAAGATCAATTGCAGCATTAGTTTTAAAACTTTCAGGAACGGGATAAAGATGGGCTTCTGACATGATTTCTACCTGGATGACTTTTTCATTATTGGCTTATGGTGATTTAACGTGGCTACGAGTGGACGCGCTAGATGCAAAATAAGGCCGCTGCCCATTACCGGTGCGGCCTTTCAAACACCTAGCTAGCTTACCAGCTCATACCTGAAAAGCTCAATGACAACGCAGTGCGCCACTGTTACATTGTTACTTTTAATTACTACATAAAATCAAGCTGACTTTCGAATCAACTTTTTTTCAATCAAATATTTCCAATAACGTTTAGGTACGTGACGCAAATGTAGTTTGGGGTTTTTTCGTTCTTTAATATTTACCGAGTGAAAATAATTTTCCCACAATGCCTGATAAATTTTTTCTGCATCGTCCACGATTTCCGGTTTTAAATCGCCGCTACTAAGATTAAAAACCGGATTATCTAAAGTCACAAACTGAACTTCAGTTAAATCGTAATAAATCCCGTAATGGCGCTTGGTATCAAATATCACCCAACGCTGATCGGCATAACGTCGTTCGAAATGTTCGCCAATTAAGGGCAGCACATTAAAATCCGGCTCAATCGCTGCGTAAAAAATTCCCTCTTTGGCTTTTTGGAAGCGCACAAATGCATGCATGCGATGAATTTCACGGTGCATCATCCGTTCAATTTGCGAAGCTCTTAAAATAAACTCATTGGCAAAATTTTCTAAAATCGAAACATGATTTCGCTGAATAACGGCTGCGATAAAATTGAAAATGAGCATTTCAACTTTGGGTAGTTCCGAGAGAAATAATTGGTAGACAATAGTTGAAGCTCTATCTTCAGTGCGCGCATCAATACCGGTTAACACGCGTGCAGCCAAACCCTCATCGGCCGGAATATGCTGAACATCTTCCAACAAGGTAAATTGGTGATGCTGTTCTTCCACAATATTTTCTGGAACAGTTTTAGTTCGAAAGGATTCGAAAACACAGCTTAATAATCCCTCAAAACTTCCGTCATAAACGTAAGTTGCCATTTACGGTTATCCAAACAAGCTAAGTTGCGGCGGCATTTGCGCAGTTTCACCAGCGATAATTAACTGCTTTATATCAATCATCTGATGATCTTTTTGCTGTGCAGGCAACCCTGGGCACGAAATAAAATAACGCGCCCGTTTTAGTACCACGCCAATTTTATGTAAGTGATCCGAATTTAATCGTTGGTGAAAGCGCGACGAAATTATTTTCTTGGCAGATTTAACGCCGATTCCCGGTACACGCAAAATCATTTCGTAATCATCCCGATTAATATCTACCGGAAATTTTTCCGGATGACGCAATGCATAACCTAATTTTGGGTCTATATCCAAATCCAGATTAGGATTTTTTTCGTCCAGAATTTCATCGACTGAAAATTTATAAAATCGCAATAGCCAATCTGCTTGGTAAATTCTATTTTCTCGCAACAATGGCGGTGCAGAAAGCAACGGAACGCGATTGTCCGTTTGAATGGGAACATAGCCGGAATAATAAACGCGCTTTAATTTTTGGGTTTTATAAAGATCATCCGCCAGGCGCAAAATTTGCGTATCGCTTTCGGGTGAAGCGCCTACAATTAGTTGCGTGCTTTGGCCCGCGGGTAAAAACTGCGGGGTAGATTTGAAATGAAGTTTGTCATCAATATAACGATCTTTTTCGCCCGACAAATAATTCATGGGTGTAATGATGTCGCTGTAATTTTTTTCCGGCGCAACCTTTTGCAAACTCGCTTCTGAAGGAATTTCAATATTGACGCTGAGCCGGTCTGAATATAAACCCGCTTCATGCAAAAGCTCAGGGCTCGCACCGGGAATTGCTTTTAAATGAATGTAGCCGTTGAAGTTGTGCACGGTGCGCAAGGTCTTCGCAACTCGCACCAAGCGCTCCATAGTGTAATCAGCGTTTTTAAAAATACCCGAGCTGAGAAATAAACCTTCTATATAATTTCGGCGATAAAAATTTATCGTAAGGTCTATCACTTCTTCCACTGTAAAAGCCGCGCGTTTTACATCATTTGTGCGCCTGCTCACGCAATAAGCGCAATCGTAAATACAATGATTGGTAAATAGAATTTTGAGCAGCGAAACACAGCGACCATCCTCCGTGTAACTGTGGCAAATTCCAACGCCATCAGAATTACCTAAACCTTTAGATACATTTGCCCGTTTACTTCCGCTGGATGAGCAGGATGCATCGTATTTAGCGGCATCCGACAAAATGGTTAACTTCTCTAAAATTTTGCTCATAATTCACCGCTCACCAAATACTGTATATATAACCATATCACTAAGGTTTTGATCTGGCAAATGGTACGAGCATTTAAATAATGAGGCATAAAAAAAGCCGCACGAGGCGGCCTTTTTGCAGATTAGCTACGTCTTAATTTTTGAGCGGTAGGGTGTCTTTATCCTGCGTCGGAATTGAATCCGAGGTGCGATTCACCGTGTTATCTTCATTGAGATAAACAAGTTTCGGTTTGTGCTGAGCCAACTCTGCGTCGGTAAAATAACCGTAAGTCGCGATAATAATTCGGTCACCCACACCCACTTTACGTGCTGCCGCACCATTCATTGAGAAGGTGCCTGAACCTGCTTCAGCAAGAATAATATAGGTATGGAAACGCTCGCCATTGCTCACGTTATAGATATCGATTTGTTCGAATTCGCGCATGCCCGCCAACTTTACGAGATCGGCATCAATTGCGCAGGAACCGTCATACCAAAGCTCCGCCTGGGTCACTTTGGCCATGTGTAATTTTGCTTTAAGCATGTGAGTTAACATAAAAATCTCCAGAAGCCGAAATTCAATTGCTAAGAGTGTAAGGAGATTCTGGCGCAAATAACTGCACCATAATTCCTTTATCGACTTCATCGTTGATAGTATTTATCAGCGCCCCAGTTTGAGTGCCGCATCAGCGCACACTCGGGATCTCAAATATCCCGCCCCACTAAAACCAAGCTAAAAACTTTTTCGTTACTCATCTATCTCAAATTTATATTGGTTTAAGATTTCAAAATCATCCGATCATAATCAGCGTGACTTCCTATCCAAAACCAAAGTAGTCCTTCATCTACTTCTATAGCTAATGCCCGATAGTAGATACCTACCCGAACCGACCAATAGCGCCCAACTTTTTTCAAATGCAGTGACGGATATTGAGGATTCTCTTTCAATAAATCGTATTGCTTATCTGCCAACTTTTGTACGGCTAACGGCAATGCTTCGTATGCATTCCAGAAAGATTCGCTGGCAAGATGAATCACAATTTTCTCGCTTTCCCTGACTTATATTCTGCTAAGGCCGACTCGGCGATAGCATCTAATTTTCCGTCTCTTGCATCCTGCTCAATTTGCTCATCCCATTTTTCCGCATCAAATCTTTCATACCAAGCGCGGAACTGTTTTAACTGGTCTTGCGGCAAACCAAGGATGCCTTGCTCAATATCTTCAACACGCATCACACAACCTCCAATTAAGCCAAAAGACTAGCCCAAAATAAGGGAAACATTATCTATCAAGCGTGCGCCTTGTGTATACATTGCGCCGAGAATCGTAATTTCCTTATCGTCGTGCGCAGCCATTTCCAAGGTGCGGCTATTCGATATATTTACATAATCCACTTTGAAGCCAGAAGCTTGTATTTGTTCCTTCGCGGTTTCGACCAAGCCGCCAAAGTCGCGATTGCCTTGCTCAACTTGCTGTTTGATCCAATTCAATGTGCGATTTAATTGTGCGACCCGTGGACGCTCATCTGCAGTAATAAATCCATTGCGCGAACTCATTGCCAAACCGTCCGCTTCGCGAACTATCTCCCCCGCCACAATCTTGATTGGGATGCACAGGTCTTCCACCATGCGACGAATAACGGCCAATTGCTGGAAGTCTTTAACTCCAAATACCGCTTCATCCGGCTGAACAATATTGAATAGCTTGGTGACAATGGTGGTCACACCTTCGAAATGACCGGGGCGACTTGCGCCGCAAAGCACATCGGTCATAGTCGGAACAATAACGCGGGTTTGCTCGGACATGCCATTGGGATAGATTTCTTTATCATTGGGGCAGAATAAATAATCACAATTAGCGGCTTCCAGCTTGGCGGAATCAGCGGCCAAGGTGCGCGGATATTTATCCCAATCTTCATTCAAGCCGAACTGCAGCGGGTTCACGAAAATACTGGTTACCACTACATCACAATTGCGTTGGGCGATTTTCACCAACTCAATATGCGCGCTATGTAAATTGCCCATGGTCGGTACAAAACCTATGCGTTTACCGGCTTTGCGTTCAACGGCAAGAGCATCGCGGAGGGATTGGATGTGATGGAAAACCTGCATCTGAAGACCTTTTAGGGAGTACTAAAATGGGCGCGGATAATACACCTTTGCTAAACCCAAGTACATTTCAAGTGATCAAATTTTAGCCTATAGGACACGCAATAACTTTTTTTATATTCAGGTGATAAATAGCTCCATGACATCGATCTTTCATCCTCCGTCTATCGAATGGTTTATCACGACCTTCAACTGATCGCGCTCAGGATGGCCGCGAGGTGCGAAAGGGCGACGAAAGACCAAAACATCCACAATACATTCGGCAGCCAAATGGCATTTGTACTAAACCTATAAAAGCTCCTTGACGCAGGGTAAAGTCTTAGAATAATATCTGCCCAAGCAAACATTGTTAAGGCAGATATTGCCTATGCAATGTTTGGCAAAGCAAACTCTGGCGAGGCAACCAATTCCATGGTACAGCATTACGATCCCCACAATTTCAGTCCGCGCAACAGTCTTGGCTATTTGCTAAAGACCAATCACCAGCTCATGCATGAATGCGCTGATCGCGTGTTCGCGAACCACGACATGACCTTTATGCAATGGCTGGCACTGGTAAAGCTGAAACATGGCTTGGCTGAAACCGCCAGCGACCTATGCCGCAGCCTGTCACACGACAATGGTGCAATTACACGTTTGGTTGATCATCTGGAAAATCGTGGGTTTGTAGAGCGCGAGCGCAGTCAGCAAGATCGACGCGTTGTAAAGCTGAGCATTACCGATGCAGGCAGCGCGACACTTGCCGAACTGACCCCACCCTTTATAGAAAACCTAAATAGTGCGCTGGACGCATTTAGCGCAGAAGAATTTGCAGAATT
>Ga0247739_10000645_pt1 | contig 12332 bp, 8 predicted proteins | sample UWRJL058202B2_FD_180943 | JGI IMG/M metagenome (GOLD analysis project Ga0247739, IMG submission 180943) | Plant litter microbial communities from Arlington Agricultural Research Station in Wisconsin, United States - UWRJ-L058-202B-2 | ecosystem: Environmental > Terrestrial > Plant litter >...
CTACACGCGGCAAACCTAAGATCGGATACGGAGGATCATCAGGATGTATGGCCAATCTGATTCCTGACTCTTCAGCAACAGGAGCTATTGCCTGAATAAACTGATATAAATGCGTACGCAATTCCAAATCACCTACATTTCTGTAAGTATCTAAAACAGTACGGAATTCTTCGATCGTGAAACTTTCCTCAGAACCTGGTAATCCTGCAATAATATTTCGCACCAATAAATTAACAGCATCTTCGGAAGCATTGTCGAGCCATTTTTTGGCTTTTTCCTTTTCATCCTCATTATAAATTTCTTCTGCGTTTGGACGCTTCAGAAGGTACAAATCAAATGCTGCAAATTGTGTAAAATCAAAACGTAATCCGGTAGAACCGTCGGGCATTGGCGCATTCAGGTCTGTTCTTGTCCAGTCCAGAATAGGCATGAAATTATAACAAACCGTATCAATTCCGCACTGTCCTAAATTAATAAGCGATTGCTGATAATTTTGAATATATTTTTCAAATTCACCTGTACGTGTCTTTATTGCTTCATGTACCGGAACACTTTCTACAACTGACCAGGTCAGTCCGGCATTTTCAATTAATTCTTTTCTTGCCTGGATCTCATTTACTTCCCAAACTTCACCATTACGAATATGGTGCAAAGCAGTTACAATTCCGGTAGCACCAGCCTGACGAATATCCTGTAATGAAACTGGATCATTCGGACCAAACCAGCGCCATGTCTGTTCTAAAGGCATAAAGTTGAATAAGCTATCGGCTTTCGGCAGTCGGCTTTCAGCTTTTACTGTTGACCTTCGGCTTTTAGCATCAAGTATTTTTAGAGTTAAGTAATAAAACCTCAAATTAAGCCAGAAATGCAGAACTGGCAAAAAATTGACTGCCGACAGCCGACAGCCGAAGTATATTTATGCTACCAACCTATGTTCCGGCACTCTTTCGCGTAATACTTTCAGTGCCCGGCTCATTTGTGTTTCTACCGTTTTAATTGAAATAGCAAGCCGTTCAGCAATGTCGCGGTAACGAAGACCGTCTTCCCGGCTAAGTCTGAAAATAATCTGGCATTGTCTTGGCAAATCGTTGATACAACCTTCTACGTGATTATAAAACTCGTTGAATGACATTTCCTCTGCCGGTGAAAAATGATCTGCATGAGAGAGATTCCATTGTACTGACTCAAGAGATTCACGTTCGTATTGCCGGTGGACACGCAATTTAAGGTAATCCAGCGCCTGATTTCTTACTGCTCTGTAAATGTAAGCCTGAAATGAGGTATGAACTTCAATTTGCTCGCGGTTTTTCCATAATTTCACAAACACATCTGATACAACTTCTTCTGCAATTTCCCGGGTAACTACTACACGCATTGCATAATTGCACAATGCCCGGTAATGTTGCGTAAATAATTCACGAAATGCATAATAATCTCCATTCGCTACTACTTTGCCAAACAAATTTTCCAAAATCTTTTTTTGAGAATGAGCAGACGGTAATGTGTTGGTAAATGACTTCGTTTCCATTACGAATTATTAAGTTAATAATTGAAAAATTCCTGGATATGTAGTGTTATAGGGGGTAGTACCCTTTTCAATTTCTAGCCTAGTTTATGCAATGATTCGTTGATATACAAAAATAAATCTTGAAAAAAATCAATATATTTACGCAACCGTTCCCGGAACCGTTCCCGTTTATTAATATTTCCCGGAACACTACCGCACTTTTGTATCTTTACACACAAAGAACCAATTGGTGAATTAACTGGAAATTATATTAAAATTGCATTATTTTGATAACCCTTTCATGAGAAAAGCATCTGTTACAATTAAAGAAATAGCCCGGCAACTAAATGTATCCAAATCCACTGTTTCAAGGGCGCTCCGGGATAGCAGTGAAATAAGTGAAGAAACAAAAAAAAGGGTAATTGATCTGGCGGAATCACTACAATATTCTCCAAATCCCATTGCATTAAGTCTGCTGAAAAACCGCACACAAACGATTGGTGTGATTGTGCCTGATATTGCTAACAGATTTTATTCTTCGGCGATCGGTGGTGTAGAAGATATTGCATACAGCAGAGGATATCATACAATGATATATCAAAGTCATGAATCGCTGGAAAGAGAACTTGCTGCGTCAAAACATATTTCTCTCAGAAGAGTTGATGGACTAGTGGTTGCTATTTCGAGCCAGTCTGAAAATATAGATCACTTTGTAGACTTACAGGAACAAGGTATTCCGGTTGTTTTATTTGACCGTGTTATTGACACTTTACAAACACATAAAGTAAGAGTTGATGATTATAAAGGAGCATTTGAAGCTACGGAACATCTTATACACCAAGGCTGCCAGCGCATTGCTCATATTGCAGGACCAAAAGCAGTTTCTATTACCCGGAACAGACTGGATGGATATCGGGACGCATTAAAAAAACATAATATTCCATTTCAGGAGGAGTGGGTGTTACATAGTCCGATTACACAAGCCGGTGGTACTGAAAGAACGTATCAATTAATGGCATTGCGGGATCGTCCGGATGCAATTTTTGGAGCGAGTGACCGGATAACAATGGGAATTCATTGGGCATTGAGACAACTAGGCTATAAAATGCCGGAAGAAGTGGCAGTAATTGGTTTTTGCGATCTGGCTATGTCTTCACTCATGGATCCTCCCATCAGTTCGGTTACCCAGCCATCTTTCGAAATGGGGCAGCAGGCAACTTCCTTATTACTTGACTTAATAGAAAGCAAAAATACCCCGGCCAGCTACGTAACCAGGGTATTGCCATCCAATCTCGTCATACAGAAATCGTCGTTGCGAACACCTGTGCCTATCTGAGGTTACACGAGTAAGGTTACACAGAGATTCACGGAGAAATAAAAAAGAGGTACACAGAGTTTTTTATTTCTCTGTGTACCTCTTTTGCCCTCTGTGTAACCTTTATCCTGTGATCGTTTTTAATTTTCTTTCAAATTCTGACAGAATACGCTCTTTCATTGAAACTTTACGTTTTTGAATGTTAATGCGTCCCATTGCCTGTTTGTCAACTTCAGGATCTCCGGTAGCAGTTCTGTCAAACTCGATGATAGCGAATTCCAAATCACTTTTTTCGCGTTTTGCCAGCCATTCAAGCTCTCTGTATTTAGTCCGTAATTGTTCTTCCTGGCTTTTCATTTCAAAAGCAGGATATTTACGGCTAATCACACGGGCCAGATAACTAAGCTCGAAAATCTTATCACAAACCATACGGAATCTTTCCGATAACTCTTTATCAGCCAGCTTAAACGGAATTTTTATTTCTTTCCATTTACTTAATAACACTTTGGCTTCCTGAGATGCTTCTACAATATCAGGTTGGCGCAAAAGTTGCTCAGCAGTAGCCAACAGTTTTTGCTGCTCCACAATACGCGGATCCACACGTACTTTTGGCTCTATACCTTTGGCAAGATTATATTTATCATAAAATAATTTCAAAAAGTGTCTGTACGCTTTATTTACCTTGAAAAAACGCTTTGGAGGAACTTCTCCTACATTATTCCACGCATTTCGCACATCTCTTGCTTTTGCATAAGCATCATCATAATCACGTGAGTAACTCAGCGTTTTCGTTATTTTGATCAGGCGTTCGTATTCATCAATTCGTTGCTGATTGATCCGGTTCTGCTCGTCGAAATAATCACGGCGGCGTTGGAAGAAATTATCCAGAATCTGTTGAAATGTAGTTTCCACTTCTTCCTGATATTCTTTTTCAACAGGACCTGTACGTATCCATTTTGCCTTAATTTCCTGGATCTGATCCGTTGCCGCTGCATAATCCTCAACCGCTGCGGCCTGGGTTACATCTTCGATCAAGGCGCGTTTAATCTCCAGGTTTTTTAACTGATTTACTTCAATCAATCCCCTGAGATACTCCTCCTTTTCTTCCAGCCTTTTCAATAACGGAACAAAGTCTCCCAGTGCATCGAAGCCTTTTAGCTTACGCTGCAGCTGTATTAACTTTGTCAAATAAGAACCTTTGTTGAGCGCCTCGTCAATTTCACTTTCAAGTTGCTCCACTTTGTTGAGCACAATAGTGAACCGATTTTTAAAATAATCAATCGCTTCCTGCTCTGTTCTTTTTACTTCTCCAATTTGCCGGTCCGGGTATTCGAGGTACCCTTTTAAAAATACTTTGCTGTCTTTAACATAGCCGTATTCATCATTCAATGTGGCATTTTCCATTCTTTCAAATTTTTTATCTGCTAAGTGTAGGGATATAACGATATTTGCTACGCACAAATTAACTAAAAAATGAGTAACGAAACCATAATTTTCTCAATGTCGGGGGTTAACAAAATCATTCCTCCAAACCGGCATATCATCAAAAACATTTATTTATCCTTTTTTTATGGTGCTAAGATTGGGGTTTTAGGACTAAATGGATCAGGGAAATCTACATTATTACGTGTCATAGCCGGTATTGACAAGGATATTCAGGGAGATGTTGTTTTTTCTCCTGGTTATTCTGTGGGCATGCTGGAACAGGAACCGAAGCTCGATCCAACTAAAACTGTACGCGAAATTGTAGAGGAAGGTGTACAGGAAATTGTTGATCTGCTCAAAGAATATGACCAGATTAATGAAGCTTTCGGCGAAGAGGACGCCGATTTCGACAAACTGCTTGAACGTCAGGGAGAAGTACAGGAAAAACTGGATGCAACAGACGCCTGGAATCTGGACAACCGGCTGGAAGTGGCCATGGATGCATTAAGATGTCCTCCATCCGACGCAATTGTTTCAACACTTTCGGGTGGAGAAAAACGCCGCGTTGCCATGTGCCGGCTCTTGCTTCGCCAGCCCGACGTTTTATTACTCGATGAACCTACCAACCATTTGGATGCAGAATCTGTATTATGGCTGGAAGAACATTTGAGACAATATAAAGGAACCGTAATTGCCGTTACCCACGATAGGTATTTTCTTGATAATGTGGCTGGCTGGATTCTGGAACTCGACCGCGGCGAAGGAATTCCATGGAAGGGAAATTACACTTCCTGGCTTGAACAAAAACAGGAACGTTTAAGAAAAGAGGAAAAAACCGAATCCAAACGCCAGAAAACGCTGCAGCGTGAGTTGGAATGGGTACGTATGGGCGCGGTAGGTCGCCAGGCAAAATCAAAAGCACGTTTAGGCGCCTATGAAAGATTATTGGGTGAAGAAGCAAGGGAAAAAGAAGATAAACTGGAAATCTTTATTCCGGCAGGCCCAAGGCTCGGCAGCAAAGTAATTGAAGCCCATGGCGTTTCTATGGGGTTTGGAGATAGATTACTTTACGAAAACCTGAATTTTGCTTTGCCTCCTAATGGAATTGTGGGAATTATTGGACCTAATGGTGCTGGTAAAACCACACTTTTCAAATTAATTACTGGTCAGCTGCAACCGTTAAGTGGCCATTTTGATGTGGGAGATACTGTGCAATGGGCTTATGTGGATCAGGAACATGATAATCTGGATCCTGTAAAAACTGTTTATCAAAGCATTGCAGATGGAAATGACTGGATTATGATTGCCGGTAAACAATCTAATGCCCGTGCTTATGTCAGCCGTTTCAATTTTGGTGGTGGAGATCAGGAGAAAAAGATAGCAACACTTTCCGGTGGAGAACGTAACCGGGTTCATTTAGCTATGACTTTAAAAGAAGGCGGAAATTTGCTATTACTCGATGAGCCAACCAATGATCTTGACATCAATACTTTAAGAGCTTTGGAAGAAGGGCTTGAAAACTTTGCAGGTTGTGCCGTAATCATCAGTCACGACAGGTGGTTTCTTGATCGCGTGGCAACACACATCCTTGCTTTTGAAGGTGATTCGCAGGTATATTGGTTTGAAGGAAATTTCTCGGAATATGAAGAGAACAGGAAGAAAAGATTAGGCGGAGATGCTACTCCTAAGCGGATTAAGTATAAGAAGCTGGTGTAAAATCTAATAATGGTTTAGAATGGCGCTTAAAATGCTTCATAGCCGAAGTATTTTAAGCACCTTTATTAATAAACCAAAAAAACCAGATCCAGAAACGGTGAACTTATAATTTTCTTGTATGATTTATCTCATTTTATATTTTTTCACTTTTTCAAGCGCTGTTTTGTGATTTTTACCTTTTGGAAAAAACTGGAGATATTCTTCAAACCCTTTTTCTTTAAACGCAATCTCGGTTTCGCCGTCCAGTGCTTTATTCCATAAAATATCGTCGATCTGATCCAGATATTTACCCTGTGGATATTTCTCAAAATACTTTTCTACTGAGAACACCTGCCCCTTTTTGATATCTGCAAAAAGGGCATCCTCCTCCTGAGTCTGCACTACGGCATTAAGTTTTTCACGCTCTTTCGAGGCTCGATCATAATATTTTCCATTTGGAAACAGCTCCATGTAGAGTTCATATCGAATTTCAGGAACATAACCCGAACTGTTTTTCCAGACAATGTTCTCAACCTCATTGATATGCTGACCTGCCGGAAAATGTTTCACGTACAATTCCTGGTATTTGGGCCTGTTAATATTTGCGAAAAGTAAACCTTCAAATTGGGTTCTTGCATCATCAATATGAGCTCCCTGATTTTTGGAAACATACTTTTCCAGCTTTTCCATTTTATTTTTTTCCTTTTTTTCATTTACGATTTCCACCCAGGCATTGTCTTCTCTATCCGTGATTGCCGGTTGGGTTATGTTGGTATTTAATGTCATTTGCCACTCATAATTCCAATCTTTAGTCATCACTTTAATAATCTTTTCAATAGGATATGCTCTTGAACCTGTCGGCGAATCTTCATAAATCAGCCCCACAATTCCATCGGAGCTGAGTAGTGGCGCGCCTGATGTACCTGGCTGAATACTGGTAATGTCAATAATTATTTCATCATTGGAATCAACATCATTTATGGAGCCGACTGATGCTCCCGTGGGCACATACCATCCTCCCGCCCGTCCAATAAACCATACTTTGGTGCCGCTTTGGATAGCTTTCGAATAAAAATTCTTGCTCCATTTAAAGTTCTGGGGTTTGTCGATTTCAATTAGCGTGATATCCAGACTATTGGTTTTAAGATTCAATGGCCTGGCGGTAAAAACCTTTCCCTGATCTTTGAAAAACTTAACTTTGATGGACGTAGGTTTAGCATCCGAACTAATAAATCCACGGTTATCCAGTTTGTAAACTACATGTTTTGCCGTGACAACGTATAGTTTGTTTGCAACTTCCGAGACAATTGTGCCAAACCCGTTTTCATCACTTCCGTCTGAAAGACTTGTTGTAATCGTCACAACATTATTTTTCAGATCTTCACAAAAACTGCACTGATTTTGAGCAGTAGCTACTCTGCTGAATATGGTCGTAAGTCCAATAATCAAAGTGATATACTTTTTCATAAAATATAACATTACGGTTAACAAACTCTTAATTTGAAAAAAGTGAGTTTTTGATACTCCATATTAACGACCACATGAAGACAATACAGCTCCAGAAAAAAGCGAAAGCCTTCGCGAAGTATAAATATTCAACAATACTTGGATTCAGGACTTTTTCAAATAATTCCGATCCTGAACGCACTTCCGAAACCTGACCTTCCAGGTGTATTCTAAGTAATGAGCCCGACTTGGTCAGCTGAATTTTTCTATTTTGAAGTTTTGTCAGGTGAAGCCAGTCTGCCTTCTCCAGGCTGAACTCCTGATCGGTTTCCAGTATCTTCACTTTTCCTGACAGAATAGATGATGAAAACTTTCCCGAGCCTGCCGGGCTTTCTTCCAGAAAGTTTATTTCAGATAAAGACATTCCATTGAAAGACCAGCTACTTGTATCAGTAAAAGTCAGTGTTACCGGTATGGCCGGCGACGGAAAGGACTGCAAATTGAAGATCTCGGGTACTTCATAATTGACGATTGTATCCAGCTGTCCGTCATTGATATTAATCGCCGCTTTTCCAATTTGTATATCCGTTAGTAGTGAGTCATTTTTTATGGTCAGGCTTTGGACATCGTTTTGCAGGCCAATGGTAATTTCGGAATTGGCGGACAGAGGGAATTTATCTATAATAATATTGCTGCCTTTTACATCAATATTGAACGGTTCTTCATTTATAATATTGATGTTGGAACCAGCTCCGTGTATCTCTTTTACATTATTGATATTCAGTTGCGAAGTAGAAAACCGATTGTCAATTGTCCAGTCATTTTTTAGTTTTAGCGTAACACTTTTGCTAATCAGATCAACAGAAACATTGGTTTTGGGAAGTCGTACCGTTAATCCAATCCCAATTAAAAAAATAGAGGCTAAAGCGATAATAATGGACAGCTTCCTGTTATCAGGTCTTTTTTTATATTTATCAAGAATGGAATTAGACAGATCAACCCATTGCAGATTCTTTCGCGCGGTCTCTTGATCATCATGCAGCAAGGCGTCAGTTGCAATCTTGATCCGATTATTAACTTCCTGCTGCAATTTATATAACGAAGGATCTTCTTTCATTTTACGGCCATTTTGTATTGTTTTTTCACCCAGTCGCTACCGGATTCCAGCATTGCAGCAATCTCGATCATATAATCTCCATGCATGCCTTCAGGAAGCGTAATAACGATGGGTTGTCCCGATTTAAACGAATTATTAATTTCCTGATAACTGCTGAGAGGTTTTCCAATATTAGCATACCGGTATTTTACCGACAGAACTTTGGAATTTGGCCGTATAACCATGTAAAGCTTTTTGTTGGACAGATCGGAAGAGGACGACACAGTTTTGAGTGGAATATATACCTTTTCATTTTGTGTGCCGGTCCAGCCATAAATGCCTAAGGAATTGGACGGGATTTTCAGATCAAACAGAACATCTTTTATTTCCCAGTTCAACGTTTTTCCGTTTCCCAAAACGGCATCCATCCTGTAATAAGTATTTATGGGAAGGGCAGATGATCTGATATTTATGTCAGACCCTGTTGAATTTTCAATTTTAATTGTTTCGGTATTTTCAAGCTTGTAGACAAAGGCTCCGATCGTAAGTCCAACCAAATCCAATGTAGGCGCGCCAACTTTAGCTGAATATGTGCCTTCACATCTATTCCCTCGTGTTTTATACGCAACTGTTGCGTTGTCGGAAGGTTTCAATGTAACATCGCATTGGCTAAATACTTGCAATGACCATAACAACAGCGGGGCGAGCAGCAAACTTCTCATGTAGTGATAATATTTAAATTTTGTTCCCCTGATTCTTCTAAATAAAATCTTTGTCTAAGTGGCCATCGGGATTGTAAAAGGCAGGTTAAAAATTCTTACAGATAATCCCGGGAGAGTCGGTACGAATTGATCCATCGTATTTCTAAATTAACAATAATTAAAATATTGCAATCTGTATTATGCCTTTATTTATTAAGCGGCCAGGTCATAAGGTTTAACACAAAGATTATTTCTATTTTAAACTCACCAAACAAGACACAAATACGTATCAACAAAATTACCTAAACAACCAATTTCTGATTAGATTGCTGAACAGCAGACCAACAAAAGCGCTACTTCAAAATTTAATTCCCAAATAACTCCTATACCTTAAAATAATAATAGAAATGAAAAAAATTGTACTGTTAATCTTACTTTTCTTTCCTTCTCTCCTCTTTGCACAAAATGCTGATTCTACCTGGTTTGTAAATAATTATGTAAAAAAAGAAGTAACCATTCCGATGCGTGATGGTATCAAACTTTTTACGGCTATCTATACACCGAAAGACCAATCAGAAAAACATCCGATCCTTTTGACCCGTACTCCGTATTCCTGTGCACCGTATGGACAAGCCCCGTATGCCAGATATTGGAGAAGCTTCATGATCGAATATTGTAAAAAAGGTTACGTCATGGTCATTCAGGATGTTCGTGGCAGATGGATGAGCGAAGGTGTGTATGACCTGATAAGGCCGTTCAATCCAAATAAAAAAACCAGCACGGACATCGACGAAGCGAGTGATTCCTATGATACCATCGACTGGCTGGTTAAAAACGTGGAAAATAATAATGGAAATGTTGGAGGTACCGGCATTTCATTTCCAGGATTTTATGCAACTATGATTGCACTTAGTAATCATCCTGCCCTCAAAGCGGTAAGCCCGCAAGCGCCGGTAACCGATCGTTTTATGGGTGACGATGATCATCATAACGGTGTTTTGTTTACTCCGGATGCCTTTGAATTTCTGGTCGGAGGCGGAATGACCCAGCCTCGCCCGAAACCAACTACTTTGCCAGCCAAAAGATATGTCATCCAGGATAAGGATAACTATTCTTTTTATCTGAATAAAGGCTCGGTAGCAAACCTGACTAAAATAGCCGGCGACAGTCTTTTATACTGGAACCAAATGATGGAGCACCCGAACTATGATGCTTTTTGGAAAGCACGTGACGCCCGGGTTGGCATTAAAGACATAAAACCTGCCATCTTGGTTGTGGGAGGATTGTTTGATGCGGAAGATAATTATGGAGCATGGGAAACGTATAAAGCTTTCGTTAAGCAAAGTCCTGTTACGAATAGTAAACTTGTAGTTGGTCCCTGGGCTCACGGACAATGGGCCGGGCCGGATGGCTCCCGTTTGGGCAACATTCAGTTTGGGGGCAATACTAATGACTGGTACCAAAAAAGTATTGAAATTCCCTTTTTCGATTATTATCTGAGAGGTAAAGGTTCGGTGGATAAGATTAGTAAGGCTTCTGTCTTTTTTTCGGGTGAAAATAAATGGAGAAAGTTTTCTCAATGGCCAACAGAAAAGCTAAAAGCAACACCTGTTTATCTGGAAGAAAACAGCAAGCTTTCCTTTGCTCCGATGCAAAAGAAAAAAGAAACATTTGACAGTTATATCAGCGATCCTGCCAGGCCTGTACCTTATACGGAAAAAGTACATTCCAGGCGTACCCGCGAATACATGACGGACGATCAGAGATTTGCTTCCCGCCGTACGGATGTACTTATTTATGAAACAGATACATTGTCAGAAGATATCACTTTGGGAGGTCCTGTAATCGCTGATCTTCTTGTGAGCCTGTCCAATACAGATGCAGATTTTGTAGTAAAACTGATTGATGTATTTCCGGTTGGAGGAGAGATTGATCCGGTAACTAATTATCCAATGGGCGGTTATCAAATGCTGGTACGAGGTGATATTATGCGTGGCAAATTTCGTAATAGTTTCTCGAAACCCGAGCCTTTTGTTCCTGGCAAACCCACTCAGGTAAAATTTACCTTACCGGATATTGCCCATACTTTCAAAAAGGGACACCGTATGATGATTCAGATCCAAAGCACCTGGTTTCCATTAGCCGACCGAAACCCTCAGCAGTTTCTCGATAATATTTATAAGGCAAAAGACAGTGATTTTGTGAAGGAGACAATTAATGTTTTTCATGGTAGTTCCAAAATCATTTTGCCAATAATAGATTAAGCTCAGTCACTTTTTAGAGCCACTTTGGTAGTGTTCATAAAGCACATTAAAATGATAGGGGTGTCCGTATATTATATACCGATGCCTCTTTGTTTTACATAGTTTAGAAAATATTTTATAAAAATGTAAGAATTATATCTACACATCATAGTATTAATTCTACTTATTATCGTAAGTTTACGGCGTGAAATATTTTATCTTCTGAACTTTAACATTATGTACATCAAAAAATGGCTATTAATAGCTCCTGTTCATTATTCTTTAAGAATTGTAAAAATTTTATCAATTACATTATGTTTTTTATTTTCCTATCAGGTTTTTGCACAAAGAGAAATTATTCTGAATACAACAGGATATGGGTTTGACAGAACTACTGCTAACGGAATTAACGATGGTCAGTGGGAGTATATTCAAAAATTTGCTAATCTAAAGTATCAGGGACAGGATGCCGGTGTTACAGCAGTACGGCTTCATATAGAATGGAATCAATATGAACCTACGCAGGGAGCATACCAGGGAGCTAAGATAAATGCAGCTGTAAAGGCTATACTTGCCTTAAATCCGCAAATGAAAATTGCACTCCATTTTCCATATATGAGACCCGGATATTGGAATGATTTTTATCTTCAGGAATCTGATGTAGCTCAACTAGCTAATGGTGATTTGGTTAGAGAAAATATAGCTTTTAGTACACCATCAATTTATTCAGACAACACTTCAGAAAGATTTCAGGCTTTTGTACATGATGCCCTGAATAACATCAGAGAATATTATCCCAAACTTTTATATGTTGCCATGGGTAATACATCTACAGAGGAATTTTATATACCTAATGTATACATAAATAATTCTGCTTATCAGGGAATGTATGAACAAAAAGCAG
>Ga0247739_10000647_pt1 | contig 12322 bp, 7 predicted proteins | sample UWRJL058202B2_FD_180943 | JGI IMG/M metagenome (GOLD analysis project Ga0247739, IMG submission 180943) | Plant litter microbial communities from Arlington Agricultural Research Station in Wisconsin, United States - UWRJ-L058-202B-2 | ecosystem: Environmental > Terrestrial > Plant litter >...
AGACCTGCTGGCTGGCGATGTGCGGATGACGATGGGTGGAGAGCCGACGTTCGTGAGCATCGACGATATGGAAAGCGACCAATGGAACACCACCGCCGATGGCCCTGAGAAACGCAAACTGAGCCACGACCTTATTTTCCGCCTGCGGGAAAAATTTGGCCCAAGTGGCATGATCCATTATGGCCAAGGCAAATGGTACCCCGGCGAACCGCTGCCCCGCTGGCAATACGGTTTGTTCTGGCGCAAGGATGGCAATCCCATTTGGAAAAACATCATGCTGACGGCCCACGAAACCATCTATAAAAAACACGACCACGAACATGCCGCCGCTTTTGCAAAAGAGCTTGCCCGCCACCTAGCCGTGAGCGAGGACAACCTGAGCGCCGCCTACGAGGATACCTTCTATTTTTTATGGACAGAAGGAAAATCGCCTGTCAATCTCGATTTTTCGAAAACAAACCTGAAAGATCCAGCCGAGCGCAGGACGTTGATAGATTTGTTGGATAAAGGCTTGGATAAACCCGCCGGCTATGTACTGCCACTTACTTGGAACTACGAAAACAGCCATTGGAAAAGTAAAAAATGGGTGATGAACCGTGGGGAACTGTTCCTGATTCCTGGCAATTCGCCCATGGGTTTACGGTTGCCGCTTGATTCGCTACCCAAAGTTTCCAAAGGCAAAGAACCACAAAAAGTAGAACGCAGCCTATTTGAAGAACTGCCGGCATTGCAGGATTTTCATGGTTCCATCATGCATCGGTATGGTACCATTACGGAACATCCCGAGGTATCACAGCCAACAATTTTTGCCGAAGGCGAACAAGAAAAAAAGCCAGAGCAGCTAGGTATCAACAAAACAAAAGCCGCAGAAGTGATAGCGGAAATACCGCCAGCTTTTGAAGTGGAAGTAATAAAAACCGCCTTGTGTGTAGAAGCAAGAGAAGGCATTTTATATGTGTTTTTACCGCCGATGGATTACTTGGAGCATTACCTCGATATGGTTGCATCCATTGAATCGACGGCAGCAAAATTGAACATCCCCGTTCGCATAGAAGGCTATGAGCCACCACGGGATTATCGCTTGGAACGCTTGATTGTATCGCCGGATCCTGGGGTGATAGAAGTCAATATCCATCCCTCCAAAGATTGGAAAGAACTCAATTATAACTTGGATACGCTGTATGAGCAGGCTTTTTTTAGCAGACTGGCTACGGAAAAGTTCATGCTCGATGGGCGGCATACCGGTACGGGAGGCGGCAACCATATCACCATTGGCGGTGCCACGCCAGCTGATAGCCCACTCTTGCGCAGGCCCGACCTTTTGCGCAGCGTGATTGCTTTTTGGCAGCACCATCCGGGATTATCGTACTTATTCTCAGGCGCATTTATCGGGCCAACCAGCCAAGCGCCACGTTTTGATGAAGGCCGTGACGAACGCCTCTACGAAATGGAAATCGCCTTTAGCCAAGTGCCGGAGGGTAAAGATGTGCCGTTCTATTTGGTGGATCGTTTGTTCCGTCATTTATTGACCGACATCACTGGCAACACCCACCGTTCGGAATTGTGTATCGACAAAATGTATTCGCCGGATTCGTCCAGTGGCCGCTTGGGCATTTTGGAATTGCGGGCCTTCGATATGCCACCGCACAAACGCATGAGCCTGTTGCAAATGTTGTTGATCCGAGCGTTGATATCAGCTTTTTGGAAAAAACCATACAAACACGACCTCGTACGCTGGGGCACGGAACTGCACGACAAATTCATGCTTTCGCATTATGTGTACGAAGACATGAAGGACGTGGTGGCCTACTTGCATGATGCGGGTTACGATTTCAAGATGGAGTGGTTCGATTCGTTCTTTGAGTTCCGCTTTCCCCATTACGGCACGGTAAAATTGCAGGGCGTGGAAATGGAAATCCGCATGGGCATTGAACCTTGGCATGTGTTGGGCGAAGAAATGAGCAGTGCCGGCACCGCCCGTTATGTGGATTCGTCGCTTGAAAGGATACAGGTAAAACTGCGGAACATGAACAATGCCCGCTATGTTTTGCTCTGCAATGGCGCTCGGGTTCCATTGCAAGAAACCGCCATCAAAGGCGAATATATCTGCGGCGTCCGTTATCGGGCATGGCAACCGCCGAGTGCATTGCACCCCACCATTGGTGTGGATACCCCGCTCACGTTTGATTTGGTGGATACTTGGAATGGCCGTTCCATTGGTGGCTGCACCTATTATGTAAGCCACCCCGGCGGCCGGAGTTACGACACGTTCCCCATCAACAGTTACGAAGCCGAGAGCCGCCGTTTCAGTAGGTTTGGAAATACCACGCATACGCAAGATGTGCTGGCACCATCGCTTCCAAGCAATAATACGGGCCCAGTTGGCCACTTCGTGGAAGTAGATCGCCAGCCATTTGTTTCCGATGCGCCCCCGATAGAAATCAACCACGATTACCCTTGTACGTTGGATTTGAGGAAGAGTTGGAAGAAGAAATAAAGCAATTTGATGTACTAGATATTAAGTAGATAAAATAGACCCAGTTTTAAAATAGCATAAAGCCTCATGTAGCGTTCTGATTAAAGGACCGTTACTTGAGGCTTTAACATTTATTGTATAAAAGACGCCAAACGCTTGCTTTCTGTTCAACATTATTAAGCTGTTGATGGGCCGGTTCGCAGTTGCCCACCGAACCGGCCTTTTTTGAAGTTCATTTGGAGATGCGATATTAGTATGTTAGATGATCTGTTAACTAACCATCTCGCAAATTAATATTGGCAAATCATCTATTCAGCTCTCATTTCGTTTCCCGCTGCATCGGATTCACCGCTCCGGCTACCGGTTTTCTGCGGGCACCGCCACTGGCTTTAAAAAGCTGAAAATTGCTCGGCATTTCCATAGTGGGCCAGCTGTTGTTCTTGGTATCGATGTCCGCGGTTTCCCGGTAGGGATCGATGAGGATAGAAGCAACTTCTTTCGTTTTGACAAAAACTTTAGTCACTTTGCGTTCATTCTTGCGCCAGATTTCTGCTGCGATGCGTTCTATTTCCTTCGTTCCATCTTTATAGGTAAATTGTACAATCAACGGCATAACCAGACCACCTTTATTAGAGAAAGAAAGCTGATAATAAATTTTGTTTTCATATGCTTTAAAGGCTTCCTTATCTAGAGGCTCCGATTTTTTTATAGTAATCACAGGCGTGGTATCTACTTTTTTAAGCCCACGGTCATACTCATAATAAAAATCACGGGTGGTTTTATCCGCATCTGTGAAAAATTCAATCGACTTGTCCTCTCGGTTACGAATTTTAGAAATGTCATCAAAATCGTTGAGAATGGCTTTAGCAATGGTTTGTGTATCAGGCCTTTCTTTGGCGACGGTGTTTGGATCAGCCTTGTAAATTTTTACAGAATCAAGCGATATATCACATGGTTCGATGCTGTAAAACCAGCCACGCCAAAACCAGTCGAGATCTACGCCAGATGCGTCTTCCATGGTACGAAAAAAGTCGGCTGGCTCTGGATGTTTGAAAGCCCAACGACGGGAAAACTCCCTGAATGCATAATCAAAAAGCTCCCTGCCCATAATGGTTTCCCGCAAAATATTAAGGCCAGTAGCAGGTTTCCCGTAAGCATTTGCGCCGAAGTTGATGATGTTTTCGCTATTGGTCATAATAGGTTCAAGCTGATCTTTGGGCATCTTCATGTAGTCCACTATTTTGTACGCAGGGCCGCGGCCGGTTGCATACAAGTTGTCCCATAATTCTTGTGTTAGGTATTGCACAAAGGTGTTGAGTCCCTCATCCATCCAGCTCCATTGGCGTTCGTCGCTGTTCACAATCATCGGGAAAAAGTTGTGGCCCACTTCGTGGATGATAACGCCAGTCATGCCATTTTTGGTAGCCTCGCTGTAGGTACCGTCTTTCTCTACCCGTCCGTTATTGAAACAAATCATCGGGTATTCCATTCCATTGGCCGCCTCAATACTTTGGGCCACCGGATATGGATACGGAATAGAAAAATGCGAATAAGTCTTGATGGTATGGGCCACGAGTTTGGTCGATAACTTCCGATACAACGGGTAAGCTTCCTTTGCATAAAAACTCATACACATTACTTTTTTGCCCTCAATTTTTTGCGCCATAGCGTCCCACACAAATTTGCGACTGCTTCCCCAAGCAAAGTCACGAACGCTGTCAGCTTTGAAAATCCAAGTTTTTTTGGCAGTCGATTTTAGTTTTTCAGCTGCTTGAGCCTCTGCAAGGGTTGCTATTTCTATTGGTTCCGTGGCAGTTTGTGCCATTTGCCAGCGTTTGAGTTGCGCTGCGCTCAAAACCTGCGCATAATTTTGGCACTCGCCTGTGGAAGTAATAATGTGGTCGGCGGGCACGGTCATTTGCACCTTGAAGTTGCCAAAAGTGAGCGCAAATTCGCCACGGCCAGTAAATTGGTGGTTTTGCCAGCCATGGAAATCGCTATATACACATAGCCGGGGATACCACTGCGTGATGGTAAAAAGATGATTGCCGTCTTCTGGAAAAAACTCGTACCCGCCGCGGCCACCTTGTGCAAAGCGGTCGGGAATGCGATAATTCCATTCCACCTTGAACTTGAATTGTTGTTTTGGTTGAAGTTTAATCGGCAATTCGATCCGCATCATGGTTTGGTTGATGGTGTAGGTAAGAGGTTTGCCCAAAGCATCTGTCACCTTTTCGATCTTGTCGCCAAAGCCTTGCAGGATATCTCTTTTATCGAGGCCCTTTACATCGGTTTCGGTCATTTCTTTGGGGGTGATGCGGCTGCCATCGAAATTGTTACTAGCAGAGCTGGGGTCGTGTTCGTTTTCATCCAATTGGAGCCAGATGTAGGTGAGTACGTCAGGGGAGTTGTTATAATACGTAACGGTTTCCTTTCCACGGAGCTGTAGTTTGGCTTCGTCGAGCTCGCAGGTGATGTCGTAATCTGCCCGTTGCTGCCAATACTTATTGCCGGCGGCGCCACTAGCAGTTCGGTATTCGTTGGGGGTAGGTAAAATGGTACCCAACTGTTCGAACTTGTTGCCGTGATTTGAAGTGGGGTTGTTCTGGATGTTTTGAGACTTTGCAAAAACACTGGCCAGTAAAAAGCATGCTACCTGAAATTTTCTCATCATCAATTTGTGGTTCTTATAAATTATTATGAAGCGGTTATAAATATGGAATTGGAATTTCTGGACTCGGTATAAAAGGAAATTGCTGACAAAAGGTTGCAGAAAACAAAAATTTGCAGAAAAAAAATGTACATAGCCGAGTTGTTGATATTAGTGTTCGGTATTGGACTTTATCTATATGAAATTGGTGGATGTGGGTGTTGGCGCACGTTTACTGCGACCGCTGCGTGAAGGATAGAAACGGATAGCCCACAGGCGGCGTTGGGTATCTCCTTGCGGTAGCTTTGGTAACGCATCGCCGCCGAGGACTAGCAGTGCATAGCCTCCCGCAAAAACGGGACTAGGTGACACCGATGGCCGCCACTAGGGTATTTTTCAACCGCAAAGATTAAGGCCAGCGGTGGCACGCCCAAAGCTCCATCTCCTAAAGGGTGTCGCAAGTATTTACCCCAAACACTAAAAGGCCTCAGGTGAAACTGGCGCAAAAACTGGCGTTACCTTTTTAGAGAAAAGGAGCCCGCTCATGTTCTTGCCAATACCATTTGTAGTGCTACGCTGATGGCGGCGCCGGATAAAAAGATGACCCATTCTCTACGGTTTACTTTTACGACCTGTAATGCCAACGCAGCAACGAATAAAATAGCAACGACCACTACCATCTGGCCAACTTCCAACCCAAGATTGAAACCCAGCAACGGTTGGAAGATGCTTCCGGTTTTGCCTAGTAGCGACTTTAGGCCATTGGCAAAGCCCATACCGTGTACCAAGCCGAAAAACAATGCCAAAAAATAATTGATTCGGATGGTCTTGGGTGTGAATTTTCGCTGAAACAGGTTGCTGACGGCGGTTGCGATGATGGTGAGCGGAATGAGTATCTCGATCCATTTACTGGAGAAATGGATGAGGTTGAGTACGCTCAAAGCGAGTGTGAGACTGTGCCCAATGGTAAATGCCGTAACAAGTACGAGGACTTGCTTCCATTCTTTCCAAGTATAGATAGCGGCGAGTGCCACCACAAACAAGATGTGATCGAGCGCTCCTGCATCGATGATGTGGTGCCATCCGAGTTGAAAATAATCTTTGAACATATTGGAGAAACAGGAGTGTGCAGTAGGCCGGATGGCGTTGTGAAAGTATTGGTTGCGTAAGCTTTTTAGAACAATGATCAAAAATTCTAACTTACTCAAGTTACGAGTAACGTTCTGTGTAGCTGTACTTGTACTTTTGTACTTTGCCGTTTTTGCTTACGTGTCGAAAATAACCTTGAACTTTGCAGCCACCTAATTTTATTTTTCAATGGCGTCAATATTATTTAAATGGTTGCTTTGGCTCCACCCGTTCTTTGTATCGGTGGCAGAAATAAATCACAACGCCAAGGACAAGACCTTGGAACTAAGCATCCATATTTTTACAACAGACCTAGAGAATGCGCTGCGCAAAAATTTTACGACGAAGGTGGATCTTACTGATGTGGCCATGCAAAAAGACATGCAGATATTAGTGAACGCTTATATTATTACGTATTTCAAATTGTTTGTGGATGATAAATCGGTAAAACTGAAGTTCGATGGTTTTGAACAGATAGAAGAAAGTACCTGGTGTTATTTTGAAGTGAACGATGTCTCCTCTATGAAGAAAATCCAGATCAAAAATTCGCTGCTGTATGACTATGAGACGAAGCAAACGAACATGAATATCGTAAAATACAACGGCGTAGAGAAAACGAAGAAATTAGAATATCCGGAGAAGGACGTAGAATTTGGGTTTTGAAGTAAAATTTTGAACCCTCAACTATAAACCCTCAACTCTTATTCTCAATTAACAACGCTTCTTCGGCTTGGCATTTGATAGGATGATAGGTAAAATGCGGCTATGAACGATGTTTTCAAAAATCTCTGCTTTTATTCTGGTATCTGTTTTTTGGTGATGGCTTGTAGCAGTTCGCAGCCGGGGCTTTTTGGAACCTCCAAAACGGCCCATCAAAAATATAGTGACGGACTAAAAGATGCAGGACTGCGGGAGTCTGAGCTGGGAAAGCTATGGTTTGATGCGGCCAATAAAGGATTGCAACAGCCTAAATCTATTACATTGCCCTACAAAGAAACCGGCTATTTTGCGGCTGAAGTTCCCAGCGCCATGGGTTATGTTTTCAACGTAAAAAGAGGACAGCAAGTGGTGGTGGAACTTCAACACAAACCAGCATCGCAAAAGAAAATATTTGCTGAATTGTGGCAGACTTCCGCCGCAGGAAGCGAACCAAAATTTGCCGCTGCGCTTGATACAACTTCACAAAACATTCGGTACAATATTGCACAGGATGGAAAGTTCACAGTACGGTTGCAACCGGAATTGTTGCAGGCGGTAGAATATACGGTAACGATTTCTACAGCTGCGTCGTTGGCTTTTCCAGTGCAAGCTTCGGGCAAACCAAGGATCGCTAGCGTTTGGGGCGCAGACAGGGATGGCGGGGCCAGAAGCCATGAAGGCATTGACATCGTTGCAAAATTCAGAACGCCTGCATTGGCCGCTGCCAATGGAACAGTTACCCGGGTGGAAGAAAACAATTTAGGTGGAAAAGTCATTTTTCTTCGGCCTGATGGCAGCGACCTTAACCTTTATTATGCACACTTGGATACACAAATAGCACAGCCTGGCCAACAAGTAAAAACAGGCGAAGTAATAGGTTTGGTAGGACAAACCGGCAATGCACGAAATACGGTACCGCACTTACATTTTGGGATTTATACAAATGGTGGCGCCATTGATCCGCTGGCTTTCATAGAGCCAACGGCCGCTTCACCAAAAGCCGTTGCCGCCCCAATAGATGTACTGGGTAGATGGGGGAGGTTGGTTAAAGCAACCGATTTGTTGGAAACTAGTACTGCTAAATCAAAAACCATTGAGAAAATTTCTTCTGGCAATATATTACGGATATGGGCCGCAACTGATAACGTCTATTGGGTCTCTTTGCCCAACGGAACATCTGGGTATGTTGCCAGCAATGCCGTGTCTTTTAAGCCTTTGCAGCTACAAAATATCAAGAAAAATACACCTTTGTTAGATGCGCCTTCAATAGATGCTGCTGCTAAAAATACGCTATCAGTTGGAACTTCGATAAATGTGTTGGGAAAATATAACGATTTTTATTATGTTGGTAGCAATGGAATGGAAGGCTGGATCAAAGTGGAAGGGTAAATTTTGGCGATTCAAACTTGTTATTTATCGGGCACCGCCGCTCCTTTGGCAATCCATTCTTTCACCACTTTTACAAATTCTTCATGGCTCATCGGGATCTTGGACCTGCCTTCCAGCGGAATAAAGCTATTGATTACCAAAGGCTCGGTTTCCACGTGGTGTATCATTTGGTTAAAGGTCTTGAAGCCGGTAAAATTATTATCCTTGAAATGTAAGGCCAATTGCTTGGGGCTCATGCCTTGAAAAACCATGCGGTGTTTCATGGGCGGCATGCTCCAATCGGGAGTTCCCGGCGGCATGTTGGCGCCTGCGAGGTTAGCATCTTGGTGGCAATTTTTACACTTGAGCGCAAATATACCCTTGCCTTCGGGGCCACGTTGCACGCCTTGTGCATGCAGGTGGCTATCATCTCCTTGCAACGGCACATCGCCAGTTGGATGGCAGTTCATGCATCGGGGCGACATAAAAACCGTGTACGCTTTTAGGAAGGCCTGCTTGCTCTCTTCCAATGTTTTACTGTTCGTTGCGCTTTCTGGTTTTGAAGTGGCCCCTACCTTTTTTACTGTTTGTTTCTTTTGAAACGGCTGCGCCACGGCAGTAATAAAACCGATGGCCAGCAACACATATATAAATGTGCGTGCTGTTATTTTATTTTTGGTTGATGTAGGTTCCATGGTTAAGATATCTCTGTGTGATAAAAGTTATTTCATTGCAGCGGCCACGTGAATGGCTTTGCGGATACGCTGATAAGTGCCGCAGCGGCAGATGTTGCCCGTCATGCAATCGTCGATATCCTTATCGCTAGGGTTCTGTTTTTCTTTGAGCAATACATGTGCAGCCATGATTTGTCCACTTTGGCAATAGCCGCATTGCGGTACTTCTTCCTGTATCCATGCAGCTTGCAGGCGGCGGCCGATAACATCATCCAGCCCTTCGATGGTAACAATGTTTTTGCCGGCCGCTCTGGAAAGTGGCGTAACGCAAGAGCGAACAGCCTCGCCGTTCATGTGTACGGTACAGGCGCCACATTGCGCCACACCGCAGCCAAATTTTGTACCCGTAAGTTCCAGATTTTCCCGCAGGGCCCACAACAATGGCATATCGTCGGGAGCGTCTACTTCGTGGGTTTTGCCGTTTACTTTTAAAGTTGCCATGTGAAGAGTTGAGAGTTATGAATTAAGAATTAAAAGTTAGTTAGGCGATTAACAGTCACGTTTGTGGTCAAACAGCAATACGTAGATATACTAAAAGTTACATGTTAAAAAGTTACTGAGTTCAAAATCAAAGAGCACCTTGTTGTTCTTCTTTTGATTGCTACATTCATAACTCTTAATTCTTAACTTTTAACTCCTTACGTCTGCCGGAAAAGGCAATTTCCGAATGCGTTTTTTGGTCAATTGGTATACGGCATTGGCAATGGCTGGCCCAGTGCATGGAACGCCAGGTTCGCCTACGCCGCCCATTTTATCGGTGCTTGCAATAAGGGTTACCTCTATAACCGGCGCCTCATTCATGCGGACAAGTTTGTAATCGTAAAAATTGCTTTGTTCCACCTTGCCTTCTTTAAAACTGATATTGCCGTAAACCAGCGAGGTAAGCGCAAAAATGACGCTGCCTTCCATCTGTGCTGTCACTTTATCAGGATTTATGATAGGGCCACAATCGATTGCCACCCATACTTTATGCACTTTTACTTTGCCATTCGGCAATATGGAAACCTCCGCTACTTGAGCAGTAAAGCTTTCGAAACTGGCATGTACTGCTATGCCTTTTGCATGGCCCGCAGGTAATGGTTTCCCCCAGCCAGAACTTTTAGCAACGGCATCCAATGCTCCACGCAGGCGCACATGTTTGTCCATGAGCGAGCGGCGGAACTGGTAAGGGTCTTTGCCTGCGGCAATGGCCAGTTCATCTATAAAACATTCCTTTACATACGCATTATACGAGTGCCCAACCGACCGCATCCATAACGTAGGCACAAGGTCTTTGCCCTGATGCCATTCCACTTGCAGGTTAGGGATATCGTAAGGAAGTTCGGAAGCGCCTTCTACCGCAATGGTGTCCACTCCATTTTTTACCATCATGCCTTCCATGGCTGTGCCTATAATAAATGACTGGCAAACCACCCGATGGTGCCAGCTTAAAGGTTTGTTGGAAGCATCGATAGAACCTACCAATTTGTGCAATGAAACCGGTCGGTAATAGCCACCTTTCAAATCATCTTCTCTACTCCACATCACTTTAACGGGTCCTGCAATGGCTTTTGAAACCTGCACTGCTTCCGCAGCAATATGACCATCCAAAATGGCACGACGGCCAAAAGCACCACCCAGTAATAAGGTATGCACCCGAATTTGTTCAGGCTTCATTCCTAAAATATGGGCCGCTACCATTTGGTCGATGGTTTGTCCTTGTGTGCCTATGTAGATATCGCAACCATCTGCCTTCACATCTGCCGTACAGTTGAGTGGCTCCATTTGCGCATGGTTGAGGTAGGGCAATTCATAAATCGCTTCTATTGTTTTAATGGCGCCGGTTGTTTTAGTTACGTCGCCTTCTTTGGTGGCTACTAATCCAGGTGTGTTGGCCATGGCCAGGTATTGTGCCGATTGTTGTGCGGTATCCAGCAGTGGGCCATTATCCCAAGTTATTTCCAGTGCTTCCCTGCCTTTTTTTGCTGCCCAATAGCCAGTCGCTACCACAGCTATTCCTCTATCTATTTGCACTACATGTTTTACACCGGGAATAGCCTTGGCCTTGGTGGCGTCAAAACTTTTCACCTTGCTACCAAATACAATGGATCGCTGTATTACAGCTACCAGCATGCCGGGTAATTGAACGTCCATACCAAACTTTGCCGCTCCGTTTACCTTATCAAGGCCCTCGATCCTTTTAACAGACTTTCCAATGTATTTAAAGTTTTTTGAATCTTTTAATTTTACATCTGTTTCCTTGGGCGGGTCAATACCAATTGTTTTATCTACCAATTCGCCATAGGCCATTTTTTTACCTGAGCTATGCAATACATACCCGTTTTCTGTATGGCAAGTGCTAGCGTCTGCGTTCCAATGTTTTGCTGCAGCTTGTACAAGCATATGTCTTGCCGAGGCACCTACTTTACGCAAACGGTCGTATTCTGCATAGGTAGATGCGCTGCCACCTGTAAGCTGCATGCCAAAAGCAGGGCAGGAGTATAATGCGGCATTAGCCGGTGCAGGTGCCACCGAAATCTTATCCCAATCCGCATCCATTTCATCGGCTATTATTTGCGTAAGCGCTGTATAGGTACCTTGTCCCATTTCGGAATGGTTGCACACTATTGTAATGGCATTATCTGCATTGATACTAATAAAAGCATTGGGCGAAAACAAGGCATCCGGCATCTTCTTTCCGCCTGCTTTAGATAACAAAGGCAAATGGAAGCTTAGCAACAATCCTCCGCTCAAAATGGAGCCGGTCTTGAGGAATTTGCGTCGACTGAGATTGGTAGGTTCACTCATGTTGGTACAGTTGAAAAATGGTTGTGGGATATTGCCAACTAAATTACTTACATTTTTATGACAATGCAAGTTTTTGTAAGAGAAAGACGGCTTCAAAGGCAAAAAAACATATCAGCCATACATTGGCACTTCACCTTCGATAGTAACCAATCCACTTTAAATTAAAGGAATGATGATTTGATACGTTAAAAAGGATTGATTTTGTTTTATATTTTTTTTTTGCTTTGGCGATGACCCAGACCTGAACTTGAAACTATCCTTAATCTAGGCCGGTAATATTAATTTTACCGGTTCCCTTTATGGTAATGATAGCCCCGCTATTCAATTGTAAACTGAAACAACTTGCATTGGGGCTCGAAATTTCTGGCATAAAGGGAACGCCGGGATTTATGACAACAGGGGTGCATCCCGTAGGCACGGATCCAAGGCTCCAGTTGGTGGCGGCATCCCAATCGGCGGAGAGGCCCAACCATATATTGG
>Ga0247739_10000648_pt1 | contig 12316 bp, 7 predicted proteins | sample UWRJL058202B2_FD_180943 | JGI IMG/M metagenome (GOLD analysis project Ga0247739, IMG submission 180943) | Plant litter microbial communities from Arlington Agricultural Research Station in Wisconsin, United States - UWRJ-L058-202B-2 | ecosystem: Environmental > Terrestrial > Plant litter >...
TGCACGGGAACTGAACGAAGCTACTTTGTTTGGCGCTGGTCGTGAGTTCGATAAAATCAGTGACCACGAAGTATTGGACAGTCCTTTGTTCGGCCAAATAGACCTGTTGAAAAACCTGCAAAAAAAAGCAGCGAAGCAATTAGGTTCTTCCGGTAGCGGTAACCACTTTGTAGAGTTCGGCATCGTCGAAATTTCTGAAGCGGATGCAGTATTGGGCGTGCCTGTAGGTATATATGTAGGTGTGTTGAGCCATAGCGGTAGCCGTGCATTGGGCGCTATTGTGGCGGGGCATTATACGCAGGTAGCCAAAGAAAAAACAAGGTTGCAACAAGAAGCCGCAAACCTTGCTTGGTTAAGCTTGGATAGCGAGGCTGGTATGGAGTATTGGCTGGCCATGAACTTGGCCGGTGATTATGCCAGTGCCTGTCACCATATTATCCATGCAAAAATAGCCAAACAGCTAGGCCGTCAACCTCTGACCAGGGTAGAAAACCACCACAACTTTGCGTGGAAAGAACTGTACGAAGGCCGGGAAGTAATCGTGCATCGGAAGGGCGCAACCCCTGCCGGAAAAGATGTGCTAGGTATTATTCCAGGCAGCATGACGGCGCCAGGTTTTATTGTGAAAGGGAAAGGAGAACCAGCTTCCATCAATTCGGCGAGCCATGGTGCCGGTCGTAAAATGAGCCGTACCAAAGCCTTGCAGAACATCACCCAAAGCGCATTAAAGGCAGAATTGCAGAAGCACGGTGTAAAGCTGATTGGCGGTGGTTTGGATGAAGCCCCGTTTGCCTATAAAGACATCAACGAAGTGATGCAATCCCAAAAAGCATTGGTAGATGTGGTTGGTAGGTTTACCCCAAAAATCGTAAAGATGGATGGTAGCAATCCCAAAGTGTATGGCAAGCAAGGTAGAACGGTTGGTGAATAATCGATAGATAAAACAAAAGTCTCCATTAAATTAAATGGGGGCTTTTATTTTGCTCCAGTTTCACAAACTTGTAATGACTATCCTTATTTTCTTGCATTCTATTGTCCATTCTTTTCTTCTAAGTTTTAACGCCATTTCATACCTTCATTTTACAAAAAGAAATCGTCGGTTGTACCATGCCTGAGCCAAGAGAAATATCTGCCCTTTTTAACTTGATCGACGATCCCGATCAGGAAGTGTTTGACACGGTCGAAAACCGATTGATCAGTTACGGCACTGGCATTATTCCAAGCCTCGAAGATTTGTGGGAGCAAACCATTAGCGAGGAAGTGCAAGTACGTATCGAACTCATCATCCATAAAGTACAGTTCAAAGACCTTACCAACGAATTTATCACTTGGAAAAATGGGGATGCGGAATTATTGTTTGGTGCCTTGTTGGTGGCAAAATATCAATTTCCGGAAATGATTGCTGCAACTGCTTTGCAAGAAATCGAAAAAATCCGTCGCAATGTTTGGATCGAGATGAACAGTTATCTCACGCCGCTGGAACAGGCGAAAATAATGGAAAGTATATTATATAATTATTATAAAATAAGAGGTGGGGAAATTGCTTACAATCAAACCAACGAGTTTATGCTTCATCGCTTGCTCGAAAGTAAAAAAGGCAATGCCATATCTACTGGCATTTTATATATAGTGTTGTGCGAAATGTTAGACATCCCGGTAAAAGTCATCCATATCCCACAACAATTTATATTAGGCTATTTCAATCCGCAGGTCACCGGAAATTGGACAGTGGGGCAACAGCTTGATCATCAAATCAAATTTTATATTGACCCTAGTAGCGGCGCCGCTTACTCTCATCAGGATATCGAAACTTATTTCAATCGGATACAGGTTACACCTACGGCTTCTTATTTCAAGCCAATGAGCAACAGGAAAATCATCCAGCTGCTGCTTGAAGAGTTTGCAAAATGTTTTGATGATTATGAACATACATATAAACGAGATGAGCTATTGAGTTTAGCTCGATTGCTGGATTAATAAACCTCCATTTTTATAAATGATATCATCATAAACATTGATGCGAACATTACTGGCTTCTTTCAAATAAAGCGGTAACACTAATGCTGCCATTATACACCCATCAATAAAACGTACTAATTTTACCTCTTTTGCACAATATGATGGTGTGTCATGTTTGGCACACAACCCTCTCACTCGGCTTTTCCACCAAAACCAATCGACACAAACAAAAGTCACATTTTATTATATATATATGGTAACTAAGTTCTCCCGTTTTTACAATTTAACCAATGCTATTACCTTGTTACGCATTTGCGTTGCGGGCATCTTTTTGGCACATGCAACCATGCGGCTTGCCACTGGAACTATAGAACGGTTTGGCAGTTTTTTAGAAAGCAAAGGCTTTGCATATGGTACGGCCACCGTTTGGTGCATCACTGTTTTTGAAGTAGGAGCTGGCTTATTAATGGCAGCAGGCTACCTTACCAAGTGGATGGCGTCTGGTTTTATTCTATTATTGATTATGGGGATCGTAATTATTCACATAAAAGAGGGCTGGTTCAATGGGGAATTTGGCACTGGTGGTTGTGAGTACAGTGTTAGCCTAATTGCTGCATTGATTGTAATAGCAAGTTCAGCACATGAGAAAGACATGTGTAGTGATTAGTCATAAGTTGCAATGCGGTTGGTAAGTTCCGGTTGTTATGCTTCAACCATTTTTGCAGTACGATGTTTCATAAACTGCTGCAATATTACAGCCAGCAAAAGAACCGCAACTGCACCAATTAAATTGAGCCATAAAAAGGATACAATCTTTATAGTATACACAAAAATTACAACAGCTTCACTCACTACAGCTGCCCAAAACACAGCATTTCCCTTCACGTTTTTTAGGTAAAAAGCCACTAGGAATACGCCTAATATCACCCCATAAAATAACGAGCCGAGTATGTTCACGGCTTCAATCAAACTGCCCATATTGGTAGCAAACATGGCCACTGCAATACTAAATACTCCCCATGCCAGCGTATACTTCCAGCTGAGTTTGTAAGAGGTGGCGTCATCACAATCTTTCTTGAAAATATTTTTATGAATGTCTACCACTGTACAGCTTGCTAATGAGTTGAGCGCTGCCGCAATGCTGCCCCAAGCGGCCAAAATAATAACAGCAATCAGCAAGCCTACTAAGCCTTTGGGCAAATTATGGGTTACGAAGTATAAAAATATATAATTGGTATCGCTATTTTCTCCAGCAGGCACCGCTTTCTTTAGGATGCGTTTATAGTCTGTGCGAAGTACATCCATCCGTCCAGCGCCATTTTTCAGCGAATCGGCATACACACTTACCATTCTTTCTGCCCCTAAAACGGTTTTTGCCTTTACAAGATTAATTTGATAAATCTGTTGGTTTTCCATCACTTCCCGAAAATTGTGTTCTACATTTTCGAGGGAATCTTTGTACTTGGTCGCCTTGGCTTCCGATACCAAGGTTTGATTAAAAAAGATTGGCTGGCTGCGGAATTGATAAAAGGCAAATACCAACACACCCACCAACAAGATACCAAATTGCATGGGCACTTTTACCAAGCCATTGATGAGCAAACCTAAACGACTTTCTTTGGTATTCTTAGCAGTAAGGTATCGCCCCACTTGGCTTTGGTCAGTGCCAAAATAACTCAATGCCAAAAAGAATCCACCAATTACACCGCTCCACATATTGTATCGATCATTCCAATCGAAACCGTTTTTAGTAACCCCGCTGGTGATGATATTCATACGGCCGAGGTTGCCACTTGTTTGCAACGCCTCTCTAAATCCAACACCACTTGGCAGCAAGTGAACCACCATGTAACCAGCGATAAACATACCAGCCATGATGATGAGGAATTGTAGTGTTTGGGTATAGGCCACTGCCTTAGCGCCCCCACCAACGGTATAGATTATGAGCAGGCCACCCATCACAATATTGGTTAGGTAAATATTCCACCCCAACAAAGAAGAAATAATAATAGCCGGCGCATATATACTTATCCCGGTACTTAACCCTCTTGATAGGAGGAATAAAAAAGCAGTAAGTGTCCGCGTTTTCATATCAAACCGCTTTTCTAAATATTCATAAGCGGTGTACACTTTTAAACTTCGAAAGATGGGCACGAATACCATACTGATCACAATCATGGCCAACGGCAAGCCGAAATAATACTGAACGAACCGCATGCCATCCGTGTAAGCCTGGCCAGGGGCGCTTAAAAAAGTAATGGCGCTGGCCTGCGTACCCATAATACTTAATAAAACCAACCACCACGGCATACTGCGATTGCCCAAAAAATAACCATCCAGATCTTTGCTATGCTTGCTTTTATGCAGGCCATAGCAAATGATGCCAATAAGTGTAAGTGCCAATATGATCCAATCGAGTCCGGTCATGCTTGAGTTTAGCGTTTTATGTTTAGGGTGTAGAAGTGTAGGTTTCTAGCTTTGGGTTATTAGCTTTTAGCTTTCCATCGCAGCATCTAAACACTATTTGAAATGGTTAGTGAGCCATACAAAAAAGAATATCTGCGCAAGCAGAAAAACCAATACTGCTACATACCAAACGCTCCACTTCGTTGATGACTCTTCCATTTTATGTATATTTTGATATTTATTTTAATTCAGCTAATTATCCTTTCCTGTCGTTATTTTTCTTTTTGCTGAAGGCCACCAATAACCCAATGATAATCGCAAATGCAAAAGCAACCTTGAAATTTTTAATCAATTTACCTATCACCAGCCCAAGTATCAAAGCAACGATCATAGCCACTTGGCTGCGTGTCATATTAAACATAGCTATTCTATTTTATCTAAATTAATTTATGTATGCAATATGGTTAGTTCTTTGGCAGCGCAATCACATTGGCCAGCAACCTGAACGCACCCGGCACTGCTGCGGGCAATTGCCTAAAGAAAACCAAGCTGCAATACACAAAATTCCCCTTGCCGTATTTTGCTATGGCCAATGATCCATTGCTTTCCTTTTCTCCTGTATCGTTCATGCCCAAGGGGGTTTCAAAATGGTTATCCAGTTGTTCCGCTTGGTAGGTGCTGCGCTCTTGTATCCATCCTTCAAAATCCTTTTCGGTTATTTTGTTGGGATAATTAAGTACGCTGCTGTTTGGCAGCAAAAAGTTCACTTTGGCATCTTCTTCTGTAACCCTTCGGCCCGAATTGACCACAAACGGATAAGGCCCCACTTTTACAGGCTTCACCCCTACTTGGTTACTCTTCAAATATTGAACGATCAGGTTACCACCATTGGAAACATAATCATTTAATATATCATTTTTTACGGTGAGCCATTCCGAAATATTATAAGCACGGATGCCTACCATGATCGCATCGAATTGTTTGAGGTTGTCGATGGTAACGTCGCTTTCGTTCAAGGTGGTCACTTGGTAGCCCATAGCCTCCAAGGCCATTGGCACTTTGTCGCCTGCGCCCACAATGTAGCCAATCTTTTTGCCAACGGTTTTCAGGTCGATATTAAGCACTTGCACACTGCTTTGGTAGTAATAGTGCAATGTGGGTATATGGTCGTACTCGATGGTGCGGGCAGCATTGGAGTACGTGTCCTGTTTGTTGTTTTTATTGGGGGCAAAAGAAAACCTGAGTTGATCTTTTTCCACACCTGACTTCTTGAGATAGTTACCAATAGAAAAATCGAAAAGCGCCGTACCACCTGCTTTGGCTACCATGGCGGTATCGGTTTTGAGGGCATTGTAGTCTTTGCCAAAAAGTTGCACTGCGGCATTGGTCTGCTTGCTGTTTTCAAATGCATTTACGGTAATGTGGATTTTGGCGGAATCATTCTGTCCTTTTTTAAATACAACCAATCCATTATTACTATAAATCAAATACTTGGGGGTGATAAAAACCGGTTTGTAAACATCGCCCTTGGTGGGATCCAACGATTTGTAAAGGATGGGGCGTTTGATGGACATAGATCGACCACCCAACAGCAGCCTTACACTGACACTCATAGGTTCATTTTCCGCTAAACCAATCTGCTCCTGATTGTTTACCACAAACATGCCGTCTTTCATTTCCTCTTTTAACCAGTAAGGTTGGCTCTCCATAAAGGAATTATTAAAAGTGGTCGTAATGGTATTGGTGATATAATTGTTGTTAGCCAATGGCGTAGTAAAAGGAAGATTTTTCCGATTGATTTCCACAGACTGCAACTCCATCGACATATTGCTGCGATTGATCATATTGATTGCCACCTTTGCAGAATCACCTTCGGGAATATATTGTTGTGCAGTAACCGCTTCAATAAAAAAACCAGCGCAGGCAACAATCATTTCTTTTACTTCTTGCAATTTTTGTTCGTTCCAGGTGTCTTCTTTATTTGCATACAATTTATCGTATAACGCTACCAATGCCGGTAGCGATTTCGAAGGGTTGTTGATATCAAAACCAGCAATCAATGCATCAACCATTTTCTCTGTTTTTCCACTCGGGTCTTCTCTGTTCCAACTGATATCCACGCCATCCATCAAATCGGTTTTGGCTGGGTCGCCGGCCACGGGAGAAAAGTATTCCACGTTCGATCCACGGCGCCGAGGCCTTCCTTCGCCCTGGCATTTGTGCATGGTGCGTGCCTCTGCGCCCAATTCGCCGTAACTCTTGCCCAGCAAGGCATTATAGCCTCCGATATCGATTTTCATCTGTTCTTCGCTGGTGGTATTATTGCCACCAAAATTGAAGGAGTTCCAAAGAATACGTTTGGCCTGCCAAGGTTTTACGCCGTATTTGAACTGCTCTGGAAAACGGTTAGGATCCGCCGCTGCAGCAAAGGCTTCGGCACCAATAATGGCTGATGCTGCATGGTGGCCGTGTCCTGCCCTCGAGTCAGGCGGAAAACGGTTGATGATGATATCCGGTTGGTATTTTCGGATGACCCAAACCACATCGGCCAGTACTTTTTCCTTATCCCAAATGCGCAATGCCTCAGCGGAACTTTTGCTAAAACCGAACTCATAAGCCCGGGTAAAGTACTGCTCTGCACCATCTATCCGGCGGGCCGCCAGCAACTCTTGGGTACGGATCAATCCCAGATCGATGCCTTGTTCATCACCAATCAAGTTCTGTCCACCATCGCCGCGGGTAAGGCTCAAGTAAGCGGTTCGGTATAGCCTTTCTTTGGCCAAGTATGGCAATAATGCATTGTTCTCATCATCGGGGTGTGCGGCTATGTAAAGCACACTGCCCAGCACTTTCAGCTTCTTCAATTGTAATAATATTTCGGAAGAAGTATATGTTTTGGGCGTTTGCGCAAACGAGCCCATTGAAACAAATAAAAATCCTATCGAAAAAAAATATCTCTTCATAATTATCTTTAAAATTTTGATTCAGGGTTCTTTCGATATGAAAAGAAAGTCCCTGAGGTGTCAGCCTATGATTAACCCACATTTTTCCTACAACCTAAAACCACCACCTTGTCCCACCAAGAAAATCGAGTTGGCAAAAAGTAGCTTTCCGCTCTGCCAAAAGCTCCGGAACAATGGATCATCTGCAAAGAAAACCAGCGAACCACGGCCTATATCAATCTGTCCGATCAAGGTACCATCTTTTAATAACTGGCGAGATCTTACCCCTGTGAAACCAGACACTTGGCTTTCCTTTTTGATAACGCCAACATTCCATCCATCTTTCAAAAATTCATATACGTTATTGTCCTGTTTCAAGGTGTAATAGTATTCAGGATACCCATAGGCTAGCGGATGCGTGTTGTCAAGTTCCACTTTAAAAATGCTGCCCGGGTTGCTTTCTTTGAGCGATTCCCTTTCTGCATCGGCGTATCTTTTCACGTCGGCATAATTGTTCGTGTCCTTGCCTTTGTCCTTGTCATCGTCGGTTTTCTTTTTGGTCAATCCCCATTCGGCACCGGCTATTTGGCTCACGGTTCCTTCCAGGGCAATCAGTTTTCCGCCTTGTTGCACCCAAGTTTTGAGGTCGCCATCCTTGGCCAAAAGATTGTTCCTGTAATAACCATCGGGCAAAATCAATATGTCGAACCGCTTCCAATCCACCCGGCAAGCATCCGCAGCATTGATCATCGTGATGGGGTAATTGATTTCCTTTTCAAAATAGAACCACACTTCTCCTGCTCCTAAGCTGCTCACACTTTCGCCCGTGAGGCATGCTACCCGTGGCGCCCAAAGTGTCTTCACATCTGGGCTTCCGAAGTCTGCCCCCTTATCCATAAAACCGGTACCCACAGCTTCCAATTGCGTATGTGTTTCGCCAGCAATTTTTAATACCGTTTGTTGAAAATCTGCAATATTTTTATTTGATGTTTTGATAATCACCAAACATCCGATGGGATACTTTTTGCCGTTCAATTCAAATGCCTTGTTGCTCTGCCTTACTTTAATGCCTTTTTTCATGAGCGCTGTTAGAAATTTTACATCTTCCAACGATTCCCATGTTTTGATGAAACCATACACTTCGCCTACTGGCGCCACGGCCGGCAACGTAACGAGATTAGTTGGAACGGAAGCCAGTTTTTCTTTCACTGCATACGACTGCACACCGTATGCATACGGTATGGCCCAAGCGGTGATGTCGTACGTGGCGCTATCATTGATCTTGGTTTTGGGCTCGAACAACACTTTCACCATATTGCCTTGCGGTTGTGTGGTATTCACGATCATATCACCTTTTTCCAGATTGAAGGTTTCTGTTTTGTTGGTGAAATAATTAAGCCCACTAGCAGAGCCTGCATTTGCATAGCCATACACGATGCCGTTATTCTTGAGCAATGTTTCAAGTGGCTTCAGTTTCGCTTCATTGCCTTTTCCTTTTATTACGAATGTTTTATATTCTCCTACGCCATTGGTTTTAGCATTGTCAAAAAACTTCTTGAAATTCTCCACTAGTTTCCCTGCATTTTGCGAAGCCACTTCTACCGTGCTCATACCCGTGGTAAAGTGGTGTGTCAATCGATCTTTTAAGGTCAACGTATCGCCATCGTCGGTAACCACGGCCAATCCACCACGACTATGACCGCCTTGTTCATACGTCATGCCGATGGAACCGTTGTAAATCGGCCAGGTATCACCATAACTCGGGTACAGCAGATCAAAACGCTCCTTCGTAAAGTACAGCCATCCTTTGGCATCAAAATACTTCGCATGGTTGCGGCCTACCACGTTCTGGAAATCCCTTTGCCAAGGTGTGATCACTTCATGAAAAGGTTCCGCCGCAGGCGCAAAATAATAGGGTGCGTTATAGCCTTGCTCATGGTAATCGCAGTGGATCTGTGGCATCCACTGGTTGTATTTTTTGATGCGTTGTTGGCTCTCTACCTGTGTTTGCCAAGCCCAGTCACGGTTGAGGTCGTAGTTGTAATAATTGCTCCGGCCGCCGGGCCAAGGTTCGCTGTGTTCACGGCTTTGCGGATCCGGATTAGGCACATCGCCCACCACGCTGTTGAACCAAGTTACATACCTATCACGTCCATCCGGGTTCACACAAGGATCCATGATCACCACGGTGTTTTTCAACCATTCTTTTGCATTGGTGGTGTTGGACGTTAGCAGTTCATACACCGTGGCCATCGCCGCCTCGCTACTGCTGGCCTCGTTTCCATGCACATTATAACTCAGCCAAACAATCGCCTTGGGGTTGCTTACGTCTGGAGTTCCGGTTTCCAAACCTGTTAACCGAAGATTGTTGATCCGTATATTTTCGAGATTAGCAATGTTCTCGGCTGTGGAAATGTACGCCAGCGTCAATGGGCGGCCGGCATTGGTTTTGCCATAAGTTTCATACTTCATGGTATTGGGTCCAGCCTTGGCCAACGCCTCGAAATATTGAACGATTTTGTAATGCGGTGTAAAATGGCTTCCTAATTCATACCCCAAAAAACTCGCAGGACTAGGAATTTGTGCCATTACATTCATGCAGAGAAAAAGCAAAAAGAACGGTAAGATTTTCTTCATAAAAAAGATTGTCGATGGATCGTCGGTTTTTAAAGAAGCAATATAGATTAGAAAAGCGAGGTCTAGGCTAAATTGGCTAGCAATCGTTTTGTTGATTTGGTTGTCTTTCTAGCACTATAAAAAATTGGTGGCTCCGTCTTGTTTATTCAAGGATATTGAGGACTATTGTTGCTCAAGCTTTTTAGACCAATCCATTTATTACTTATCACTGGTAATTGTTGACCTAAAAACCGACATTCAAATAATTTTTATGAAACAACTATTTTACCTCATTTCATTTGTGCTGATAGCTGTTGGCAGTTTCTCGCAAGTGGCTGGTACCATCACCGGCAAACTTCCACAACTAGCTTACAGTAATGGCGAAGACCGTTTGGGTAGTGCCAAAATGGGATATATCGATACTGCCATTACGCTCGATATCATCGATAGTACCGTCGACCTATATCAAGTAAAACTCTCCAGGAACCATTCGGCCTACATTGATAAAAAGCTGATGAAAATAGACAGTGCTTCGTCGAAGATAAAAACGGCTACTACGGAGAGCTGGAGTGTGAGAGGAGATTCGCTATACGATTATATATCGATCAGCTTTAATAAACGCATCGCTTATAAAAGCTGGATGGAAACTAACCCCACCCGCATTGTGGTTGATCTATACGGCGTAATGAGCAATACCAATTGGATTACCCAATTACAAAGCGTAAAAGAAGTAAAAAACATTTCATTCGAGCAAACAGAAGACGATGTGGTAAGAGTTTATATCGATTTGGCACACCCTCAACATTGGGGCTATTCCATTGGTTACAAAGGCAAATCGTTACAAATTAAAGTCAAGCATTTTCCTATAAAACCAAAACTGGAAAATTTGGTGATAGCCATCGATGCCGGGCATGGCGGCACCAACCTGGGCGCAGATGGCGTAACGAGCAAAGTCCTTGAAAAAAACTACACCATCCTTTTTGCGCAGGAACTTCAAAAAATCTTACAGTCGAAAAAAGTAAAGGTGATCATGACACGAGAAACGGATACTACCATCGACAATAAGGATAGGGTGTTATTCCTCCAACAAAATTGGCCAGATCTTTTTGTATCCTTCCACCTAAATAGTAGTGGGCGTCCGACTGCCCAAGGTGTTTCTACCTATTACAAACATGTTGCGTTCAGGCCCTTTTCGCAGGCATTATTAAGCCACTTGCTCACCATCGATGGATTGAAAGAATTTGGCAACGTAGGCAATTTCAACTTTACGCCCATTCAACCTACCGAATTTAATAGTACGCTGGTTGAAGTGGCTTTTTTGAGCAGCCCTGACGATGAAAAAATAATATTGGATGAAAAATTTCGAAAAAATGTAGCCAAGGAAGTGTACAAAGGCATGAAGGACTTTTTAAAAAGCCTGCAATAAATATTCACGACGACCAGAGCGGATTGCCCGCTGGGCCAAGGGAAGGTGCATATATTGATCTTCTACAGATAGGTTACGCCGCTGGGGTAGAAACCCGTTTCGTTAAAATACAAATATTGATAAGTTGATGACGGGTTTGCCCAGCTCCCAGTGTAAGCGGTTTTTACCCTTCTCCAATGTTGGCAATCGAAGCTTGGTGACTGCTCGAGCTGCGTGAAGGATAGAAGCGGTTAGCCCGGAGGCGGCGCAGGGTTGATGCATAGCGATAGCTTGGGTTCTGCATCGCCGCCGAGGACTATGAGCGGATAGCCTGACACCGATGGCCTAAAGTTAGGACAGTACTATATCATAAGGTTTTAGGCCAGCGGTGGCACGCCCAAAAAATCTTGTTGCAAATTATTGGTTAATAGCCAGCCATATCCTTGCTCATGGCCTCAATGGTTTTTTTAATGGAGCGATGTTGCAAGAGCATGGACTTGGCTTTTTCATAGTCTGTTTCGCCGGTTTTTTCCAGCACCATTTTCACGCCGCGGTCTACCAATTTATCGTTTGTGAGCTGCATATTTACCATCCGGTTGTCTTCTACCCTACCGAGTTGTATCATTACGGTGGTGCTGATCATGTTAAGTACCAACTTTTGTGCGGTTCCACTTTTCATGCGGGTGCTGCCGGTAACAAACTCCGGCCCTACCACTACTTCTATAGGAAAATCGGCCGCATGGCTCACCGGAGAATCGGGATTGCAACTGATGCTGCCGGTAACAATGCCGCGTTTGGCACATTCGTTCAGCGCACTGATTACATAAGGCGTAGTACCGCTTGCAGCGATGCCCACCACTACATCTCCTTGATTTATTTGATGCTTTTCAAGGTCGTTCCAACCTTCGGCGGTGCTATCTTCGGCAAACTCTACTGCTTTGAACATGGCTGTATCACCGCCTGCAATGATGCCAATTACCAAATCGGC
>Ga0247739_10000651_pt1 | contig 12251 bp, 9 predicted proteins | sample UWRJL058202B2_FD_180943 | JGI IMG/M metagenome (GOLD analysis project Ga0247739, IMG submission 180943) | Plant litter microbial communities from Arlington Agricultural Research Station in Wisconsin, United States - UWRJ-L058-202B-2 | ecosystem: Environmental > Terrestrial > Plant litter >...
CTTTATAAGCATTTGTAAATGGTTCATTAATTGCCATAGATAGGAAAATTAATGTAATGCAATCAACCCAAAACAAGAAATCAAGCAAAATCGGCCTACTTATACTTTCAATTGTAGTTATCCTTGTTATTGGAGGAATTTGGCATTGGAACACCCATAAGAAAGGATTAATTAAAGAAGAGATTGTGAAGACAGTCAACAAAAAGAGTAATGGCTTATATACCATTGAATACGGCAATCTTGAATTGAATGAAGCAACAGGCAATCTATCCATTTCCAATGTGTCTATTACTTATGATTCTACCAAAATGCAAAAATTGCTGGACGATAAAAATGCCCCAGCAAGAATTTTTAAAATAACGGCTGACAGTATTGTTGTAACGGGCGTAAAAACACCAAAAGCTTTGCTGGACAAGGAAGTGGTTGCATCAACATTATTTTTTGCTCACCCAACCATTGAAATAATCAATACCAAACAGGAAAATGATTCATTAAATAATATTCCCCATAAGGAGATATATGAGCAGCTTCTTGGCAATCTGAAACTAATAAAAATAGACTCCATAAAACTCCAGAATGCATCATTGATTGTCCGTAACATCAAAGCAAAAAAACACAGTTTGGACATGCCAAATTTTGATATAACCATGGGGCAGGTACTGGTTGACAGCATTTCAGCCAATGACAAGTCAAGATTACTTTTTGCAGAAACATTAACCGCCTCATCCAAAAAAATTAGTTGGGACAGCAAAGATGGTTTATACCAATATCAAATAAAAGAGTTGCAGCTAAATTCATCAATCAATGAAGCTTCTATTGATAGTTTCTTCTTGCAACCAAATTATTCCGAAGAAGCTTTTATGAAGCAGTATGAAACGCAAGTGGACAGGTACCATTTCAATCTTTATAACATACAAATAAAAGCCTTGCAATTTGCAGACCTTATCAACAATAAATTTATTGCAGGCCAAGTAACTATGAACAATTCTTCTTTTAAAATTTACCATGACTTGAACATGCCACCCAACACTAAATCCAAGGTTGGTAATTACCCACAGCAGGCACTAATGAAAATACAGCTCCCTATATTTATTCAAAAGCTTAGTGTTTCCAACTCATTTGTTGAATACAAGGAAAAAAATGCCAAGACAAAGATGGATGGCAAAGTACAATTCTACAATGCAGATGCAACCGTAAATAATGTTACGAACATGAAAGAAAAAATCAAGGGCAATAACAAACTTATTGTTGATATGAAAACAGATTTCCTAGATAAAATTCCTTTTACAGCAAAATGGACCATGTATTTAATGAACCCTGAAGGCAAGTTCAATATAATTGGCAATATGCAAGCTTTTGATGCCACTGTCCTAAATAAAGTAACAGAACCTATGGGACCTGCAAAAATAGAATCGGGCAATATAAAGAGTATAAAATTTGACCTTACGGGAACGAACCATGCTATGGACGGTAACATTTCCATATTATATGATGACTTGAAAGTGTCCTTATTGAAAAAAGATGGCGATGAGGAAGATGATAAGTTAAAGAAGAAAAAAATTGCAAGCATTGCTGCCAACTTTTTCATTAAAAACTCCAACCCGCAAAAAGGTAAGGAAGTAAGGGTGACACCAGTACATTATGAACGTGATGCTACCCGTTCCATTTTCAGCCTAATTTGGAAATCGATTTTTACAGGAGCCAAAGACAATATTGGCTTAAAGAATTAATTAGCTGACCTGACTATAGTACAAAAGATAACTTACAGTCTTATTACTCCCGGTTAAATAATGTCAGAGCCGCATTGATGTGGTAGTTTTAATTGGTATCACAATACATTTCTAGGACACCCCACTTTACTTTTTACTAAAAATCCAAGGTTTACATGCAGCTTGGCCAATCCAAAATAATAGTAGTCTTTATTGTTTGAGTTGCCCCTAATCGTTCCTGCTGCTGGATAAGTGGCATCCTTATTTACTTCATCCCCTCTAAAAGCTATTTGTGCTACACTTGGAGGCAGTGTATTGTAATCTGCATAGGTACCGCTTACATCATCCATATAATCAGTAAATGTTTTACGGAAGCCCACTTCAAAACTTACACCAATTATATCAGTGAGCATTGTTTGCACACCTCCACCAAATGGGATGGAAATATGCTTGACACTGTAAGCTCCCTGTCCCTCGGTACCCAAACCAGCAAGAAATACTTTATTGCCATTTTCATCAGTGGTATATGGACTGGCTTTGAAATAGGCAACCCCTGCATAAACATACGGTGTAAATTTTTTGTCCTCAATATCAAAAAAGTCATACTGAAGCGATAGAGATGTTTCAAACAGATTGGCTTTGAAGTTCAGGTTCCTTGCTTGTAATGAGGCCCTATTAAATTTATCATCTGCACCAATTTTTGCAAAGAGGTATTCGCCTCTCAGCCTGAACTTGGAATTGAGTGCATAGCTTAAACCAACACCTGTAGCCAACTTGGCTTGACTGAGCGTAAGTTTTTGCTGTTGCAAATCACCACCATAATTGGCAATACCAAGCGAAAAGTTAACCGATATTCGCTGCAATAAATTCTCTGCAAATGTTTGGGCTTTAGTAATTGATGCAATGAAGGCCATGCCGATAAGCATAGCTGTGCGTAGTTGGTTTGAGTGTAGCATAGTTGTAAAGATTTAGCGTACACTTATCTCATAGTCGGGAGTTTATGAATGAAGGTTAAACATCTGTTCCAAATTCTTTGCCAAAAAACTCCTAAAGATTTGCAAAGCTTAGTTAAAGTTGTTGAGATATCCCAATCAAGAAAGTTCTAAAATTATTATTAGGTTGTTCTTCTATTGTGCAGAGTGATTTTAAACTATTTTAAAAAGTTTGATTTTTTTTGTTTGAATTTTTTTTCAAACAGAATAATTCAAACAATTGTGTTTGAAAATCTTTGTTTTAATTTTTTTTCAAACAAAAAAACTCAAACATTTTTATCTTGCTTTTTTTAGGATGCTTTTTAGTAAGCAACATTAGGGCATAAGTTTTATTTTACAGCTTAATTAATAGCCCTGCACCTATCAAAGATTTTGTTTGGAGCCTTGCTGCATCTTTGTTTGGGCCAAACTGCCTAACATTATCATCATAGATTAAGTCGAAACTCCAAGTAGCAAACAGTACCCTTGAAATTTTCACCGCAAATAGATTGTTCATGTTGATGGCAACATTCAATGGTTTGTTCAGGTAATCAGAAAATAAATCCAACCTGCCTGTATAGGAAAGGGTTTTGGTGATATTGGCACTGTAACCAATGTTTGCAAATGCACCAAGTTGGAATTTGCTTGTCCTGCCAGTATCAACACCATACTGTCCTTTTGCAGACAATGTCTTGTTTTGAACAATAGTAACCCTTGCGGTTAGGGGCGAGAGAAAAATGGACATGTTCTTTACTGGTTTCCAGTCAAGCCCAACACCCAACAAGGTGTATGCAGGAGAAAGCCAAGTAGATGAAAATGTTTTGGTATTGGCATCAGCATAGGTAAAGCCATCAAAAAATTGTGTGCGGAAATTGAACAGCAAAGTAGCGTTCAGCTTTGGACTCAATTCATGACCATATTTTGAAAGGAAATCAAAACGGTCATCATTTTTCCTGCCACCTAAACTGGTTGTATTCACATAACCAAAATTGAAGTTTACTATATTGTCCCAACTATGTTTTCCCTTCTTGTAAAAAGCAAAACCACTAATAGCCACACCTGCAGCCAAAGAATAATCATCGCCACCAGCAGCCCAGTTGCTCAATGACGCCTGCGATACATTGAAGCTAAACAAGCCACCAGTTTTCCATGATTTCGAAGAAGTATCCTTTGCATCTTTTGCAATGGCCTTACTTTTCAGTTCTTTGTCTAAGCTTTTGGTTTTGTTTTCCTGTGCCTGTGCCTGCAAACAAAACAAAGCGGCAAGCATGATGAAGATTCTTTTCATAAACTGGTTTAGTGGGTTGATGGTAGTTTTACCAAATGCTGCAAAGAAAATTGTTTGGCATAATTCTGTCAAGAGTTTTTCTAAACATAATATCCATGCAGTATTAGCAATGCGGTTATTTTGCAAATCCACTTATGCTCCATCAAACCAAAGGATACAAAACTGTTCACCAATGGCTTTCCCAAAAAGGCTTCCATCCATTTGCCTTTCAGGAAGAAACATGGCAACATATCATTGATGGTAAAAGCGGTTTGGTAAATGCACCAACGGGTTGTGGCAAGACTTATTCAGTATTCCTTGGCAGTATTATTCAGTTCATCAATAATAATCCATCTACTTACAAAACAAAAAAAAACAATGGCCTGCAACTCTTGTGGCTAACGCCATTGAGGGCACTAGCAAAAGATATTGGCAGGGCCATGGAAGAAGCCATTGCAGAACTGGGCATGCAATGGAAGGTTGCCATTAGGAATGGTGATACCAATATGGCTGAAAGGCAGAAACAGAAACGCAATATGCCCGAAGTGCTCATCATCACTCCTGAAAGCCTGCACCTACTATTGGGACAAATAGACAATACCAACTATTTCAAGAATCTTAAACTAATTGCTATTGACGAATGGCATGAACTATTGGGCAGCAAACGTGGCGTGCAAGTGGAATTGGCAATTAGCAGACTGGTTGGGATGGTGAATAATGCAACGGAAATTCCAAGTCCAATTAACCAGAAATCGGTAACCAGCAACCAACAATTACTTTCCATTTGGGGCATCTCTGCCACTATTGGGAACTTGGAGGAAGCAAAAGAAGTCCTGTTATCTTCTTCCTGCCCCTCTCCCATGAAAGGCTGTTGGGGCGAGATTGTAAAAGCTAAATTTGATAAGCAGATACAAGTTATCTCCATCATCCCAGACGAAATAGAAAACTATCCTTGGGCTGGGCATTTAGGCATAAAACTGGCAGAAAAAATTGTTCCCATCATAGAACAGAGTACCACAACGCTCATCTTCATCAATACAAGGGGCATGAGTGAAAGATGGTACCAAACCTTGTTGGACGTAGCCCCTCAATTTGCAGGAGCCATTGCGCTGCACCATGGCAGCATTGAACAGGAACTGAGGCTTTGGGTAGAAGATGCCCTGCATACTGAAAAACTAAAAGCAGTTGTTTGCACAGCCAGCCTCGATTTGGGTGTTGACTTCCGCCCAGTGGATACAGTTATCCAAGTAGGTTCCCCAAAAGGTGTTGCGAGATTCCTGCAACGTGCCGGAAGAAGTGGGCACCGCCCGGGAGACATCAGCAAAATCTATTTTCTTCCAACACATTCATTGGAACTTGTGGAAGCCGCTGCTTTAAAAGAAGCCATCAAAGAAGAAGTGATTGAAAGCAAACCACCATTGATGCTCTGCTTTGATGTGCTGATTCAATACCTGTGCACATTGGCTGTAGGCGATGGTTTCAGGCCTGCACAAATATATCAGGAAGTAAAAAACACATTTTGTTTTGCTGACATCACTGAACAGGAATGGCAAGAAGTGCTGCTGCATATAACACAGGGTGGCATTGCTTTACAGCAGTATGACGAGTATAAGAAAGTGGAAATTGAAGACGGCCTTTACAAAATAAAAAGCCGCCGCATAGCCATGCGGCACCGTATGCATATTGGCACCATTGTAAGCGATGCAATGATGAAAGTGAAGTTTATGAGCGGTGGCTACATTGGAGTCATTGAAGAATGGTTCATTAGTAGGTTGGAACCAGGAGATGCATTTACATTGGCGGGAAGGAATGTGGAACTTGTTTTGATAAAGGACATGACTGTTTATGTAAAAAAATCAACTTCAAAAAAAACAATCGTTCCAAGTTGGATGGGCGGAAGGATGAGCTTAACAGCCAACCTATCCCATATACTCCGCCAAACATTCAACAAAGCATTAGCAGATGAAACGGAGCCCGAACTAAAAAGCCTGCACCATTTGTTTGAACTTCAGAAATACCTTTCCCATATTCCCCAAAACAATGAAACGCTGATTGAACAAATGGAGGATAAGGATGGTTACCATCTCTTGGTATATCCATTTGAAGGAAGGCAGGTGCATGAAGCGATGAGTGCCATTGTTGCCTACAGGATTGGTTTGATAACACCTATCAGTTTCTCGATTGCTATGAACGATTATGGTTTTGAACTTTTGAGTGACATTCCAATTCCTGTTGATGACAGCAATGTGCAGGAACTTTTCACCACCGATAACCTTTTACTTGATATCCAAAAAAGTGTCAACAGTACAGAAATGGCAAGAAGGAAATTCAGGGATATCGCTGTTATTGGAGGACTTATTTTTCAGGGCATGCCCGGCGAGAAGAAGAAAGCAAGGCACTTGCAATCATCTGCATCATTACTGTTTAATGTGTTCCAAGAATATGAGCCCAATAACATTTTATTGCGTCAGGCATTTCATGAAGTGATGGAGCAGCAAATGGAAGAAACGAGGCTCAGAGCGTCTTTCAAGCGGATTACCGAGAGCAATATTGTGCTTACTTTCCCACAACAATTAACACCTCTTTCCTTTCCTATTATTGTGGACGGACTAAGTAGGATCAACCTCTCCACCGAAAAAATAGAAGACCGAATCAGACGCATGCAGAACATGTTGGCAAAATGATTTTTGGTTGATATCCATTTTTCCCGAAATTTAGTGCATGGCAAAAAAAATTTTCTACGGCTTACTGGTTGTGTTCTTTGTTATGCAGGTGTTTCAACCAGATAGGAACATTTCTAGCGAAAATTACAGAACGGATCTTGCCAATCACTATAAAATTCCTGATACTGTTGAAACTGTGCTGAATACTATTTGTTACGATTGCCATAGCAATAATACCGACTACCCTTGGTTCATTAATGTGCAACCTGTTGGCTGGTACATGCAGAGCAAAATAACCACTGGAAAAAAACACTTGAATTTCTCCGAGTTTGGAAGCCTCTCCAAAGAAAAGGCGATTAGGAAACTAACAGAAATTGATGATGTAATGAAGACAAACAGGATGCCTTTAAAATCGTACAAATGGTACAATGCAAGTGCTGACCTGAATGAACAGCAACGAAAAGCGATTTCCCGTTGGGCATTGGACTTAAGGACTATCATACAAAATGACAGTCTTAAAGCATTGAATACGGATACATTATTTACCTCTTCATCGCACTAATCATGGTTTTATATTTGCTGCCATGCACCAGCAAGTTCTACATCATTTAAAAGACAATGATTTTTGGCTAACCACAGACAGGTGCATTTACTGGAAACAGCAAAATGCCATCATTGTTTCTGATTTGCATTTTGGCAAAACAGGGCATTTCAGGAAACATGGAATTGGTGTTCCGCAGAATATTTTCAAAGAAGACCTGCAAAGATTAATCAGCCTTGTCTCCTACTTCAAGCCAGAACAGCTTATTGCTGTTGGGGATTTGTTCCATAGCCATGCCAATAAGGAAATGGATTTGTTCAGCAAGTGGCGGAAGGATTTTTCACAACTTGTATTCCATCTAATAAAAGGCAACCATGATATCCTGAAGCCAATTTGGTATGCCCAAAACGAAATTATTCTCCATCAAGAAGAAATGTGCATTGAAGGCATTTCCTTTATTCATGACCCATCGGTTGAACAGCAGGAAAACTGCAACTATGTTTTTTCTGGGCATGTGCACCCAGGTGTATCGTTGAAAATTGGCAGCAGGCAAAGCATAAGTTTTCCCTGTTTTTATTTTAGTGAAAAGATGGCTGTACTGCCAGCATTCAGCAGGTTTACAGGAACTGTAAGCTTGAAAGTAAAAGCAAGCGATGACGCTTATGCAATCGTGAATCAATCCATCATAAAAGTGTAATGGTCAAAATTGCTTTCGACAAAATATACGCCCATCCTTTACCAGAAGGCCATCGCTTTCCTATGCTTAAATACGAACTGATTCCTGAACAATTGCTATATGAAGGAAGGATTGCGGAAGCCAATCTTTTTGCACCAGCAGCTTGTACTGAGGAGATTGTTTTATGGACACATGAGAAAGGTTATTACCAAAAATTAATTGAACTAACATTATCCGCATCCGAACAAAGAAAAATTGGCTTCCCCCAATCATCATCACTAACGCAACGTGAACTGGTTATTACACAAGGGACCATTGACTGCTGCCATTATGCTTTACAGCATGGGGCAGCTTTAAATGTAGCAGGTGGCACCCATCATGCTTTTGCAGAAAGAGGCGAAGGATTTTGTTTGTTGAATGATATGGCTGTTGCTTCCAATTATTTATTGAAGAAAAAACTAGCCAAGAAAATTTTGATTATTGATTTGGATGTCCACCAAGGCAATGGCACAGCCAAATTGTTTGAACAAGAGCCAAATGTATTCACCTTTTCAATGCATGGTGAACATAACTATCCTTTCCATAAAGAGAAAAGCGATTTGGATATTCCTTTGAAAGATGGCATTAATGATAAGGACTACTTGAATATTTTACAGGAAACCTTACCCAAATTGATTGAACAAGTGAAACCCGATTTTGCATTCTACTTATCTGGTGTGGATATTTTGGAGACTGATAAATTTGGCAAACTTAAAGTCACTTTGAATGGTTGCAAGCAAAGGGATGAAATAGTATTCACAGCATTGCAGCAACACCAAATCCCTGTTACTGTTGCCATGGGTGGAGGCTATTCACCAGATGTAAAAGTTATTGTGGAAGCTCATTGCAATACGTTTAGAATTGCAATTGACATGTACAACCAGGAATAAAATGGAAAACAAACAAATAAAAATATTGGGCATTTCAGGAAGCCTTCGCCCCGACTCCTCCAATGCAGTTGTGCTGAAAGTAATAGAAAAGCTTTTGCCTGAAAATGTACATTTCTCTTTGTATGACGGTATCAGTCAACTTCCGCATTTTGATGGAAGTGAAAATGTTGGCAATGAAGTTGCCAACTGGAGAAAAGCCTTGCAAGAAACTGATGGCATCATAATCTGCACACCAGAATATGCTTTTGGTGTCCCAGGTGCATTAAAGAATGCATTGGACTGGACCGTTTATACTGGTGATTTTGTAAACAAACCTTTGGCATTGATTACCGCATCCTCACAAGGTGATAAGGCACATGCATCTTTCAAACAAATCTTCAAAGCGTTGTCTGCAGACCTTACAGAAGAAACATCCTTGCTTATTTCTTTTATCCGTGCAAAGTTGGATAGTAACGGAAATATAAAAGATGAAGCAACTTTCATTGCACTGCAAAATCTGCTAACAGTATTCCTAAAAAAGTTTAAACAATAAAAACTGCAAGGTCATTAAGCCTTGCAGTTTTTTCATTTATTCTCAATTACTAGATTTTACCAGAACTTGGCGTACAAGGCAATCAGTAGCATAAGTGTAACCACAATCATTACCATGATTGATGGCTTCACCTTGAACATGCTCTTGTCAATTTCGAATGCTTTAGGATTAACTTTTGGCCCAGCTAAGCTAATACCAATCATGGTCAAAACAGTAAAGAAGAAAGACCATCCCATGTTAATCAGGAAAGGAATTTCAATCACTGTTTTCACAATTCCCTTTTCTAGCTTTTGGTATTCAAAAGCTGTGTAAAGCCATGTTTCCTTTCCAAAAAGATCTACAGCATAGTTGTTGAAGAATATCGCTAGTACAAAACCCAAAATCATACCTACCAGTGCCGCTGTACCTGTAGTGCGTTTCCAGAAGAAACCAAGTATGAACATAGCAAAAACACCCGGGCTAATAAAACCTGTGTATTTCTGTATAAAAGTGAAGCCACCCTCACCGCCGATACCCAACAAGTCTTTCCAAGTAAAGATGACAGCAAGAATCATGGAAACAATTACTGTTGCCCTTCCTATCCAAACAGTCTTCTTTTCATCAGCGTTTTTATTAATGTACTTTTTATAAATGTCCAACGTGAAAATGGTGGAGATACTGTTTGCCTTACCAGCAAGGGATGCAACAATAGCAGCAGTTAATGCTGCAACAGCCAACCCTTTCAAACCAGAGGGAAGGAAACTCAAAATAGCTGAATAAGCTCCATCTTTTCCTCCTGAAAAGCCCGGTAATTGTCCATTTTTGTACAACACATAAGCAGCTATACCAGGTAGCATTACAATGATTGGCATCAAGAGCTTTAGAAAACCGGCAAATAAGATACCTTTTCTTGCAGTTTGCAAATCTGCACCCAATGCCCTTTGCGTAATATACTGGTTACATCCCCAATAGTTGAGGTTAACAATCCATTGACCAGCGAAATACATGGCTATGCCAGGCAATACAACATACTTCTGCACATTCAGATTTTCTGGATGGTCAATTGTTGTTGTTGTAACCGAAGGCTTTGCAAGAATCATATGGAAATGTTCTGGGGCCTGTCCCATTAATGTTTTGAAACCAGCTATGGCATTGCCACTGGCAACATGGTTAATCCTTTCATCCACTATTTGCAATGCTAGATAGATAGTGGCAAAACCTCCAATAATCAAAACAGCTACTTGTATCACATCTGTATAACCAATTACCTTCATACCCCCCAACGTAATCAATAATGCCATAATCATTAAAGCAATCATTATTTCATGTAAGTAATTACCACCCAATAACCCATTAATGGCAACTGCACCCAAATAAAGTATTGATGTAAAGTTCACTACGATGTACAGGAAGAGCCAAAAGATGGCCATAATAAATGCAACAGATTCATTGTACCGCACTTTTAAAAACTGCGGCATCGTATAAATCTTGTTCTTCAAATAAATAGGTATGAACCAGACTGCAATAATGATCAATGCGATTGCGGCAATCCATTCATAAGCAGCAACTGCAACGCCAACAAAAAAACCTTCACCACTCATACCAATAAACTGCTCCGCAGAAATATTGGAAGCAATTAAGGATGCACCAATTGCCCACCATGTAAGTGAACCTTCAGCAAGAAAATAATCATGTGATGCAGAAACGCTGGCCTTTTTCTTTTTGTAATAGATATACAATCCGTAAGAAACAACAATAACGAAGTAGAAAAGAAAAACAATGTAGTCTTTGGTTTGTAGGCTGTTCATAATGGGGCAAGTTAATTTTGGTAGTTGAAAAAACCACGAAGCAATCATTACTTCGTGGCTCAATATAAAACAAGATTAAATATAGCGGTTAATAATATTCTCCAAGTATTCCTGCTTGCCACTGGTAATGGCAGGTTCGCCTTTTTCGATGGCATATTTTCTTAAGTCCTCCAAGTTCAGCTTCCCTTGCTCAAAGTCCTTTCCCTCATGGCTATCGAAGCTTGCATAACGGTCTGCACGGATTTTTTTGTAGTCGGACTTTTGGAGGATACTGTCTGCGGTTATCAAGGCCCTTGCAAACGTGTCCATGCCACCAATATGTGCATGGAACAGGTCAGCAGGGTCGGTTGAGTTCCTCCTGATTTTGGCATCAAAGTTCACACCGCCACCCTGCAGCCCACCAGCCTCTATAAACACCAGCATGCATTCCGTTAGTTCATTCAAGTTGTTGGGAAACTGGTCAGTGTCCCAGCCATTCTGCATGTCACCACGGTTTGCATCCAAGCTGCCCAGCATGCCAGCATCGGCAGCCACCTGCATTTCATGCTGCATCGTATGCCCGGCAAGCGTTGCATGGTTCACTTCCAAGTTGATTTTGAAATCATTCAATAAATCATACTGACGCAGGAAGCCAATCACCGTTTCTGCATCATAATCATATTGGTGCTTGCTCGGCTCGCAGGGTTTCGGTTCAATGAAGAATGTTCCCTTGAAACCATTGGCCCTCGCATAGTCCCTTGAAGCATGGAGGAACCTGGCCAGGTGTTCCTTCTCACGTTGCATGTCCGTGTTCAGCAGGCTCATATAACCTTCACGGCCTCCCCAAAAAACATAGCCTGCCCCACCCAAGTCAATTGTTGCATCAATGGCTGCCTTTACCTGTGCGGCACCGTGGGCCAATACATGGAAATCCGGGTTGGTACTCGCACCGTTCATGTACCTCCTGTGGGAAAACAAATTGGCTGTGCCCCATAACAGTTGCACGCCACTAGCCTGCTGCTTTTCCTTTAAGTAGGCAGTCAGTGCCTGCAGGCGGCTATCGTTCTCGTTGATGTCATTGCCATAATCCACCACATCCACATCATGGAAACAATAAAAGGGGATGCTCAACTTTGTCAAGAATTCAAATGCCGCATCTGCCTTGTCCCTTGCCCTTTCCACAGCATCCGTTTTTGC
>Ga0247739_10000652_pt1 | contig 12244 bp, 13 predicted proteins | sample UWRJL058202B2_FD_180943 | JGI IMG/M metagenome (GOLD analysis project Ga0247739, IMG submission 180943) | Plant litter microbial communities from Arlington Agricultural Research Station in Wisconsin, United States - UWRJ-L058-202B-2 | ecosystem: Environmental > Terrestrial > Plant litter >...
CAATTCGGAGTTACTCGCATGTTTATTGATCTCGATAAGGAATTCGTTGTCTTTAAATTCACACTTTCCTGCCGGCGTTTGTGCAAGCGGCCATAAGCATACGCATACAAGCAGCACAGTAAGCCAGCCTCTCCTCTTTCGTCCTCTTATGTGCCGTTCTATTTCCATATATACATTTTCCGCTTAATAAAGTTGAAACCTATCTTATGTAACGATAAAAATTCAAAACCCAATATTCCATCGATACAACAAAGTTCCGATATACAAACATTTTCCAAGGTTGTAATTACAAAAGGAAGCGTTATTAATTCTCGGTCGCCGAACTTCATGTTTTTCAAGTTGCCGTACAACGCTTCCACCGATTTGTTGCCGGCACCAATCATCTTGGTACGCCCCGTGATGGTAATGCTTTCAAAAACCTTATTGGGCAGCCGGCTATCAAGTACGTTTGACTCAGCACCTGTATCAATAAAAAATTTCATTTTTCGATCGCCCAATTTAACATATAAAATCATTTTGTTATCGATTACATCAAACTCAAGCTCACTGTAACTTGTACTGTCAAGCATCTTATTTTTATAGGTATTGCTTTCTTTCTTTGTGATGCGATGTAAATAAATCAAGCTTTTTTCATAATCGATAACCATGTCCATATCTGCAAAGAACGATACGCCGATCAACCCTAATATTTTAATGCCTTTTCTATCTTCTATATGGCCCAAGCTAATCATGTCGGCCTTTACATTCTTAAAATCCAATCCACCAAAGCTAAACCTGTTTACCATAGTTTGAACGGCACCAACTACCGCACCGGATGCACTGCCACGCTCATCCACCTCGGTAGTGGCGTATTGACGAAAATAGGTAAGATTAAGGACTAGGCCGGGTGCCCCCGTATCAAATATGAAGTTGCCCTCGGTGGTATCTACAATTCCCTTGATTACAATTAAATTGCCCACCCTGTTGAATGGAATAATGAGCGAATTTACGGAGGGCTCTTCGGCAGGCGTAATAGCTACTGATGTTGGTTTGCCCGGCTGGTTTCGAACTGGCAGGTTCGCTAACCCTACTGCGTTTTGCGTCCATGCTTGTTGGCATGCCAGCAAAATCAGTAAAGTAATGAAGCAGCGCATATGGCGGGTCGATAAGACCTTAAAGTTAACGGCTGTGCGTTTTATGAAGTTACCGCTTGTCAATTAAACCCAGTTCTTCGTGCAGATACTTGAAGAACTGGGCAAGCCATTTGGACAATACATCACCAGTTATTCGTATACGACTTCGTTGGGCGGATTGCGCATGGCCTTGAATAAAAAGTAAAGGCAAATAACGCCAATAACACCACCTGCAATCAGTGTTCCTTGGCTACCGAGTTTTTCTGCCAGCCAAGCAAACAATAATTTGAATAGCGAGCGCCGTCCACTCGTGTCGATGGTGTAGCCATCTTCTAAAACCAATGCATCTTGATAAATAACATATGTAAAAAGGGCAGTTAGACCGAGTCCAATCAATGAAGGACTAATGGCTTTAAACGTACTTACGGTATTAGTGGTGGCCGTAAGGCGACGTTCTTTTTGTAAATAGTCCGTAACTTCCATCAAATCGTTTTCATTAGCAAAATCCATAAAGAACTTTCCGTCTGAAGCAACTACATCCAATCTACGTCCGTTCTTTTCAGGGTGGGCGAGTTTGGAAATGTTAGCAATGACTACTTCCTTTTTCTTTTTTAATAAACCTTTTTTCTGATATCCTTCCCAAAAATCGTCATCGGTTTTATAGTTTTGGTTTATCAAATAAAGATTGCCATCTCTTATCAAAAGGCTGCGCCAACTTTTATCGTTGGTCAATGGAAATAGTTGTTTTGTAAGCATCGTATTATTTTGTGGCTAAATAAAGGAATTTATATGAAAAACATCTATCAACTATACAAGAATATCTTTTGGAATGATGCTAAATAATCATCTCAAAAGATATTTTTATTTGTTATGATTCCTTTTGTAGGCTGGCCGCCGCTGCCTTGTCCAAAAACCATTGTACATGGCCACCTACCGGCACTATCAATTGGGCAGGATAATTGTCGATATCCCGCTCGTCTTCCAATATATGGTGAACGGCCTCGGCTTTTCCTGCACCATATACCAAAAAGGCTATGCGCTGCGCTTGATTGATCAACGGCGCCGTAAAAGTGATACGATAGACATCCTGCTCTTTGAGAAAAACAGATTTCACTGAGATGCTTTCGTCATGAAGCACATCGGTGTAAGGAAACAATGAGGCAGTATGCGAATTGTCGCCCAAACCCAATAATACCAAATCAAAACTACAAGGTTCGTCCTCAAAAAATTCCTCGATGCCCGCCATATAATCGGCTGCGGCCTCTTCGGGTGGTAATGTGGTATCCACCGCAAAAACTTGGGACGCATCGATGTGTAGCGGCTCGAACAAGGCATTTTTTGCCATCAGGTAATTGCTATCGGCATCTGTTGCCGGCACATATCTTTCATCACCAAAAAAGAAATATACATTCTTCCAATCCACATCATCCTTGTAGGTTTCAGTGGTCAATAATTCATATAACTTTTTGGGTGATGATCCGCCAGAGAGTGCTACCGAGAACTGCCCTTTTTCTTCAATGGCTATTTTGGCGGATAACACAAAGTATTCGGCCATCCGTTGCAACACTTCATCAACGGTATCTAATATATTCAATTTCATATTATTTTACTTTATTGGTATGTGGCAATGTAAACCAGTGAAAACCATCCTGCGCAATCAACGCTTCGGCAAGTTCGGGCCCCCAAGTAGCCGCAGCGTAATTTGGAAAGCTCAAGCTGGTCTTGTTTTCCCAAGCATTGAGGATAGGCATTACCAAATCCCAAGCGGCTTCTACCTGATCACCCCGCATAAACAAGGTTTGGTCGCCCTGCATGGCATCAAGCAGCAACGTTTCATAAGCCTCTGGCGTTTCGCTTGGGTAAGTGCCTTTGTAATCGAACACCATATCAACAGGATTCAACACCATACTTAGGCCCGGGCGTTTTGCTTGCACTTGCACACGAATGCTCATCTCTGGCTGTATGCTGATCACCAGGCGGTTCTGTTGCCAACTTTCGGATGCTTCGCCATTAAAAATCGAGTGCGGCACGTCCTTATATTGAATACTGATGACCGACGCGGACTGCTGCATGCGCTTGCCCGTACGTACGTAGAAGGGAACGCCTTCCCAGCGCCAATTGTCGATAAAGAATTTAATAGCTGCAAAAGTTTCTGTATTCGATTCAGGATTTACTTTTTTCTCTTGACGGTAGCCAGGCACTTCCTTCCCCTCGATCCAGCCTTCGCTATATTGGCCACGCACTGTCCTTTTTTTGATATCTTCTGGGCCGAAACGACGCATGGCTTTTAATACATCCACTTTGCGGTCACGGATCTCATCGGCGTTAAAGTTTACTGGAACTTCCATGGCTATGATACACACCAATTGTAGAATGTGGTTTTGAATCATGTCCCGCAGGGCGCCAGAGCCTTCGTAATAGTCTCCTCGATCTTCCACGCCCAACTTTTCAGATACGGAAATTTGTACATGATCAATGTAATTGCGGTTCCATTGTGGCTCGAACAAAGAGTTGGCAAAACGGAATGCCATAATATTCTGTACAGTTTCTTTACCAAGATAATGATCGATGCGGTATATCTGTTTTTCATTAAATATACCCATCAACAACTTATTTAGTTCCTTGGCAGATTCAATATCGTGGCCAAATGGTTTTTCTATTACAATCCGGGTTTTGGTAATGCTGTCGCACAATTTATTCTTACCAATATTCTCTGCGATGATCGGAAAAAACTGAGGCGCTACCGCTAGATAATACAACACATTGGCTTCTTTTTTCCAAGCTTCTTCGTGTGCTTTTATTTTGTCGGTAAAGGCCGAATAAGTATCGGAGTTGTTGATATCGGATACTTGGTAAAAAATGTTTTTGGAAAATGTTTCCCATTTCCCGTCCTCGGCTTTTCCGCTCCTCGAAAACTGGTTGATGCCTTCTAACAATTTACTCCTGAACTCTTCATCGGTCAATTGCGTACGACCAGTACCAATGATAGAGAATTCACTGGGTAGCCATCCATCTAGGAACAAATTATATAAAGCGGGGGTTATTTTACGAGCATTCAAATCTCCTGTTCCGCCAAAGATGATAAATATGATAGGTTGAGAATCGGATGATGTCATGGTGCTTTTATTTCTAAGTGATTTCAATATTATAAACTTTCAATAATAGATTTAGATGATTCAAAATTTTGGTGATGATAAGCTTGGATACCCAACCGACTAGCCGCCTGAACCAACATAGGCCTGTCATCAAAATAGTAACACTGGTCGGGGCTGGCCAAAGCCACGCCCATGGCCAGTTTAAAGATGCCAGGATCAGGCTTGCGCATGCCCACTTCGCAAGAAGAAATAAATGCATCGAAACAACGATGAAGCTTGAATTTTTTGATGCGATAGTCGTTCAGCTCCTTCGGTTCGTTGTTGATGGCGATGATGCGAAAGCCACAACCTGAATTCTTCCATTCGATCATCCATTGCAGCATGTTCGGCAACTCTTCGGATTGCGCATACATGAATGATTTAAAATCTTCCTTTGTAAAATCACGTGGCTGATTAAAGACTACGGTATCGAGATATTGCTCCAAGGTGAGGCTGCCAATTTCGTATACATTAAAAATGAACTCATGCAAGCGCTGCATTTCTGTATAATCAAGTTTGAAAACTTCAGCGGCTTTTTGGCGGGATTCATGCCCCCAACCATTGGTTAAAAGTACGCCGCCGATGTCGCAAAAAAGGACTTTTAAATTGGTGTTTTCCATGTGATTTTACTAGAGGTTAAGTGAGGGTTACGATGATACGCAACTTTGAAAACTGACATCGAATTAAAAAAGATTTTGCAGATTTGGAGCTTGCGAAATTGCTTTATTTTTCTAAGTCACTTACTTTTTTTAGTCGGCGCAAGTGTCTTTCTTCGCCGGTAAAGCGGGCATTGAGAAAAGCCAAAACATACTCTTGCGAGATAAGATTTCCAGCTACCCGACCGCCCAAGCATAACAGGTTTAAATCGTCGTCTTCCACACCTTGATGGGCAGAAAAATGATCGTTGATCAAAGCGGCACGCACGCCTTGGATTTTGTTGGCAGCTACGGATGCACCTACGCCACTGCCACAAACTGCAATGCCACGCTCTACCTCTTTGTCTGCAATGGCTTTTGCAAGTGGGATTACAAAATCCGGATAATCATCTGAATTGTCTAGTTCGTAAGCTCCAAAATCGACCACGTCGTGGCCCAAGTTAGAAAGGAACGGTTGCAGCACCTGTTTTAAGGCGAAACCTCCATGATCTGCGGCGATACCTATTTTCATTTGAGTAGTATTTTAGTGAATTTATAAATGGTAAAAAGCCAAATATGCGAAAACTGCGACCTGTTGCATGAGCGATTGAGCGCTTTAGCTCCGGAAATCGGGAATAGACTTACTGCCGGCGTAAAACTTTCCATCTGCAACGCTACGGTGCTAATATGCTAGCGAGTACTACTACTAAAGCTCCCAAGCAGCGAGACTGGGTGGCTCCGCTGGCCGCCCCAGAGGGAAACACACACTCGCAGAAACCAAGGCCAAGGGTTGCACGCCAAAGATGCAGCATGGTTTAATCAAGTTCTATTTATTAGTCCCACAATCTTGCGCCACCCCGGATGCCATCTTTATTGGTGATAAGCGTCATATTCTTATCAAGGTCGAACTTGATTTTGGTAGCGTTTCCACCGCCGATATACAACTGATCGTAATTAAAAACTGTTTTCAATACTACAAACACTTTTTTCATACGGTTGTTCCATCTTTCTTTGCCAATCTCCACAAGGGCATTTTCGCCAATGTATTCGTCGTAGGTCATTTTTTTTGCAAAAGGGTGATGGGCCATTTCAAGATGTGGCAATAGAATGCCGTCTTTTAGCAAGGCCGTGCCGAAGCCGGTGCCCAAGGTAATGACGAGTTCGAGGCCTTTTCTACTTACAACGCCTAGGCCTTGCATATCTGCATCGTTCACAACCTGCGTAGGACATTTAAGAACCTTTTCAACTTCGTTGGCCAAATCGAAACCTGACCAATCTATAGTTCCGAGATTGGGTGCGGTTTTTACCACGCCATCCCTCACATAACCGGGAAAACCAACCGAAATATATTGGTATTCCGGAAACCGTTTTGCCAGGTCTTGAACAATCAACATTACGTTATGTGGATTTGGTTCGTCTGGCGTTTCTACGCGTTCGTAATCTTGCAGGAGTTTGCCTTGTTGATCAAGGACAGTAGCTTTGATGTGTGATCCGCCAATATCTACTGAAAGGATTTTTTTGCTTTTTTTAGTAACAGCCATTATTGCATTTTTATAGATGATTTATTCATAATTATTTCGCTTGTTGAAACCTTATGAATGGGCAATTTGTTCTTTGTAAGCACAATATAAGAACATGCCGCCCCTATCCATAAAAAATTGGACGGAAACTGGTAAAATAACAAATCCATTACGCAAAAATACCCAAGCTCGTAAATTGCATGGCTGTACAAATGGTCGAAAATGTTGTACAGATTAAACTGATAACCGATGTATTCAACTAATGCCTTCGTTTTATAGATGGCATTATTCTTCTTCCCTTCCAAAAAGTTTGCGTAACTCTTGCTTTGATTGATCCAATATCTTTTTTTGCGCTGCGCTGATGTTTTTGCCACCACGGTTTTCGTAAAAATTAATCATGGACATGGCAGATTGGAATGGCCCTGCTTTTTTACGTTTGCTCTTTTCAGCTGATTCCTTTACGGACTCGGCTATCTTTTTAGGGTCTGTGGATTTAAAGATGTCTTGCTCAAGGTCCATGGCGTCGCTTTCTTTGGTTACTTTGGCCGACCATCTTTTTTTTGGTGCTGCCTTTTTTGCTGCACTTACCTTTTTCGGCGCTGCCTTTTTTGCCGCCGCTTTTCTTGGACTTGTCTTTTTGGACGCTGCTTTTGGAGGTGTTGCTTTTTTCATGGTAATTCAGTTTTTGCGATTAATTAATGTTATTGTTTTAGGTGGGATACATGCATAAAAAATCTTCATAACTGCTCAATTTTTATTCCAAAACACATGGGCGGTATTATTGAAACACACACAAGTTCAAGGGGGTAATAAATCAGCATAATGAATATATACAGGAAATATTTCCACAAAAAAAAGAGGCATTTTTAGTTAGCTATACAAAATAAGGTTTTGGCATCATTTATGGGATTGTGTATATAAAAAATTTGTATAATGGCGCTTCTTTGTTATCACGCATCTCATGAACAATTATCTCCGTCCCACTTATTACAACTGGTTCAGCTAGCTGAGCAAGCTGGCTTCGGCGGCATCCATTCATCCGACCACTTTCATCCATGGAGTGTACGGCAGGGCAATAGTGGATTTTCTTTTAGCTGGATAGCAGCGGCCTTGCAAGCAACGAAACTGCCTTTCAGTATGGTTTGTACGCCGGGGCAAAGGCTACACCCAGCCATTGTGGCGCAAGCAGTAGCTACATTGGGAGAAATGTTTCCGGGCAGGTTTAGTGTGGAGCTTGCCAGTGGCGAGGCACTGAACGAGATGATTACCGGAGAGCCTTGGCCGCCAAAATATACCCGTAACCAGCGGCTGTTAGAGTGTTACCACATTATTGACAAACTGCTAGATGGCGAAGAGGTTACGCATAATGGCTTAGTGAAAGTGAATGAGGCAAAATTGTATTCACTCCCCAAAGAAAAACCCCTGTTGCTATGTGCAGCCTTGTCGGAAGATACTGCTCGCTGGGCAGGTCGCTGGGCCGACGGATTGCTTACCACTGCAGGTAGTTTTGAGGATACAGAAAAGAAAATTCAAGCTTTTCAAGAACATGGAGGTGCTGGCAAACCTATTTATGTCCAGTATTCTTTTTCGTATGGCAAAACGAGAGAAGAAGCGATTGATGGTGCATGGCACCAATGGCGTTCGAACATGGTTGGGCCTGATAAATTATCAAACTTTAACAGGCCGGAACAATATGATGCTGCGGCAGTAAACGTGAGCAAAAAAGATATTGAAGAAAAAATTATTTTAATTACAAGCCCTGAAGAATTGATGGAAAAACTATCAGTATACGACAAGTTAGATATTAGCCGGATTAGCTTGCATAACATCAATACGAATCATGAAGTTTTTATAAAGGATTTTGGGGAGTACTTTTCGAAATAAAAAATAAGAAGTAAAAATAAAAATTGAGCCGTTTAATGGGATTTACGGTTATTTTTATTATAAATAAAATTTTGGTCTCGTAGGGTGAAGGGATAATAAAAATTGCCGACAGTTCCTTTTATTGGAAATGTCGGCAATTTAGTTTCAATCTTTAATGTAATTATAGAAGATTTTATTATCCCAGTTATTTACATTGGATGAAAGTTCGTATCTACTACAACGCTAAAATCTTGTTGGGCATTATCGATAAAAAGGATTGGGAATTGACTTCCATTTTCCTTCTTAAATGCGATGATGTCTAGAATCTCTTTGGTTTCTATTTTTTCTTCAACACCGTTTGGGTCGAAGTATACACCATAAAAATGCTTGTCTCCTTCTACTACTGATTTGATGGCTTCTTCACTTTTGATTGTTTTGAACATCGGAATAGTTTTACATGTAAATTTAATATTATTATTCACTGGGGGTTGGCTCACTACCCCTAAAAGCGTCGAGCTTGTCTACTTTTGGCATTTTGACTGGTTTATTAGTGCGGGCTGCTTCGTAAATCGCTTCCATTATTTTTTGATCTTGCAAGCCTTCTTCGCCTGGCGTGTATGGAATCTTGTTGTTCAATACACAGTCTGACATATGATCCATTTCAAGCGCAAATTGGTCTTTCTCGCTGTCGGTGGATGGCATGGATTTATATTCCATTTTGTCTTCCACATGCGATTCTTCGAGTTGTAACCCTCCGTAAGCATAGGCGTTCATCACACCAAATGTGCCACCTTTATCTGCATGGCATTTATAATATCTGCTGGTGTGTATGCCATATGAACAGGTGTTGGTCGAAATGGTGCCACTCGGAAAAATCATCTGGAACATCACTGATTCCTCTACCTCTTTGAATCGTTCGTCGCCGGGTGTGCTATACGTGGTGGCAATGATTGTTTCGGGTTCTTCGCCCAATAGATAACGGGTGGTGTTTAAACAGTACAAGCCAATATCTGGTAAGGAGCCGCCGCCGGCCAATGCTTTCTTTAATCGCCAATGATTGGGGTCGCCACTGTTTTGACCGTTGAAGGAGTTGATGATGCGGGCTTTTCCAAATTTTTGGCTACGTACCCATTCTTTCACTTTTTTATTGTTGGGTTCGTATTGAATGCGGTAGGCAATCATCAATTTCACATTTGCTTTCTTGCAGGCATCAATCATGCGCTGTGCGGAGGCAGAAGAAGTGGCCATCGGTTTTTCGCACAATACATGCTTGCCTGCTTTGGCAGTTCGGATGGTAAATTCTTCGTGCATGCTATTTGGCAACACAATGTAGACCACATCAATATCAGGGTTATTTTTAATATCGTCAAAATTTTGATAATTGTATATATTTTTTTCGTTGATCCCATATTGGATGGCGACCTTCTTGGCTTTTTCTTTATCGCCGCTTACCAATGCTACGGGTATAGACTTTTTACATTTTACCAATGCTGGCAAAATCTGATTGAGCGAAAGCCTACCCAAACCAACGATGGCATAACCAATTCTTTTAGATGGCCGCATGGGTGATGGAACGGCGGGTTTTGGATTTTCGGTGGGATGTTCAATGGGCGTAAAAGTTACTGGTTTGGTCTCATCCATCGGGTCGTTGGAAGAAACCGGGAGCTTTTGTCCGTGTGCTTCTGGTCCGCTTACGATACTCCCAATAACTGTTGCGGCAATGATGCCCGTGCCGGTGTTCTTTATAAATTTGCGTCTGCTTTGTTCGGTTTCAGCCGCTTGTGTCAGTTCCATATAATTTTTCATGAAAGCATTTTAGTACGTTATCGAATTATTGTTCCTTGGAACAATTCAAATAATTGTACCGCTTTAGAAAACGAACTTGATTATATTAAAACTCATCTGAAATGGCGACCATGTAAAAAAGACAGATAGCTGCGCTTGCAAACGGCTAAACATGGATTAGAAAAACGACTTGTGCAAATATTGTAATTGAGGAATATATACCCCTTTTTAGGTGCGCCTAACATGGGGATCGGTGACATGAATTAGATAAACGTGCTATTGCAGCTTGCACGCTGCGCTCGGCTGCGTGAAGGATTGGCAGCAGTACCCCACAGGCGCCGCACGGTTTCCCTAGGCGAAGCTTTGGTTTATCTTCGGCGCCGAGGAGTACTGCAGAAAGCCTGACACCGATGGCCGGCAATTAGGAAATGTTTCCACCGCAGACATTATGGCCAGCGGTGGCACGCCCAAATAAGTTTAAAGTAAAAAGTGAATTAAAAAAGATGGCGACGATTGCTATTTGTCGAGGCCAAGTCTTTCGTCTATGCCGTAGTTATTTCTTTCTGGGGCATTGCGAACAACCAACTCGGCTAAGAAACCGGTGAGGAACAGTTGGACACCGATGATCATGGTGACGAGGCCTATGTAAAAAAACGGCTTGTTGGTGATGGCAAAATTATCGCCCTGCACGGCTTTTGAAATGATGAGATAAGTAAAAGATGCGAAACCAAACATGAAGAACAGCATGCCAAGCAAACCAAAAAACTGCATGGGTTTTTTACCATACCTGCCCACGAACATAATGCTGGCAAGATCTAAAGGACCATTGATAAAGCGGCTTAGGCCAAATTTAGATACGCCGAACTTGCGTGGCCGATGTTCCACCACCTTCTCTCCTATCTTTCTGTAACCGGCCCACTTGGCCAATACCGGAATGTAACGGTGCATCTCGCTGTAGACCTCAATGCTTTTTACCACCTTAAGCTTATATGCTTTAAGCCCGCAATTCATGTCGTGCAGCTTGATGCCGCTCATTTTGCGGGTAACGAAATTGTATAATTTGGAAGGCAGATTTTTAGTGAAGGCATTGTCGTAGCGTTTCTTTTTCCAACCGCTTACAATGTCGTAACCATCTTCTACCACCATGCGACGTAGTTCGGGTATTTCATCAGGACTGTCTTGCAAATCCGCATCCATAGTAATAACAACCTCGCCTTTTACAGCCTTGAACACTTCGTTGAGTGCGGCACTTTTACCATAATTACGTTGGAACTTAATGGCTTTTATACAAGGATTTTGTTGGCGAAGCGATTGTATTACTTGCCAGCTATCGTCGGTGCTACCGTCATCCACAAAAATAACCTCATAAGAAAAATGATGCGCCTTGCACACCTTGTCTATCCAAGCTGATAACTCGGGCAGTGATTCTGCCTCGTTCAAGAGTGGGATAACGATACTGATATCCATTAAGAACCTATTTGATTAAATTCGTTATTTGTAACTGCATTGGGGTCTTTTTTGGCTACTACAGCACCTACCAAAGCGGCAAGTGTGCCGATGAACATATTGATAAAAAGCGATGCCCCTACCACAAATACAGCGAAATACTTTCTTGTCATGCCGAGTGCTTGTTCAACATTGGCATCGGTCATTTTATTATCCGGCTGTTTTTGCATTTGTTCCCGAGCTACTTCAATTGCTTTATCTACCATATCAGGAAAAATAAACTTGATGCTGATATAAGTAAATACAGACACGATGAGCGTAACCAATGCGGTAACCTTAAAGCCATAAACGAAAACGTTTCCGAATGTTACGGCACCTTGCATTTGGTTTGCATAATGAATGCACGAAACAATTACACCAATGAAAAGGATGGCATAAGAGATCCAACCAATTTTTTGGGTCTCTTGCATGCTCATAGTGAACTGAACTGTTAGCGAGAATGCTACCATGAGCACTCCAATCAACGCACCTTTTACAACCGAAGATGTTACTTTCATATAATTGTTTTTAATCGTTCAAATGTAGCCGTTTCCCTTTGATGGTTCCAATAACTTTTGCGGCAATGGTTTTTCCGATAAAAGCATTGTTTGAACAAAGCGATTTGATTTGTTTTTTAGTAAATACCGTTTCTTGATGTGGCACGAACAATGTGAAATTTGCCTCACTGTCCGCCTCTATTTTATTGGATT
>Ga0247739_10000655_pt1 | contig 12235 bp, 13 predicted proteins | sample UWRJL058202B2_FD_180943 | JGI IMG/M metagenome (GOLD analysis project Ga0247739, IMG submission 180943) | Plant litter microbial communities from Arlington Agricultural Research Station in Wisconsin, United States - UWRJ-L058-202B-2 | ecosystem: Environmental > Terrestrial > Plant litter >...
GATCCAGATGGTTCTCGGTGATGTAGCGGGCGATTTCCTCGGCGACCGGAGCCGCAACCGGTCCCTCGCCATTGCCCTCGACCGGCGCCCCGGCGAAACCCTGGATATGGATGCGGTGAACGCGCCAGCCGGCTCCGAGATGCTCGACCGTGCCGTCCCAGACCTCGGGGGATGAGCTCAGGCCCGGGATCAGGATGATGTCGCGCCCGCCGGCTTCACCGTCGATGCGGACGTGCAGCCGGTCAGAGGCGAAGTCGGCGTGGCGGTGATGCTCGGCGTGATCGGCATGGCCGTCCTGGGCGTTCACAGTGCTCACGGCTCCGAAATTGACCATCAGGCCGATGGCGGCGACCAGTCCGGTCAGAAGTTGGGCGTTCATGATGGCGTTCCCTCCGGGCAGGCCGTTCGCCTGCGTTCTATCCCTTGTCGTCACAGTGGGGACGAATGGATGCGGGCGGAAGCGGGGCCTTTGAAAAAATCCTGCGTGATGACGTCACGGGCGCGGACGCCTAGAATGTCAGAATGCCCTCCGCCGACTCCGCTCCCGTCTCCTCCAACGCGCCTGAAGCCAAGGCCCCGCCGACCGCCTTCGGCAAGGGGTTCGTGCTGGACGCCTGGTATTTCGTGGCCCTGTCGCGCGATGTGGCGAAGGCTTCGCTGAAGCGGTACGAGATCATGGGCGAGCCCGTGCTGATCGGCCGCACGAATGCGGGCGCCGTCTACGGCATGCGCGACATCTGCCCGCACCGGGCCGCGCCGCTGTCGGCCGGTCGGCTGGTCGACAAGCCCGGCGAGGGCGAGACCATCGAATGCCCCTATCACGGCTGGCGCTTCCGCACCGACGGGGTCTGCGCCGCCATTCCGTCGCTGGTCGAGGAACAGGCCTTCGAGGCGAACCGCATTCGCGTTCGGTCCTATCCGGTGGTCGAGAGCCAGGGGATGGTCTTCGTCTGGATGCGCTCTGATCCGCGCTCGGACGCGGCGCCCGACCATGAGCCGCCGGTCTTCCCGGGTGTCGTCGGCGGGGATGCGAAGCTGGTCGAATGGATGGATTTCGACAGTCATATCGACCACGCCGTCGTCGGCCTGATGGACCCTGCCCACGGGCCGTTCGTGCATCAGCAGTGGTGGTGGCGGTCCGAGCACTCGATGCATGAGAAGGCCAAGGCCTTCGAACCGCGCGAGTTCGGCTTCGCCATGGTGCGCCACGCCCCGTCGTCGAATAGTCGGGCCTATAAGATCCTTGGCGGCGCCCCGGCGACGGAGATCAGTTTCCGCCTGCCCGGCTATCGCTGGGAGCACATCCAGGTGGGGGAGAAACAGGTCCTGGCTCTGACCTGTCTGACGCCGGTGACGGAAACGAAGACCCGGATCACCCAGATCTTCTGGTCCGACCACTGGGTGTTCAACATCGCCAAGCCCTTCCTGCGGATGGGCGTTGTCGCCTTCCTGAAACAGGACGGCGGAATGGTGAACCTGCAGAACGAGGGGCTGCGCTACGACCCGGCCCTGATCTGGATCGACGACGCCGACAAACAGGCCAAATGGTACCAGCAGCTCAAGCGCGAATGGACGAAAAGCCGCGTCGAGGGACGCGGCTTCGTCAACCCGGTCAAGGCCGGGGTGCTGAGGTGGAAGAGCTAGCTATCCTCACCACGCAGTGGGGAGGGGGACCGCGGCGCGCTTGCGCCGTGGTGGAGGGGGTTCTTTGCGGAACCGGATTCAAACTTCTCCGACACGGCGCCATCGAGGAAGCAAGAACCCCCTCCACCACCCGCCAAACGGCGGGCGGTCCCCCTCCCCGTCGCAAGAGCGACGGTGAGGATATTAGCGCGTGAGAGCGCCCGCCAGGATGACGTCGATCTGCTTGGCGACATGGGCCGAGAGCTGGGCTTCGGTCCAGCTGTCATAGGCCGCGCGGCGGTAGTTCGACAGATAGGCGTCCCACAGCAGGTCGGTCAGCAGCGGCACGTCGGCGTCTTGCGACAGCTCGCCCTTGCCGACGCCGTCACGCAGGATCTGGGTGATGACGGCCAGCAACTGCTTGGTCACGGCCCGGGCGCGCGTCTCGGCGGCCAGAGGCTGGAACCACGAACGGGCGACGATGGCCTGGAACAGCGGCAGCTGATCCAGCGAGCCGTGGTAGCCGGCGGTCAGGGCGGCGCCCAGACGGGCCTTGACCGAACCCTCGCCGGCGCCGGCCTTCACCGTGTCGGCCAGTTTGGTCATGTCTTCGGTCAGGACGGCTTCGAATAGCTCGGCCTTGTCCTGGAAGTTGGCGAAGACGGCGCCGGTGGACATACCCGCGCCCTTGGCGATGTCGCGGATGGTGGCGGGCTCATAGCCCCGCTCGGCGAAGAGGCCGCGGGCGGCGTCCAGCACCTTCTGACGGGTGCGGACCTTGGCGGCCTGACGGCGGTTCATACGGGGAGCTTCGGATCCGGCGACGTCCTCGGGGGACTGGGCGTCGGCGATCGCGGCGGTTTGGGACATGGAGATGCTTTACTCAAACCCGACAGCGGGGGAACCGCCGGGGACGATGGGGAGATGGGGGGCGACCGAGAGCCCCGGATTTTACCGGTTTTCGAAAGACGCTACCCCGAGAACGGGGGTCTTCATCACGGAACGATGACGAAAATGGGGTCCAAATATTAACGGCGCAGTTCCAGACGCCGCCCTGCCGCATCCGCGACCTGACTGATAAACGCCGTTATCCCGACAATCCGTCGCGAACAGTCACGCTTTATTATCCAGCGGTTTCCGGGCGGTAGAGCCGCGCAGGGCGCGGGTCGTGCGGCCGCGTCGCTCCTCCGGAATCGCCGCCTGGAAGACGGCGCGGAAAACGTCGCGCTTTTCGTGGATAGACGCCAGGACCAGACCCATGGGCACCCCGACATCGACCAGGGTGTTCTCGGCGAGTTGCAGACTGGCCTCGGTGGTCTCGGGAACCGCGTCGGTGACGCCGAGGCCATAGAGCCTTGCGGCGTGGCGGTCGTCACGCGCCCGGGCGATCAGGGTCATGTCGTCGCGCAGGGCCCGGGCGGCGATCACCACCTCGTCGACCTTGGAGGGCGCATCCATGGTCACGACCAGGGCCCGTGCGCTCTCGATGCCGCAGGCCGTCAGCATCTCGGGCCGGCCGGCGTCGCCGTAATAGATGTCGAAACCCTGACGCCGGGCTTCGGACACGGCGGCCGCATCGGTATCGACGGCGATGAAGGGCACCTTGTGCTCGGCCAGCATCTCGCCGACCAGTCTCCCGACCCGACCGAAGCCGACGATCAGGACGGCGCCTTCGCGCACGACCGGGGTGAGGGCCTCGACCGGCACGGCCGGCGTCTCGACGTCGCGCGGCTCCAGCCTGCGGGCGAGTTTGAGGCCCAGCCAGGCCATCAGGGGCACGGTGAACATCGACAGGGTGGCGGAGACCAGCACCGCCTGGGTGAAGGCGGACGGGGCCAGACCCTGGCCCATGGCGGTGTTGAGGACGACGAAGGCGAACTCCCCCGCCGGGCCCAGGACCAGGGCGGTCTCGATCGCCGTGCGGGCCCCCAGCTTCCACAGACGGGCCAGGCCGTAGATGACCCCGGCCTTCAGGGCGGTGATGGCGATGGCCAGGCTGAAGACGAAGACCGGATCGGCGGCGAGGACGTTCAGGTCCAGCCCGATCCCGACCCCGACGAAGAAGACGCCGAGCAGCAGCCCCTTGAACGGCTCGATATTGACCTCGACCTCGCGCCGGTACTCGGTCTCGGCGATCAGCAGACCGGCGATCAGGGCGCCGATGCTCATCGACAGGCCGGCCGCCTGGGCCGCCACCCCGGTCCCGACCACGACCAGCAGGCACAGGGCGACGAACAGCTCCTGACCGCCGTGGGTCCGCCTGCGGGTGCGGGCGACCGAGCGGAACAGGGGGCGCAGCACGACCCGGCCCAGCAGGACGATCAGGGCCAGACCAATGGCGGCGGGCGCCAGGGTGAAGAGGGTGCGGCCGATCTGGTCGGGCTGCAGCAGGCCGCCGGGATGGGCGGCGGCGGCCAGGAAGGAGACGGTGATCAGGATCGGGGCCACCGCCAGGTCCTGGGCCAGCAGGACCGCGAAGGTCGACCGGCCGGTCGATCCCTTCAGCCGTCCGCTCTCGGCCATGACCGGCATGACCACCGCCGTCGAGGACAGGGCCAGCCCCATGCCCAGCACCGCGGCGGCGGCGAGCGACTGGCCCAGCAGCAGGAAGCCGCCGGCCAGCACCACCGAACAGACCAGCACCTGAAGCAGGCCGAAGCCGAAGACGAGCCGGCGCATCGCCTTGAGCCGCTCCCACGACAGCTCCAGCCCGATCATGAACAGAAGGAAGGCGACGCCGAGCTCGCTGAGCTGGGCGATCTGGGCCGGATCGCTGATCGTGAACCACGACAGCCAGGGCAGGGCGTCGGTCAACTGGCCCAGGCCGTGCGGGCCCAGAATGACGCCGGCGGCCAGAAAACCGAGCACCGGACTGATCTTCAGGCGACTGAACAGGGGCACCACCACGCCCGCCGCCGCCAGGAAGACGACCAGATCCTTGTATTCGCCGCCGCCGTGTCCGCCCGCCATTCGTCCCCCAATTCGCTGTCGGGACAATCTTGTCTCAACGCGGCTCCGACGCCATCCCGTCGCGGAGATTCATGAATCTTTTTTAAGGCGACAGCCCCCCTGTCCAGCGTAGGTTCGCCGCCGAACCGCCATATTGGCCTCGGCCGCGCATGGCCTCATCCGCCGCCCAATTCGACGAACATCGCCGACCTTTCAGGACTGTTTTCCTACATGAAGAAACTTCTCCTCGGCGCCGCCCTCGGCGCCTTGCTCATGCCCGCCGCGGCCTTCGCCCAGACGGTCGACGCCGGCCTGTTCAGCGCCCAGACCGACGAGCATGAATGCGTCGACGACGCCTGCACCATGGTCGCCCTGTTCCAGTCGGGCCCGACCGGCTCGGGCTATCAGGGCGTGACGGCGCCGAAATACGGAACCTGGGGCTTCGACCTGGCGGGTCGCGACACCACGGTGAACCCGGGTGACGACTTCATGGAATACGCCAACGGGACCGCGCTGAAGTCGCTGGTCATCCCGTCGGACCGCACCTCCTACGGCTCTTTCGCCCTGCTGCGCGAACTGTCGGACAACCGCATGAAGGAACTGGTCCTCGGTCTGGCGGCCCGCACCGACCTGACGCCGGGCACGGACGAGGCCAAGATCGCCGACGCCTACCGCGCCTATATGGACGAGGCCCGCATCGAGGCGCTCGACGCCCAGCCGCTGCAGCCCTATCTCGCCGCCATCCGCGCCGCCGACAGCCGTGACAAGATGGCTGTCCTGATGGGCGGCACCCAGGGCCGTCTGGGCTCGTCCATCTTCCGCACCGGCATCACCATCGACGCCAAGGCGCCCGACCGCTACGTCGTCTCGGCCGGTCAGGGCGGCATCGGCCTGCCGAACCGCGACTACTATCTCTCGCCGCTCTACGCCGACAAGAAGGTCAAGTATCAGGCCTATGTCGAGCGCATGCTGACCATGATCGGCTGGGACAAGCCCGCCGAGAACGCGGCCGCCATCGTCGCTCTGGAAACCTCGATCGCCGAGGCCCACTGGACCCCGATCGAGAACCGCAACCGCGACAAGACCTATAACGAATACACCATCGCCAAACTGGCCGAGGAAGCTCCGGGCTTCCCGTGGCAGGCCTATTTCGACGCCGCCCAGCTGGGTTCGGCGCCGCGCCTGATCGTGTCCCAGAACACGGCCATGCCCAAGATCGCGGCCATCTACGCCCAGACCCCGGTCGAGCTGCTGCAGGCGTGGGAAGCCTTCCACACCGCCGACGACGCCGCGCCGCGCCTGTCGAAGCGCTTCGCCGACGCCCAGTGGGAGTTCCGCTCGCGCGACCTGTCGGGCCAGCCCGAGCAACGCAGCCGCGACAAGCGCGGCATCTCCTTCGCCGAGGGCACCCTGGGCGAGGCCGCGGGCCGTCTGTATGTCGCCGAATACTTCCCGGCCGAGTCCAAGGCCAAGATGGAGCAGCTGGTCTCGAACATCCGTTCGGCCCTGTCCGACCGGATCGCCAACCTGACGTGGATGGGCGCCGACACCAAGGCCCAGGCCCAGGACAAGCTGTCGAAGATCACCGTCAAGATCGGCTATCCGAACAAGTGGCGTGACTATTCGGCCCTGGAAATCCGGTCCGACGACCTGTTCGGCAATGCCGAGCGCACCGGCATCTTCCAGTGGAACTACCAGCTGGCCCGCCTGAACAAGCCGGTCGACAAGACCGAGTGGGGAATGACGCCCCAGACGGTGAACGCCTACTACAACTCGTCCAACAACGAGATCGTCTTCCCGGCCGCCATCCTGCAGCCGCCCTTCTTCGATCCGGACGCGGACCCGGCCGTCAACTACGGCGGCATCGGCGGCGTGATCGGTCACGAGATCGGCCACGGCTTCGACGACCAGGGCTCCAAGTCCGACGGCAACGGCGTGCTGCGCGACTGGTGGACCCCGGCCGACAAGGCCAATTTCCAGGCCCTGACCACCCGTCTGGGCGCCCAGTACGACGCCTACGAACCCCTGCCCGGCTATCACGTCCAGGGCGGGCTCACGATGGGCGAGAACATCGGCGACGCCTCCGGCGTGGCCGTGGGTCTGGAGGCCTATCACATCTCCCTGAACGGCCAGGCCGCCCCGGTTCTGGACGGCACCACCGGCGACCAGCGCTTCTTCTACGGCTGGGCCCAGGTGTGGCAGTCGAAGATGCGCGACGAAGCCGCCAAGCAGCAGGTCGCCACCGACCCGCACAGCCCGGCGATGTTCCGCGTCATCGGCCCGCTGCGTAACTCGGACGCCTGGTACGAAGCCTTCAACGTCCAGCCGGACTCCAAATACTACCTGACTCCGGCCGACCGGGTTCACATCTGGTAGGACGGACATCCATCCCCGACGGCGAGGGCCGGAGCAGCGATGCTCCGGCCCTTTTCGTTCGCGGGCTCAGCTCTTGCGCAGGGTGACATAGATCGCCCCGTCGCCGCCGTGGCGGCGGTGGGCCGAGGCGAAGCCGGAGACGAGGGGGCGCAGGGCCGGCGACTGCAGCCATTCGTGGATCGAGCCGCGGATGACGCCGCCGCCCCGGCGTCCCTGACCGGTGATGACCAGCACCGACTTCAGCCCGCGCGCCTGACAGCCCATCAGGAAGGCCTTCAGCTGGTCCTCGGCCTCGAACCGGCCGAAGCCGTGCAGGTCGATGCGGTCCTCGATCGGATCGCGTTCGCGCGACAGACGGCGCTGACGGCGCGGCTCCAGCTCCTCGGGGGCGCCCCGAGGCGTGGAATGGGGCGCAGCGGGTTGGGGCCCCGGCGATGCGGGTCTGGATGAGACCTTGGGGGACGGCGTCTTCCGGACCGGCAGCCCCGCCACGGCGAGACTGGCGGGCGGATCTGCGGGGAGCGGCCCGCCGGGGATGACGCGGGCGGCCTTGCGGGCTCTGGGCGGGGTGACCGAGCCCGAGACCCGGGCCCAGATGCGATGATCCTCGGAAGTCAGATCTCCGCGTCTCTTGTCGGAGGCGCCCTTCCCCGACGAAGACTGGCCCGACGAAGACTGGCCGGAGGGGGGCTTCCCGGAGGGCGCCTTTTTCGGGGGGCCCTTGGCCATGGATCAGTCGTCGATGCCGTCGGGGCCGTCGGACCCCATGTCCTGGGGCCCCGGCTCATGGCTGAGCAGGTCGCCCGGCTGGCAGTTCAGCTCGCGGCAGAGGGCGTCCAGGGTCGTGAAGCGGATCGCACGCGCCTTGCCGGTCTTGAGGATCGACAGATTGGCCAGGGTCACGCCCACGCGGTCGGCCAGCTCCGTCAGCGACATGCGCCGTTCGAGCAGGATGCGGTCGAGCTGGATGCGAATAGCCATGGAGATGTGCGCTCGATCAGATCGTCAGTTCGCTCTCACGTCGAAGCCGGGCGCCCTCGCGGAACACCTCGGCGAGGACGAAGACGACCAGGACGGAGAAGATAGGGGTCAATAGCTCGCCGAACCCCTGCGGGTCCATCTGTCCGGGCACGAGGCCGGCGGCGACCATACCCTGGGCGACCCAGACGCCGGCGGTCACCGTGGCCAGGGTCAGGCCGATGGCGCGCAGGCGGCGCACATTCTCGGGGCGGAAGGGATCGCCCGCGGTCAGGGTGCGGAAGATGAGGCGCAGGTTGCGCAGGATCAGCAGGAAGCCGCCGACCCATGCCGTCAGGGCCCCGAGGCCGAACAGCAGCAGCGGCTGGGTCAGGGGCTGTTGCAGCCCGCCGTCATGGGCGGTGACGGTGACGTTGTAGTTGGAGATGGGAATGAAGATGGCGGCGACGAAGGCGATGAGCAGGCCGGCGGTCAGCAGCATCAGCAGCACATAGGCCACGTCGAGGGCGATCTTCAGAAGACTGGCGACCGAGCCGGGACCGAGGGTCCGCAGGGGGCCGCGAAGAAGAGGGAGGGCGAACCGGGGCCTGAAGCCCTTGGCGGGAAGCCGACCTTTCAGATTCTCGAGGGTCGGAAGACGCATCGGCCGTGTCGCTCAGGCCGGAAGGAAGAAGGCGAATGCCGCGCGGGGTCCGGCGAACCCCGTCGCGGTCTTATTCATCGCGATCTTCATGGGTCTCGTCAAAGCCTCACAGGACGTCTTTACCGTGAACCGGGGGTCATCGCTGACCCCCATGGTCAAATCCCTGCACCGATCGAGGTGCAAAGCGCGGTAGACGGTCTCAGAAGGCCTGGACGAGGATGGCGACCAGAGCGGTCGGCAGGGCGGCGAGCAGAGCGGCGTTGACCAGCACGTTGCCGACCTTGTCCATGAAAAGCGAAGCGTTCATCGTGTTCATCGTGGTTCTCCTGATTGAGGGGGTCGTTTATTGCCCTCTCGGTTATGACTGCAAGGTAAAGATTGTGCGTTTCCGTCAATCTCTGGAACGGTGCAGCCCCCGTTCGTGAGAACATAGATAGGCCTTGCTACGGGGAAGGTCACGTTACATATCGTTTAACGATATTAAACTTTGGCAATGGATTGTAACGCGGTGCGTGAACAGCAATGAAACTCAAGCTTATCAAAGGGATGCGCCTCGTCGCGGCCACGCATAACCCCGGCAAGGTCCCCGAAATCGCGGCCCTGCTGGATGGAAATTACGAGATTGTCACGGCGGGAGAGCTGAATCTGCCCGAGCCGGACGAGACCGAGACCACTTTTGGCGGCAACGCCATGCTGAAAGCCCGGCACGCGGCCCGGCTTTCGGGCGAGGTTTCGCTGGCGGACGATTCCGGAATGTCTGTTCTGGCGCTGGACGGTGCTCCGGGCATTTTTTCCGCGCGCTGGGCCGGACCGGGCAAGGATTTCGCCCTGGCCATGAAGAAGGTGGAGGAACGGCTTGAGGAGATCGGATCCACCGACCGCCGCGCCTGGTTCACCTCGGCGCTTGCCGTCGCCTGGCCGGATGGCCCTTGCGTCGTTGTCGAGGGCGAGGTCCACGGCCAGCTGACCTTCCCGCCCCGGGGCACGCGCGGCTTCGGCTATGACCCGATCTTCATTCCCGAGGGTTTCGACCAGACCTTCGGCGAGATGGAGCCCGCGGCCAAGGACGCCATGAGCCACCGCGCCCGCGCCTTCGCCAAGCTCAAGGCCGCCCTGATTGACTGACGCCGACCCTCTCGACCCGGGAACGGACGTCGCCGTCTATATCCACTGGCCCTACTGCGCCCGCATCTGCCCCTATTGCGACTTCAACGTCGTGCGCGACCGGGGAAAGACGCAGGAACAGGCCGGGTTGGTCGCGGCGATCCTGACCGATCTGGAGGCGCAGGCGAAACTTGTCGGCGACCGGCGGCTGGCCTCGATCTTCTTCGGCGGCGGCACCCCCTCCCTGATGCCGCCCGAGGCCGTGGCGGCGGTGATCGAAGCGATCCACGCCCGCTTCCCCGCGACCGGCGCTGTGGAGATCACGCTCGAGGCCAATCCGACCGACGCCGAGGCGGCGCACTTCACGGCGCTGGCCGACGTCGGGATCAACCGGCTGTCGCTAGGGGTCCAGTCGCTCGACGACGCCGCCCTGCGGTTCCTCGGCCGCAACCATTCGGCGGGCGAGGCGCGCCGGGCCATAGCCCTGGCCGGAAAGGCCTTCGACCGGCTGTCGATCGACCTGATCTACGCCCGGCCGGACCAGTCGGTCGCCGACTGGACCACCGAGCTGACCACCGCCGTCGATCTCGGCTTCGAGCATGTCTCGCCCTATCAGTTGACCGTCGAGCCCACGACCGCCTTCGGCCGGGCCTATGCGCGCGGCGACTGGACCCCGCCGGACGAGGATCTGGCCGCTTCCCTCTATGAGACCACCCAGACCGTGCTCGGGGCCGCCGGGTTCGAGGCCTATGAGGTGTCCAACCATGCGCGTGGGGTCGCGGCCCGGTCGGCGCACAATATCCATGTCTGGCGCGGCGGCGACTATCTGGGTCTCGGTCCCGGCGCCCATGGCAGGCTGACGCTCGATGGCGCTCGCACCGCCACCGTCGCCCACCGCAAGATCGGGGACTATGTGGCGGGAGTCGCCGGGGGAGCGCCGTGGGCCGAACGCGACACGCTGGACCCCCAAGCCGCCGCCGAAGAGCGGATCCTGCTGGGTCTGCGCACCGTCGAGGGGGCGGAGATGGCGGCGTTCAACGCACTCGGGATCGCCGATCGGATCGCCGGGCTGGTCGAAGATGGCTTCCTGATGGACCACGACGGCCGGGTGATCGCGACCGCCAAGGGCCGCCCGGTCCTGGACGGGGTGCTCAAGGCCCTTCTGACATAGAGTGCTTGGCCTGAGGTCCCGACGCTGGCACGGTCCCGCGCAAATGACCGAACCCTCGCCTTTCCCGCCGACCGCCCCGCCGCCGCGTCTCGTCTCGCCCGGCCTCTATCTGGTGGCGACGCCCATCGGGAACCTGCGCGACATCACCCTGAGGGCGCTGGACGTGCTGGCCGCCGCCGATCTGGTGCTGGCCGAGGACACCCGCGTCACGGCCAAACTGCTGTCCGCCTATGGGCTGAAGGCGAAGCTGGAGCGCTGCGACGACCACGCCTCGGCCCGGGCGGCGGAGATCGCCATCGAACGGGTGCGCGAGGGCAAGGTCGTGGCGCTGGTGTCGGACGCCGGAACCCCCGTGATCTCAGACCCCGGCTTCGTCGTGGCCCGCGCCTTCATCGCCGCCGACCTGCCCGTGCATCCGATCCCGGGCGCCTCCAGCCTGCTGGCCGCCCTGTGCATCGCCGGCCAGCCGTCGGACCGGTTCCTGTTCGCCGGCTTCCTGCCGCCCAGGTCCGGTGCGCGCAAGACCATGCTGGCCGAGCTGAAACAGGGCCGGCAGACACTGGTCTTCTTTGAGAGCGGACCCCGTCTCGCCGCCAGCCTCGCCGACATGGCCGAGGTGCTTGGAGACCGTCCCGCCGCCGTCACCCGTGAACTGACCAAACTCTATGAAGAGGCGATCCGGGGCACGCTGGCCGAATTGGCCGTCGATCCGCGCTGCGATGCGCCCAAGGGCGAGATCGTCATTGTCATCGGGCCCGGCGCGGTCGAGATGGCCTCGGCCGCCGACGCCGACGCGGCCCTGATCGAGGCTCTTGCCCGCCTGCCGACCGGGGAGGCCGCGTCAGAGGTCTCCCAGGCGCTCGACCTGCCGCGCAAGGCCCTCTACCGCCGGGCCCTGGAGCTTCAGGGCAAGGGATGAAACCGCCCACCCGCGTCAAGGCGCCAAAGCCGGTCGCCCGCCCCAAGGCGGCGTGGCGGCAGGCGCTGGGCGGCAGGGCGTTCAAACAGGGTCACGCCTCCGAATGGGCGGCGGCGGCCTGGCTGATGCTGAAGGGCTATCAGATCCTCGGCTTCCGGCTGAAGGGGCGCGGCGGAGAGATCGACATTCTCGCCCGCCGTGGCCGGATCCTTGCGGTCGTCGAGGTCAAACGGCGCGCGACGATGGAGGCCGCCCTGACCGCCCTGACCCCGGAACAGCATCAAAGGCTGCTCGCGGCGGGTCGGGCAGTGTTGCATGGACGACCCAGCTTGGCCGGACATGAATTGAGAATCGATATGGTGGCGCTGGCTCCCGGACGATTTCCGCGCCATGTTTCGGCCATAAGTTTTCCCGGCTACTGAAATTCCCGCGGAAAAACAGGTTGGGGGTAGGCGTGACACGCGAGGAAGCG
>Ga0247739_10000656_pt1 | contig 12234 bp, 13 predicted proteins | sample UWRJL058202B2_FD_180943 | JGI IMG/M metagenome (GOLD analysis project Ga0247739, IMG submission 180943) | Plant litter microbial communities from Arlington Agricultural Research Station in Wisconsin, United States - UWRJ-L058-202B-2 | ecosystem: Environmental > Terrestrial > Plant litter >...
TACTTTCTATTTTATACGGATACTTTGCTGTTTCGTGTTTGCTATTTTACATACTAAGTGCCGGAATTAATGATGGAGCCATAATCCTGTATTTCTATTTTATTCCGGTATCAGCCGCCGTAGTTATCTATCAATTAAACCGTTTGCACAAAAAGTTAAAAGCATCATGATCATTTATAACAAAACATGGTTAAATAACCTCCTGCTGCAAAACCAGTTTGAGCAAGACCACGATGCCGGTAACTTAACAACCGATGAGTTGAAAGTGCTGAAACAAGCCTACCCCGTTGGCTTTTACCGGCCCGGTATTATATGGACAATCGGGCTTTTTATATTCACTTTTATTATCGTGTTTTTTGGAGCCGGTTTAGTTAGCCTGTTTTTATCTGAAGCACACATTATTGAATACTTTATATGGCCGGTAATACTTGGAGCTATCTGCTACATTGTTTTAGAAACAATGGTTAAGCAAAACCATTATTACCGTTCGGGCATTGATAACGCTTTGATCATTATGTCGGCCAGTTTTCTCACAGGGGGCTTCGTATGGATGATGTATACTATCAACCATCATTTCAGCAGTTTTGCTATTCCCGCGCTTTTTATCTGCCTGCTCAGCATTTACCTAACCCTGCGCTTTGCCGATGTATTAATGAGTGCTGTGGCTTGTATGGCAGCCCTGGCATTTGTATTTTTCGGATGGCAGAACATGGTATTCAGTGCCGCTTTACTGCCATTTGTAATGATGCTGGCATCGGCCGGAATTTATGTTTGGTGTATAAAGGTGTATAAAAGCACTAAGGCTCAATATTACCGCACTTGCTTAGATGTTGCACAAATTGTGAGTTTGGTGGCGCTGTATCTTTCGGGCAATTACTTTGTTGTGCAGCAACTGGGCGGCGAACTCATGGGTGCTAAACCCGGCGCGCCGGTACCATTTGGCTTTATATTTTGGATATGGACCTTTTTGCTGCCTATTGCTTATATAGCGCGAGGACTACAAAAAAAGGACGTGATCCTTGTTCGTTCGGGTTTATTGCTGGTTACCGCTTCTGCATTCACATTCAGGAACTATTATCATTTGCTACCGGCCGAGGGTGCGTTAACCATTGCAGGCATTGTATTGCTGGCAGTAAGCATTGCTGTTATCCGCTATCTCAAAATACCTAAACATGGCATTACCTATACCGATCTTAAGCAACGCAACATTATGGACAGGCTAAATGTTGAAGCTGTTATTATAGGCGAAACATTTGCCCAAACTCCTGCTGCACCTCATAGCAAATTTGGCGGGGGCAGTGCAGGCGGCGGCGGTTCGGCTGGTGAGTTTTAGTACTAATATATTTTCGTGGCTATTGAAGTCCGACATTTATTGATATTATTATCGCCAATACGGTTATTATGCCTTTATAATGACCGTATTACGTAATTTATTTTTCTAAAACCAAACAACAAGTTAACATAGATTATTTACCTTTGCATTAAGGAAATTTCCCCTATGTTAATGAAAAAACTATTATTCCTGCTTGGCTGTGCTGTGCTTATATCGGCCTGCAAAAAAAACGCAGAGCCCGATACCCCAACCGGCCAAAACACCAAATATCCAACTACTTTTAAAGTAGCCGATTTTACCTTTAATAACATTACAATACCTACTACCGGTTCTAATTCTGTAGTACCACTACAGGAGGTATTCACCAATTTATACTTCCTGATATTTGACAGCAATGGTAAAGTAATAAGCCGTTTGGAGCAGCAATCCAACGGCACCGATTCGCTTTTCCGCATCACCAGTAATGCCCGGAAATTAGTCACCACAAAATTTACCTATGGTACAATTACCGATTCATTGGTCGTAGGCAAATACACACTTGTAGCCGTTGGTGGCCGCTACCGTTTAATGTTTAACCCCGATGTTTACCCGGCCCCGGGTACCGACTTGTTCCCGGCTACCGATTTGTTGCAAACTGGTATAAACTTTGGCGAGGCAGGCATGACAGAGTCGACTTATGTTTACAAAGGAGAGTTTCAGGTGCGAGAAAGCGCATCAGAGCACAGGATAACGCTTGACCGTATAGGCGGCTTACTCGAAATTAAGATAGAAGATGCCATGCCATCTAACACTTACACCATTGCAGCAAATATTACTACCGAATTTGCCAATTACAATTTGGGCGGTAGCTTACCATGGAAAGGAGGCACCGGCACAAGTTTTATTGCAGATCCTATTGACTGGAGAGGCATAGCTGGCTTTACCATGTCTAAATACATGCTCAATACCGTTATACCTTTTGAGGTTGAGCTTGTAGCTATACAAAAAGGTGGTAATCAAATTGCCCGTAAAAAAATCAGTCCCGTATTTATCGAAACCAATAAAAAAACCATACTGAGCGGCAAACTTTTTGATGGCATGGCCGCCAGCGGCTTTAATGTTAGCATTGATAAAAGCTGGATGCCCAACACCACCGTTGTTAAATTTTAACCCGTTACAAAGTGAAGAAACTATTATACCTGCTCACTTTTGCCACCTTGCTGCAAGCCTGTAAAAAAGACAGTAGTACGGCAGGCAATGATGATGCCGATACCAAAAAACAGGCCGTCAACTTTAACGTATCGGGGTTTAGTCAAACCATGGTTCCGCTCGATGGCAAACAAGTTACAGCCATAAGCAATCCTTTGGGTATCATTCCCGAAGAATCCCCTATAACCAGGCTTACCTATGTAGTTTACAATGAGCAAGGCAAACAGGTGAGCCGCCTCGAACAAACCACCGATGAGGCCAACAAATTGTTTCGCATTGCCGGCGGTAAACGCTTTTTAATAAACAGTGCAGCCCCATTTGGGTCGTTTACCGATAGTTTAAAAACAGGCACATACACCGTAATTGCTTGTGCAGGTGGAGATCGTTCGAGATTTAATGCCCCGCAACTATGGAACACGCCCGATAGTTACCCCGAGCTTAAACTATCAGAAGCTAAGTTTTATCCTACTATAGAGAATTATTACAATTCGGAAGATGCTTTCACAGGAACTTATACCTTAGAAGTTGGCGCAGTAAGCAATCCTGCTAAAACCATTTATTTACAACGCATAGTTGGCCAGTTAACCCTTAATATGGAAGATGGCATACCCGCAGGTACCTATTATGTAAAAGCTTATAAAAAGGCACCGGTACAACATACATGCCGGCCAACGGGCTAATAACGGGCAATGTAACAAATACCAACACCAGCATTTTATACGGTGCTGCCACTATAGGTGTACCCGATACAAAAATTACATGGTATGTGTTAAATGCTAATTCGGTTGATTTAACCATTGAGTTTGCAGGTACTGATGGCCGTACCTTACTTACCAAAACCATTACCAACATACCGGTTAAACAGAATCAACGTACTACGGTTACCGGTAAAATAATCAATAAAAGCTCAACAGGTTTTTCGGTAAGTGTTAACAGGCAATGGGAAGGCTCGTCAACCACCAGGTTCTAACAATTAAAACCAAATTATAACCTAAAAAATGCCGCAGCACTAGTGTACTGCGGCATTTTACTTTAACGGGCTAATTACAAACTCAACGCTGTAAATATAGCCTATGCCTTAACCCTATGGTTTTTGAAATATACATAAGAGAAAACACTAGGCACCAGTGCCATGATTACCACACACGATATAAATACAATGTATGCCGCCCCGCCGCTTAAAAGCAGGGTGAGAATGGTGATCAGTATACCGCCAAAGAACCAAATTTTACCGCCCATTCTGTGTGTAGCCCGCCAGGTATCCTCGCTCTCTAAAGTCCACGGGGTACGTATACCGGCAAAATAATTGGGTTTGATGCTGTGCATTACATTGCCTAAAAATGCAAAGAACAAGCCTAACAACGGGTAAAGTAGTTTATCTATTTTAAGGCTGCCGTTGGCACTGGCTATAATTATCACGTTTATTGCCGATAAAAACAAAACCAGTCCTAATGCCAGCTTTTGAAACGTTTCGGAAGAGTACTTGGCCTTTTGCTTGGGATCAATCTGAGGCAAGAACTTTACTAAAAAATAAGTTTTTAGTGATACCGCTAATACAATTCCTACCGGTATCAATAATTCTGCCCTGTCGCCATACCGATCGGGTCTACCATTAAGACCGAAATGCAGGGCTACCTTAACCGGTAACGACGAATATACATTGAGCAGATAAATTACGGGAATAAACCAGACTGCAAGGGCTGCGCCATCGTGCCACGAAAACTTTTTCATATGTATTATTTATTGGGTGTTGTAAACTGCATGAGCCATTTTAGCATCTCGTCCATTACCGTGGTATTGAGTGAGTAGCTGATAAACTGCCCCTCTTTAACCGATACCACCAGCCCCGCCTGCCGAAGCAGATCGAGGTGGTGCGATATGCTGGGCTTAGAGATATTGAAACGGTCGGCAATTTCGCCTGCCGTCATATCTTTCTCTTTCAGCAATTCCAGTATCTCACGCCGGGTTTGATCATTAAGGGCTTTAAAAAGTATGTTCATTTAAGTATTTAGATAAATATCTAAATACTTTATTACAAATGCAAATGTGTTTAAATAAAAAAGAGACACAAGGTGTTGTGTCTCTACAGAATGAACTCAAATATTTTTACTTGTTCAGATACTTGTATACGGCCATTAAATCTTCCTCACCCAAACCCTGTTCTTTAGCAGCTTTAAAGCTTTCGTACAATGGCGTACTTAGCGGCGAGTTGAGTTGCTGCTCCTTAGCCAGCCGCAGATCTTTAACCATATGCTTTAAGGCAAAAGCCGCCGGGAACTCGTTTTTAAGGATAGATGGTGTTTTGAGTTTACTTAGTGCGCTGCCCACAGCACCTTCGTTAATAATATGGAGCATATCTTCGGGCTTAACGCCGTTGGCCTGGGCAAACTGAACGGTTTCGGCCAGCCCCTGTACATTTAGTGCCAAAAAGTAGTTAATGGCTAATTTAGCAGCAGCCCCAGCCCCTACCGGGCCGAGTAATAAAGCCATCTTTCCTAACACATCGAGCGCGGGTTTAGCCTTCTCAAATGCTACAGCAGTACCTCCAACCAAAATAATGAGGGTGCCATCCTGCGCGGGTTTTACACTGCCCGATACGGGTGCCTCTATAAATTCGGCTCCTTGCTTTTGGCACAGCTCATCAATAAAGCGCGATGTATCGGGCGATACCGTGCTTACGTTGATAAACAGCTTACCTGCTACGTTGCCCGACAATAATCCATCAGCAGCGGTGAACAACTGTTTGGCGGCATCATCGTCAGATACCATCACGAATATCAGTTCATTATCGGTACCTAATTGCTGCAAACCGGCGGCCGATGCAGCACCGGCTTCATTTGCCTCCTGCTCTTTTGCACGGGTGCGGTTATATACTTCAACCGGGTAACCTGCCTTAAGCAGATTTTTCACCATAGGGTTACCCATATTGCCTAGGCCGGCCCAGCCAATTTTTTGTTTACTCATGGTAGTTAATAGCTTTTATACGGAACAAATAGACGGCTTATAAGTTTAAACATCAAGGCTAATTACAAGCATTTGAAAATTTTTACAATCACCACCATATTATGCCTTACGGTAAACTACGCCAATGCACAACGTAGCGAAACCCAGGGCTGGATGTTTGTAACCCACTCGCAAACGCTCAGTAAAAAATTCGACCTGCTGGCCGATGCGCAGCTACGATCGACCAACAGGTTTAATTATGGAAACACACTACTGCTTAGGAGTGCGCTGAGCTATAATTTTAACAAACAACATTCGGCCGCATTGGGCTATGCCCATAAAGGCGATTGGGAGCAGGAGGCCACCGGTAAAGTATACAGTCCCGAAAACCGCATTTACCAGCAATACTTATTCAACTTTAAACACCACCGCACAGAACTTGCCCTACGCTCGCGCCTGGAACAACGCTGGGTAAAGGATGATAAAGTAAATTTTTCGCAACGGTTACGCGCATTCGTCAGCGCACAAATACCATTTATTGCCGATACCGGTTTTACCCACGGTCTTTACATCGGCATACAAAACGAAATATTCTTAAACGTGCAGCATAAAAGCCGTGTAAACGGTAGCTTATTCGACCAAAACCGTACCTTTGGCTCCATTGGTTACCGCTGGAACAAAAAAATCGACAGCGAAATAGGCTATATGTACTGGTTTCAGAAAGAAACCAGCAGCGATTACCGGCGCAACGTTATACAATTGATGATAACCACCAGCTTTTAGCAAATCGGGTTAAAACACGCTTGATAATTTTAAAAGGAATAATCTACTTGGCCCTGTACAACCTTTGTTTGTAAGAATTTAATTGTAAAATTACGTTGAGCGCAACCCAAATATCATTTTTATCGTATATTGTTTAACCTTACTATAAACCAGTCATTTTTTCTGCCCTTAATTTAAATATGCCTTTTAACGGATTTTATCAGATCCGGTCGATGGAGAGGTTTTTAGACCTGAACATTAGCCGCGAGAACGAGTTGCAGAATATTGTTACGCTTGCCGCCGAAGCTTGCCAGGTGCCTGCTGCATTTCTCGTTCTTTATGATAAGGGCAAACTTGTACAACATTTTAAATTTGGTGCCGTTGCCGAATATCTTAAGGTTGAAGAAACTTTTTTTAATATTAAGCTAAAGCCTAAGAAGGTTACCACTGTTGAAGATACCCTTAAAAACAAAGAGTTGGCACAGCACCCTTTGGTACTTAATTCTCCGCATATTCGTTTTTATGCAGGCATTCCGTTGGTTACTTATGACGGGCAAACCATTGGCAGCCTGTATGTTTTAGGGCTGGAAGCCAAGCACCTCAGCGAGCGCCGTAAACGTATGCTCGAATTGCTGTCGCGCCAGGCGGTTACTATGGTTGAATTTGAGTTGAGCATTGATGTACTGCGCGAACAGTATACGGAGGCCAAACACTCCGAAAACAAGCTGCGGTCGTTTTTCGAAAGCTCTAAATCGAGCCATTTGCTTATTGGCCTCAACATGGAGGTAATTACCTTTAACAAAACCTTTCATGATATTGCCTATAAACTATTCGGAAAATCGATAACGGCGGGCGTTAAAGCTACGGATTTTATATATGCTACTTATGTTGATGACTTTGTAAAGCACGTGCAAACCGCCCTCGCCGGCGAAACCATACAACACGAACGATTAATACAGTTTAAAGGTCATGATGCAGCCTGGGCCAAGCTCAGCTATTACCCCACTTATGACGGGCAGGGCAATATCATAGGTGTATCCTTCAACAGTACCAACATTACCGAGCGCAAGCAAAACGAGCAAAAAATACTCGAGCAAAACGAAGCCTTGCGTAAAATAGCTTACATGCAATCGCATCAGCTGCGCAAGCCCGTTGCCTCCATTTTAGGGTTGATGAATTTGCTTAAGCTCGAGGAAACCGAAAGTAATTCGGCTGTTTTGAGCATGATGGAGCAAGCCGTGCTCGAACTGGATGATACCATTCATGATATTGTAAAAAGTACCGAAACCAGCAGCGAATTCGATCCGCTTTCGGAAGGTTATAGTTTCTAAGACCTTGTTTTTCTTGCCTTTGCTTTAGTATGTTTGCTTAAACTTCAGCACTAACAAGTTTATGGACCCCATCAGCACAAGCCAGCCACTTACCGTAGTACAACGCTTAAAATCAATTATAGGCGGCTCGCTGGGTAATTTGGTAGAGTGGTACGATTGGTATGTGTATTCGGCATTTTCCTTATATTTTTCGTCGGCATTTTTCCCCAAGAGTAATGATACTGCGCAACTGCTAAACACCGCAGGGATATTTGCTATAGGCTTTTTAATGCGCCCTGTTGGCGGCTGGGTTATGGGTACCTATGCCGATAAGCATGGTCGTAAAAAAGCACTCACGGCTTCTATCCTGCTCATGAGTTTAGGATCGCTCATTATTACCTTTGTTCCGGGGTATAAGCAAATAGGTATTGCTGCACCAATTTTGCTGGTACTTGCCCGCATTATTCAAGGCTTAAGTGTTGGCGGCGAATACGGCACCAGCGCCACCTACCTGAGTGAAATGGCCGCTAAGCACAATCGTGGTTTTTATTCCAGCTTTCAGTATGTTACCCTTATTATGGGGCAGCTAATTGCCTTAGGCGTGCTGGTGCTGCTGCAACAGCTCTTTTTAACCGATGCTCAACTGCACAGCTGGGGTTGGCGCATACCATTTGGCATCGGTGCGGTACTGGCGGTAAGCGTTATGTACCTTCGAAGGAGTTTACACGAATCGGCCGCGTTTAAGGCTGATGAAAAGAAAGAATCGCGCGGCACCATTAAAGCGCTGATGCAGCACCCGCGGGCTGTAGCCACCGTTATAGGTTTAACCTTGGGCGGCACTGTGGCTTTTTACACGTTTACCACCTATATGCAAAAGTTTTTGGTGAATACCTCGGGGTTTTCTAAAAGCGAGGCCACTACCATATCTACCTTTACGCTGCTGGCGTTTATGTTGCTGCAGCCACTGTTCGGCGCACTGTCTGACCGTATTGGCCGCAGGCCGTTATTAATAGCTTTTGGTGTGCTGGGCACTTTATGCACTATTCCAATCCTTACTAATTTAAGCCATACCAGCGATAAATGGGCGGCTTTCGGCCTTATACTCATAGCACTGGTTATTGTGAGCGGCTACACCTCCATAAACGCCGTAGTAAAAGCCGAACTCTTCCCGGCAGAAGTGCGGGCTTTGGGTGTGGGTTTCGCTGCTTATTTATGTGTTTATGAAAGATACGCACAAGCATTCCAAGATCGAAGATCATCACGGGTAATAGGCATTTCCCATTTTCTCCCCAAATTTCCCAAAAATACTTGCCGCCGTTGTCTGTGTCCTCACAGACAACTTTTTTATGTGCGGAAGAAGAATGCTGCCTGTGAGGACACAGACAGCGCGGGGTGTAAGAATCCAATGCAATTATGGGAAGTTTATTACTTCTCACTTTTTCCCAAAAATGCACATCTTTGCAGCATGAGTAAGCTGTGGCAAAAAACTACAAATGTTAACGAACTGGTTGAAAGCTTCACCGTTGGCCGCGACCGCGAGTTTGACCGGCAAATGGCCGCCTTTGATGTATTAGGATCATTGGCGCACACCCAAATGCTGCAAACTATTGATTTGCTGAGCGCCGAAGACCTGCAACTGGTGCAACGCGAGCTTAAAAGCATTTATGCCGACATACAGAACGATAACTTTGAGATTGAGCCCGGTGTTGAAGACGTACACTCACAGGTTGAACTGCTGCTTACCCGCCGCATAGGCGATGCCGGTAAAAAAATTCACAGCGGCCGCTCGCGTAACGATCAGGTGCTGGTTGACCTGAAACTCTTCTTCCGCCATGAGCTGCAGCATGTGGTTGAGGAGATACAACAGTTATTCGCCACCCTTATTGAACTCAGCGAAAAGCATAAAGCCGTTTTGCTGCCAGGTTACACGCACTTACAAGTAGCCATGCCATCATCATTCGGGTTATGGTTTGGTGCCTATGCCGAAAGTTTAGCCGACGATATGGAGCTTATTTTAGCCGCTTACAAGATCACCAATAAAAACCCGCTGGGTTCGGCGGCCGGTTATGGCTCGTCGTTTCCGCTTAACCGTACTTTAACCACACAATTACTAGGTTTTGAGGCATTGAATTACAACGTGGTTTATGCGCAAATGGGCCGTGGCAAAACCGAGCGCATTATTGCACAGGCGCTATCGTCGGTTGCAGCCACCTTGGGCCGTATGGCTATGGACCAAACCCTGTACCTGAGCCAAAATTTTGCCTTTGTAAGTTACCCCGAAAACCTGACTACCGGCAGCAGTATTATGCCGCATAAAAAGAACCCCGACGTTTGGGAAATTATGCGCGGCAAGTGCAACCGACTGCAAGCCCTGCCCAACGATATTGCCATGATGACCACCAACCTGCCATCGGGCTATCACCGCGAGATGCAGTTGCTAAAAGAACTATTGTTCCCGGCCTTTGCCGAATTAAAGAGCTGCCTGCACATGGCTAATTTTATGCTACAGCATATTACTGTAAAAACCAACATACTGGACGATACCCGTTATGCCTACCTCTTCAGCGTTGAAGAAGTAAACCGCCAGGTGCTTGAAGGCGTACCTTTCCGCGATGCTTACAAACAAGTTGGACTGGATATTGAACAAGGTAATTTCAACCCCGATAAAACAGTTAACCATACGCACGAAGGCAGCATTGGCAACCTTGGCAACGAGCAAATCAGCGCTGCTATGAATGCCTTATTACAGAATTTTAAATTTGATAAAACTGCGGATGCGATTGAGAAGCTGGTGAGTTAATTTCTTCAGCCCTACCCAAACCCTCTCCGCCTTAGGCGTAAGGGCTTAAAAAAATATGTCATTCCGAGGAACGAGGAATCCTATACGCCTGACCAGCATGAACGACGTATAGGATTCCTCTCTATCGTTCGGAATGACATAATAGTTTTAACTTATTTACCCTAATAACTTAATAACCCAATAACTCCCCTACCCATGAACGGACAAAACCGCAACGACATTTACCCCGGTTTGGAGGTAGACATTATATTAAAGAAAGATCAGCGTAGCGGTACCCTTACCCGTGGTATTGTAAAAAACCTGCTCACCAGTTCGGCCTATCACTCGCGCGGCATTAAGGTGAGGCTCGAAGACGGGCAGGTTGGCCGCGTGGCTTATATTGTTGAAGAGGAAGATTAACCCCGAAAACAAATCAGGATTATTTATCTTTATCAGGCAGTTATTCCTCATATATATGCCCGAAAGTATTAGCAGCAAGCCTAAAAAACTTGCATTCCACTTCGATGCCCATTATCGTTTAATTATTGCCATTATAGTTGGTGCTGTAGTAGCTTTTTTTGTAAAGGCATCGTTCCCGGTAACCGAAACCATACTCATTACCTGGATCTGCTTTGCATTCAGCCTCATTGTACCTGAATGGATCACCATATTGAGCGCTCACCCTCGCGATGTTCGTAAATACGCGTCCATTCAAGATTCGAGCCGTACGTTCATCTTCCTGTTTGTGTTAACCGGTGCTATGGTGAGTTTATTATCCATCGCTTTTTTGATGAAATCGCCCAAAGATGCTACCGAATCGCAGGTTATAACGCACATATTGCTTACCATTGGGTCGGTAATCGTATCGTGGTGGTTGGTGCATACCGTGTTTACGTTGAGGTACGCGCACTTATATTATGATACCCATAACGACCAAGGCCAGGAAATACCCGCCTGTGGCCTGAACTTCCCCGAAGAAAAAGAACCTGATTACCTCGACTTTGTATACTTTTCATTCAACCTCGGGGTAGCCTTCCAGGTATCAGATGTGGCCATCACTTCGCGCAGGATTCGGCGGCTGGCGTGGGCACACAGCTTAATTTCATTTGTGTTTAATACCGCTATTGTGGCGTTGAGTATCAATATCACTTCTGAGCTTATCTCCAATCATTAGTCTTTACAGGTTAACTATTACTAAACGAAAATCTTTATCAATCAATAATACAACCCCGGTTATGCCCCGTTTTATAACTTGTGGTTATATGGTTTTTTACACCAGTATGTATATTGGCTGTATCATCAGGTAAGGTACATGCGTATCTTTGTACAGCACGCAGTTACAGCTGTGCGCTACACCTAATAATTTAAAAGTTGATGTCGAAGCGGATACTGGTGCTGGATGATAACAAGGATATCCTTGATGTGGTGAATGAAGTGCTTTCGTACGAAAACTTTGAAGTGCACGCTACTTCAACCAGCGATAACATTTTACAGGTTGCCCAAAACTACAACCCCGATTTGGTAATACTCGATTATCATTTAGGAGAAAGTAATGGTGGCGATATATGTAAACAGTTAAAAGCCGACGCCCAACTAAGTCACATACCCGTTATTATCTTCTCGGCATATATTAATCGTAATGTTGACTACCCCGCATTTGGCTGCGAAGCTGTAATTGCCAAACCGTTCGATTTAAACGAACTTGTAGACAAGGTTAATATCCTTATCTTTCCAAACTAAGAAACAGCCCTATCTCTGTTTAAAGCTACTTTTTTATTAAAAAATGTATATTATTATATACAACCTCACCCAGTATTAAAGGTTAAAACTGTGCTGAAATTTATTTTGCTGGACTTTTAAATAAAATGGCACGCAATTGGTATTAGCTGTAATAACTAAAACTAAACTGCCATTATGAA
>Ga0247739_10000657_pt1 | contig 12231 bp, 11 predicted proteins | sample UWRJL058202B2_FD_180943 | JGI IMG/M metagenome (GOLD analysis project Ga0247739, IMG submission 180943) | Plant litter microbial communities from Arlington Agricultural Research Station in Wisconsin, United States - UWRJ-L058-202B-2 | ecosystem: Environmental > Terrestrial > Plant litter >...
GCCGGCGCCGCCTCCGACAGGCCGAGGAAGCGGACCTTGCCCTCCTTGACCAGCTCGGCCATGGCCCCGACCGTCTCCTCGATCGGCGTGTCCGGATCGACCCGGTGCAGATAGTAGAGGTCGACGTGATCCATGTTCAGCCGCTTGAGGCTGCCCTCGATGGCGCGGCGGACATTGGCGGGCGAGCCGTCGATCTTCAGGCCCGTGCGGTCCTCGTTCCAGTTGATGCCGAACTTGGTGGCGACGAAGGCCTTGTCGCGCTTGCCCGCCAGCGCCTTGCCGACCTGGATCTCGTTGGTGTGGGGGCCGTACATCTCGGCCGTGTCGAACAGGGTGACGCCGAGCTCCAGCGCGCGGTGGATCACCGTCGTCGCCTGATCCTCGTCAAGGCCCTGCCCGTAGAAGGCGGCCATCCCCATGCAGCCGAGACCGACGGCGCCGACCTCCGGGCCGGATTGTCCAAGCGTGCGGGTCTTCATGGGGCGCTCCTTTTCGGTGTGAGGCTCAGGTCGTCACGCCGCCGTCGAACCGCAAGGCGGAATCAGAGCGGCGCCGCCTGATTTTTCAGCCATTCCAGCGCCTCGCCATCCAGCAGCGGTCCCACCTTGGCCAGGGTCTCGGCGTGATAGGCGTCGACATAGGCGCGTTCGGCCTCGGTCAGCATGGTCACATCGATCAGGCGGCGATCCAGCGGGGCGAAGGTCAGCTGTTCGAAGCCGTGCATCGACCGCTCGCCGCCCGGGATGGGCTCGGGCGCGGTCACCACCTGCAGGGTCTCGATGCGAATGCCCCAGTGGCCCTCGCGGTAATAGCCGGGCTCGTTGGACAGGATCATGCCGGTCAGCAGCGGCTGGGTGTTCACCGCCTTGGCGATGCGCTGCGGCCCTTCGTGGACACCGAGGTAGCTGCCGACGCCGTGGCCGGTGCCGTGATCATAGTCGAGGCCGGCCATCCACATGGGAGCCCGCGCGACGGCGTCAAGCTGATGTCCCGTGGTGCCGACCGGGAAGCGGATCACGGCCATAGCGATATGGGCCTTGAGCACCAGGGTGAACATGCGGATCTGGTCGGCCGTCGGTTCGCCGATGGCCATGGTCCGGGTCACGTCGGTGGTGCCGTCCAGATACTGGCCGCCGCCGTCGACCAGCAGCAGGGAGCCCTTCTCGATGCGGCGGATCTTGTCGCCGACGGGCTTGTAGTGCGGCAGGGCGCCGTTGGGGCCGGCCCCGGCGATGGTGTCGAAGGACAGATCCTTGAGCGCGCCCGTGGCCTCACGGAAGCCCTCCAGCACGCCAGCGATCTCGCGCTCGTCCGGCAGGGTGTCCTGGGCGGTCGTGCCGACCCAGTGCAGGAATCGGGTCAGGGCGGCGCCGTCGCGGATATGGGCCTGACGCGTGCCCTCGATCTCGACCGGGTTCTTGGCCGCGCGCGGCAGGGCGCAGGGGTCCATGGCGCGCACGATCGTCGCCCCTGCCCCTTCCAGCCGGTCGAAATACCAGGCCGAGGACTGCGCCGGGTCGATCAGCACCTTGCGGCCCGACAGGTCGCCCAGGGCCTCGTCGAGGTGGGCGGTCGGCTTGAGCGCGACCTCGTCGCCCAGCCAGCCGGGCAGTTCGTTGGTGACCTTGGCCGGGTCGAGGAACAGTTGGGCCGAACCGTCGGCGGCGACGATGGCCTGCCCCAGCGGCAGGGGCGAACGGATTACGTCCCCGCCCCGCACATTGAACAGCCAGGCGATGGACGACGGCGCCGTCAGGACGGTCACATCGGCGCCGGCCTCGGTGAGGGCCCGACCGATGCGGGCGCGTTTGGAGGCGCTGCTTTCGCCGGAATAGCGGTCCTCATGCGGGACCACCGGCGCCTGCGGCTGGCCGGGACGGGCGTCGCCCCAGGCCTGATCCAACGGATTGACGTCGACAGGCTTGAGTTCGGCGCCGGCGCGGGCGGCGGCGCGGCTCAGGCTCGCCAGGGCGTCGGGGCTGTGCAGCCGGGCGTCATAGCCGATGACCGCTCCCTTCGGCGCTCCGGCCAGATAGGCGGGCACTCCGCCCTCGACCAGATCGAGGATCTCGAACTGGCCGGGGTCGACCTGGGCGCGAACCTGCACCGTATAGCGGCCGTCGGCGAAGACAGCGGCGCGATCCGTCAGCACCACCGCGGCGCCCGCCGAGCCGGTGAAGCCGGTCAGCCAGGCCAGCCGGTCGTTGGCCTCCGGCAGATATTCGTTCTGGTGCTCGTCCTCATGCGGCACCAGCAGGCCGTCGAGGCCCTGTTCCGCCAGACGGGCGCGAACGAGAGGAAGGTGCTTGGCCCCGAAGGACGGATCGGTGGTTTCATCGAAGGACTGGCGCATGGCGCAGACCTAAGCCCGGACGGGCGTCGGCTCAAGTCGCGGAAGCATCCTGCGACGACGGAGTGTCGCCGGAAGGTGTTTCCGGGTCTGCTTCAGGCGAGCGCCGCCCCTTCAACGCCAGAACCAGCGGCGTGATGAAGAGGCCGCCGAGGATGATCAGAACGCCGCCGATCACGGTCATCACCGTCCTGATGGGCCCGTCGACTGAACCCTCTGTCCCGGGACCTCCCACCACGAAGAGGGAGATGAGAACATAGCCCAGCCCGCCCATCGCCAGCACGAGCCCGACCAGCGCGAGCAGGGTCCGCGGCAGGAAAACCAGCAGCAGACGGCGCGTCAAGGGCCGTCCGCCGGTGATGTAGGTCCGCCGGTACAGCCACAGGCGCCAGCCGATCATCGCCGCCGTTGCCGCAAAGGCTGCGGCGACTGGCCAGCTCGAAGGCATCAGAGGCGTTGCGACCACGCCGACGACGGCCAGCAGGCACAGCACCAGCCCGACCCCATAGACCGTGACCAGCGCACCCCGGAACAGCCGGCTCCGGGCCAGACCCCGACCCAGACGGATCAATGCCCGGCCATCTCGTTGAAGGCGAGATAGAGCCACAGCAGGGCCAGCATGCTGAAGGTGAAGGTGGTCATGATGAACAGGGCGGTCATCCGCACGATGGTGCCGAACCGGCTGCGCTCATAGGCGCCCTTCATGTGCTTGTAGAGATGCACCGGCATGGCGAGGATCAGCAACCAGGCCCAGCCGCCGATCAGCATCGACAGCAGCAGGATCACTGTCACCAGCAGCATCTGGAACGACAGCGAATGCATCGAGAAGACCAGGTGGTCGAAGACGTAGAAGCGCCGGTTGAAGATGAACAGCAGGCTCAGCATCAGGGCCGAGACCGGCAGGGCCAGGATGGCGACGCGGTGCAGCCAGATCTCCATGATCAGGGCGAAGCGTTCGGGGTCCTCGCGGATCGCCGTCACCCGGGCGTCGGCCCAGTGCTTGAACGCCTTCATCCGGGCGCTGTCGCTCTCGTTGGTGTCGATCATATGCCCGTCGGCGGCGGCCTCGGCCGTCTTCTGGTCGGCGATCGCCTTGCCGAATTTGGCCCAGTCGCCGTTCACCGCCAGCAACGCCGTCCGCTTTTCCTCGGCGGTCATGGTCGGGTCCATCGCGATCTCGGCCCGAGCCTCGTCCAGCGCGGCCCGGGTGTGCGGGGTATTGGGCAAGCCGGTCAGGCCCGTGGGACGGACGACCGAGGCAGGGGCCGCCGAGCCGGGAGCGGCCGACGCGGGGGCTGCTGTGTCGTGAGCCGCCGAGGTGCCCTCCGCTCCAGCGATATTGACGGTGTTGTGGTCCTCCCCGCCCTTCTTCGTCGCCAGATGGCTGACGAACAGCACGACCAGCAGGATGACCAGGAACATCCGGAACGGCTGCACCTGCGAGGCGCGCTTGCCGTTCAGAAAGTCGCGGGTCAGCTGTCCGGGCCGCCGAAGCAGGTTGGGCAGGGTCTGGAACAGCTTGCCGTCGAGGTGCAGCAGGCTCTCCACCGCCTCGACCAGCAGGTGCCAGGAGTTGCGGTGGAAATCCTCGGCCAGCTGGCCGCAGTTATAGCAATAGGTCCCCTGCAGCGGCGTCTCGCAGTTGGCGCACGGCGTCCCGACCGGAATGTCCGCATGCTTGCGCTTCCAGCGCAGCCAGCCGCCCGCCGAGTCCAGCGCCGCCGCTTCCAGTTCACCTGACATGACGCGCCCCCGCGTTAGATAAAAGCGTAGATTCTACACAGCCCAGACGGGTTTACGTTTTTCGAGGAAGGCGCGCACCCCCTCCTGCCCTTCTTCTGAAACACGAGCGCGTGCGATCCGCTTGGCCGTGTCTTCCATGAGACTGTTATCCAGTCTGTGGCCCGCGACATGGTGCACCAGGGCCTTGGCCTCGCCCATGGCGCGCGGCGCGCTGCCCGACAGGCTGTCGGTCAGCATGCTGACGAAGGCGTCGATCGAGGCCGTGTCCGGCAGGACCATGTCGATCAACCCCAGATGGGCTGCATAGTCGGCGTCGAAGGTGTTTCCGGTCAGGAACAGGGCCCGGGCCCGGCGCGCGCCGACCGCCTCGACCACATAGGGCGCGATGGTCGCCGGGATCAGGCCCAGCTTGACCTCGGAGAAGGCGAATTTGGCCCCGTCCACGCCCACGGCCATGTCGCAGGCGGCGACGATGCCGGCCCCGCCGCCCATGGCCGCGCCCTCGACGACGGCGACCGTCAGGGCCGGAACGTCGTGCAGGGCCTTCAGCATCTTCGCCAGACCCATGGCGTCGTCGCGGTTGTCGCTCTCGGACCAGTCGGCGGCCGAGGCCATCCACGACAGGTCGGCGCCCGCGCTGAACGTCCCGCCGGCGCCGCGGATGAAGACCACCCGCACCGTGTCGGCGCCGTGCAGCGTGAGGAAGGCCTCGTGCAGGGCGGCGATGGTCGCGGCGTTGAAGGCGTTCTTCTTCGCCGGCCGGTTGATGGTCAGGAAGACGACGCCGTCAGTGGTCGACTCGATCAGGACCAGATCGTTGTCCGCATCGGGCGCCGGATCGATGACCAGGGGCTGGGCGATCGGATTGGAATCGGCGACGGCGTTGGCCGCATCGCTGGCGTTGAGGTCGGTCTGGGGGGAGTTGGCGTCGGTCATTTCGGGTCCTCGTTCTCCCGGTCTGAACGCCCGGGCGCGGCTTTGGTCCGCCTTAGTCCCAAAGATCGTGACGGCAAAGCTCCTCAGGCGCCGCACCCGTCTGCTATCACGGGGCGGCACACAGAATCCGCCTACGGAGACGACCATGAGCCTGACGGGCGCCTATGACCCCGACAACATCTTCGCGAAGATCCTGTCGGGCGGCATTCCCTCGGTGAAGGTGTGGGAGGACGAGGACGTCCTCGCCTTCATGGACGTCTTCCCCCAGTCCGAGGGCCATGTGCTGGTCATCTCGAAGACGTCGCAGGCGCGCAACCTGCTGGAGGTCGAGCCCGAGGTGCTGGCCAAACTGACCGCCGCCGTCCAGCGCACCGCAAGGGCCGTGACGAAGGCGCTCGATCCCGAAGGCTTCTCGATCATGCAGTTCAACGGCGAGGCCGGCGGCCAGACCGTCTACCACCTGCATTTCCACATCATCCCCCGCTGGGCGGACCGCCAGATGAAGGGTCACGGCCATGCGCCGATGGCCGATGCAGCGGTGCTCAAGGGGCTGGCGGACCGGATCGCGGCGGCGCTGGACTGACCTCCGCGATCAGACCAGCAGCATGATCGCATTGCCGAAATTGTGCATCACGATCGGCAGCAGAAGACTGCGGGTTCTCAGCACCAGCCAGACCCCGATCAGCGACGGCAGGCCGGTCAGGGCCATGGTCATCGGATCGAACGAGAAAGCGCCGTCCGAGAAGCTGAAGGCGTGGGCGAGGCCGAACAGGGCGCAGGACAGGATCGCGCCCAGGCTCCAGTCGACGCCGAGGAACCGCATCCGACCTGAGAAGGCTCGCGCCAGCGCCAGCAGCAGGACGCCGCGATAAAAGGGCTCCTCCTCGAAACCGGGCATGGTCAGCTGAAAGGCGATCGTCTCCTTCGAGGCGCTCTCGTTCGGGAAGATCAGCGCCATCGCGAGGAACAGGCCGGCATAGGCCGCCGTGACCGGCAGGGCCGTCCTCCAGCTTCCGGGCGCCTGCGTCAGGGTCAGGGCGGACCGCTTCCACCCGAACATCGGCAGTGAGGCCACCGCCAACGTGACCGCCAGCGCCATGACCTTGCCCTGCCAGTTCCAGTCGGTATGCGGGATCAAATCGGGGATCAGCCCCCACGCCCGGGTCAGCATCGCGTCATTGACCAGCACCAGCCCCACCGCCGCCAGCAGCCAGAGCCATGAGGTCTTGCCGGGCAGCAGCAGGCCAAAGGCCCCGCCCACAACGACCAGAAGGGCGACCACGCCCAGAATACCGATAAAGCCGTCCACGCCGTTCACTCCACTGGCTGCGAGAGCGCCGGGATAGGACGGAGGGCTGCAGCCGCGCTTCTCAGAACCCGGCGAACCGCATCTCAAAACCTTGCTGTCGTGCGATTCAGGTGGCGGCCGCTGTCTGGCGGGTTTCCTCGTCGGAGGTCGAGAACCGGGCCTGACGCCAGGCGCCGGGACTGACGCCCTCGGCCTGCTGGAACACCCGGTTGAACGACGGCAGGGAAGCGAAGCCGCTGTCCATCGCGATGACGATCAGCTTCTCGTCACGCCGCGCCGGATCGGCCAGAAGCCGCCGCGCCTCGGCCATGCGGGCGGCGTTCAGGAAGGTGCGGAAATGGTCGTAACCCAGCCGGTCGATGATCAGCCGCCGCACCGCCCGCTCCGAGGCGCTCATCAGGCGCACGAAGGCCGCAAGGTCGAGGTCGGGGTCGAGCCAGACCTTATCGACCTCCATCAGACGCCGCAGCCGGGCCTCCAGCGCCGTCGCTTCAGGATCGGAAGTGGTCGGCGCCCGCACGACGGCAGGCGACGCGAACACCCGCTCGCCACCGAGAGCCAGCAGCCAGCCCGTGAAGGCGAGCACCGCCGCGTTCTGGGCGAAGGAGAAGAGCTGCGGTTGCCAATCGAGACCGAAAGCTAGGTCGGCGCCCATGTCGGCCACAAGCTGGGCGGCGGGAAACATGGCGACCCACAGCCGCGAGCGGCGCCGGCTGTCGATCAGATCGCCTTCCCGGTCGCGGATCAGCCGCCAGGCGAGATGGCCCATCATTCCCAGCCCCAAGGCAATCAGGGCCCAGGACAGGCCGCGCTGGGCGATGGCCTCACCAAAGACGCCCCGGTCTGCGCAGGCCACGACCATCCAGATCAGGCCGATGATCAGCACCGCGCCGCGCGGCCGGAACGTCCAGTCGAACACTGACAGGCAGAACCACCAGAGGAAGGCGACCGTCAGGCCGCTGAGCAGGACCGCCGCATGGCCGGCCGGACCGCCGAGCTGGAGCGCTGACACCGGCGTATTGCCCGCCAGAAATCCGCACAGGCACAGGGCGAGCGGCGCAAACCACCGATCGTCCGCCCGGTCCCCGCGCCGCCACTTCCCGAGCGCGGCGACCACCAGAAGGGTCGCCCCGGCGACACGGACGATGACGTCGAGCTGATCCAGCGGCATGGCTGGAGCCTATAGCTCAGCGTGGGATCAGAAAATCCCCACCGCGCCCTGGGCCCAGACGAACAGCACCACCGCCAGAATGCCGAGGCCGATGGCCAGCCGGGCCTGAAGGCCGCGCACGCGCCAGAAGACCAGCTCGAAGGCCAGACCCGCGCCGATCAGCAACACCCCGGCGTAGATGAAGTCCAGCGCCGTCCAGTTGACCTCATGCGTGAACCGCATGGCGATGGCCGGAAGGCTCAGCAGAACCGCGATCACGGCCCAGCCGATCACCCGCACCGGGTTGAGCAGGGGCGCGCCGGCGCCGTGGGAAGAGGTATGGGTCATGGGTGGCTCCCTGTTCGTCTGTCCCCTCCCCTATGCCCCGCCGCCGCCGACAAGGCATGTGGAGGTTCAAAGGATTTTCCCTGCACGGAAAATCCTCAACCCGAATCGTCAGGCCCCGAACGGCCCCCGGAAGATGAACCAGGCGCCGCCGAAGATCATGGCGAAGCCCACCGCGTGATTCATCGTCAGCTTCTCCCCCAGCACCGTCACCGAGAAGACCGCGAAGACCAGAAGGGTGATCACCTCCTGCATCGTCTTCAGCTCGGCCGCCGAATAGACCGTATGGCCGATGCGGTTGGCGGGCACGGCCAGGCAGTATTCGAAGAAGGCGATGCACCAGCTGACGCCGATCACGATCCACAGCGGCTTTGAGCCGAACTTCAGGTGGCCGTACCAGGCGAAGGTCATGAAGACGTTCGACAGGACCAGCATCAGGACGGGGGCGATATAGGGAAACGACAGGCGCATGGTCGCAAGATGCTTGCCCGCGACGCATTCCGCCAGCATAACCCGCGCCGGACGCGGCCTGACCGCTTCCTGACGCCTCGATGGCGGCCGGCTTAGCTCAGTTGGTAGAGCGCCAGTTTTGTAAACTGGATGTCGCGGGTTCGATTCCTGCAGCCGGCACCAGCGTTTCCATCCCCGTCTTCGCAGGCCAGGTGTCCCGGTCACCGGGCCGACGCGACTTCACAGGGTCGCAGGGGGCGGAAAACACGCAACCGCCCCCGGCGCGGTTCGTTGATGCGGCCCTCGCAACAAGCCGGAGCTACCGATGAAACTTCCCAAAGGCGCCCTCGTGGCTGTCGTCGACGGCGAGAAGATCGCCCTGTTCGAAAACTCCGGTCAGCAGGACGTCCAGCTGACCGCCCGGCCGACCCCGGCCATCGAAGAGCGGGCGTCGGGCGCGGCCGGTCGCATCTCCAGCGAAGCCAACCCCGACAACGACACCCAGGCGGAAGACGGCTTCGCGATGGGCGTGGCCGACGTGCTCAACAAGATGGTCCTGACCCACAAGGTCGAGCATCTGCTGGTCATCGCGGCGCCCAAGACCCTGGGTCAGCTGCGCAAGGGCTGGCACAAGGAAACCGAAGCCAGACTGGTCGGCGAGATCGCCAAGGACCTGACGGGCCATTCGACGGATCAGATCGCCGCCGCCATCGACAAGGCCTGACTCCTTCACAACGGTCTGCCGCGCAAACGAAAACGGCCGGTGCGAGATCGCACCGGCCGTCGTCGTTTTCGCCTTGCGGCTTCGGGTCTTTAGAAGCTGACCGTGGCTTCCAGGCCGTAGGTGCGCGGGGCGTTGAAGTTGCCGTAGTCGCCCATCACGTTGCCGATGCTGCCCGTCGTCAGGCTGGTCGTCGGAGCGGCCGGGAGGCTGTTCGACGGGTCGCGGCGGAAGACGTGCTCTTCGTCGAACAGGTTACGACCCCAGATGCTGATGGTCAGGTCCTGGGTGTCGCCGACGCGGATGTCGGCGAGCGAGACGCGACCATTGAAGATCAGCGACGAGTCGGCCTTGGTGGCGAACTGGTCGAAGGCCTGGGTGGCGTCGGCGTAGTTGCCGTCGAAGTGGAAGCGCAGGTTCGCCGCGCCGCCGAACACGGCGTGCTCATAGTCGACCGAGGCGCTGACAGCGTTCTTCGGCGTGAAGACGATGTAGAAGCGCTGGTCGATCGGCGCGCCGCAGGTGGTGACCGGCGGAGTGCCCGTGGTGATGCAGTTGGTGATCGGCACCAGCGGGATTTCCGTGTCCGTGTAGGCATAGGACGCGTTCAGGGTCAGGCCTTCGATCGGGCGCAGGGTGAACTCGGCTTCGAAGCCACGGATTTTCGTGGTGCCGGGGGCGTTGATCGTGACCAGGTTGTTGAAGCTGGTGGCCGAGCCGCCCGACGACGCGAACTGGATGTTCGAGATGTCGACCTGGCTGTCGTCGCGGTCCATGGCGTAGGCGGCCAGGTTCACACGAGCGCGGTGATCCAGGAAGTCGCCCTTGAAGCCGGCTTCATACGAACGGACGTCTTCCGGACCGAAGGCCTGGTAGTTGGCCGTCCGCGAGCTGGCGCCGCCCGAACGGTAGCCCGTGGCGTATTTGGCGTAGACGTGGACGTCGTCCGAAACGTCATAGGCGACGGTCGCGGTCGGGTTGAAGCGCTCCCAGGTCTCGTCCAGCGGCGTATAGCCGTTCAGGGCGGCGACGACCGGGTTGGCGGCGTAGTTGACGTTCCGCGAGATCGTCAGGGCGCCGTCCTTGTGGTCGCGGGTATAGCGACCGCCGGCCGTCAGGTGCAGCTGGTCGGTCACGTTCCAGGTCACCTGGCCGTAAGCGGCGTAGCTGGTCGATTCCACTTCCGAGGCGCGGTCGATCGAGCGGCAGCCCGGTTGCGAACCGAAGCCGCCCGAACCCGTGCAGGGGTCGATCACGACGTAGGAGTAGCCCGTGGTCTGACCGGCGGTGGTGTAGCCCTGGATGGCCATCGAGGCCGGGGTCGCGGCGTCGTCCTCGACGTTTTCCTTGAAGTAGAAGAGGCCGGCGACGAAGTCGAACGAACCGGCCGAACCGACGGCCTGGAACTCCTGGCTGAACTGGGTCTGGTGCAGGTCGGCCAGGCTGTAGCGGCTGAAGTTACAGCCCGTGCCGGTGCAGCCCGGGACCACGACCGGCGGACGGTGGGCGCCGCCCGAGTTGTCCCACTGGGTCGCGTCGACGCCGCGGTAGGCGGTGATCGAACGCAGCTGGATGTCGTCGGTGATGTCGTAGCGCAGGGTGTTGGTATAGCCGAAGGTCTCGTCGACGCTGGGCTGTTGCGGCACGCCGATGTCTGCGGTGTCCATGCGGCTGTCGCCGTTGACCACCACGCCTGGCAGCAGCGGACGCACGGTGCCGGTCAGGGTGGTGTAGTTGGTGCCCGGCAGGGTGCAGGCCGGTTGCGAGGCCTGGGTGCCGGCGACGCAGCCGTTCGGGTTGTAGTTCAGCAGTTGGCTGTAGAACGGCGTGTTCTCGTCCGTCGCGGTGTCGTACGAGAAGATGTTCGTCAGCTTGGCCGTCGGGGTCCAGCGCAGGGCGGCGCGGATGCCTTGACGGTCGTAGTAGTTCCAGCCGGTCTGGCCGGCCATCGGGTTCTCGGTGGTGGCGTCCTGGTGCTGGATGACGCCGTCCAGCTTGAAGGCGAAGTTGTTGTATTCCGGCAGGTCCAGGTGGATTTCCTGGCTGTAGGAACCGTAGTTGCCGACGCCGCCGCCGACGCGGCCGCCGAACACGCCCGTGGGCTCGCGCGTCACGATGTTGAGGGCGCCGCCCTCGGTGTTGCGGCCGAACAGGGTGCCTTGCGGACCGCGCAGGACTTCGATGCGCTGGGTGTCGAACAGGGCGGCGTTCAGGCCGTGCTGGCGGGCCAGATAGACGCCGTCGACATAGATGCCGACGCCCTGCTCACGGGCGGGCTGGTTGGCGTCCAGCGGAACGATGCCGCGGATGCCGACGGTCAGGGCCGACTGGCGGGCTTCGAAGGTGGCGACGCGCAGCGAGGGAACGGCGCCGTCGGCGAGGTCGTACAGGCTCTGCACGTGGCGGTTCTTCAGGGCCTCGGCGTTGACCACCGAGACGGCGATCGGCGTGTCCTGAAGGTTGGTCTCGCGACGCGTGGCGGTGACGATGATGTCGTCCAGACCGGTGGCCTGCTCTTCGGGAGCGACCGGAGCGGCGGTTTGAGCCTGGGCGAAGGCGGGCAGAGCGGCAGCCATGATAGCGCTCCCCAGCAGAAGCCGGAGGCGCAGTTTGTTTTGGCGGTTCATTATTGTCCCCTGAGTGAGGACCCGGAACCTAGGGCGGAATTGTATTGGTCAGTTCACAGCATTGATACGGCCAAATGTATTCTGCGTGACGCAAGAATGTAGGCGGGGTGACACCGGCATGTCCCGATCATGTCGGTTTTGATACACTTCAGGCCGGACACGGTCTGTTTTCCGCAACGGCGCCTCGCGGCGAAAATCCAGCCTCAGCGGGGCTATGGCCGACCCTACGGCGAGTTCATGTCGCCGCCTCAATCCCGACCCAATTCGCTACGCATGTAGCGCTACATATGTAGCGACAACTGCGAAGGAACTGTCATGATCGAGGCCCTTCCCCGCCGGGAACGCGAAGTGTTCGAGACACTGTGCCGACTCGAAACGGGCGCCGTCGCCGATGTGCGCGACGCCCTGACCGATCCGATCAGCGATTCCGCCGTCCGCACCCTTCTGACACGGCTGGAAACCAAGGGACTGGTCGCCCGGACCCAGGGCGCTTCCGGCGTTGTCTACCGCCCCGTGCCCCGCACCGACGCGGTCGCCGCCGGCGCCCTGCAGAAGATGATCGACACCTTCTTCGCCGGGTCCGCGGCCAGCGCCGCCACG
>Ga0247739_10000661_pt1 | contig 12202 bp, 15 predicted proteins | sample UWRJL058202B2_FD_180943 | JGI IMG/M metagenome (GOLD analysis project Ga0247739, IMG submission 180943) | Plant litter microbial communities from Arlington Agricultural Research Station in Wisconsin, United States - UWRJ-L058-202B-2 | ecosystem: Environmental > Terrestrial > Plant litter >...
ATTGCTGAACCGCCTGATGTAGTTCGTGACCGTTGAGATAATCTTCATGGATCAGCAGCATAAATCCCTTTTCTTCAAGCTCCACTTCTTTCATCTGGAAAATTTGCCGCGGTTTTACAAATATCATTGAGCCGTTACTGTGATCGTAAGCTGTGCGGCCATAGCGGATAATGCCCGATCTGAGTTTTTTGAAGCCGATAATATAACAATCGCTGGTAAACTCCCTGTCGCCAAGTGTGCACTCCGACTGGCAGCCGATCATACTGAAAAGCGGATGCTCAGGTGCAGCCCAGCTATTATCGCGGTGCAGCTCGCTCAGTGTTTTGTAATGTTTCATTTTCTTTTTCTAAACAGCGGTTCAGAGTTTGGCTCTTTTAATTTTGCCTTACCTAAAACTAACATCCAGTATATCAATTGAAACCAAAAAAGGTTCTGTTTGATAACTATTATCCGTATCATTCAAAATATAGATCCTGCGTTTTGTGCCGGTAACAATTCCATCGAAAGACTTATGGTCCTCAATAATCTGCGTGGCTGATGAACCACCCAATACTTCCGGCCAGTAATCGTGGCGTTTCAGTAATCCGTTCTGATCAAAATAAAACACCTGGCGTTTGCTGTGTGTGGCAAATCCATCCGGATAAATAACTTCCAGCCGGTTAAAAGTTTCACCGTTCTCTACCCAGTCTTCCAAATCATTCACTCCGACACCAGGAACCAGAAAGTTGAACGGAGCCGTTGCATAATTCCACGTCGCATAACTCGAAAAATAGATCAGCTGCGCTCTGGTCCAGGGTGTTTCTATGGTATGGCCTTCAAAAGATTCACGCGGATTATTCAATTCTTCCAGTAAGGTCCCATTTTCGTCAAACAATTGAACTTTTCCAGGTTCAAATGTGGAAGTGTATCCGGATTGAAATGGATTTTTCCAGCTTGCTTTTTGCTCAGTCAATGACCCGGTAAATTCTACATCAGCCAGTGCATTTTCATGCCCCTTGATGGCCCAGGTAGCCCCGCCAATATTTGCATGTATTTTAACGGTTTTAAATTTTGCAGCATTTTCGACTCCGTGAGCAGCTAATGCTTTATTAAGCAATTGTTGTGTTGAATGTTTCATTTTGTATCTGTTTATTGTATAAAACAAGCATCGACAAGTGTCAGTGTCCGTGTGCAGCAATGCTTACTTCTTTCCATTCCTCAATATCCTGGATCCTTTGAGTATAAACTTTGTGAACGCTGTTGTAGGCGACTTTTCCCAGCAACAAGCGCGCAGGTGGGTTCGGGCTGTCGGCAATGGTAAGAATAGCAGCGACCGTAGCTTCGGGTTTTCCCCAGCTATCCGGATTTTCTCCTGATTTTGCAAAAGCAGCACGCACAGGATTGTAATCTTCGATATCAGATGTGGTTTGGATTGCAGAAGCACCTGCCCATTCAGTCGCAAAACCATTGGGCTCGATCAGCGTCACTTTAATGCCCAGATGTGCAACTTCCGAAGCGATGCTTTCACTCAAACCTTCAACAGCAAATTTGGAAGCATTATATAAACCCAGTAATGGCAATGTTGTCAAACCCAAAAAGCTTGATACCTGGATAATGTGCCCGCTTTTCTGTTCCCGCATAATGGGAAGTACCGCTTGAGTCACCCAAAGCAAGCCGAAAAAATTGGTTTCCATTTGTGCCCTGGCTTGCTCCTCGCTGGTTTCTTCAACCGTACCAAAAAGTCCATAACCAGCATTATTGATCAGGATGTCAATGCGTCCAAAATGTGCTTTGACTTGATTTGTAGCCTCAATAACCTGCTCGCGGTTGTTTACATCCAGCTGAACTGGTAAAAGATTATCGCCATAAACAGCTGCCAGATCATCGAGTGCCGAAAGGTTGCGGGCTGTTGCGGCTACTTTGTCGCCACGTTTCAAAAATGCTTCCGCCCAAAGTTTCCCAAAACCTCTGGATGCGCCGGTAATAAATATTGTCTTTGACATAATGATCGTTTTTTATTGTGATTTGATATGACAAAGGTATCCTGGCGAGTCGCTGATAGCGTAGCCTATTTGAGCGGAAGAATAGCACAGAAATACGGAAGGAGAAGAAAACAAGAAAAATGTTAAGCGTAAAATGCATGTAGAACCCGCTTCACCATGGTCTGCTATTGATGAACAGCAAAAGACTGAGCTTTCTAACAAACCAACATTGAGCTTTTTAGCAAAGTGGAAACTTTCTGTACATCCGACCTTTGTCAAAACAAAAATTCAGAAGCAATGGCAAAAGTTTGGTTTATAACAGGCAGCTCAAAAGGACTTGGGAAAAGTCTTGCAGAAGCAGCATTGGAAAAAGGAGATAATGTAGTGGCAACAGCACGGAACCCTGAGCAACTGGTTGAACTTGCAGAAAAATTCCCCTCACAGATCCTGACATTAGCTTTGGACGTAAGCGACAAAGCTCAGATCCACGCGACAGTTCTGGAAGCGGTAGCACATTTTGGCCGCATTGACGTGCTGGTCAACAATGCCGGATTTGGAATAACTGGCGCAGCAGAGGCTTTTACAGATGAACAGGTTCGCTCACAACTGGATGTCAATTTGTATGCGCCCATTGAAGTTACCCGCGCTGTATTACCCATTATGCGGAAGCAAGGTTCAGGACGGATTTTGCAGATCAGTTCCATCGGAGGACGTGTGGGTAACCCCGGACTTACGATGTACCAGGCTGCAAAATTTGGCTTAGCTGGTTTTACAGAAGCGCTGAGTAAAGAAGTTGCACCGCTGGGAATTAAAGTTACGTCCGTCGAGCCGGGAGGTTTCCGTACAGATTGGGCTGGTCCATCGATGAGCTTTGCCGAAGATATTGATGGTTATGAAAGCACAGTGGGCGGAATGAAAGCGTACATTCAATCCGGACAATATGTGCCGATCGGAGACCCGGAGAAGGCGGCACAGGTGATGTTTGATCTGGCTTATCATCCTGAGCCACCGGTACATCTGGTTTTGGGAAGTGAGGCTGCGGCCATTTTAAAAAATGCCGATGAAAGCAGAAAAGCGGAGTTTGAAGCGTGGCTTGCAGTAAGTAATTCGACGGATCATGACGAAGCTACGGATATGTTTGCGTCAGAAGAAGGAAAGAAATTTTTGTCCCAAAACAGAAGCTAAACTTCAATGGGAACCTGATTAAAAATCTGGCCGTTTTTGATCAGGTATCTCAAATTTTGTTTACTATTTTAGCTGATAAATGGAAAATACCAACGAAAACAAACAGGCACCCGGCATTGCCTATTCCTGCTACCATAAAAAGAGCCGGGAGGGCGAACAGTTTGTGCAGGATAATGTTCTTAGTTATCTGATTTCGGGTTCGTCGGTGCTGAATGACGGTACAAAGGAATATGTCTGCAACCAAGGTTCCATGCAGCTGATTCCCAGGAATCAATTCATGAAGTTTGTGAAATATCCTCCTGACCAGGGCGATTATCAGTCGCTTTCCATCTATCTGGATCAGAAAACGCTGAGAAAATTTAGTACAGAATATGGTATAGCTGGCACTCAGCGTACGTTCGAAAAACCGATATTTCCTATTAATGCCAATCCTTTAATAAAAGCTTATATGGATCCGCTGCTTGTCTATCAGCAAAACGGAGATTTAAGTAACGGGCAATTAATTGAATTAAAACAAAAGGAAGGAATTTTGCTGCTGATTCAGGCGAATCCGGAACTGAAAAACATCCTTTTCGATTTCAACGAACCGCACAAAATCGATCTGGAAGCATTTATGAATAAGAACTACCATTTTAATGTACATCTGGAAAGGTTCGCCTATCTGACAGGCAGAAGTCTGGCGACTTTCAAGCGTGATTTTGAAAAACAATTCAACACCACGCCCGGCCGTTGGTTGCAGCAGAAGCGCTTACAGCAAGCTCATTACCTGATCACGGAAAAAGGCAGGCTGGCCTCGGATGTTTACCTGGATCTGGGTTTTGAGGATTTATCCCATTTTTCGTACGCTTTCAAAAAAGCGCATGGAGAAGGTCCTTCTAAGATTGGTCATCATATTGTCTGACATGGTCTTCGTTTTCGAGTGTGTGCGTAAAAAAGAATCCGAAAACCTTTCTTTCCGGATTCTTTTTATTTGTTAAAGACTCAACAAACTGCTATTCAACCGGATCAGCTACCGGGAAATCTACCGGAATCTGCGTTGCTGCATATACATAATTGGTCAATGTTCTTACAGCGATCAGCCCGATCAGTTCTATGAGTGCTGATTCGTTGTAGCCTGCTGCGAAGAAATTTTCTAATGTACTGGCATCTGCATTTCCTTTATTGGAAGCAATAGATTGTGCGAGAAGAATTACGGCTTGCAGTTTGGCTTCGGCTGTTTTTCCTTTTCTGATTTCAATGGTTTCTTCCTTGCTAAATCCTCTGAGTTGCGCGAGCATGGTATGTGCTGCCAGACAGTAGTTGCAATGATTGACCTGTGACACAATCAGATTAATTGCTTCCTTTTCTTTTGCCGAATAGGATGAGTCGTGAGCGAGGGTTGCTTCAAAATCGAGCATTCCTTTCAGGGTTTGTGCCGAATAGCCGATGGTTGCATACAGGTTTGGCACTTTACCCATTTTTTTCTGAACCTGTTCCAATATGGATTGTGATGTGGTACTTAGCCCTGCTATGGCAGGAACTTGAATTGTTTTCATTGTTATTAAATATTTTGTTTCAGAATAATCACTACTTATCAATATGTTGCCCTTGAAACTTGCTATCAGCCATGCGCAGCAACAGACACATCATTCCAGGACTCCCAGGTTTGCAGTTTCTCAGCGTACACGCGCTTTGTTTTTTCATAACCAAGTTTTCCAAGGAAGAGGCGCAATGGCGGTTGCTGGCTATCAATCAGTTTCAGGATCGCTGGCACGGTTGCCTCTGGCTTTCCGTAGTCTTCTGGCAGCAAACCCTCGGTATTTCCAAGTCCTTCCCGGATACTATCGTAAGCAGCAATGGATTGACTTTGTACCGCCGAAGCTCCCCCGAAATCCGTGGTGTAGCCGTTTGGTTCTACCAATGTCACGTGGATTCCTAGTGTATCTACTTCGCTGGCCAGCGCCTCGCTTAAACCTTCCACAGCGAATTTGGTAGCATTGTAGATTCCTAATGTTGGCAGTGTCCACACACCAAGTACGCTTGAAAGCTGAATGATATGCCCATGTTTTTGCTGACGGAAAATTGGCAGAGCTGCCTGGGTAATCCAGAGTGTACCAAATACATTGGCTTCAAAAACATCTTTCACTTCCTGTTCACTTGCCTCTTCAATGGCGCCAAATACACCATAACCTGCGTTATTAATGACCACATCCAGACTTCCGAAATGGTCATAGGCTTTATTTACTGCTGCGATGCTTTGCTCACGATTGGTAATATCAAGGGAAATAGGTAAAAAGGTATCAGCGTATTGGTCTGCAAGATCTTGTAATCCGGCGATGTTGCGGGAAGTGGCGGCTACTTTATCGCCACGCTGTAAAAATGCCTCTACCCATAATCTTCCAAAGCCTTTGGATGCGCCGGTAATAAAAATGGTCTTTGTCATGATCGTAAATTTTTGTTGTTGTTTTGATATGACAAAGGTATATGGGCGCCTGGGGCCAGAGTAGTTCATTTGTAGGGAAGAATAGCACATAAATACGAGGTAACTTTTACCTTTGCATAATCATACGGACCTGCCTTCACAATGATCCTTTAAGACTTTTACGATGGAAAAAATCACACATTACAAAAGCATTGTGCAGTTGCACGAAAAAAGTGGTTATCCACCGCCGGTGCATCCTCTGATCAGTCTGATGACCTGTAAGGAGCTGATGACTTATTCAGTAGGGGAGTCGCGTTTTACCGGTGACTTTTACATGATCGCTTTAAAGAAAATAATGTCTGGATATGTGTTGTATGGAAAAACGAAGTATGACCATGCGAATGGTTCCATGGTCTTTATGAAACCCAGGCAGATCATTGAGGTCAGCAACGTGCAGTTTGCGGAAAAAGGCTTCGTCATCTTTGTTCATGAAGATTATTTTTCCGGCCACAGCCTGCATGAACAGATCAAAAAATACGGCTATTTTGACTACGAGATCAACGAAGCGTTGCATGTATCTCCGGCAGAAGAGAAAATCCTCTGGGACTTGTACGACAAGATCAGGGCCGAATATGAAGGCAGTCAGGACGAGCTGAGCCGCGAGATCATCTTGTCCCATATTGATTCTATACTGAAATATTCAGACCGTTTTTATAAAAGACAGTTTATAGACCGGAGTTCGAACGTTTCAATGGGTACAGTTAAAAAATTTCAGGATGTCCTCAGACATTATTTTGAAACAGGGTTGCACCAGACACAAGGACTGCCGACAGTGAACCACCTGGCCGGCGATCTGTTTCTGTCGACCCGTTACCTGAGTGATGTTTTGAAACAGGAAACAGGGAAAAATGCCCTGGAACACATCCATCTGTATTTGATCACTGAAGCCAAGAATCAGCTGCTAAGCTCCGGTGAAAACGTTTCCGGAATAGCGTATCAGCTCGGTTTTGAAAGTCCTTCCTATTTTACCAGGTTATTCAAAAAGGTAGTTGGTTTGACACCTGTTCAGTATAAAGAGCAGCATACGGCCTGAATCCAGGTGCAGGAAAATGTATAAGTATTGTTTTAAAATGTTTAAGTCCGGGCAAAGCAGGTATCCGAACTTTGTAAAATCAAATTGATTACATTATAAAACAAAGACAATGAAAAAGACAGTTTTAATTACCGGAGCATCTTCCGGATTTGGTAAAGAAACAGCTCATGTTTTTCATAGAAATGGATGGAATGTTATTGCCACCATGCGATCACCAGAAAATGAGCAGGAACTGACCAGCCTTGAAAATGTTCTGGTTACAAAGCTGGATGTACAGGATGATCGCTTGGTTGCGTTGGCCGTAGAAGCTGGTATTGAAAAGTTTGGAACAATTGATGCTTTGGTTAACAATGCCGGTTACGGGCTTATGGGCGTATTTGAATCTGCCAGTCCGGCACAAATCCAGAAACAGTTTGATGTCAACGTATTTGGTATGATGCGGATAACCAAAGCAGTACTGCCTTATATGCGCAAGAACGGTCGCGGAGTAATTGTTAATCTGTCTTCGTTCGGCGGGATAGTCGGTTTACCATTCGCAAGCCTTTACGCCAGTTCAAAATTTGCCGTCGAAGGATTTTCGGAGGCACTTTCACATGAGCTGTCTGACTTTAATATCCGTGTGAAAATTATTGAGCCGGGTGGAGTAAATACCAATTTCAGAGGTGGATTGGATATGATCAAAAGCGATATTGAAGCATATCATGCCGGCATGTCGGCTTTTTTCGCCAACTATGGCAAGGCTACCGAAGATCTTCCCAAAGCTACCGTAACAGATGTGGCAGAGACGATTTTTAAGGCGGCGACAGAAAACAATACTCAGATTCGCTATGTAATCGGTTCGGACGCTCAGTTTTGGATCGATACAAAAAATGATAATGAAGAAGCCAGGTTTGTTCAATCGGTGCGGGATCTTTTGATGCATTAGCCGCATCACTGCACAGCTTGAAGTATTGTTATTCAAATGTACTTGCAAAATGAAAGCTAAATACACAGACATCAATTCCATAGCAGAAGTACACCGCTTTTATAAATCAGAAAAGCCTAAACATCCTCTGATCACGGTGATCAATCTTGCAAATACAGCACCGGACAGGCCCGATGAAAAAGTTTATTACCGAACGGCCTTTTACACGATCATGTGTAAAAAGTTTAATGGAGTGATGCATTATGGCAGGTCACATTATGATTTCGACGAAGGTTCACTGATGTTTACGGCGCCTCATCAGGTTATTTCTTCAAGTCCCGACCTTCATGTTACTGAAGGCTGGGGTTTGTTTTTTCATCCTGATTTACTGAATGGTACCGCGCTTGCCAGGAAAATACAGAGTTATTCCTTTTTCAATTACGATACAAACGAAGCGCTGCATATTTCGGATGAGGAAAAAACGACCTTAACAGATTGTCTCAGCAAAATTGTGAAGGAATATTCCCAAAACATGGACCAGCATACCAGATCCCTGATTGTAGACAATCTGCAATTGATGCTGGGTTACTGCAGTCGTTTCTACGACCGGCAATTTTTGACCAGAGAGACGGTCAGTAATGATCTGGTATCGAAATTTGAAGAAATCCTTGTCGGCTATTTTTCAAGTGATGCCCTTTCAGAAACCGGGATTCCTGACGTTAAATATTTCTCCTCCATGCTCCATCTTTCTCCCTATTATTTATCTGATTTGCTCAGCAAGTATACCGGCAAGACCACCTTGGAACACATTCACCTGCAAATGATTGATAAGGCCAAAACCATGCTGCTGGGAAGTACCGATGCAGTCAGCCAGGTAGCCTATGATCTGGGTTTTGAGCACCCTTCTCATTTTACCAAGCTGTTCAAAAACAAGACGGGTTATACCCCAAGCCAGTTTCGAAATCTTAATTAAGCTGGCTATTACATTCCAAAATCAAATATTCATTCTGTTGTCGAGTTGAATTGAACGTGCTTACGTTTGATCATTGATAAGAAGATAGTGATGGCACTGACGCAGTCAATTATTACATCCACGATAACTTCTCTTATAACTTGCAATTACCAAGTTATAGTTTGAATCAAAATATCTGGTATTTCAAGTAATAGATGTATTCTATGAACAAGACTGAACAGATTATTCGGTGGTATAATCGTACTCTAGCTCCCTTCAAATTTTCTTCCCTTTTGGTTCTAGATATAGCCATTTCTGGCACTTGGAAATTCCATAATAGTGGTACACCAAAATAAATTACTGTGTATTACAAAACTCCTATGTTTACAAAGTTAATTCAGTCGAAGGATAAAAGTTAAATTGGTAAGATAAAGTGATAAAAAGATGAGAGTAGATGACACAACAGCTTACCAGAGAGCGAGATCAGGTCGTTTCTGAGCGCTCGGCCGTAAAAAACCAATTGCATGCAGAAAGTCAGGAAGCAGAGCCGCATGAAAGGAGTTTAGAGCATTTGAAGGAGCGGATCAGGTTTCTTAGTAGCCAGGAAAAGGAAATAAAAAAAATATGGATCATGTTGTTAATCAGGATGCTAAACTCAAAAAAGAAGTAGAGATTGTCAGCAGTATTCCTGGGATAGGAGAATTGACAGCTGTTATTATTTTGGCAGAAATAAGCGGTTTCGAATTGATACGAAATAAGAAGCAACTGACCAGTTATGCGGGCTTTGATGTTAAGAAAAGCAATCTGGCGCTTCGGTCAAAGGCAAGCCACGGATATCGAAAAAAGGAAATAGAAGCCTTAGGAAAACGATGCATTTACCATCAATGAGTGTAGTGAAATGGGATGATAATTTCAAAAATATGTATGTTAGGATCGTCAGTAAACATAGCATAAAACCGGGTCGCCGGTGCGATAAAGGCATTAATAGCTGTTCAGAGGAAATTATTGGAATTGGCTTACACGTTATTTAAGACAAAAACGAGCTATGACATATCATACGAAAGCAAAAAGGCGGAATAAAAAAATAGCATGTCAGCACAAAAGGCATGAGCATACTATACTGGCTGGCTCTGGACCGCCTTCAAGAATAAAGGTATGAAAAATTCGAATTTTTATAGGTAATAAACACAGAATCTATGGGTTAAAATGTACTTTTGAAAATTTGCCCGGTACTAAATGCTTCGGTCGTTTGTCCGATACTAAAACATCGAATAATATTATTAGATTGTTCCCGGAGACTTTCTGTCACTGGCGGCCGAAAACAAAAATGATCTCTTTGCATGAGAGATCGTTTTTGGTCATTTAAAATATAAGCTTATATCCGGCACCCCGAATACTCATGAGCTGTATGCTTTCATCATCCTTTAACATTTTACGCAAATGGGACATAAAGACGTCCATACTGCGTGCATTATAAAAACTATCATCTCCCCATATTTTAAGCAGCGGCACCTGCCGTGGCAGTAAGATATTTCTGTTTTGCAGCAATAATTCAAGCAGCGCCGTTTCCTTGTAAGACAGCGTGTGCCTTCCGAGCGGTGTGATCAACTGTTGAGTGACCGTGTCGAATTCACATCTGCCAAAACGCAGCCGCACGGATGATGAAGCTGTTGTCTGATCCCGACTGCCCGATCGATTGAGTAATGACTCTATCCGGACGAGTAACTCGCCCATGTTAAAGGGTTTCCTAAGATAATCGTTGCCACCGCTTTTAAAGCCCTTAATCACATCTTCTGCCAGTGATCTGGCACTGAGAAAAATGATGGGAATGCTGGTATTCTGCTTTCTTATGTCTTCGGCAAGTGTGTAGCCATCTTTTAGGGGCATCATGATATCAAGCACACAAATATCTGGCTTAGCTGACTCGAAAAGCTGTAGTGCCTTCTGTCCGTCAACGGCCATTTCCACATTGTAGCCACTGCTTTTAAGCCCATCGCTAATGATTTGTGCCAAAGTAGGCTCGTCTTCGGCATAAAGAACTTTATACTTCATGGTAGGGAGGTAAAATAATAATAAAGTTGCTGCCTTTTCCAACTTCGCTGTGCAGTTTCACCGTGCCGCCATGTTTCTCAACGATTTGCTTCACGTAGTGCAGGCCCAGGCCCGACCCCTTAATGTTGTATATATCCGGATTTTCAGGCACCCGGAAAAACCGTTCAAAGATACGCTCCTTATATATTCCTGCAATTCCCGGACCGTTATCCTGAAAGCTGATGTGTACCTCTTCGCAGTCGCACTTGCACGATACGGTGATCATGGCATTTTCGCCGCTATACTTTAACGCATTGTCAATGAGATTATAAATAACATTCGTCAGATGCACCGGGTCGCCATCTACAAAGCAAGGTGCGTTGGCAGGCTGGTAATTGATAATAGCGCCTGTCTGCTGCTTGCGCAGTTGCATAGAGGTAACCACACTTGCCAAGCCCTGCTGCACATCGTACAATTCAAGGCGCAGCCTCACCTGGCCATTGTCGAGCTGATCAAGGTTAAGCACTTTGTCGATCATCAGGTTCAAGCGCTGTAATTCCGATTTGCTGATCTGAATATAGTTATTCAATTTAACCGGTTCCTGCGCAAGATCGTAGCGGGTAATGGCATCAAGCGCAGCTTCGATAACAGTAACCGGAGTTTTCAATTCGTGCGTCATATTACCTGTAAATGCCAGCCTCGCTTGTGTATATAGTCGTTGCGTACGCATAACTTTAAAAAGGAAGACAAAAGCTGCGCCGGTTAACAGAAGCATGAGCAGGGAAGAAATAAGGTAATACCGCATACGGTAAAACACCACGCCGTTAATGGATTGCACCGCCAGCTGGTAGGTATGTAAGAAAAAATTTAAGTTGTAACCATATTGCTGGCTCCGGTACGCTGCTCTCTGAGCCTTTTTCCAGATTGCAGGTGATTCCGGTTTGCCGCTTTCATAATTGAACAGCACATGATAGGTATCAACATGAAGCTGCGTCCGTAAGCATTCTACCCTGACCAGGCTGTCCATTCGCAACAAATCGCGTTTATCAGCAGACATTACTGTTTGCAAAGTTTCGCCCTTGTCGTAGGTACGGATGGTATGCCCACGGCCCAGTCTGGGTTTATCATTGGCAATATGTATGCCTATAGTGACAATGGTACTGTCAGGCTTTATATCTGAACTGAAACTGCCGCTAAACTGGCGATCACGCAGGCGGGTAAAGGCTTGTTTGATTTGAAGCCATTCGGATGAAAGGAAAAAATTCTTAAAGTTTTCGCTGCTTTCATGACCTTGGGCAACGCTCAGGTAATCACTTTGGCTTGCCGCATTGGCAACGGCCTGATCAAGGTCGCGCTTCACCTGAACCTGTTGCGCACGGAACAACTGGACTAGCCAGGCTACCTGCAGCACAATACTGGCCAGCATAACAAGTGCAACAAGTGGATATGCATATTGGTTGGAAGTCCATTTCATGCCACTAAGTTCGCCATATTGCTGAATTCTTAACAGGACCGCCAGACGATTTAACCATATTTAACATTGCTTAACCCGCCTTAACGCAACCAAAAGTTAGGTTTGCAGCATGAAAAAGATAGCAGCTATTTTAATGATAATCCTTCCCTTATTTGCCCATGGGCAGATGCAGCTGAAGGGTAAAGTAATTAATAACGCAGG
>Ga0247739_10000662_pt1 | contig 12202 bp, 6 predicted proteins | sample UWRJL058202B2_FD_180943 | JGI IMG/M metagenome (GOLD analysis project Ga0247739, IMG submission 180943) | Plant litter microbial communities from Arlington Agricultural Research Station in Wisconsin, United States - UWRJ-L058-202B-2 | ecosystem: Environmental > Terrestrial > Plant litter >...
AGATGTATCTTTATGATATACAAATCTTCCTGTTTCTAACAATGTTTTAAATACGTTGGCAGACAAGATTCGCTTGTACGGAGCAGGACATTCGTACATGCCCATGGGTACGCCGGGCGTTAGTGCCAGCATCTTATTGAAGTTCCGCAACAAGATTTCATCGCTGTCGTCCACGTTGGCAAAGTGGCCGGTAATCAAGATCACGGCATCGATGCCAGTGGCATATATTTTTTGGGCAAATTCAGCCTTGTCTTCAATGGTCAACCCAAATGAACCGGTGGCTACGATGGGTACCCGGCCATTTACATAGCGAACAATGTGGCTCGTCAATTCCAACCGTTCATCTTCGCTGATACTATACATTTCGCTGCTTAAACAATTGGCAAAAAAACCCTTTACATCAGCCGCCAAATAGAAATCGACCAACCTTGAAACGGCATCGAAATCCACTTTCGCCTTCAGGTTAAAAGGCGTGATCATAACGGGAACAAACTTTTTTCCTATGGTAGACATAACTGTGTTTTTGAATCTTTAAAGGTTACGATTTTTCTTTGATTCCACATGGGGTAAACGACTATTATCATGCACTATTTTACTATTTTTATTTGGTATGATGAATGGCAGCATTGGGTACAAGCCCGAAAAGAACCAGCGGCAAAACGGTTTGGTAACTGCGGGGCTGCGTGAGGGATAGACAGCAGTACCCCACAGGGGCCGTACGGTTTCCGGATAGCGAAGCTTTGGTTTTCTATCGGCCCCGAGGAGTACTGCAGATAGCCCGACCACTGGCCCGAACGACTATGCGAACCGGACGACTGTAACGGCCAGTGGGCACGCCATAGAAATCAATCAATTAATAGAGGTCGTTTGCCAAAGCTTGCCTAGGGGGTTGCACCCTACGCTGATAGATGTCGCCCATTCAAGGCTTATCCGTTCAAATTATAATTAATAATTACTTTAAAATATTTCTATTCTAGCTATACAAAAACGAACGCGAACAACTAGTTATCCCCCAAACTCCACATGCCCACAAAAGTTCACCTCTATCCCCAACTCCGTCATGGCAGCGGCTTTGATCCTGCATGCTTTGTGGGCATTGGCTTCGTTGGTGGCGTATACCACGTGAATGTGGTTGGCCTTGTGTTTCGCCATCATTTGGTCTCTTGATACGCCGTGCAACACGCCATGCATGATGGGCCATTGAGGAGTGGTTCCCTCCCACCTGCGTTTGGTTTCTTCGGCGGGCAACTCCACAACCCTGCCTACGCCAAGATCGCAGTACAATTTGTTTTTTACGACATATACCCGGCTCCAAACAATAGGGCCTGGCTTGCTGATGCCCTTCAAGGTGCCACCGCCTTTTGGGAAAAACATAGCAGGCTGCCGGTCGCTACTGGCGCCTTTGTAGCCGCCGATAAAATGTGCTGGCGGTGCGGCTCCTGATATCAAAAATACCCAAACAAAATCGTCCACTCCTTCTCCCTTGAAATGCTGTCCCCAGCGGAGGTCGTGCAGCGTATTTTCCGCGGGCATGTCGAGTTGTTTCCATAATTTATAGGTAATCAAGGCGTCCAATCCGGCACATTCATCCACTTCATTAAAATGTGGAAGCGCTTCATTTATATATAATTCTTTTCCAGTTTTTGAATATGCTGGTGGACGTTCAGTGTTATTCAGCAGACCCTCGACCATGTCGCTGGCTGCGCAGATATCCTTCAACCCTTGCTGGTATTGTATGCCGATGGTGGCGCATCCAAAATCGTCGGCCATGCGCAAAGCAGCGATGTACATCTTGCATTGTTCCAAGGTTTGCGCCTTCGTTAGTTCCTCTTTTCCATCGGAACCCCAATTGAATTGCATGCCCTTTTCTAGCAACCAATCAAGGATTTTCTGTGCCTCTTCGTCCGTTACCTCGAGCATGGCCGCATACAAAGCAGACTGGCTCAAACGCTCTTTAAAAATGCCGGTGGCGTGCAACGTATCGTCTGGAACGATGGCATTGTACATGCCCATGCAGCCTTCGTCGAACACGCCCATTATGGCTTTTTTCTTACGGAAGGCTTTTGCAAAATCACGACCGGTTGTTTCATCTTCCGAAGGGATTTTTATAAGGTCGAATTGTTTTACATGACTTTGGTCGTGCTTGATACGGCCAGTTTGCAGCCATTCTTTGATACCATTGATAAAAAAATCATCGTCGAAATTCTCGCTCCAGGTAGAACTGTAATCGACACCTGCTTTTGTGAGCGAGCCGTTCAAGTTCAGCAAGCCAACAAGACCAGGCCATTGTCCGCTCCAATTGGCCACCGTTAGGATTGGGCCTTTATGCGTGGTTAAACCGGCCAGCACATGGTGACTATATTGCCAAAGGCTTTCGGCGACAATCAAAGGCGCATGTTCGTCAATATTGGCAAAGACATCCATGCCCATTTTTTGCGAATCAATCAATCCATGCTTTTTGATAGGGTCGTAATCATGTGCCCGTTTAATTGTACAATCAAACTTGGCGAAAGCTGCAGCCAGATTGGTTTCCATCTCTTCTTGGGCTGCCCAACAGGTAGTATTTGCAGATGGCCGCAAGTCGCCACTAGCAACTAATATAATTTGTTTTGAAATATTTTTCATGATGGTTGATTTAAAATGATATAAACTTGTTTCGTAGGGTTCCAACGGCTGCGCCGTTTACGCCCTACGCTAATAGATGTCGCCCTTTCAGGGCTTGGAACTGCTATTGATTGAATCCTACATATATGAATTACCTATATACACTTTTTAATTTTTAATTTTTAATTTTTAATTTAATCCTAGTACAAACTACCCCCACAAGAAATATGGTAAGCGTGCCGACTACGATAATCATATTCTTGTGTAACGCAATTTTTAAATACGGATAATCAGCGGGAATCTTGTCTGAAAAAGTAAGCCAAACAATAATGATGACGCCAATGATAACGGCAATCATGGCCTCGGGGCTTTTTGTTTTTTTGCTGATCAATCCCAATAAGAAAAGCCCCAACATGCCACCAGCGAAAATGCCCGACAGCTCCCACCAAATATCCAAGATGCTTTTGATGCCAATCATAGCCAGACCAGTGCACAAGCCAATTACGCCAAAGATGACCGTTGCGATATGGAGTATGCCGAACTCTTTTTTATCTGAAGCCTTTTTATTAAAATATCGAATATATATATCCTTGGTGAAGACGGTGGCAGAAGCATTCATACCTGAACTAATAGTGCTCATGGCCGCCGATAAAATAGCGGCAACGATAAGACCCAAACAAACAGTCGGCACTTTGCTGACCATAAAATGCGGCATCACTTTATCGGCGTAATCTGTTGGTTTAAGCGTGGCCATGTAATCCGCCAACTGTGCAGCGGATGCTTGTGCGCCGAGCTTTTCCACAGCCAAAGTGTGTTTCAACGCATCTGACAATTCGGGATGCAATTGATAATAAGAAAATAGGGCGGAACCGATGATAAAAAACAATAAGGAAGCGGGCACATATAAGGCCACACAAAGCCATACGGATTTTATAGCCTGCTTATTACTCCGTGCAGTATGGTAGCGTTGGATATAATTTTGATCCATGCCAAAATTATTCAAATTAATAAAAAAGCCATATAAAAGAACCACCCAAAAACTGGATTGTTTGAAATCAAAGGTCGCAGTACCCAGGCTGAACTTATGATTGTCTTTGGCTATCTTATACACTTGCTCCATGCCACCTGGCATTTCTTTGATAATCAAAAACAATATCAATAATGCACCTAATGTTTTTAGTACACCTTGTACTACTTCTGTCCAAATAACGGCTTCCATACCGCCCATTACGGTATAGAGGATGATGCAGATGCCCATTACAATCATGATGGATGGCATAGATATACCTAAAAGTGCATTTAAGGTAAGCGCCATACCAAAGAATATAGAACCCATGCGGGCAAACTGCGTGAGTAAAAAACACACGACCGCATAGGTTCTGGCCCATGGGCCGAAGCGTTTTTCTAGATGTGTATAGGCAGAAACTTCGCCTGTATTTCGATAAAAGGATACAAAATATTTGGATGCAATCCAAGCGGCAAACGGCATGGAGATACTGAAAACAAAAGCGTTCCAATTTCCGCCAAAAGCCTTGCCCGGTACGCCCAAGAAAGTATTGCTACTTAAGAAAGTGGCGTAAATAGACATGCCGATGGCCCAACCCGGAATCTTGCCGGAAGCCTTGGTAAATTGATCCGAACTCTTATTCTTTTTTGAAAAATAATAGCCAATCCACACCATGGCAAACAGGTAGATAACAATAATGGCAATATCGAGAATGGGCAGGTTTTTCATTTACAGGTCATCGCTGGGCTTTGCATCGGTTACTGGCTTTGCACCTGGCCATTGTTCATTCACGATTTCCTTCATTTGGATTTTCTTAAGGTCGATGCATACGTATTTGATGCGTTCCCTGCGCCATGTGTACACGATATGCACCATGCCATCTTTAGATTGAATTACCGAAGGATATGAATACTGACTAATAGGTGAATCTTCTAATATGGCAACGGCGTACCATTTGATTCCATCTTTGGAAATGGCTACGTTCAACGGTGTGCGAGCTCCTTTCCCCCTTGGCAAACTGTCGGCTGGTTTTACATGGTTGTACACCAATAATTGACGGCCATCTTTCAAAGTAACTGCATCGGTTCCTGAATTATTGTTAGGCAAAGCAGCGGCAGTCATGGCACTCCAAGTTTTGCCATTGTCCTTGCTCCACGATTGATTGATGGTACGGTTCATGCTCCGGCACAACACTTGCAACCGGCCATCTTTATATTTTAAAACACTTGGTTGAATGGCCGAAAAGATTTTACCATCGTTGATGTCTTCAGACTTTGTCCATGTTTTGCCCCAGTCTTTGGTGTATTCAAAGTGTACTTTCCAACCGCCGGCTTCGGTGCTGGAAGGACATATCAATGTTCCATTATCCAATAAAACGGGTTTGTTTTTTACAGGGCCTAAATAACCTTCTGGTAATGCTTTGGCTTTGCTCCAACTAAGGCCATTATCTTTAGATGTTTTCATCCAGCCCGTCCATCCGGCAACCTTTGGGCCTATTTTATAGAACAATAATAAATCCCCGTTTGGCACTTGGTACAAAACAGGATTCCAGCAAGGGTAACGCAAAGTATCATTCATTATCCCGTCTGCCACGGATACTGGTTTTGTCCATTTACTATTCACCAAACGGCTGACCCTTATTTCCACATCTTTATTACCTTCTTTCGTTCCGCCAAACCATGCCGCAATCAATCCCTTCGGGGTTTCGGCTATGGTGGAAGCATGGCTCTGTGGAAACGAGGCCGTATCAAAAATAAACTCATCTTTTATAATTCCTTTTTTATAAGTAATTGGCTGTGCAAAAATCGTAGTAGCACTTAGGATGCTTATTGCCAACGTGAGATTGATTCTTATTTTCTTCATATCCATTATTTATAATTTATTGAGCTGGTTTAACTTGGGTCGCTTTCTTTGCTTTAAGGGCATCCGTATATTCCTTGTACATCTGCCTCCAATTACGGCCGTTGGCGTTGAGGTACTGCTCGGACTTGGTCTTATATATTTCGAAGATGGCGGAAATCTGTTTCATGTTCTTGTAATCGACCGCTTGTTCCCTTGCTTGCTTCAGAAAACCTTCGATAACGGTGGCTTCTTCGGTAGTAAGATTGGGAACGATAGAGCGATAGCCGTTCATGGTGAATGCCACTTTGCCAATGGTGTATTGATCCAACACAACGGCTACTTGTTCTTCGGTCAGCTCTTTTCTCAAGCCCGTCATCAAGTTTTCATGCACGGATTTTGGGATGGCAGAGTTGGCAATAATTTGACGATCCATTTCGCTTAAGGGCCTGCCACTTTCTGGATTGATACCTGCGGGAACCGTAGTGAACGAGTGCTGGTTGTTCCAATCCCGAACGGCTTTTAGGTGTGTAAAAACAGTCCACTTTAAACGGTTTTCCTTTGCCGTATCGGTAAGGTTCAATGCTTTTACATACTTGGTTGCTTGCACTTCCACAACGGAATCACGAGACTTTGTTTCGGCAGAAACCTCTTGGGCTTGAACTTGGCTATTGATAAAAAGCAGGCCGAAAATGAATAGTAGGTTTTTCATATTTATTTTGGATTAAATCGTTAGGGTATGCAATTGTATCATTATCTTAAAATGTTATTCTGTTACGGGTGTCAGCCTGAGCTTGTCGCAGGCTTTGGCATTAGTCTTCAATGGAAATTCCCTATTGGGTTTCGACAAGCTGTTAATGACACGCTTTTTTTTGCACACGGATGACACGGAATAAACGGATAAAAACGAATTTTATAGTGCTTCGCACAATTGGAACGGATTTATCGGCAATGATTGAGGTATCCTTTTCATTGCGCAGCAAAGAATCCTAAAAATCCGTTCCATCCACCAAATCCGTGTGCCCTTTTTTCTTGTAATCACAAAGAACTAAACGCCTCTTTTATTTGGGCTCACCCTGACAAAGCGGAACTTCAACCAAATTAAATTAATTTATTCCATTCTGTTATTTATTTACGGTAAAAAAATAATTACCAGAACCTATTTCGTAAATGGAATTTCCGCCTTCATTTTTTATAAATTTAAATGCGTTTAATTCAGTCAAGTATTTTCCATTTTCTAGGATTTTATTAGGGGAAATAGTTGGTAAATAAATAAGTGCTTTTGTATTTGAAGGCACCGTAATATTCCATTCAAACTTTTCGCTATTGTTTTTCCACTCGCTTTTTATAAGACCGTGCACGGATTGATAGCTGGCATTCACGAACGACAATCCATCCACAGGCATAGGATGCATGATGATCTTTTTGAAACCTATTTCAGTGTCATCGGATTGAATCCCCGCCATGTTTTCGTACATCCACGTAAGCAGATCACCCAAAAGCATCACGTGGTTTTGAGAGTTCATTTGCGGATTGGCGGTATTGCCATTCCATAGCTCCCAGATAGTGGTGGCGCCGTTTTCTACCATATAGCCCCAACTTGGATAAGTAGTATTAGAGGCCAATTTGAATGCGATATCGGGCCGTTCATTATTGCTTAAACCACGCATTAAATATTGGCTGCCGATTAATCCTGTACTTATATGGCCTCCGTCCTTTTCAATAATTCGTTTGGTGATGTTTTGGAAAACCTTGTCTTTTATGTCGCTTGAAACAATACCAAAATATAGGGGCAATAAATTAGAGGTTACCGTATTGTTTCCATAATAGCCTTTTTCCTTATTGTAAAATTTTTGGTTAAAAGCTGTCTTGATATTTCCGGATAACGCATCATACACTTTGGCATCTTGTGGCTTATTTAATAGCTTGGCAAATTTGGACATGTGTTGTAACAATTGATAATAATATCCAGTGGCAATCAAGGTTCCATCCGTATTACGACTGCTATCTTTTGCATGGATGAGTTCCAAAGATTCGGGAGGCACACACCAGTCGCCGTATTTATCTTTCCCTATTAAATATTCCTTCATATAAGCTTTCTGCATGTGCTCTATCCATTTTTTCATGGAAGGATAATGCGATTCGATGGAATGCAGATCACCAAATTGTTTGTACAACATATCGGCAATGGTAATATATGTTGCAGGCCAGGTAACATCGTCGGTATAGTAGTTCCAAAAGGCCGGTGCCACATCGGGTATCACACCTTCGGCGGTTTGCGACTGTTCGATATCATCCAACCACTTTGCGTAAAGCTTGCTGTTGTCGAATAAAAAGCTTTCGCCCAAAGCACCAATGGCCCTATCCCCTAGCCAAGGCTGACGCTCATTCCGCTGTGGACAATCAATGGGCATGCCTTTGTAATTGCCGGCAATTCCCCACCAAGCATTTTTATATATTTGATTCACGGTTTTATTGGACGTCTCGAAAGAACCAGTCGTTTGCAAATCATCATACACCATTTGTCCTTCAAAATCGCTCAGCATTGGAGTGCCGGGAAAACCTTGCACTTCGACATATCTAAAACCGTGGAACACGAATGTAGGGTGCCATGTTTCCTCAGCTCCACCTTTTAATGTATAGTGGTCGGTTACTTTTGCATCACGTAGATTGGCTATATACAAGCTGCCATCGGGCTTGAGGCTTTCAGCAAATTTTAGTACCACTATATCGTTTTTGCTTCCCTTTACTTTTAGCTGCAACCAACCTACCATGTTTTGGCCCATGTCCAAAATGTAACGTCCGCTATCCCGCGGGGTAATTGAAATTGGTTTGATGATGCGCATGATTTTCATCGGCTCCTGCATCTGCGAAACAATGGTTCCGCCGGGGCTTTCGACCAATTCTGCTTTCTGCCAACTTCCATCATTGTAACCGGTTTTGTTCCAATCCGTCAATTCTTTTGTTGCATCATATTCTTCGCCATCATATTCATTATTGCTGCGGATTGGGCCATCCACCATCAATTTCCAAGTGTTATCCGTCACAATTGTTTTCTTGCTGCCATCCTTATATTCAACCTCTAATTGTAATAGCATTTTCGGGTAACCGAACGTATTTATTTTTTTAGGTTTATAATTTTGTCGCATGGTAAAAAAACGGCCATTGCCTAATACTGTTGCGATGGCGTTGTTACCGTTTTTAATATATTCGGTTACATTATACGTATTGCATAAAACTGATTTCCGATAATCCGTTGGTGCAGGTGCTAATACTTGGTCGCCCACTTTTTTACCATTGATAAATAACTCGTATAAACCAAGGCCAATAATATGTACCGTAGCATTTTTAATATTATTGGAAGATTGAAATTCCTTTCTAAAATAGCGTGCCGACAAACGAGAGAATTGCGTGATACTGTCCCACGACGAACCTTTATCCAAACCAATCCATTTGGCTTGCCAATCAGTTGGTTTTAACAAACCCATTGTCCAAGATGCTTGCTCGCTCCAGTCGGACGTGCCGTTGGTTGTCCAAGTTTTTATTTTCCAAAAACATGCCTGCCCGCTAGTAAGTAATTTGCCATTGTATTTTATTTGAATGGATTTATCAGAATTCATTTTATTGCTGTTCCACAAATCGCCATTGTCATTTTTTAGTTTTTCTAATGATGATGAAACAATTATTTGATAAGCCTGCTGCATGGTATTTCTTTTGCTGGAAGTGATTTCCCAGCTAAGTCTTGGTTGTAAAACATCGATACCCAAAGGATTGACCAACAGTTCGCATCGCAGGTTTTGTAATTTGATTTGCGCTTGCGAAACAAAGCAAACAAGGCAAGTGATTATAATTAATTTGATTTTCATTGTTTTATTTTTTGGCCACTAAGAAAAAAAGGCACTAAGCGAATCGGCATTGCTTTATAATTATTGACTTGCTCCGCTAAAATTAAAATAGAGTACCATTTTTAAAGCTCTTTTTGGGTCTTTGTCGTAATCGTAAAATATGTTTTTATCTCCCATCGGGCCGGTAGTTATATTTCGCTGCGTCTTTGTGCCGATGCTGCTTATTCCCTGCATGAACGAAATATCACCTTTAGGAAATGTAGGTTCGTAATTGTGCCACTGATCTGTTTTCCATGCGGGTGTAAAAAGGCGCAGGAATAGGTCTTCGGTCTCGGTAGCAACGGTAAAGATGTCTTGGTTACTGCATATAAATTCGGCCCAATATAAATTAGAGTAATACCCTTTGAATTCAGGATAATTCCACTGCTCACCAGTTTCGGTATTATTGTACTCTTTTTGCCATTTTCCAAAACGTGTTCCCTTCATACGATTTTTCCATACACGATAAGGCCCATCACCTATGTATCTCATGGCACCCATCATACTATCTGGAAAAGAAAAATTAGCACCAACAAAGGATGTAAAATAGTCACTTGGGAAATAATCGATTTTCATCTTCAACCAGCCATTTGGAAAAACCGTCCATTCTAACACATTATAACTTTTTGATTTATTATAAGTAGAACGAATTACAACATTTCTGCCGTCACGAACGATAGTGAAATCACTGAAATTGTTTGCCGCTTCTTGTATGATTGGGCCATTGCCTAGCGGAATTTCACGGCCGTGTGCACTCACAATATCCGACAAAACACCTGTATTTTTATTAATTGAAAAATGGATATTATTGGCGTTAATTTTATAGACCGAATCCTTTAATTCCCACTTTATTTCTTTATCGCTTTGCTGTTTCAATAAGTCATCAACAATCTTTTTAGGTTTAGATATCTTGAAACTCCAAACAAATAATATGTTTCCCCTCGGGTCTTTTACCGTAATGTTCAATACATCGAATTGATTCCAATCTTTTGGTAAGGTCAAAGACAATTGTCCCTTTGCTTTTGGAGCGATATTCGGGGAAGCAACCTTGCCAGACATGTTTGTGGTTGATTCATAGTCCGGGGTTCCATGCCAGTTGAGGCTTTGCAGTTTCCAAGAAAAAGTACACTCTTTGGTATTTGTAAATGAGTACCGGTTTTCTACGTCAAGCTTTCCATCAAACGCAGGCGTAATTTCTTTTTTCTCAAAATGTATCGGGCTCCATACTTCTTTGATGGTGAAATAGCTTCCCTCCTTTTCGTGGAACGGGCCTACGATTCCATCCGCACCATGGTTCCCGTCGGTATCAATGCTGTCGTGCTTGTCTTTACGCACCACGCCTTCATCAGCAAAGTCCCACAAGAAACCACCGGCGCTTAATGGGTCGTGCCACATGGCTTCCCAGTAATCTTCAAGCCCAGCACCATGTCCACCATCATACAAACCGTGCAAAAATTCTGTAGGCATTACGATATCATGACCATGATTGTAATTGCCGATGCCATAATTATATTCTCGATAATGCTGCGTTTCGATGCCATTGAATAATTGCCAAGGATGAACGACGGGACGCTGCTGTAAATCGTTTTTGAAAAAAGTATCCAGCTCCAAATTATGACCGCCTTCATTGCCGTTAGCCCAAAAAATAATACTTGGATGATTTTCATCGTGCTCAATCATTTCGTCAATCAACTTCTTTCCAGTTGGCGTATCATAATGCCCGTGCCAACCCGCCAATTCATCCATTACAAATAATCCCAATGAATCACAAACGTCCAAGAAGTGCCCATCAGGTGGATAGTGGCTCATCCGAACTGCATTCATGTTCATGTCCTTCATCAATTGTACATCTTCTATGCTTAATTGCTTGCTGGTTGTTCGGCCAGATGTTGGCCAAAATGAATGTCGGTTGACGCCCTTGAATTTCATCTTGACACCGTTGACGTAGATGCCGTCTCGCTGTTTTGACTCAACCGTTCGGAAACCAAATTTCTTTGAAACTGTATGTACTAGTATTCCCCCCTTATATATAGAGAAGACTGCTTTATACATATTGGGAAATTCAGACGACCATTGTTTTGCATTAAGGAATTTGGCTTTGAGCACCATTTTGCTGGACGGTCTATCCCAAAAATAACTGACCGCTTTTTGAAACTTGATTCCATCTTCATCATACAACTGCATCTTCACTTCATCAGGCTTAGATTCCGTATTGACAACAGCCATGAAGCTACCATCGGCTTTGGCATCTATTCCGATATTCTGGATATGAATCATCGGTAATATCTCTAAAAATACCGGTCTGAAAATTCCACCAAATAACCAAAAATCTCCACGACGTTCGGCATCATTCACAGATTCATTAGCGGAATGTTTAGCTACATGCACTTCTAATAAATTACTGCCATCAAATTTTAATAACTTAGTAATATCGAATTTAAATGAATAATAAGCGCCTTGATGTGTGCCCACTTCTTGTCCATTTATCTTAATGGTAGCATCGGTGGCCACGCCTTCAAAAACGATATTGACAACCTTATTTTTCCAAGTCGGATTGGCCTTGAATTCATATTGATAATCCCCCGATTCTTTGCCTCTCGTAGTTTCTTTTGAAAAACCATAGTCATATTTTCCAAAGCCTTGCAATTCCCAACAGGAAGGAACCCCGATGGTTGTCCAACGGCCCGCATTGGCTCCACCACTGCATTTGAACTGCCAGTTTACCATGTCATCCTTGCCAGTACCCGACAGATATTGCACCTGCGTTTGCTGCGACCATCCTTCCGCCATAAGCAAGGTAGCGCACAAAATAAGTAGATATTTTATATACGAAAACAGCTTCATCAATTCGATATTTTGAATGCGGCTT